>ENA-OWNT01000365-OWNT01000365.1-seawater-metagenome-genome-assembly--contig:-NODE-365-length-113166-cov-7.069255_pt1 | contig 113166 bp, 82 predicted proteins | sample MGYA00238136_ERZ651165 | MGnify/ENA primary metagenome ERZ651165 (study PRJEB26861, sample SAMN08777766) | seawater metagenome | isolation source: coastal seawater | place: USA: Florida | collected...
CGACGTCGCCGCCAATCCCGACAGCCCGATTGTGCACGCTGCCTGAATCGGTCAGCTTCCCTGCGAACCGCTACTAGTTCTTGCGCCGATGTCGTGGCGACAGGGCGGGTTGCAACCCCGCTCGCGAGAGTTCGATTCTCTCTCGGCGCTCCACGTCTTTGAAGTCATTGCGGAAAGCGATGTGCAGCAGGTCTGCACCACCGGTTGGAAGCCGGCTGAGGGTCTGTGGCCCTGCGGTTCGAGTCCGCCGCTTTCCTCTCGTCTTGTCGGAGGGTGTGTCGCAGCTGCGGCAGCCGGCGTTGAACACCGGTGAGGGTCAGGCCCTGGGGTTGGAGTCCCCCGCCCTCCTCCACGGAAGGTCTGCGGCAGGTGCCGCCACCCGCTTCGAAAGCGGGTTCGCGTGAGAGCGTGAGGGTTCGAGTCCCTGGCCTTCCTCCACTTTGGTGAGCGCCGCGCTCGACAGTCACTCAGGAAGCGGCATCGCGAAGCCGTCGTCCACTGTGAGCAGGAGGTTGGCCATGCCATCGCCCACGAGGTCGCCGGTGATGAGCACGCCCTGTCCTGCGGAGCCGTAGGCGTGGCTGCCCTGGAAGTGGGCGTCCATGTCGGCGATGGAGACTGTGCCGGTGGGGATGGGACCGTAGAGCAGGCCGGCCTCCCCCGCATAGTCGCCGCCAGCGGTCGTGGCGTCGGAACGGCCGACGAGCAGGTCCGGCAGGTTGTCGCCGTCGAGGTCGCCCACGCCGTAGCTCGGCAGGAAGCCGATGCCGTCCCCGCGCACGCTCATCGCGGCCGCGTTCAGCTCCATGTCGTTGGCGATGGGACCCAGGAAGACCGACACCCGGTCGTCGGCGTCGGAGAAGGTGTGGTCGGACACCAACAGATCGCCGTAGCCGTCGTTGTCGAGGTCTCCGCCGGGCCGTGTGGCCGTGAAGCTGATGGACTGGTCGACATACACCCGTCCGATGGCGAGGTCTCGGGCCTGGTAGTCGCCGGCCGCGATGGGTCCATCGAGCACCAGCACGTCGGCCGGTCGGTAGCTGTTCGAGAAGAAGGTCCGGCTGAAGATGAGGTCGTCGACGCCATCTCCGTTGAGGTCTCCGCCGGACTCCACGTTGTTCCCGAGCTCGGAGTACCCGCCGTCCGTGCCCGAGTCGAGGCTCACGTCGGCCGTGTCCGGGGTGCCGCCGGCCAGAGGTCCCGCGAAGATCCACGCCCGGCCGTCCCAGTCGTTGTAGCGGGAGCCCCCCACCACGAGGTCCGCCACGCCGTCCTCGCCCATGAAGTCGGAGGTCAGCAGCCGGGGTCCCACGTCGGTGAGCGCGGGCAAGGCCTGGCCGAACATGTCGAGTCCACCGCCGTACACGCCCTGGTAGGAGGCGGTCACAGCGCCACTCACCGGGTCCCGCACGTCCACCTGCCCCTCGAAGTCGGCATAGCACCAGTCGCCCGTGAGCAGCTGGACCCCGCCCGAGCCCGCGATGGCGCCCACTGTGGCGCAGCTCTGGCCGGAGAAGGTGTGGACCGCTGCCGCTGCACCCGCGGACCTGTCCCCCGCGATGCCTGGGATGTTGGAGAGCACATGGGTGGTCTCGCCGTCGGACACCACGACCTCCGCGAGGCCGTCGCCGTCGGTGTCCCCGAGGGTGGACAGGCTCGAGTAGTAGGCGTCTCCCACGCCCGAGATGAGGTGGGAGCGGCTGTCGATGTCGATGGTGCCGGAGAAGCGGTCGCCGGAGCAGGGGGACGGGGGAGGGTCGCCACTCCACCAGGCGGCGCGGGCGGTGTTCCCCCGGGCGTTGACGGCTGTGAAGCGGATGACCACGAGGTCTTCGCAGGTGGCACCGGGCAGGTCCACCTCTCCGCCGAAGCGGTACTCGGCGGCGAGCCGGGCCTCGGTCTGCTTGTCGAGCACCGCTACCGAGCTGTAGGCCTCGCCCTCGGGGAAGGCGGGGTGGGCGTAGATGGTGGTGACGTAGCTGTGGGTGTCCGATGCCTGCACCTGCACGGCGTAGGTGCCGTCGGCCACGCAGGTCACCGTGATGGCGTCGGTGGCGATGACTGGCGCGGAGTCGCACCACGACGTGGTTCCGATGGGGTCGGTGGCGTCGGCCAGCTCCTGGGAGTCGGGGATGCCGTCTCCGTCGGAGTCGCCCTCGGCGGGCTCGGTGTGCAGGTCGAAGAGCTCGAGGCAGTCGCCCAGCCCGTCGTCGTCGGTGTCGGGGTCGGTGGGGTCGGTGTCGTGGAGGATGACCTCGTCGCCGTCGGAGAGGCGGTCCCCATCCGAGTCGGGGTCCTCGGGGTCGGTGCCCACGGTGTCCTCGTCGATGTCGGACAGGCCGTCGCCGTCGGTGTCCTCGCGGTCGTCGGTGAAGTCGAGGGGGTCCGTTCCGTCGATGTGCACCTCGTAGCCGTCGAGTCGGCCCCCGCCGTCGGTGTCGGGCGAGTCGGGGTCGGTGCCGAGGGCCAGCTCGTCGTCGTCGTCGAGCAGGTCGTTGTCTCGGTCACCCGCGAGAGAGGCGGTCGGCAGGAACAGGGCCACCAGGCCCGCCAGGATCAGTCGCACTCGCATGATGCCGCCACGGTGAGGATGGAGCTGGCCACGGCCGCCATGGCGATGGTCGACAGCGTGATGAGGTTGCCCATGGCCACGATGAGGGGGACCACGAGGGGGGTGGCGATGCCCGCCGTGAGCACCGCCATCGTCATCGAAAAGGCCAGCAGGCCCATCGCGAGGTGCCCCGGGTAGAACAGCGAGGCGTCGGCATTGGTGGGGTTTCCGAGCCACATGCCGAGCTCGGCATCGGCCTGCTTGAAGGACTCGCAGTCGCGGATGTCGTAGCCGGACGGGGGCGGTGGAGGTCCGGTGAAGTCGCTGAGAATACTGATGTCCACGCCATCGTGGAGGTTTCCGAGGACCCACTTCTGCATCATCACCACACGCTGCACCTGGGGAATGTCGAAGGCGCCCTCGGTGAACAGCCAGCCCTCCAGCAGGCGCATGTCGGGGTCGGCGGCCTCGGCGAGCTCGGGCATCGCAGCCAGTGCCTCCAGCTGTGGACCGAAGGAAGGGTCGGCCCGGACTGCCTGCCAGGCGGCGGTGATGGAGGACTGCTGGGCGGACAGTGCGGTGGACAGCTCGGCGGTGGCGGCCACGATGCCGTCGAGGTCGAGGTCTTCGCGCGCCACCAGGTCGGCACCCCAGGCGATGGCGGGCACGATGGCGCCGGTGAGGGTGGCGCGCACATGGGCGGTCAGCAGCGGGTCGGCGTCTTCGCAGGCCTCGGCGATGGCCTGAACAGCCTCGGCCACCTCATCGGCGAGGTGGTCGAAGGGGGTGTCGGCGAAGGCCCGGTCGAGGTCGGCGCGGAGCTGGTCGGCGGTCTCGGCGATGGCGACGGCGTCTTCGGAGGACAGGGGCGTGCCGGAGTCCTCCCCACCGGAGCCCCCGCCAGCGCCGTCGGGTGTGGACGAGGTGGTGGACTTGCGTGTGCCACTTCCGCTGCTGGAGCAGGCGGCGGCAAAGGGGACGGCCAACATCCAGGTCAGCCAGCTTCTGCGAGACGGGTGGGCCATGGACACCTCCGCGATGGGGTGCTCCTCGCGTAGGTCGTTTCACGCACCTGCCTCGATTCTGGGACACGCTGGGACACCGCTGAGACGAGCACGCTGTTGAGCGCGGCGTCAGGAGTTCAAAGTTGCATCAACTGCCTGAACCAGGCCGACGTTGAGCAAGGTGCCCGGTGACGGCGGTTGCACTCGCTGGCCGGTCCGCCCCTCTCGCGCGGGGAGGCCTCCCGAACCGACGCCACCAACGACGACCAGTGGTCGCTGAAAGTGACCATCTCGTGGGTGTTGTCGGTCACATGGGCTGGGGCCGGGGCCTGGCGGGTGCATCCCTTGGCACCGGACGCCGCGCGCAACTGCGCGTCGGTTCGGGGCCTTTGTGCAACTGGCAACTCCTGGCACCGTGCGCAACGAATGCGACCCAGCGCCAGCAAGTGCAACTATAAACTCCTGACGCCGCGCTCAACGCTTTGCCAGGAACCGCCCGGTGTGCGAGCCCTCGGCCTGGGCCACCGCCTCGGGGGTGCCCTCCGCCACCACCCGGCCGCCCGAGGCCCCCCCGCCCGGTCCGAGGTCGATGATGTGGTCGGCCGCCCGCATCACGTCCACGTCGTGCTCCACCACAATCACGCTGGCTCCGTCGTCCACGAGCTTCTGCAGGATGTCGAGCAGGCGGTGGGTGTCGGCGTAGTGCAGGCCGGTGGTGGGCTCGTCGAGCAGGTAGAGCGTCTGGCCCTTCTGGGGACGCGCCAGCTCTCGGGACAGCTTGATGCGCTGGGCCTCTCCGCCGGACAGGGTGTGGGCCGGCTGGCCGAGCTGGATGTAGCCGAGGCCCACGTCGTCGAGGGTCTGGAGGATGCGGCGCACCTTCGGCCGACGCGAGAAGGTCTCCAGTGCCTCGGAGACCGTGAGCTGCAGCACCTCGGAGATGTCGAGACCGCGGTACTTCACGGTGAGCGTGGCCTGGTCGAAGCGCCGTCCGCCGCACACCTCGCAGGCCACGTAGATGTCGGCCAGGAAGTGCATCTCGATCTTCTTCCGGCCATCGCCCTTGCAGGCTTCGCAGCGACCGCCCTTCGAGTTGAAGCTGAAGCGACCCGCCTTGAAGCCCCGGGTGCGGGCCTCGGGGGTCTCCGAGAAGGCCGTGCGGATGAGGTCGAACAGCTTGGTGTAGGTGGCGGGATTGCTGCGGGGGGTGCGGCCGATGGGCTTCTGGTCGATGTCGATGACCTTGTCGAGGAGCTCGATGCCGTCGATGCCGTCGCAGTCCCCCACCGACTGCCGGGCGCCGTGCAGCGCGTTGTGCAGAGCTGGCGCCAGGATGCCGCGCACCAAGGATGACTTGCCCGCCCCGCTCACCCCGGTGACCACCACGAACCGGCCGAGAGGGAGGTCCACGTCGATGTTCTGAAGGTTGTTGAGTCGCGCGCCACGCACCCGCAGAAGCCGGTCGGAGGGCCCGCGCCGGCTCTGGGGCACCGGCATCTTCAGCCGCCCGCCGAGGTAGCGACCGGTCAGTGTGTCGGCCTGGGCCAGCGCCTCGGGTGTGCCTGTGAAGACCACCTGTCCGCCGTGCCTCCCCGCGCCCGGTCCGAAGTCCACCACCTGGTCGGCCGCGCGGATGGTGTCCTCGTCGTGTTCGACCACCAGCACGGTGTTCCCGATGTCCCTCAGTCGCTCCAGGGTGGCGATGAGGCGCAGGTTGTCGCGGGGGTGGAGGCCGATGGTGGGCTCGTCGAGAACGTAGGTGACGCCGGACAGCTCACCGCCCAGCTGGCTCGCGAGGCGGATGCGCTGCGCCTCTCCGCCGCTCAAGGTGTCGCCGGGACGGTCGAGGCTGAGGTAGTCGAGGCCGACGTCCTCCAGAAAGCCGAGCCGGGCGTCGAGCTCCTTGAGCAGCTCGCTGGCCACGGCCGTCTGGAAGTCGGTGAGCTGCAGGGCGGACAGGTGGGACCGCGCGTCGGCCACCGAGAAGGCCCCCAGGTCCACCAGAGTCGTGCCGCCCACCCGAACGGCCGCCGCCTCCCTCCGGAGCCGGGTGCCCTTGCACAGACCGCACGGCTGCTGGGACATGTAGGAGCGGTACATCTTCCGCTGTCCCTCGGACTTCGTCTGGTGCAATCGCCGCGACAGCGTCGGCAGGATGCCCTCCCACTGCATCTCCCAGCGGCCCTCCCCCCGGTCTCCGGCCCACTCCACCTCGAAGCGCTCCTCGCCGAGACCGTAGAGCAGCACCTGTCTTGCGTGGGCAGAGAGGTCCTTCCAGGGGGTGTCGAGCCGGAAGCCCTCCCGCTCGGCCAGGGCGGCGAGCATGCGGTGGGTCCAGCCGTCCTTGCGCTTGAGGGCCTTGCGCCAGGGCTCGACCGCGCCGCCCTCCACCGACAGGGAGTGGTCGGGAATCACGCGCTGGGGGTCCATCTGGTCGGCTGTGCCTAGGCCCTTGCAGTCGGGACACATGCCGCGCGGGCTGTTGAAGCTGAAGCTCGCGGGCGACAGGTCGGGGAAGGACAGGCCGCAGTCGTGGCAGGCCCTCTTTTCGCTCATCACCTGCTCGGCGCGCCCCTCCACGAGCACCTTGAGGGTGCCTTGACCCACCTTGAGGGCGGTCTCCACGGAGTCGGTGAAGCGGCTGTGGGCCTCTGGACCCACGCGCACGCGGTCCACCACCACGTCGAGGTCGTGGCGCCGTCCTTCTTCGAGACCGCCCTGCTCCACCAGCGTGTCGAGGCGCACCACCCTCCCTTCGAGCCGCACCCGAGAGAAGCCAGACCGCTGCATCTCGGCAAGGGTGGCCGCAAATGCCCCCCGCCGGTTCTGGAGGACGGGACCGAGCAGGTCGACGCGGGTGCCCTCGGGCAGAGCGCAGAGCTGGTCGACGATCTGGGCCGCAGACCAGCGGTCGACCGCCTGGCCACAGTCGGGACAGTGCTGGACTCCCGCCCGCGCGTAGAGAACCCGCAGGTGGTCGCTGATCTCGGTGAGTGTCCCCACGGTGGAGCGCGGGGAGCCCGAGGTGTTGCGCTGGGAGACCGCGATGGTGGGGGTGAGCCCGCGGATGGTGTCGTAGTCGGGCTTGTCCATCTGGCCGATGAACTGCCGGGCGTAGGAGGACAAGGCCTCGACGTAGCGCCGCTGTCCTTCCGCGAAGACCGTGTCGAAGGCGAGCGAGGACTTGCCGCTGCCGGACACGCCGCACATCACCACGAGGGCGTGCTTGCGGATGTCGACATCGACGTTGCACAGGTTGTTCTCGCGTGCGCCACGCACGGCGATGTGGGCGTTGGTGGACATGGATCAGCCCAGGAGGTCGCGCCAGTAGCCCTTGCCCACGATGTACCAGCCGATGGCCGCCACCTCCCGCAAGGCGCCGTAGACCCGGTAGTGGAGCGGAGAGTCGACGCCCACGGTGTCGACGGTGTCGAAGTAGCGGCCGAACACGCGCCGGATGCGGTGGGTGTGCCAGGCGTCGCTCACGACCACGATGTGGTGAAACTCACCGAGAGTGGCGGCGAATCGGGCATTCTCCTCGGTCGATGTGGACCGGTTCTCCAGGATGATGTCGCCCTCTGGCACGCCCAGCTCAATGGCCCGGGCCGCCGCAACCTCGGCCTCGCTGGGGGGATGCTCGCCGACACCGCCGGTGAACAGCAGCTTCGGGGCCACGCCGGTCTGGTAGAGCGCCGCCCCCTTGGCTGCGCGGGTGGCGAGGCAGTCGGAGGGCACCCCGCCTTCCTCCACGCTGCAGCCCGCCACCATGATGACGTCGACGAGGGTGGGTGGGTCGTCGTGGCCGGTGAGGTCGAGGAGCAAGGCGCTGCCCGCCCATGCGAGGGCGCCCGCGAGCACAGTGCCGACCACAGCGCGCTTCAGGGACACACGGGCTCCGTCCACTCGGCCTCGTTGTCGCCCTCGTCGCACTCGACCTGCACGCCCACCCCGGAGGCGGTGCCGTCGTCGTCGACAATCACACGGAGGCCATGGGTGCCGAGCTGCTGGGCGGTGAAGTGGAAGGAGAGGCTCGATGTGGCCGTGCCCGAGCGCACGGGATCGGGGTGCGCGCGCTGGTCGATGAGGGACAGAACACCGTCGTCGTCGGCATACAAGGACACCATCAGGCCCGCCCTGCTGTCCGCACCGCCCTCGTTCGACAACACCACCGTGGCCTCCACCCGCCCCCCTTCTTCACAGCTCGCGGCGCACACGTCCACAAAGGCGGCGGCAAGGTCGACCATCGGCTCGCCATCGGTCGGAACGCCCCGGTAGACGTTGTGGAGCTGCCACCAGGGCGCGGGGCGGACGGGCACGGTGCCATCGTCGAGGATGTTGGTGACCGCGTGGTTGTGGGTGGGCCAGCCTCGGCCAGCCGGACCCCACCCATCGCCGCCGTGGCCCAGCACCGTGAGGCCCGCCCGGCCTTCCGTCACGGCATCGTCTCCACCGAAGAGGATCTCGCCGGCACCATCTCCGTCGACGTCGGCCACCGAGGGGTACTCGATGTGGGTGCCGCTGGCGTGCTCGGGGTCGCTGTAGAGGACCATGCCGGTGGCACCATCGAAGATGTGCATGGTGGTCTGATCGGCAAAAAGGGCTTCGTGGACGCCATCTCCGTCGACATCCCAGGCCGAGCAGCCCGCGGCGCCGGAGGCATCTTCGATGGGGGCTTGCCACAGCTCGGTGCCGTCGAGCTCGACCACCTGGAAGGCGTCCTCCGACCCCCACGCCAGCTCGGCCAGCCCATCGCCGTCGAAGTCGCCCACGCAAGGGGGGCCGGAACGCACCGCGCCCACGGTGGTCCGAAGCCGCTCGCTCCCGTCGGCCTCGTAGACCGCGAGCTGTCCGCCCCCGAGCATCACCACCTCGCCGTCCGGGTCGGCGTCGGCGTTCACGACGGTGGTCCACTGGCCATAGACGCCGGTGAAGCTGGACTGCCAGAGGCGCTCGCCCTGGTGGTCGTAGACCGCGTCGCCGTGGATGAGCTCCTGGTCGCCGTCGAGGTCGAGGTCGGCGGCGGTGGGCACCCAGGCCCGCACCCGGGTGGAGGTGGGACCGAGGCCGCTGAGATCTGTGCCGCCCGTGAGGCCGTCGAGCACGAGGTCAGCCACCAACACCTCGGCTTGCCCGTCGGCATCGAGGTCAGCGACGGCCACCTGGGCCCCATCCAAGAAGAGGTCGGACAAGGCCTCCCCGGACCGCCACAGCAGCGTGCCATCGCCCTGGAAGGCCACCGCTCGCCCGGCTCCATCCACCGCGAGAACGTCGGTGTGCCCGTCGCCATCCACATCCGCCAGCACTGCGCCCTGCCTCTGCTTGATGTCCGGCACGGCCCAGTGTTCGCTGCCGGAGGCGCCGTCGAGGGCCACCAACATGGCCTCTTCTCCGGGCCTGGCGCCGGCCACGACCACGATGGCGGGCGTGTCGTCGGCATCGACTCTGCCGTCGCCATCGGTGTCCACGAGCTGTCCCACCACAGGCGTGCCGCTCACCAGCTTGAAGCGGCGGTCGCCGGAGTAGCCGGGCCAGTGCCACTCCACGGCCACCGCCCAGGGGTCCACCACCACCTCGCCGCCCGCCGGACAGCGCGCATCCACCGGCACCTCCGCGGGGCCTGCTTGCGAAGCCCCACACTCGTCGTCGGTGCAGTCGGCCACACCGTCGCCATCTGTGTCGGGGAAGCCCTCGTCGATGTCGCCGTCCCCATCGTCGTCCTGGCCGTTGCACTCCTCTTGTGGGGCCGCCACCTCACCCGAGTCTTCCTGTCCCCCATCCGTGGATGTTGTCGCCCCGTCGCCAGCGTCGGAGGGCCCCGCCTTGGTGTGGAAGCCGTAGTCGGAGCAGCCCGCAGCGAGCGCCCCCGCCACCAGGACCACCCGCAATCGTGGGGAAAGGGCCATGCACGCCTCGCCGTCGATGCCGTCACACGATGGACACCGTATCGGGCGGACGGTGAAGACCGTGTCCGCAAGCTGCCAAGAGGATGTGGGCGTGGATGCTGATGCCAGCGCCATTCAGGGACAGACAGGCTCCGTCCAGTCGGCCTCGTTGTCCGCCTCGTTGCACTCGTCCTGCAGCCCGATCCCCGAGGCGGTGCCGTCGTCGTCGACCACCACGCGGAGGCCGTCGCTTCCGAGCTCGTCCACCGTGAACACGAAGCTCAGGCTCTCGGTCGAGGTGCCCGTCTCCACCACACCCGGCCGCACCTGCTGGTCGATGAGCGTGAGAACACCCCCATCATCGGCATAGAGCGACACCATGACGTCCTCGGTGCTGTCCACGCCTCCGTCGTTCATGAGCACCACGGTGGCCTCCACCTGTCCGCCCGACTCGCAGCTGGCGGCACAGACATCGACGAAGGCCGGCGTGAGGTTCATGGCGGCGGTGTCGACTGCGGGGCGGGCCCGGTAGACGTTGTAGACCTGCCACCAGGGGGTGGGGGTGGCCGGCACCGAGCCGTCGGGGTTGATGTTGGTGACGGCGAAGTCGTGGGTGTGCCAGGTGGGACCCGACTTCATCCAGCCGCTGCCATTGTGGCCGAAGACGGTGATGCCCGACCAGCCCGACATCCAGTAGTTGTTCGACCCGATGACGATCTCGGCGGAGCCGTCATTGTCGATGTCGGCCACCGAGGGGTACTCCCACAACGTGCCGCTGGCGTGGCCGCCCTGGCTGAAGTTGGTGGCGCCGGTGGAGCCGTCGAAGATGAAGAAGGTGGCCTGGTCGGCGTAGAGCACCTCGTAGACACCGTCGCCGTCGACGTCGTAGCCCGAGCAGGCCGCCAGCCCCGACGAGTCGTCGATGGACTTGCTCCACACCACCGTGCCGTTGAGCTCGGCCACCTGGAACACATTGGAAGACGCCCAGCCGATCTCGGCCGCGCCGTCGCCATCGAAGTCGGCCACGCACGGTGCGCCAGGCTGACCGGTGCCCACCGACGCGAGGCTGAGCTGGGTGCCATCGGGGTCGAACACGCCGAGGTAGCCGCCGCCCACCATCACGACCTCGCCCTCGGGGTCGCCGTCGTAGTCCACCACCGCGGCCCAGTGGCCGTAGCTTCCGGAAAAGCCCGCTGCCCAGAGGAAGTTGCCGTTGTGGTCGTAGACGGCGTCGCCGTGGATGATCTCCTGGTCGCCGTCCTGGTCGAGGTCGGCGGCGGTGGGAATCCAGTAGGGCAGGTAGTAGCTGCTGGGCCCCATGCCCGACAGCTCCAAGGCGCCGGTGATTCCGTCCACCACGATGTCCTGGGCGAGCACTTCGGGGTTGCCGTCACCGTCGAGGTCGGCCACCGCCACCTGCGGGTAGTACGAGTAGCCGGAGCCGATGGTGGACGAGGAGCGCCACAGCAGGGTGCCATCGCCGTTGTAGGCCACGGGGTGCCCGGTGGAATCGATGGCGAGAACGTCGGTGACGCCGTCATTGTTGGCGTCTGCCAGTGCCACGCCCTGCCAGGCGTTCACCCCGGTGACCGACCAGTGCTCGGCGCCTGTCGCCCCGTCGAGGGCCACCAGTGCGCCCTGGTAGGAGTTGTAGTCGAAGGCCACCACCGCGATGGTGGGGGTGTCGGCGGAGTCGACGGTGCCGTCGGCGTTGGTGTCCACCAGGTGGCCGATGGTGGGCACGCTGATGACCTGCTTGTAGTTGCTGTTGGTGGACAGGCTGGACCACTGCCACTCCACCGTGACATCCCACGGGTCGGCCACCACCACGTCGGGCGCCAGGCAGGTGTCGTCGACGCTCACGGTGCCGGGGGCGGCCGTGTCTGCGGTGCACTCCTCGTCGACGCAGTCCGCGATGCCGTCGCCGTCGGTGTCGGGGAAGCCCTCGTCGATCTCGCCGTCGCCGTCGTCGTCTTCGCCGTTGCACTCCTCGCGGGGACCGGTCGTGCCGCCGCCTGTGTCGTCCCCCGTGTCGTCCCCGGGATCATCGGTGTCGTCGCCGTCGGCCGGGTCGTCGGTGTCGTCGTTTCCGCCGGGCTCGGGCTCCTTTTCCGGGCTGAAGTTGTAGTCGGAGCAGCCTGCGGTCCACAGGGGGAGGACCAGCGCGGCCAGGCGAAGCGAGCGACGAGACATGAAGACCAACCGGGAGGTGAGGACAACGGCACCCTACTGCACCCCGGAACCACCAGCGAGTCGATGTCACCGCGGCTTCGATCTGACCAGAAGACGGCATCGGGCGGACTTTGGATCGACTATGGTGCGACGTGGTCTCGCTCCGGCAGCCAATGCCGGGTCCGTCAAATGGAAGTGCCCATGTCCGGCGTCACGCCCTTCCTCCGCTCCGGCCCCGCGCTCCTCTCCGGGGTGCTGTTCGCCTTGGCCCTCCCCGGCTGCGGCAGCGGCTTCGGTCTTCAGAACCTCGACGAGCAGACCAAGGTGGTCGACTCGGGGGACACCGAGGGCGGTGGCCAGTCGGGTGCTGGCAGCTCCAGCGACATCACCGACACCGGCTTCACCGGCTCGGGCTCGGGCGACGACGGGGGCTCGGGCGACGACGGGGGCTCGGGCGACGACGGCGGCTCAGGTTCGGGCGACGACGGCGGTTCTGGCTCCAGTGGGTCGGGTTCGAGTGGGTCCGGGTCCAGCGGCTCCGGGTCCAGCGGCTCGGGCTCCAGCGGTTCGGGGTCCGGGTCGGGCTCCACGGATGCCGACGGCGACGGCTTTTCGGCCGCTTCGGACTGCGACGATTCCGACCCCCGCATCTACCCGGGCGCACCTGAGGTCTGCAATGGCGCCGACGACGACTGCGATGGTGCGGTCGATGCGGCCGACGGCGACCTCATCGACGGCCGCACCGGCTACCTCGACGCCGACGGCGACGGGTGGGGGCTCAGCAGCGCCACCGCCACGGTGTGCAGCGAGTCCAGCGGCTACGTCTACACCGCAGGCGACTGCGACGACTCCCGCTACGCCGTCAATCCGGGCGCGGCCGAGGTCTGCGACGACGGTCTCGACAACGACTGCGATGGCGGCATCGACGACGGCCCCACCTGCGCTCGGAACATCGTCGGCGCCTTTGTGATCCTCTATGGCTACCAGCAGTACTACGCAGGCTCCTACAACTGTGGCCTGCTGTGGGACTACACCGGCACGGAGGACACCACGGTCTGCCCCAGCTGCGACTTCGCCTTCGACATCAGCGCGGTCTATGACAGCTCCATCAGCTTCACCGACGGAAGCTGCTCGGGGATGACCAACTTCACGGCCACCTGGGCCTACGACAGCAACTACTACGGCGGCACGCCCTACTTCCTCGAGTACTACGCCGGCTCGTGGAACCCCATCACGTCGGACACCTCCTTCAACGCGTCCACCGGCTACTGGGAGTGGAACGCGGGCGTCATCGACTACCCCTACAGCTACTGGTTCTCGACGTATTACTACACCTACTACCAGTACTCGATCGCCTACGTGTACTGAGCCGTCCCTCTCGGGAGCCGTCATGAACCACCGCACCACCCCACTGGTCCTCCTCTTCGCCACGGCGTGCAGTGGGGGGCTCACGTCCTGGGAAGACAAGCTGGTCGACTCCGGGCAAGCAGGCGACGACGGCTTCGATCCCAACGACACCGACACCGGTCTCGGCAATTCCACCAGCAACGGCAGCGGCTCGGGTGGAGACGGCGGCGGCGGCTCGGGCTCTGGCGACTCGGGTGGCTCGGGCGCCGGGGGCGACTCTGGTGGCGACACCTCGGGTGGTTCGGGCTCCGGGGGCGACTCTGGCGGCGACACCTCGGGTGGCTCGGGCTCCGGGGACGACTCCGGCGGCGACTCGAGCAGCGGCGGGTCGACCGGCGGAAGTGGCTCCAGCGGTGGGTCCACGGGCGGCAGCAGCTCCAGTGGCGGCTCCACCGGTGGCAGTGGCTCCAGCGCCTCCTCCGGGCGGGGCGTCTACACCGTCGATCAGGGCTACGAGTTCTACCCCGGCTACCATCCCTGCCACCTCGAGTGGGACGTCACCATGTCGGCGTCGTCCACCTACTGCTCGGGCTGCGACTTCGTGATGGACAGCACCTTCAGCTACAACAGCTCGGCGAGCAGCATCGGGGCCTCCTACTGCGGCACGGGCTCCAGCTTCAACGCCACCCTCGCCCAGCACAGCAGCTACCTGGGCTGGTACAGCGCGGCCCTCTACGACTACCTCGGCATCTGGTATGTGCTCGACTATTCGTCGTTCTACTCGGGCGGCTCGTGGCAGTGGGGCGGTGGCTACTATGACTACTACTACCTCGATTGGTACACCTTCTATGGCTATTACTACACCAACTACTCCCAGATGAACGCCACCATCTACTGAGCGCAGCCATCTCGCAGGCCGGGCCGGCCAGACACACCGTCTGCCGGCCCGCGGCCGTTCTTGGGCTGGCACAGTGCTGCCCATGGGGCCGGGGTGGACCGTGGAGGGCGTCCTGGCTGTAGACTCCCCCCCGTTCCGGCCCGCCGGGTCCCCCTCCACGAGAGTCCGCCTCCATGACGACGTCCACCGTCCACTTCGCTTTCCGGGTGCTGCCCGACGCCCTGAACACCCTGCTCGACCGTCTGCGCAAGGGAGAGCCGCTGACGGACCTTCACGCCGCGAGCCACGCCGCCTGGTTGGAGCGAGAGGGCATCTTGGAGGGGCGGCTGGCGGAGCTTCTGGATGTGCCCGGCCTCCAAGCGCGCTTCGCGGGTCTGGTCGCGGAGCACCCGGACACCCAGCCAATGGTGGACTCTGCCGCCGAGTTCCTCGCGTGGGACGACCCCGTCCTCTTCTTCGCCAAGGACCGCGACACCATCGTGAACCGGGCCGCGCGCATCGACCGCCTGGTGGAGACGGGTGCCCCTCCCATCATCATCGCCAACGACCGCCGCCTGCTTGCCGGCGCCATCGCCGACTCGGCCCAGCGCACCACGCCGGTGCCCGAGCCCGGCCCCGGTCGCCTGTTCTGCGAGGCCCTCACCGGTCCCAACCAGCGGCTTCCCTTCCCCGCCTTCGTGACCTTCCCCGAGGGCGGTCAGGCCGCCTTCGACGGGCTCCAGCGGTTCCCCATCCCCACCCGCACAGGTTGGGACTTCATCTCCGGCTACACCCTCGTCCACCAGGCCTTGCTCACCGGCGACGACCTGCGGGCGTGGAGCGAGGCCATCGTGAACCAGCAGCTCGACCCTGTCTTCGCCAAGAACCACGGCCCCGAGTGGCTGGCCCAGGCAAGCCCGGAGGACGCCGCCACGGCCACCCCGGAGCAGGCCGCCGAGCGACTGTCCGAGGCCTGGCTGGCGAGCCTGCAGTTCTTCGGCTTCCAGCTCGGTAGAGCCGCGGATGAAGGTGGGGCGGTGTTGTCGTGGATGTTCGAGGTGCCGCTCGCCGACTGAGGCGACCTACTTGACCTCGACTTTGGCGCCGGGAGCCAGCTTGAAGCTCGTCGCCCGGCCCTGACGCGCCCGCGCCAGCACCGCCGCCGGGTTCACCCCCGCCTTCATCAGGCTCTTGCGGGTGCGGTGGATGAGCACGTTGAGGTCGGTGCGGCCCCGGTTGGCGTTGCCCGGCCAGATGCTCGTGAGCAGCACGTCGTCGGGGATGAACTCCCCGGGCTCGTAGGCGCCCGGCGGACCGAGCAACGTGGCGAGCAGGCGGGCCCGAAGCTCCGGCAGCGACACGGTCATGCGGTCGCCGTCGGCGAAGCCCAGCGAGATGCGGCCGCCGTTGGGCAGGAACTCGAACAGCACTTCGGTGGGGTGCGGAGACCGCGGACGAAGCTGCGTGGAGTCCTCTCCGCCGCCGCTGGCGTCCTTGAGGGTGATGGAGGTGTTGCCCACCGAGATCTTGTCGTCGGAGTCGATGACCTCGACGGCCCCGGAGTGCAGGGCATCGTCGTTCAACTTCGCGGCGGACGTGAACTCCACCGCCATGCCACCCTGCACCGGGTAGAAGCACAGCGCCGCGGGGGGCCAGCCCTCCACGATGAGGTCGTCGCCGTCGACACCGCCAATGGTGAAGGGGAGCTGACGCAGGCCATAGCTGTTGCCGTCGGGGTGCACGACCACCCATGCCGGCTCTGGGCGCCGATGCCGCCGGTCGAAGGGCGCATGCACCATGAACACGCCGCCGGGCACCTCGATGGCCTGCCCGTGGCGCACCAGGATCTGCCGGTCGACCCTCTTGCCGTCGACCCGGGTGGGGTTTCGGCCGAGCGCAATCAGCTCCAGGCCACGGGTGGTGGGCATCAACAGGGCGTGGTGGTGGCTGGCCCGGGGGTCGTTGAGAACGATGTCAGCGTCGTCTCTTCGGCCGATCAAAACCCCGCGGGAGCTCACCCGCAGGCGCACCCCTGTATCGCGCACGAGCCAGACGCCGGGGCGGTCACTCGACATGCCGGGGTTTCGCATCCTGGGGCTCCTTGGCCTGGGTCCGCCCCCGTATCCTGCCGCTTGGAGTTCGGGGCCCTCACCGTTCCTACGCCAGCTTCCGGGCCCGTGGCCCAAAGACGGGCTAGTGCGCCCGGCCGCCTGCTCTGACCCTCGCCGGAACCGCGCCGTGCTCTTCAACTCCAAGATCTTCATCGCGTTTGCGGCGGTCGTCTTCCTGCTGTTCTACCAGCTGCCTCAGCGGGCGAAGATCGTCTTTCTGCTGGTGATGTCCTACGTCTTCTACGGCTTCTGGGACCCCTGGCTGCTGTCGCTCATCATCCTGTCCACCGTGGTCGACTGGACCTGCGGGCGCGGCATCGCCCTCGCCCCCGAAGACGACACGAAGACCCGCAAGCGGTGGCTGGGTCTGTCCCTCGCTGTGAACCTCGGCCTGCTGGGCTTCTTCAAGTACCACGACTTCTTCGTGGGCGAGCTCATCGGTGCGGTCAACGCCTTCGGGGGCGACATCGAGCGGGAACGCTGGTTGCTCAACCTCGTGTTGCCCGTGGGCATCAGCTTCTACACCTTCCAGACGATGGCCTACACCATCGACATCTACCGAAAGGAGATCAAACACGAGCCCAGCCTCCTGCGCTTCGCCCTCTATGTGAGCTTCTTTCCGCAGCTCGTGGCCGGCCCCGTCGAGCGCGCGCCCCACCTGCTGCCCCAGTTCCGAAGGCCGTTCCGCATGTCGCGCGGGATGGTGCGAGAGGGGGTGTTCCTCATCTTGCTGGGCTTTGTGAAGAAGGTCGTCATCGCCGACCGTCTCGCCAACTACATCGAGCCCTACTACGAGCTCGACCGCCTCGGACACGACATCACGAGCTTCGAGGCCGCGATGTCGCAGCTGCTGTTCACCACGCAGATCTACGTCGACTTCAGCAGCTACTCCGACATCGCCATCGGCCTCGGCCTGCTCCTCGGCTACAACATCCGGCCCAACTTCAACCTGCCCTTCGTGGTTCCCAGCATCCCCGAGCGGTGGCGGCGCTGGCACATCTCGATGAGCCACTGGTTCCGCGACTACATCTTCATCCCCCTCGGCGGGTCGAGAAAGGGCACCTGGCGCACGCAAGCGAACATCCTCGCCGTGATGTTCCTGTCGGGCCTGTGGCACGGCGCCAGCACCACCTTCGTCGTGTGGGGCCTGCTCAATGGCCTCACGATGGTCACCCACAAGCTGATTCGACGGCCGCTGAAGTTCATGAGCGGCGCGGCGAAGAAGAACAAGGTCTCCGAGCGCGTCTATTTCTACATCTGCTGCTGGAACACCTACTGCACCATCGCGGCCATCAACATCTTCTTCCGCTGCCCCGACTGGCCCACTGCCCGCGAGTACGTCGACGCCATCTTCCTTCGCGGCGGCTCCGAGTACGTCGCGGTGGTCTTCGACCCCTCCTCCTGGCCCACCGACTTCCTCTATGGGGCGCTGTTCACCCTCTTTGTGTTCGGGGTGCACGAGTCGCAGAGGTATTGGAAGAGCAAGGAGTGGGTGCTGGCCCACCCGGTTCGGTGGGGAATGGTGAGCCTGGCGATGTTCTGGGTGGTCATCACCTTTGGGATCAAGGGTCCCCAATTCATCTACTACCAGTTCTGATTCGACCTTCGGAGCCCCCTGCGGGGCCTCCTTCGGCCTCCGGAGCCCCCTTCGGGGTCTCCTTCGGGCTTCGGAGCCCCCTTCGGGGTCTCCTTCGCGGCGGGGAGCCGGGGTCTCCCCTTGGCCTCACAAGCAGCAGCACTCCGCCGAGCTCGAGCTGGACGTCGTCACGTCGAACACGTAGTCGCAGTCGTAGTCGTGCTTCTGGTCGTAGCTGCCCGAGCTGGCGCAGCTCGGCATCACGTACTTGATGACGGTGTACCCATCGCAGCCGCGCGGCACGCACACCGAGTCGATGTTTGCGCAGAGCTCGTCGCAGGTGCGCTCGCCAGCCGGGTAGTCCTCGCAGGCGCCCCACTCTCCGATGAGGCCATCCTGGCCGCTGTCGCTCGGGGTCTCGGCCGTCTCGGAGGTGGGGTCCTCCTTGGTGCCGCAGCCAAGGACGAGCAGAGCGGCGAGCGCGAACGGCAGGGCGGCGGAGCGGGAGGCTTCGCTGGGCATGGGGTCCTCTTGGGGCAGTGCGCATCCACTATCCGAGGGTCGCTCCCTCGATTCGCACAAAGGCGTTGAGGCGTGTGCGTGTGAGCTCGCGTGTGTTGGAGAAGCCCATCGACCGGTAGAAGGCGAGCTGTTCGGGGCGGTCGTCGGTGAGCAGCACCTTCTGGCGCACATGGCCGAAGCGCTCCAGCGCGGTCTCCAGCAGCCTGCGGCCCAGTCCCTTCCGCTGGTGGTCGGGGTGCACGAGGATGTCCTGCACGTAGGCGACGCTCACGTCGTCGGAGACCACGCGCACGAGGCCCACCAGCACGTTGTCTACGCGAATGGTGGACACCCAGGTGGAGCCGTCGATGGCGGCGCGCAGCCGGGCGGGGTCGTCGGTGTAGCTGGTCCATCCGACCGAGGCGTAGAGGCCACAGAGCTCCGCAGTGGTGAGCTCGGCGGGCGCGATGTCGGACACCTGGGCGACTGGTGACACGGAAGCCTCGACTTGATCCGCGTGGCAGCCTACCACTCCTGGTCCTCCATTCGTGCGGCCCACTGCGCCCGGGTATTGGCCGGCGTGGGAAGCAGGCCGAACAGTGCGGTGTGTTCCACCTGCACGCTCACCCGCATCTCGATGAGTGGCGGTTCTCCGTCGATTTCCGCCACCACCTTGGCGCCCCCTTTCACCGACTCCGCGAGCAGCGCCTCCTTCACCAGCGTCTCGGCGTCCCCCGTGGCGTCGTCGTCGAGGGGAAGCATCACGGCCGTGCGCAGCGCTTCTTGCACCGCGGTCTGCGTCTGGATCTGCTGGAAGTAGTACCAGCTGTATTCCATGGTCCCCATCACCAGCGGCACGAAACCCAGCGCGGCCGTGAGCGCGAAGTCGACGGATGCCGCGCCGCGCCGGCCGTCCCTCCGCCGCATCATTCCTCCACCAGCATCGTGAGCTCGGAGGACAAGGAGCCCGGCGAGGGCACCAGGCTGAAGACCGGCGCGTAGTCCAGGCTGCAGCTCACCGTGATGAGGTTGTGGCCCTCGAACAGGTCGACCGCAGTGTTCACGTTCGCGGCGTCGCCGTCCTGGCCCATGTCGACGAGCACCGATTGCACGCGCGACTCGACCAGTGCGGCCAGCTCGGCGTTGCTGCCCTCTTCGATGAGTGCGCCCCCTTCGGCCGCCCCGAGGCGCGCGCCCTCTCGGACCGCATGAATGACCGCCAGCTCCTGGGTGGTGAACTGCCCCCACTCCACGACGCCGCCGAGCAGAGTCACCACCACGGGGGCCACGAGGGCGAACTCGATGGAGGCGTTGCCGCGTCGGGCGTGCCTTGGCGAGGTGCTGGGCCCGGTCGCGCTCACTTCACGAACACCGCAGCGGATGAGGCGACCACGCCGAAGTCCTCGCCGCCGCCCTGGGTGCCGATGTCGCGCTCCTCCATGGTCTCGATGCGCATCTTGACCATCTTGTCGCTGCCCTTCCACGACACGTCGTAGACAACGCCCCAGGCGAAGCCGGTGATGGTCTCGCTGTGGGTGAAGCCAAGGTTGGAGCAGTCGTCGGCGTCGAAGATGATGAGCGGACGTTCCCAGGTGCCGCCGTAGTTGCTCACGTCGCTGGCGTCGTCCTGCTCGGGCATCGGACCCCAGAGGTCGGCGTCCCAGGAGGTGGGGGAGGTGGACACCAGGCTGGTGAGGCTCTTGAGCGCCGACGTGATGACGCCATTGTTGAGGTGGACGATGTCGTCGACGGTCACTTCGCCGTGGTCCTGGCAGTCGGCGAGCTGGTCGCCCACATTGGACGCGTTGGGGTGCTCGCCGATGTAGCCCCAGCCCAGGTTGTCGTCGTTGGCGCTCGAGAAGTGGAACTCGATGGTGTTCCACTCGCCTTCGGGGTGTTCGTCGAAGGTGCAGCTCGGCACGGCAAGTGGCAGGAAGCACTCCACGCCTCCCGCGCCACCGCCCACGGGGCGTGCCGAGGTGGTCACGGCCTCTGCGCGCAGGCCCTCTCGGCCGAAGGCGAGCGAGGAGAAGGCGGCCTGCACGGCCGAGTCGTCGACGCTCACCCGGGCGCTGTTGAGGTCCTCGACCTCGCCGTCCGGGTAGAAGTCCTGGGCCTCGAAGTCGTACTCGCCCAGCACCAGGCCGCCGTCCGTGAGGCCCGCGGTGTTGGCGTCGAGCGACACGGACTTGCCGTTCGCCTTGTTGCGCCGCGCAAGCTCCATCGCCACGCTGCGGGCGGCTTCCACGCCTTCGTCGGTTCCATCGAGCAGCTGGGTGGCTGCGTGGGAGGAGGCGTCGGCGGCGTTCTTGAGCTGCGCCTCGACAATCCGCATGTAGCCGACGTCCACCACCAGCGCCCCAAAGCCCAGGAGCACGACCAGGGAGACGGCGAACAGGACTGCGATGGAACCGCGCCGGGGGCCTGGTGGGTGCATCGGGTGGGCTCCTGAGGTGGTTTGGCTTGGTGGAGTCCTGGCCTTGGTGGGCTACTCGCTTTGGGCGAGGAGTCACGAGTGTCAACCTTCAAGATCGCACAGGCCAATGCCTTCTGAAGCATCAAACTGCACCGCTCCTCGCGTTTTCTGTGGGACTGGCGGTCTGGTGGTGCTCTTGGTCCACCCGTTGCGGCGGCGAGCACCCGCCACGGGCCATGACCCAAGTGGGGCGGGGGGATCGGGTCTGTCGGGTCTGGCCTCGGCGAGTGCGTCGGGTGGGCCTGGCAGCGGACGGCCCTCGTCGTCCCTCCCCACGCGCTCCCCGGCGGGCCGCCCTCGGCATCGGTGATACTTCGCAGCGCATGAGAGCACTCGTCACCACCCCCCACGGCGCCCGCCTGGTGGACCGCCCCCCGCCGGTCGCCCCGCCCGGCTGGGTGCGCCTCGACGTGCGGATGGCCGGCGTCTGCCGCACCGACGTTGCCGCGGCTCGGGGTGCGTTGCCCGTTGAGAACGGCCGCATCCTGGGCCACGAGCTCGCAGGTCGAACCCCCGACGGCGGGCTGGTGAGCGTGCGGCCCCGCCTGCCCGACGGACGCTTCCTGGGCTTGCAGCTCGACGGTGCCTTCGCCGAGCAGGTGGTGGTGCCGATGTCGGCGCTGGTGCGGCTGCCCGAGGACATGGACCTGCGGCGTGCGGCCTTCGTGGAGCCGGTCGCAGCGGCCACCTCGGTGACGTCCATCCTGCCGTCTGCGGGCCGCGTCGCGTTGCGCGGCGAAGGGCGCATCGCCGAGCTCTGCCGCAGGGTGATCCAGCTCCTGGGGGTTCGTCTTGTTGATGAAGATGACGGTGGCATCGATGTTCTGGTGGTCACAAGCGTCGGGCCGGTGCTCGACCTGTCCGGGGTGCGCAAGGGTGGTCGCGTGGTCTTGAAGGGACGGCCGGCCGGTCCCGTTCTCATCGACCAGCGCGCCATCGTGGAGCGAGAGCTCACCGTGCAGGGGGTGGACTACGGCGACTTCGACGAGGCGGCGGCGCTGCTGGCATCCGGAGAGCTGGCCGTCGACGACCTGTTCGCCGAGCCGGTGTCCCTCGACCGCTTCGCCCAGGCCTTCGAGGGCCGCGAGGACCGCAAGAACCTCCTCGTGCCGACACGCTGAGATGTGCGGCCTCGTTGCCACTCTGGGCCTGCCCCTGCCCCTCGACCGGGCGGTGGACCGCCTCGCGCACCGGGGTCCGGATGGCCGGGGTCTGTGGCGCTCGAAGGACGGGCTGCTTGCGCTGGGGCACCGTCGGCTCGCTGTGGTCGGCGGTCCCAGGGCGGTTCAGCCCGTGGTGGGTGGGGACACCGCCGCCGTGCTCAACGGGCAGCTCTACGGCTGGCGGTCCCAGGCAGACGCGCTCGGAGTGCCACGCGAGCGGGGCGACGCCGGACTCCTGCCAGCCTTGTATGCCCGCCACGACGACGCCCTCGGCGACCGCCTCCGGGGGGAGTTCGCGCTGGTCGTGGCCGACTCCCAACGCCTGCGCCTGCTCGCCCTTCGAGACCCCTACGGCACGAAGCCGCTGTACTGGGCCCGCGTCGGCGGCGGCATCGCGCTGGCCAGCGAGGTGCGCGCGCTCATCGCCCTCGGGGTGCCCGCCCGGCTCGACCACCGGTCCCTGGTCCATGCCTTCGCCCACCAGTACCTGCCGCCCGGCCGCAGCATGGTGGACGGCGTGGGCATCTTGCCGCCGGGCGGTCGCCTCGTCGCCGAGCTGGGGACCGAGGGGCTGTCGGTTCGGGTGGACCGGTGGACGCATCGGCGGTGGAGCTCGCGCGGACCGATGCCCGCACATGGTGAGCTGGTCGATGCGCTCGACGATGCCGTCGCTGTGCGCCTCGACTCCGACCGGACCCTCGGGGCCCTGCTGTCCGGCGGCCTCGACTCCGCCGCCATCGTCGACTCGGCGGTCCGTCAGGCGGGTCCTCTGCCGTGCTTCACCCTGCGCTTCCCCGGCGAGGGCTACGACGAAGGTGCCCTGGCCGAGGCGATTGCGAAGGAGCGCGGCTGTCCACTCCACACCGTTTCGGTCACCCACGCCGACCTCCTCGGCCACCTGCCCGAGGCGGTGGCTGCGGCCGAGGGCCTGTGCATCAACGGACAGCTCGTCGCCCGGCGCCTGCTGGCCCGACGGGTGCGCGAAGCGGGCGTGGTGGTGGTGCTCTCCGGGGAGGGCAGCGACGAGGTGGCTCTGGGCTACCCCCACCTCGCCCTCGACTCCGGCGCCCGTGCAGCTGGGGTGTCGCGGCGGCACGGGGCCCAGGCCGGCGTGATGCTGCCGGGTCGAGATGCCGTGGGGCTGGCTGCTTTCGACGACCTGCTCGGCCACACCCCCAGCTTTCTGCGGGCCAAGGCCGCCTTCGGACGCCGCGTGCTGGCGCTCACCGAGCCCGGCTTCGTCTCTTTCGACCCCCTCGCCGCCCTGGCGGACACCCTCACCGACCTCCCGCTCCACGGTCGGCACCCCGCCCGGCAGGCGTCGGCCCTCTGGATGGAGCTGTGCCTCGCGGGCTACATCCTGCGCGGCATCTCCGACGCCCAGGACATGGCCGAGGGCGTCGAGAACCGGCCACCATTCCTCGATCCCGCGGTCTGGGAGGTGGCCAGACGGATCCCCGCCGAGTCCCAGCTCGTGGGCGGACACACCAAGCGCTTTCTGCGAGACGCCCTGTCCCACCGGCTGGGTGCGGTCGCCGAACGTCCGAAGCACCCCTTCCTGGCGCCGCCTCTGCTCGGGGCCCTGGGCGACCCACGCCTCCTCGACCGCGTCCACGGCCACCTCGACGCCCTCGCCGATGTGCCCGGCCTCAGTGTCCACCGCGCCCGACTCTGGCTCGAACGCACCTTGTCCCGACCGCTGCCGGCTGCTGAGCTCGCTGCCCGAGACGCCGTGCTGTGGACCCTCTTGAGCACCGCGGCCCTGTCCCGACACCTCTGGAGCTCCCCATGAGCTGGTGGACCGATCTCTACGACGACACCCTCGCGGCCTGGATGCTCCACCGCGCCCCACCCGAGGAAGGCGCCCGCACCGTGGCCTTCCTGCGGCAGCTCGGCCTGCTCCATCCGGGCAGCCGGGTGTTCGACCAGGGCTGCGGTCCAGGGCGTCTCATCGCGCCGCTCTGTCAGGCAGGGGCGGTGGTGAGCGGCATCGATCTCATGCCCGCGTATATCGAGAGTGCCCGCCAGAAGGCTGTTTTGGCGGGGCAGCGCCCGGCGGGCTTCCAGGTGGGCGACATCACCCAGGTGGCCAGCCCCAGCCCCGTCGACCTCGTGCTGTCCTGGTGGACCTGCCTTGGCTACGCCGACGACGACGCCACCAACGCCCTCCCCCTCGCGCGCGCCTTCGACTCCCTGCGTCCCGGCGGTGCCTACGCCATCGACACCTTGCACACACCCGGGGTGCTCCGCGCCTTCGTCCCCGTCTCCGACACCGAGACCCCCACCCCCGACGGCCCCGTGCACCTGCGCCGCACCAGCCGCCTCGACGTCGACCGGGGCGTCCTCCACAAGGCCTGGGCCTTCGTCCTTCCCGATGGCCGGCAGCGCACCGTCCACAGCAAGGTCCGCCTCTACATGCCCCACGAGTGGCGCCGCATGCTCGAAGCGGCCGGCTTCGTCGACATCACCGCCTACGGAGACCTCGCGGCCAGCCCGCTGCAGCCCGACAGTCCCCGCCTCATCCTCGTGGCCCGGAGGCCCACATGAGCTGGACCACGCCTGCCCCGGAACAGCTCCGAGATGCCCTCTACAAGGGTGATCTGGTGCGTCTGCCCCCCGTCCCTGCGAGCCGGGCCCTGGTGCGCCGGGCGAAGGCCCGGTTGGTCGACGAGCTGGGACCCCAGCCACGGGAGGCGGTCCACCACCTCTCCGGTGCCGAGCTGTTCAGGCGCCTGGGTCGGGTGCGCAAGTCCTTGTACCTCGACCCCCGCACCGTCGAGGAGATCGCCGACCTGCTGCACCAACACGGCCTGCAGCCCGCCGAGTGGGCCACCGACCCCGCTCGCCTCCGGGTCGTCCACCCCCACGGCGAGGACAACCCCGCTGCAGCCGCCGTCTACGCCGTGCACCGCGACACCTGGTATGGCCACCCCCCGGCGCTCATCACCTGGTGGGTTCCCCTCGACGACCTGCCCGCCGACCAGACCTTCGAGTTCTGGCCCGGCCACCTGTCTCGGCCGGTCCCCAACGACTCCGAGGTGTTCGACTACGACGACTGGGTGTCCCGCGGCTGGAGCCTGAAGATCGGCTGGCAGGATGCGGAGGCCGGCCTGAAGGCCCGCTACCCCGCCTTTCTGGGGGAGCGCGCCGAGCTGGGGGCCGGGCTGGGCTTCGATGCGCAGGAGGCCGAGAGTCGCCTGTTCGCGGGCGCTCACCTCCACGCCACCCGTCCTCATGCCGCCGCCCGCACCCGCTTCAGCCTCGACTTCCGCATCGCCCACCTCGCCGATGTGGCGGCGGGCCGGGGAGCACCGAGCGTCGACGACCGCTCCAGAGGCAGCAGCCTGCCCGACTACATCCGGCTTCCGGCGCGATGAACCCCCTGCTTCAGGCCGTTGTGGACCATGCGAGGCAGCGCCCCGACGCCCCGGCCCTGGTGCATCTCGGCCGGGTCGCGCACACCTGGGCGAGCCTGCTGGCCCAGGTCGGGGCGAGGGCATCGGGGCTGCGGGCGGGTGGCGTCGGCCCGGGCGAGCGGGTGCTGCTGCTGCGGTCCGCTGGTCCGGAGTGGGTGGTGGACGCCCTGGCGACCTGGGCCGTGGGTGGGGCCATCGTCCCCATCGACCCGGCGCTGCCGAGGGCCAGACGGCAGGCGTTGGCGAAGCGGGCGGAGGCCCGGGCGCGGCTGGGTCCACCGCTGGGACTGGGGGTGGTCTCTCCCCAAGATGGCGTTGCTGACGCTGTCTTCGAGGGTTCCCCGCCGGGTCGCCTGGCGTGGCTCCTCTTCTCGTCGGGCTCCACCGGGGTCCCCAAGGGCGTGCGCGTGCCCTGGGGCAACTATGTCGACGTGCTCGCAGCCCAGGTCGCGGCTCTGGGGCTGTCGGCCGACGACCGCTGTGCGTGGCTGCTGTCCCCGGGCTTCGATGCGTCCCTGTCCGACGTGGGGGTCGCGCTCCTCTCCGGCGCCGCCCTGCACACCGAGGCGCCGGGCCTGCTGAGGGATCCTGTTCGCCTCCAGGTGCTGCTCCACCAGCGCCGCATCACCTACACCGACCTGCCGCCCCGCTACCTCGACCTGCTCCAGCCGGCCGACCTGCCCCACCTGCGGGCCGTGCTGTGCGGGGGTGAGCCGCTGCCGCCTGAAGGGGCCCGCCGATGGTCGGAGCAGCGCCGCCTCATCGGGGTCTACGGTCCCACCGAAGCCACCATCTGCGCGAGCTTGTGGCGGGTGGACCCCCACGATGTGCACCGGGCCCACCTCGGCAAGCCGGTGGCGGGGGCGCGCTTTCGGAGGGTCGACGGGGAGCTCTGGATCGGCGGCCCGGGACTGGCGCTCGGCTACCTCGACCCCGTGCGCACGGCCGGTCGCTTTGTCGAGGTCGATGGGGAGCGCTGGCATCGCAGCGGGGACCGGGTGCGCGTGGATGTCGACGGGGCCTGGCTGTTCGACGGTCGGGTGGATCGGCAGGCCAAGGTGGACGGGCGGCTGGTGTGTCCCGAGGAGGTGGAGGCTGCGCTGCGGACGCTCCCCGGGGTGCACGATGCCCGGGTGGACGTGGTCGAGCGTGGGGGCGTGGCCATCCTGGTGGCCTCGGTGGAGGGGGAGGACGGCCTGACCCCGGAGCAGGTGCGGACGGACCTGAGCGCCTGTCTGCCCGCCTGGATGGTGCCGCGGGTGCTGGATGTGGGGACGCTCCAGCGCGGTCCGAGCGGCAAGACCGTCTGTCAAGACGACCTGTCCAAGGTTGTTTTCGAGGTGTTGGGACGGATGCTCTCCGAGGGGGACTCCTTTGCCGCGGCCGGCCTCGACTCTCTGCGTGCCCTCGACGTGGCCGCGCGGCTGATGGCCCGGGACATCGTGGTGGCGCCCGAGCAGGTGCGCTCGGCGGACTGTCTGGCGAGGCTCCGCAGCATGCTGACCCCACCCACCCTGCCGGTGTCCGCGCTGGTGGCGGAGGGGCGGCGCCTGGCCTGGCGCGGGACCCCCGACGCTGCGGGAGGCGATGGGGTGCTGCTCACCGGGGCGACGGGTGGGCTGGGCGCGCGCCTGCTGCCCCGACTGCTCGCTTCCGGGCACCGGGTGCACGCCCTGGTGCGCGCCAGGGACGCGAGACACGCCTGCGACAGAGTGGCTGCCGCCCTGCGTCGGGTTGGTGAGAATGGCCTGCTGGTAGACCACCCTGGCCTGTCTGTGCTCGCCGGTGCCCTCCCAGATGCGCAGCTCGATGGCGTGTCGGCCGGTCTTGTGGTCCACCTCGCTGCGGCCGTCGACCTGAGCGCCGACGCCGCGACTCTGCGGCCCACGAACGTCGACGGCACCCGTCAGCTCGTGTCCTTCGCCGGTCGCCGGGGCATCCCGATGCTCCATGCGTCCACCCTCTCCGTCTTCGTCGACACCGATGCCCCGCGCGGTCGCTTCACCGCCAAAGACCCCCTCCCCGAGGCCGCCGTGTGCGGCGGCTATGGCCAGACCAAGCTGCTGGCCGAGGTGGTGGTGCGGTCCAGCGACCTGTCCTCCTGCTGTGTCCGCTACGGGCTGCTCGTGGCGGGCTCTGGCAGTCCCGGTGCCCACGACTGGCTCCCGCTCGCGCTGAAGGGCCTGTCCACCCTCGGCTGCGTGCCGGACACCGCGCTCCACCGCGCTCTGGAGGTCGACCTCACGCTGGTGCCGTCCGCCGCCGACCTCACGCTGCGCCTGGCCCAGGACCTCCTCATCGGGGCCGCCCCCCCTGTCGTCCATGTGGCCGCCCCGGAGACTGCCCGCCTCGTCGACCTGCTGGCCGCGCTCGACCGAGCGGGTGTGACCATCGAGACGGTCGACGAGCTGACCTTTCTCGACCGGGCCCGCTTCGCTCTGTCGACCGCTGAGGGTCCGGTCCAGGCCGCCGCACTCCTCGGCCTGGCGCGCGGACTCCGCCCCGATGCCCTGGGTGTGCACCGCTCCCTCGACCTCTTCCAGGCCACAGGCTGTCGCTTCGCTCCCATGTCCGGTGTGCCCGCCCCCTCTGCCGCCGTCCTCGACCGGGTCGTGCGCGCCGCCTTGGGACCGTCGCCATGAATGGCCTCGTCATCGGCAAGTTCATGCCACCCCACCTCGGTCATCTCCACCTGTTCGACTTCGCGGCCGAGCTCTGCGACGACCTCAGCATCGTGGTGGAGCGCATCGCTGGAGAACCCATCGACTCGACGGTGCGCGCGGGCTGGGTGGCCGAGCTGGCCCCCCGCGCCCGGGTGCTCCACCTCGACCGGCACATGCCGCAGCAGCCCGGCGACCGCGCCGACTTCTGGGCCCACTGGCGCCGCACCCTCACCGAGCTGCTGCCCCATCCCATCGACCTGGTGTTCGCCTCGGAGGCCTATGGTGCGCGGCTGGCGCAGGAGCTGGGCGCCCGCTTCGTGCCCGTCGACCCCCAGCGCAGCGCCGTGGATGTGTCCGCCACCCGGGTGCGCGCCGACCCCGCCTCCGTGTGGCCGATGCTGCCACCCCCCGTGCGGGCCCACTACACCCGCCGCATCGCGGTCGTCGGTCCGTGGTCCGCCGAAAAGACCCACCTGTCTCGCCGGCTCGCCCGACAGCTCGGTGGCCTCTGGGTGCCCGACCACGCCCGCATCCTGCTCGACCACGCCGTCCGTCCCGAGGCGGACTGGCCGGCCACCCTCCGCCACATCGCGCATGGTCAGCGGGCCCAGGAGGCGGCCTTGGCCCGTCAGTCCCCGGGTCTGCTCGTCTGCGACACCGACCTTCTCACCACCCGCATCTGGTGGGAGCGCCAGGTGGGAGACCCGCCCGCCTGGCTCTGCGCCCTCAGCGACGGGGCCCACTACGACCTCACCGTGCTCTGCCGTCCCGGGCCGCCTCGACCGCCAGACGGCGACCCGAGCGTGACCCAGGCTTGCTTCGACCGCTTCGAGGCGGAGCTGCAGCGCATGGGTCGCCAGACGGTGGTGGTGTCGGCCACCCAGGGGCTCGCGCCGGTCATCGAGGCCTGGCGGCGGTGCTTCAGTCGTTGAAGACGCCCTTGTAGACGTCGTCGAGCGCAATCTCCACCTCGAGTGCGCCGAGCCGCATGGCCTCCCCGGGGGACACGAAGCGCACCGTCCAGCTGCCGTCAGGGTTGCGGTCGTAGACCTCGGCGGACGCCCGATCCTGGGCCAGCAGCACGTAGTGACGCAGGCTCTCGAGGCGGCGGTAGAGGCCGAACTTGCGGTTGCGGTCGTAGGTCTCGGAGGAGGGGGACATCACCTCGAACAGGGCCACCGGATTCGTGAACGCGCGCTTGACCTTGGCGGACCGTTGGGGGGAGCAGTAGATCGACACATCCGGATAGAGCGAGGCCTCGTCTTCGATGTCTTCGATGTCTTCGTTGTCCTCGTCGCCGATCTGCACAAGCTGGTCGGAGTTGTAGACGTCGCAGGGGCGGTCGAGCAAGGCCATGAACAGCCTTCCGACGGTGTTCGAGGCGATGAGGTTGTGTTCGGGCGTGCCCCCGGCCATCGCCCAGAGCTGGCCGTCGACGAGCTCGTGCTTGATGCCCGTGGCAGCCTCGGCTTCGCGGGCGTCGGCAGGGGTGATGGGGAGCGCGTGGGCGACGGACATGGTGGCCTCCGTCGCCAGAGTAGCCGATCGCGCGGAAACCTACGCCTTCGTCTTCGTCGGGTCGCCGAGCGTGCGGTTCGCGGACACCCCAGCCTCGACGAGGGCCTGCACCACGTCGTCCTCCACATCCTCGATGGACCCGAAGCGCGCCGTGCGCATCTTGGCCCCCGAGCCAGTGAGCACACCCGCGGGGTCGTCCAGCCGGGCTCCCCACCAGAAGACCAATCCCACGTACTTCTTGGTGGGCTTGATCTGGCACACCGGGCCGCCTTGGGTCCAGGTGGGGTGGCCCCACTTCACGGCGACCTCGGCACCGGGGGCTGCGGCCGACACGAGGGCGAACAAGCGGTCGGCGATGGGACGCTGCTCGGGGGACTGCCTGGCGAACCAGGCGGTGAGCTTGGGGTCGGTCATGGGGACTCCGGGGGCAGGAAGGTCACGTCGAGGTGGACGATGCGGCCGTCGCGCACGGTGCAGACGTCCTGGCCGCGCATGGGGTGGGGAAAGACGGGCGAGGTGCAGGTCCAGCGGGTGGTGACCTGGGGACCGTCGATGTCCACGCGGTCCACCGACAGCCTCATGTCGGGCGGGGCGGTCTGCCACGCACTCCGCAGGTGGTCCTCGATGGCCGGGCGCCCGGAGTGGGTGCGGCGCTGCCCCGTGAAGGGCTCGTGGTAGACGGCGTTGTCGTCGAACAGTGAAAAGAGCTCGTCGGCCGCACTTGCGCCGGCCTGCATGGCCCGGAAGTAGCGGTCGACCACCTTGGCAGGGGGCTCGGGAGCGTTCATGGCACCTCCACGTCCACCCTAGGGCAGGGGCGAGGGGACGACCATCCACCCTTGGATGGATGCGGTGGCTGCCGACGCCGATAGACGGGCGTGTGGCCCATGATCTCTCCGACGACGACCTCCGCGCACTGCGCGACGCTCTGCACGCGCTCCAGACGGGGCAGGGTGGCGCCATCCCGCGCGCGACCCTCGCTCGGCTCGCCGGAAAGGGCCACCACCTCACCATCGACATGGCTGCGGCGGACACCCTCGGCGCGCCCCTGGTGGTCGTGCGGGCGGCGCGGGCGCCAGATTCTTGCTTCGATGCCCTCACACCCCGTCAGCGGGAGGTGGCGGCCCTCGTGGCCACGGGCCTGCGCAACAAGGACATCGCGCTCGCACTCGGCATCCGGCTAGCCACCGTGAAGGACCATGTACACGCCATCCTCAGCAAGACGGGCCTGGACTCCCGGGCGGCGGTGGTGGCGGCCTGGGGTGGTCAGGCGCCCGGTGGCCCCAGCTGAGTCAGTTCCTCGAAAACGCTGACTGCCACGCTGTTCTGGTGATCGTCTCGGCGGCCTTGCTGCCGATGGGCGCGCCCACCCGGCGCAGCTCCTCGGGCAGGTCGGTCTGCGAAAGCAGCGTGTTGTCGGTGCAGATGGCCACCTTCAGGCCGCGCGCCAACCAGGCGTGGACGGGGTGGGCCGCGGGGGAGGGCAGGATGCCGACCTGCCAGTTGGAGGTGGGACAGGCCTCGATGGTGACCCCCCGCTCGATGGCCAGGGCGACCGCTGCCGGGTCGTCGAGGATGCTGAGCCCGTGGCCGATGCGCTGGGCACCCAGCAGCTGGATGGCGTCGATGATCTCCGAGGCCGGCCGCCCTTCTCCAGCGTGCACGGTGCGCCCCAGGCCGAGCTCCGCGGCTCGTGCGTAGGCATCGGCGTAGTCCCGCAGGCCGTGTGCGTGGTGGGGGAGGGGACCGCCGGCGAGGTCGATTCCCACCACGCCGGGTCGGTCCCGGGCGAGCTCGACGAGCTGCTCGAAGACGATGGGGGAGTCGCCATACAGGCCGCAGAGGACGAGGCCAGCGCGTCCGGAGACGCCGTCGATGGCAGCGTCTACGATGGTTTCGATGGCAGCCCCTCGGTGCAGGTGGGGGGCGAATCGCAGCTCCAGGTGGTGGACGCCTTCTGCCAGGGCGTCCTCGCAGGCTTCGGAGGCCACCCGGCGGACGGCCTCGGGCGTCTGCAGGGCGGCCAGAGTCACCGCGAAGCAGTCGAGCGCGGCCTCCAGGCCCATCCCGGCAACGAAGCGGGGCACGGATTCGAGGGGCTGGCCCGCCTCCAGAGACAGCTCCCGCAAGGTGTCGGCCCGCATCGAGCCATCGAGGTGGCGGTGCAGGTCGGCCAGGCGCATGGGGGCTCCGCTGCTCGGGTCTGGCGCAGCCCCCCACGAGACACCCCGCGCGGCAGCCGCCCACCCTGGCAGGCGCGCCATGGTCTCACACGCCGGGTGGGGGTGGGACCGGGGACGCAGCTGTCCGGTCTTCCGGGCCTCAGGGCCTCAGTCGCTTGAAGGCCCCCGACATGGCCGCCATCTGCATGCTCTGATCTGCCCATGCCAGCATGGCGGAGCTGCCCGCCAGCTCGTTGGACGCGAGGTCGCCGCTGAAGACGACGGCGGCGGCGCTGGCGCCCCCCAGGCTGCCGGTCACCTCACCTGTGGCGGGGGACAGGACCGAGGTCGTGCAGGTCGCCGTGCCCAGGCAGGCGGCAGGCAGGGTGTGTTCGCCGAGCAGCACCCCGAAGGGCGAGGTGGTGATGCCGGAGCCGGACACCGCGAGAAGGTCGACGCCGCCGTTGTGGCCGAGGTCGATGCCCACGAGGCTGAAGGGGGAGGTGGTGATGCCCGCGCCGTTCAGGGCGGTGGCGTCGGCGGAGCCCAGCGACCGCAACAAGGGGTCGGTGAGCACCACACCGAAGGGGGAGGTGGTGATGCCGGAGCCCGTCGACGAGAAGGACCACCCGTGCACGCTGCCCGGAAGGCTGTTGGCGGCCAGCTCCAGGCCGATGGGCGGCAGAGCACCGAGGCTGTCGGCGACGGCTCCGATGGTGGCATCCAGCTCGGGGGTGAGCAGCATGGCTGCGGTCGGGGCCCGGCCATGGGTCGCCCCGCCGACGCGCCCGATGGTGACGGTCCAGCCGCCCGCTCCAGACGGCGCATGGGTGGCGGGCCCGGAGACGCTGCAGGCGCCGTCCTCCGTCACACAGGAAAAGGCGCTCTCGGACGTGCCCGCGAAGTGTCCCATCACGTAGACGCCGTCCGCGGGGGCGCCCTCCCCGTCGAGCACGACCAGCTCGGCATGGGGTGTGAGCGTGTGGCCGTCCCCCTCCACCCAAGGCAGCAGCGCGACCTGGTGGTCGGCGGCCGGGGCGATGGGACTGTCGGCATAGAGGCGGGCGGTCGCATAGTCCAGGGAGGCGAGGTCGAGGGCCGGCACGGAGGTGTCATCGAGGCCCACTGAGCTGGCCTGGAGCACCTCGCGCACTGCGGTCGGCGGCACGCCGTCGTTGCGGAGGCGGAGCGCCGCGCCGCTCACGATGGCAGCGGCCTGGCTGGTGCCCTGGGCCCAGAACAGGTCGAGGTCGGTGGGGCTGCCCGGCCCGAAGCTCTCTGCGAGAATGCCGTCGGGATGGTCATCTGCGTTGGCATCCTCGTCGAGGCAGCCGCCGGGAGCGAGCAGGTCGACGTCGCTGCCCAGCTGTGTGTAGGGTGCGGCGTGGAGGCTGCTGTCGCCCCCGAGCCCGCAGGAGGCACCCACGGCGATGACCGAGGGGCTCGCGGCGGGCCAGGTGGCGCCCATGCCCCCGTTGTTCCCCGCGGCAGCCACCAGCACCACGCCGTCTTCCTCGAGCTCCAGGAGCTGATCGGTGAGGGCGGCGGAGGGCACATAGCCGGGGCCGAAGCTCAGGCTCATGTTCACCACCGTGGCGCCCATCTCGCCAGCCCACCACAGGGCGTCCACAAGCAGGAACTCGAGGCCCACGTTGTTTTCGTCGAGCACCCGGTAGGGGATGATGGCCGCTCCCCGGGCCGCTCCCTTCACCTCGCCCGAGGCGGCGATGGTGCTGGTGATGTGGGTGCCATGGCCATGGGCATCGTCGGGGTAGGGGTCCTGGTCGAAGTAGTCCCAGGGGTCGACCAGCCAGAGTCCGTCGAGGGAGGTGGCGGCCCGGGTCTCGGTGTAGTCGTTGCACCAGCAGGGGGTGCTGGAGCGGTAGGCGAGGCCCGAGTCGAGCACCGCGATGGCCCCGCTGACCGGCCTGTCGGCGGGGATGGCGGCCTGGTCGAGGTGCCACTGCAGGTTGGAGTGGTCCGCGGCGTTGGTGTGGGTGCGGCCCCCTCGGCCCCGTCCCGCGCCCCTCAGGATGGCGTTGCGGCTGGCCGTGGTGATGCCAGCGGACTGCAGAACCGTCCCCAGAGCGTCGTCGAGGTCGACCCCTTCGGGCACCACCAGCACGCCGCGGGGCCCGTTGCTGCGTCCGAGCACCAGTCCGTAGCCCGCGGCCTCTGCCAGCTTCACGAGGGTGTCGGCGCTGTCTGCCTCCACGAGGAGCTGGCGAGGGGCGTAGGTGGTGTCGGGCGGCAGGTCGTCGATGCCGTCCATCAGGGCGTCTACAGGGAGCAGAGCGGTGGACGCCACGGCGGGCGCTCCGGCGTGGGCATGGTCGTGGGCTGCGTACGCCTGGGGACGGCGGACCGGCAGGGGGCGCCGCGCCTGGCGGTCATGCCGGCTCGAGACCTCCGCATCCGCCGGCCGGGGGTCGGCCTTCGGGCTGGGCGCGATGGATACGAACCAGGCGGTGGCCGCGGCCAGGCCAAGCCCCAGAAGAACACGCTGCTGTCGACTCAATGGTCCACCCTCTCCGCACTCTCCTTCGATCGGAGGCGTGGGGGGGGAGCATGAGTGTCGGGGGGGAGAATTCCGCGTGGGGCGGAATCACATCCAGGCGCCGTTGTTCATGTCCAGCGCCTGGCCGGTGACCCCGGCGGCATCTTCGGACAGCAGCCAGGCCACCAGCCCGGCGATGTGGTCGGGTTGGCTCATTCGTCCCAAGGGCACGGCGGACATCGCCTCGGCGCGGGCGGCCTCGAAGTCGATGCCCATGGCGTCGGCCATGCCCTCGATGCCCTGTCGGGCCATGTCGGTGTCCACCCAGCCGGGACACACGGCGTTCACCAGCACCTCGTCTCCGGCCAGCTCCATCGCCATCGCCCGCGCGAGGCCCACCAGGGCGGTCTTGCTGGCGCAGTAGCCGGTGTAGCCGGGCACGCCGATGCGACCGAGGATGGACGCGATGACGACCATGTGGCGGGTGGCGGGCCCCGGAGCGAGGTGCCGCTGCACCGCCCGCAGGGTGGCGTAGGTGCCCATGAGGTTGGTCTGCACGATGTCGTCGAAGCGGTCGCCCGGGCCCGGCGCGTTGGGACCTCCGATCCCGGCGTTGGCGATCACACCGTGCAACGGGCCCTTCTGGGCGACAAGCGCAGCCACGGCGGCGTCGACGGCCGCGCGGTCCCGGATGTCGGCGGACACGATGGCTGCGCCTCCGACGGCCTCTGCGGTGGCCCGCAGGCGGTCGACGTTGCGGGCGAGCAGGCTGAGGGTGGCGCCTTCTTCGGCGAGGCGCACGGCGATGGCGCGTCCGATGCCGGTGCCTGCGCCGGTCACGAGGAGGTGGCGGCCGGCCTGTCGGGGGAGTCGGTGGGTGGACATGGGGCTCCAGGGTCGTCCCCTCGACTATCTCCTGGAGTCCTGTGCGACAGTGCGGACCTTCGTCCACCCGGAGCCTGCGTGCCTGCCACCCCCGCCGAGTTCACCCAGGCCGCCGCCGCTCGGCTCGGACAGCTCTCTCCTGAGCCCGAGATCGACGTGTTGGACGACCTCCTCCTCGAGGTTCGACGCCCGGGTCGGTCCCCCGCCACCTTGCGCCTGCACAACCTGTGGTGGGCCCACCTCGCCGACCCCAGCCAGCTACGCAGCCGCCTCGACCAGCTCGCAGTCGCTGTGTCGGGCGCGGCGGCCGATGCCCCGCTCGACCCCGCGCGGCTGGTCCCCGTCGTCCGCTCCCGGGAGGCGCTCCCCGCAGATGCGCCGGTCCGTCCCCTCTTTCCGGAGTCGCCCCTGTTCATCGGCCTCGCGCTGGACGGGCAGCACACCCGACGGCTGGTCCGCCGCATCGACGCCGACCTGCTGAGGATGCCCGAAGCCCGCCTCTTTCTCACCGCGCGCGCCAACCTCACCCTGGCGGCCTCCACCCTGCGCCGGGAGCGCCTCGGACCCGTGGTGAGGCTCCACCTCGACGGCGACCTCGACAGCTCGCTGCTGGTTGTTGATGCGCTGTGGCAGGCTGTTGTCGCCGATGTGGGCGGGGCGGTGGTGGCCGCGGCCCCCGCCAGAGGAGCCCTGCTCTACGCCCCGGTCGATGCGTTGGACACCCTGCGCACCACTGCGCGACACCTGCGTCGGATGGCGCCCTGGCCCCTGCCTCTCCTGGCCCTCGAGCGATCCCGCCGCGGGTGGACGTCTACCGACGGAAGATGAGAACGGTGTTGTTGGCGGGCATGTCGACGGTGCGCGCGTGGTTGAGTCCGACCTGGGTGGCGGCCTCGATGAGCGCATCGGCATCGCGGACGCCGAGGAGGGGGTTGCGGGCCTTCAAGCGGGCGTCGAAGGCGGCGTTGCCCTCGGAGGTGTGGACCCCCCCGCGAGACAGCGGGCTGTAGATGACCAGCGGAGCGCCGGCGGACAGGGTGCGTGCAGCTCCGGAGAGCAGGCCGAGCGCAGCGGTCCACGGGGACACCTGGAGCATGTTCACGCAGAGCATGGCGTCGGCGTGGGCGACGGGCCAGTCGGTGGACTCGACGTCGAGCGTGATGGGTGGACGGATGCGGTCGGGGTGGCTGCTCTGGCGCCAGGCCTCGATGCTGGGCAAGGTGTCGGGGTCGTGGTCGGTGGGCTGCCAGGACAAGCCGGTGAAGGCGCCCGTAAAGAAGGCGGCGTGCTGGCCGGTGCCGCTGGCGATCTCCAGCACGAGGCCGCTGGCGGGGAACGCGGCGCGCAAGACCTCGAGGAGCGGGCCCTTGTTGCGCTCCGCTGCGGGGTGCTGGCGGCGGGCATCTGCGAGCTTGTCGCCGTAGTTGTGGAAGCTCATGGCGGGTCTCCGGGGGACGGGTGGGTGGGGTCTACCCGTTCTGGTGGGGGCGCCCCATCGTCTGGGTCAGCAGGCGGTGGATTGGGGCTCAGTCCTCCCGGTCCCCTGGGATGCGCAGCTTTCGCAGCAGCTCCGCCCGCGCCCCCTCATCCAGGTCAGTCTCCGCCAAAGCAGCCGCCAGTCCACTGCTTTCGCGGTCCTCCAGGCCGTGCGAGCAGGCCTCGAACAGCTCGGGCCAGGGCTGGTCGAGCAGCACCCGGGGGTAGTCGCGGCACATCCACGGACGGCTGCCATAGCTGTCGCACAGCCGCGTCTGAGGGTCGTAGTGGGTGCATCGAAAGGCGAAGGCCCGGCTGTCGGCCAGCCGCTCGGGCTCCACGAAGCCGTTGACCCCGCGCTGCCAGGCGAGGAACAGGCGCCGAGGGGTGGGCCAGCGCCAGATGAGCCGGCCGACGGTGATCGTGGGTCGCTCACAGCAGGCGCCGCAGCCGTTGCAGGTGCCCGTGAGCGCCCAGCGTGGGGCGCTGGACAGGCCCCGGCGCCAGCCCAGCTCGACGGTCCACATTCCGCGGACGGTGGCCTTGACGGCCCTTCGCAGCCAGCCGTCCTTCAAGAGGGCACCGGCTCAGTCGCGGCGACGTCCGACCGCGATGAGCCCGCTGAGGGCGAGCACAGCGCCCATGCCACCGCCGACCGTGCTGCAGCCACCCTTGGACTCGCTGTCTTCTGCCGTCTCGGGGACGTCGTTGTCCGCGTCGGGCCATGCGGTGCCGTCGTCACCGCCGTCCTCCGAGCCCCCTTCGCTGCCGTCGCCGGGGATGCTGGAGCCGTCGCACATCTCGATGCACTCACGGTTCGAGCTGTTGTCGTCTGCGAAGCTGGTGACCTTCGGCTCGGACATGCCCGAGGCGTAGAGCATGAGGTCCTGGGTGGCGGTGGCCGGGGTGTACTTGACGTGCAGGCGAGTGAGGAAGTGCTCCTCCAGGGTTCCGTCGAAACCAAGCGCAGTGAGGTCTTCCTCGGTGATCTGCACGCCGGAGCAGGGCGAGCAGGACCCGAACTCACCGGCCCACTCGACGGCCCAGGCGGCGTGCCCGGCGGCCTCCCAGGCTGCGGAGAAGCGGGACTCGTAGAAGGCCATGAAGTCGTCTTCGGCGGGGTCTCCCCAGATGCACTTGTCCTCGACGACCATCTCGCTGTAGTTGGACACACCGACGCGGCCCACGGAGTCGGTGCCGGCGTTCTCGGTGATGGCATAGATGAGCATGTCCTGCTCGCCAGGCGAGTTGCGGGCGGCGAGGCGGATGGGGATGCTGAAGACGTCGGCGTCGTAGCCCACCTGGAGGGGCGGGAGCGCGGAGCCGTCGGCGGAGGTGGCCTCGGGGCTCACCTTGGCGGCCATGAAGTACATGCCCTCGGCGATGTAGTCCTCGAGAACCGGAATGGTGGCTTCGGCGAGGTGGTAGCCGTTGGTCTCGAGCCAGTCGAACAAGCCGGAGGAGTCGGTCGCCGACAGGATGATGATCTCGTAGTCGCCCACGAGGTACTCGGCCTCGACGGTGACGTCGCCTTCGTCTTCGGACTCCAGGTCGCCGCCGCCCCCGTCGCCGCCGGCCGAGCTGTCGCTGGTGATGCAGCCGGCATCCTGCATGGTGAGCAGGCCGGTGTAGCCCTCGAGACGACCGAAGACCTCACCGTCGAGCACGGCGATGTCGTCTTCTGCCAGCAGCGCGGGCACCGGGAGGACGAGCGCGAACTCCTGCTGCTCTCCTGTGGGATTGATGCTCACAGTGAAGGTGATGCGGCCGTTCTGGTGGACGATGGCGGTGCGGGCCACATCATAGGTGAGCTGCTGGGGGGTGCCGGTGGCCACGGTGGGACAGGCCTGAGCGGGCGCCGACAGCGCGAGGGCAAGCAGAATGGAGGACATGGGGACACTCCGAGCGAGGGACGTGCGCCCAGCATAGCGGCTGTCCGCCCCCGCTCGACCGCGGAACTGCACAAACCGTGGGGCGCCAGTGCCCCAAGCCGTGCAGTCCTGCTCTTGCACACCTGTCGGGTGGGTCAGAAGGTGAAGCGGTTGCGGGCGAAGGCGTAGACCATGGCGTCGTCGCCGGTGAGACGGGCGCCCACGCCGATGGGCTGCACCACGCAGAGGCCACCGTCGATGCGCACCTCCTTGCCCAGCTTCCAGTCCATCAGTGCGTCGACCTCCACTGCCACGTTCGGGTCGGTGTTGCCCGGCTCCCAGCCCGCCCCCTGCAAGCCGCCGCCTGTGGTGCGCCAGGTGCCCTCTGGGTCGACCATCTGGAACAGGTGTCCCTGCAGGGCGAGGTTGAGGCGATGGGACTTGTCTTTCGCCCAAGGGGTGGAGTCGACCTCCAGCCCGATGTCGCGCAGGTTGGAACCATTGAACTGGTCGGCGTTTCCACGCAGGTAGTGGTTGCGGGCGAAGCCGCTCTCGAAGTCTCGGATGGTGTCGGTCTCGCACGCCGTGGTGCTGGGACTGCTCTGGCAGGCGTGGCCCGAGTCCTGCTCGAAGATGAGCCCGATGCCGGGCTTCCACCCGCCGCCGAGGCCCTGTCTCGCCCGCACGATGGTGTTCCAGGCGCGAATCGGCGTGCCGGTGTCGTCGCCGATCTGCAGCATGGCGTTGGCGTCGAGCGTGGTGTTGTCCTGCTTCACCAGCAGCCGGCCGGCCGGCGCCACCCACCACTTGTCCTTGTCGGGGTCGTCGATGGTGGGACCCTCGAAGCGCGCCAACGCGAAGAAGGTGGGCTCCACGGTCTCATTGGCCGTGAAGGTGGCGAACAGGCCAGCCTGAGTGCTGCCGAGGCTGGGCTCTGCGTAGCCGTCGCCGACGGGGTGGGGCGCCTTCAGGAGCACGCTGAATGCGTCGAGGCGGATGCTGTCGGTCTCGTGGTGGGCCCGCACGCCGTCGAAGGTGCGCCCGATGATGTTCCAGGGTGCCTTCGACATGTAGAAGCCGTTGAGCATGTGCAGCTCCTGGCGGCCAAAGCGCAGCCAGGACGTCTTGGAGCCCACCTGCAGCCAGGTGGTGTACATCAAGGCCGTGGGCTCGGCGCCGGTCGAGCCACTGCGGCTGCCCCACGACTGGGTGCCCACCAGCTCCATTCGCGCGGTGAGCACGCCCTGCCTGGCGTCGACGCCGATGCGTCCGGTCTGCCCCACCGACAGCAGGGTGTCGTCCTGGTCTGCCACGAAGCCGGGGTTGGTGCGGGCCTCGGGGCGAAGGTGAACGAACAGGTGGGGCGTGAGCTCGGGTCCGCCGGCCGCGTAGGTGGTCGTGGCAAGCAATGCGGCGACGAAGGTCATCATTGGGGGCTCCGGTTGACGCCAGGGAGCTATCGGCAAGGCGTCTGGCGGTCACCTGAACACAGCAAAGTGCGGCTGCCCGTGGACGGGGCTCAGGCCTTTGGTGGACGGCCCAGCCGGGCCCGCTCCTCGGGACTGCGGAAGAACAGCTCCCGCAAGTCGTCGGGCTTCCACACGAAGAAGGCGATGAGCGCGACGATGAGGTTGGTCGCACCGGTCATCGGCAAGGTGAGGTCGGGGCGCGCGGACGTGACCAGGAAGACGACGACGTAGGCGGCCGACACCAGCAGGGCGGCGGTGCCCAGCAGAGCGTGGGAGGCGGCGGCCAGCACGGCGAAGGCGAGGTGTTCGAAGAGGAAGACCTGAAAGGCGGTGGCTCCCGTGGCGAGCCCGCCCAGATCGCCCAACACCAGGGCCATGTGGACAATGATGAGCGCCTGGCTCACCCCGCGGTTGAGCGCGGAGCGCGACAGGGAGTCCCGGGCCCACCACAGCAGCGCGCTCGACGCGCACAGGCTGATGAGGTGTGTGGTGAGCAGGCGCTGCAGGGTGAGCTCGGTGTCGCTCCACCACGACACGAGGGGCAGGATGGTCCAGAGGAGCATGAGCGCGCTGAACACGAAGATGCGGGTGCGCTGGCGGGTGGTGGGGTCGTTGTCGATGGCATGGGCCGCAGCTTGTCGGTCGGCCTCGGCCCGGGCTTCCTCGGCGGCCCCGAGGCGAGCGAGCAGAGTGGGGTCGGGCCGACGCATTTCGCCCATGTGGACCGCGGCGGCGCGGGGGTCTCCCTGGTCGAGCTCGTAGGTGGCGACGGCGGCATGGGCGCGGTCGAGTCCGGCGAGGGCGGCCGGGTGCTCGGGCCAGGCGGACAGCGCGCGCTGGTAGCCGAAGCGGGCGGCGCCGTAGCGACGGTAGGCCCGGAGGCGGTCGACATCGGGCCCGGCCAGTCCCACCACGAGCTCGGCGAGCTGGCGGTCGGCTTCGGCCACGAGGTCGTCGGCTGCGCGTTCTTCGGTCCATCGCTGGAGGCCTCGTCTCAGGGCGTCGGCGGACTCCAGGCGGTCGTCGGGGTCGGGGGCCATGCACTGGCGAACCAGTGACGCGAGGCGGGCGGGGGTGCCTTCGGGAAAGCAGGGCTTGAAGTGGGGGACCAGCGCGAGGGTGGTCTTCACGTCGTTGCCCGGATGGGGACCTTGCCCCGTGAGAACGCAGAACAGCAGGCCGCCCAGGAGGTACACGTCGGTGCGGGGGGACAGCCGCTCGCCCTCGCCAGCTGCCATCTCGGGTGCCATGAAGCGCGGGGTGCCGACGATTCTGCGCTCGGCGTGCGCAGGCGGCAGGCGCCGGGGACCCGCCTCGGAACAGCGCACCGCCAGGCCCCAGTCGACGACGTAGACCTCCCCGTGGGGCCCCACCATCACGTTGTCGGGCTTGAGGTCGCGGTGGAGCACGCCGCGGGTGTGGGCGTGGTGCATGGCCTGGCACACCTGCTCCAGCACGCCGACATGCCACGCCAGCAGGTCTCGGGCGCCAAACTCGCGGGTGATGCGCTCGGGCTCCACGAGGTAGTCGAGCCAGGTGCCGCCCTGCACCTTCTGCATCACGACGTGGGGCTCGCCGTTTTCGTCGACGGCCACGTCATGTACGGCGATGATGTGGGGGTGGGCCACCGCTGCGGTCGCGGCAGCCTCCCGCAGCAGGCTCTTGCGGGCCCCGCGTCCCCTCCGCTCCGTGCGCACCGACTTGATGGCCACCTCTCGGTCGAGCACACGGTGGCGGCCGTCGACCACGCGACCCACACCGCCTTCCCCCAGCAGCTCGCCCAGTGCGTAGGCGTGCTCCAGGCGGACCACACCGGCCCAGGCGGGGGCGTCGCCGGCCTCGGGCGGAGTGGGCTCCGGCGAGGGGTCTCGGCGCAGAGTGAAGTCGGGCTGGGAGGCATCGGCCAGCGACACCAAGGCGCTCGTGACGTCGGGAATGGACAGGTCGAGGGTGTCTTGTGCCATCTGCTCTGCTAGCTGTCTTTGCGGGCGCCGGTGACCACAAACAGGCCCGGCTGACGGCGCGCCCAGGCGAGGGCGGTGGCCCGGTCGGTCTTGGAGGCGGTGTCATTGCGCTGGATGCGCAGGTGGACCCGAAGCTGCCTCGACGTCGGCAGCTTGCGCTTTTCGAGGGTGCCGAGCAGGCGCTGCAGCTCCTTGAGGCCCACGATGGCCGCGGGGGAGGGGCGGCTGGCGAGACCGGTGGGGTCGAGGTCGACGGCCAGGTCGGTGCAGCCGCTGTCCAGCAGCTGAGCGGCATCTCCGCGGGCCAGGTGGTGGGCCCACACCCAGACGGTGGGCTCGGTCGCACCGGATATTTGGCCGACAATGGCGTCTGTCAGACCATCTCGGGCATCGACGGTGGCCTGATCGGTGCGGGGGCCGGTGGTCCAGGGGGGGACCGCGAGCGCGGGAGGACGGATGCCGTCTCCGAGCCGGAGGTCCCAGTAGGCGTGCCAGGCGCCGCCGCATCTCGTGCGCCAGGCGCAGGCCAGGCACGGGCCCTGTTGTCGCTTGTCCCCCCGGTTCTCGACGCCGGGCGTCGGCCGCCAGCCCCCGGCCTTGGCCTCGAAGGCCTCCACGCTGCGGTCGGGGTCGCCGCGCCAGCCGATGCACAGGGGCAGGCCGCAATAGGGGTTCAGCAGCTCGATGCCCGCGGCCTCGGCGCGTTGTCTGGCAAGGGGGATCTGCTCGGCCAGCACGCTGTAGTCGGGCAGTAGCTCGGCGGTGTTGTCGCCTCTGCCGGCGCGTCCGTGGGGCTGCACAGCAGACACCGAGATGCTGGTGACCCGCGGCAGGCGCTCGGCGACGAAGGCGATGAAGTCGGCGAAGTGGGCCTGGGTGCGGCGGGCCAGCACCGGATTGAGGGCCACGCGGATGCCTTGGTCGAGCAGGGCGTCGATGCCGCGTACGCACCTGGGAAACGCCCCCTCCAGGCCCGCCAGAGCGTCGTGGTGCTCGGGAATGTGGGACAGCAGCGACACGAAGGCGCTGGTGGTGCCGGCCCGGGCGAGGGCCGCCGCATAGGCCGTGTCGATGAGCACGGCGTTGGTCTGCAGCTCGACGAAGGGGATGCCGCCCGCGCGTGCCCTGCGCACGAGGTCGAGCAGGCGCTTCTTCAACAGGGTGGGCTCGCCGCCGGAGATGGTGAGGGTGCCGGCCTGCTGGTCGATGAAGGTCTGGAGCTGCCGGTCGATCTCGGCCTGCGGTGGCGTGCGCTGGCGGTAGTCCTCGGCCGGCACATTGCAGAAGGGACACTTCTCGTTGCAGGCCATGGTGAGGCGCAGCAGGCCCTTGGTGCGGTGCGAGGTCTCGGCAGCGTTGGGTGCGGGGTCGGACAAGTGGGCTCCGTGGGACGGCTGTAGCACCGCCGAAGCCGCCGGTCCGACACGCTCTGCAGAATCGGTGGGCCTGGCCTACCCCTCGGTGCGCACGCAGCGGGCGAGGTTGTGGACCCGCCGGACGTCTCCTTGGGGACCCGCCCCCCAGGTGGGGAAGTCGTCGGGGCTGCCGACCTTGGGGTCCCCCCGCTGGGCACCGGCGCCATGCACGTCGAGGAACATCGCCTCCCCCGAGCTGGTGCCGAGAGACGTGTGGCCGAGGGCCTCTCCAAAGGCGACGTAGACGGCGTCGGCGCCGAGCACCAGGCCGTCGAGGTGGGTGGTGCCGGTCCAGTACCAGCCGTAGTTGTCGTCGCCGGCTTCGTCGGTGATGACGGTCGATGCGAACACGGGGTCGATGGCCGCCGAGGCGGTGGTGTCTGGGGAGCGGCTGTAGTCCACGAGGCCCTGCAGCTCTTTGGCGTCGGGGAGGCGCCAGTCGGTGTGCCCGCCCACGTCGATGTTCTCGCAGAAGTCCATGGCGCCGGCCCAGCCCACGAGCCCGTCTCCCGCGGGTCCACCCCCGAGGCCTCCGCTGTCCTCGCGGGTCCACATCCGTCCCGTCGCGTTGTCGAGAACGGTCCCATCACCGATGTCTTCGAGGTCGTTCTCCCCGTAGTCGGTCACCCCGGAGACACATCGGAGCTGCCAGGTCTGCCCGGCGCTCGTGGGGTAGCCCTTGATGCGGCCATCCGCGAAATTCACCCCGAAGAAGGCTTCCTGGCCGGCCTCGACGCCTTGGCTGTCGGCGAACACACGGCTCACGTACACGGTCTGGCTGATGAACTGGCTGTCGATGTACCGCTCGCCGGCCGCTGTGTCTCCGTAGGCGAAGTCGAAGGCATCGGTGTCGATGTAGGGGACGGCGTTGTCGGGGACCTCGCCGTAGTCCTCGGAGCCGTTGCCGGTGGAACCGTCGAACTGGATGAGCGAGTACAGCTCCTTTGTCGTGGGGACCCGCCAGTCGTGGCGTCCGCCCAGCTGCAAGCTGTCGCAGTAGTCGGCTGCCTCGGACCACTCCAGCCCGTCGACCTGCGCGCGCTGCCAGACCAGCCCGGTGTTGTCGTCTCGAACCAGGGAGTCGGTGGCGGTGTAGGCGGGCGAAGTGGCGGCATACTGGGCGTCTTGACCGTGGAAGGCCGCCCCCTCCTCGGGACAGTCCACCTCCCCGGCTGCGTCGTAGCACAGCTGCTGATCGGTCCCCACCAGGGTGGTTGGCCAGTCGGGCACGATGTCGTCGAGCCCTTCCTCGGGGTTCCCTGTGTCGCCCGCGCCGGCTGGGTCGGCGTTGCCCGAGTCTGCAGAGTCTCTGGTGGACTTCGACGAGCAGGCGACCAGGAGGACGGTGAGGACAAGCATCCGGCGGGACATGTGGGCTCCGGGGACAGGCGACTGATCCGGTCCCACGACGACCGCCTCCCAGGCCCGCCACGCCAGTGCTGCGCCAGGTCAGGTGGGACCGGGCTCGGTCGAATTCTCCCCGTTGCGGGGACCGAGAATGTGGCCCTCGGGGTGTGCGCGCCGCATGGTCCGCCCGCTTGAGACGCTCAGCCTCCGAGGAGCCCCTTCTTGAGGTCGGCCGTGACTGGGGGGTTGCCCAGATAGATGCGCCAGAGCACCTCCATCAGGGCCTTGCCGCCGGTGTAGCCGTTGCTCTTGCCGGCCACGGTGACGGTCACGCCCTTGCCGGGGACATAGTCCATGATGACCTGCTGACCGGCACTCACGGGCGCCATCCAGGTGGCCACCGTGTCGATGCCGGCCTTCTGCTCGGCGCTGAGCTTCTGGTGGCCGGCGGCCTCGCGGATGGAGTCGACGAGCTGGTCTTTGCTGAGGTCGCGCACCATGTGCATCACAATGCGCTTGGGCACGTCGCTGGTGATGGCCTTGTTGGCGTCGGTGGTCTTCGCGGGCAGGTAGAGGCCGGCCACGTAGACGTCGATCATGTACTTCTCGCGCAGCCCGATTCCGTTGAGAACGAGGGACTGGCCGCCCACCTTGGCGGAGTCGGACAGGGTGACTCCGGCCAGGGATGCGGCCTGGGCCGGGAGCAGCAGAGCGAGGAGGACGGCGGACAAGGTCATGGAGACTCCAGGGCTGGAGGGGGACTGTAGCGTGGCGCCGAGCAGGGACCGCGGGCAGGTGCCGGGCAGCCGACACCGAAGCTGGGCCCCGACGTCCGGTTTTGCGGTAGTGTGCCGCCCGCTGGCAAGCACCCCGGCGCACTTCGCTGCGGCCGGGAACATACAGCAGGTCGACGGACCCGCGGAGGGCCTCATGGCAAACCCCTCTTCCCCTTCCGGACTGACCGGACTGATCGGACAGACCTTCGGCGGCCGGTACCGCCTGGAATCTCCGCTCGGAAAGGGCGGCTTTGGTGCGGTCTTCAAGGCCACGCAGCTCGCCACGGGGCAGACCGTGGCCGTGAAGGTGATGCAGGTGCGCAGCGGCCGTCGCGCCCCCACCATCGACCGACAGGTGGCCCGCTTCCACCGGGAGATGCGGCTCGGGGCCAGCCTGAACCACCCCCACATCGTGCGCCTCATCGACTCGGGAACGACCGAGAATGGCCTGATGTACACCGTCTTCGAGTATGTGCCCGGCGAGACCCTCCACAGTCTCGTGCGGGGCCAGGGTCCCCTCGCACCCGTGGTGGCCCGCGACATCATGATGCAGGTGCTCGACGCCCTCACCGCAGCCCACGCCGCTGGCATCGTCCACCGTGACCTCAAGCCCCAGAACATCATGGTCACCGGCACCATCGCCCGAGACCACGCCAAGGTGCTCGACTTCGGCATCAGCGGGCTGCTGGCCGATGCCGCCACCGAAGACCTCTCCCGCATCACACTCACGCGGGAGGCACTGGGCACGCCCGTCTACGCCGCGCCGGAGCAGCTCCGCGGTGACCCCCCGACCACGCGCTCCGACATCTACTCGTGGGGACTCGTGTTCATCGAGCTGCTCATCGGTCAGCCGGTGATGAAGGGCCGCTCGGTGGCCGATGTCTTCCACCGGCAGCTCAGCTCCGAGCCCGTGCCGATTCCGGTCGCGGTCGTCAACCATCCCCTGGGGCGGCTGTTGGCCAGCACGGTCGAAAAGCATGTGCGGCGCCGGGTGCGCAGCGCGGCTGGCCTGCTTGCGATGCTCGAAGCGGTCGACCTGTCCACTCTGCCCGACGAAGGCAGGGTCCCTCTCGGCAGCCGGGCGTCCGTGGAGGTGTCCACCACCGACTTCGGCGGTCCCACCACCGACACCGTCGACCTCTACCTCGACGACGACGAGGTGCAGCCTCCCACCGACGTCACCCTGGCCGACTTCTCGGGTCCCACCGGTCCCACCAGCTCGCCAGGTCTCGGGGCCGTGCGTCGTCCTGTCACCGCCCTGTCCGTGAGCGTGGGCGTGAGCTCGGAAGGCCCCGTGGATGTGGAGGTGATGGACGAGCTGCTCCACGACCAGCTCGGGTGGTGCAAGGAGACCGTGACCGACCTGGGTGGCCATGTGGTGGGCGTTCTCGGCGACCGCATGCTCGCGGTATGGGGCTACCCCGAGGCCAACGAGCACGATGCCCGTCGAGCGGCGCGTGCGGCCCTCGACATCGCCGGCCAGCTGCAGCGAAGGGGTCGGGTGCTGCGCTCTCGACAGGACGTCGACCTGCACTACCGGGCGGGTCTGCACAGTGGCATCCTCGTGCGGCGCGGCAGCGAGCGGCTCGGCGGCGTGGTCACTCAGGTGGCGGCGCGCCTGGAGTCCAGCGCGGTGGATGGGTCGATCCTCGCCTCGCGTCCCCTCTGGCGGCAGCTGTCGACGCGGCTCGAGTTCCACTCCGGGCCTGCCATTGGCGGCATCTCGGGTGGGTCCTGGCGGCTGGTCGGCGAAGGCCTCGATGAGGCTCTGGCGGCGACCCCCGCGGGAGGCCGGCGGGCCGTGCTGGTCGGACGCGGCCGAGAATATGGCGTGCTGCGGGAGGCCTGGCGGCTGGTCGGCGAAAAGCGCGGCCAGGCCATCATCGTGCACTCGGAGGCCGGCGTGGGCAAGTCCCGTCTCGTGCGGGAGCTGCGGGGTGTGGTCGCCCAGGATGGCGGCGAGTGGCTGGAGGTGGCCTGTGCCCCCGAGGATGGCGCGGCCTCTCTGGGGCCCATCGTCGCGTTGTTGCGGCGGGTCGCAGGCGCCACCGGCAAGCCCGGCGCCCGCGCCCTGGATGCATGGCTGAGGGCCCGTGGTCTCGAGGATGCCGAGCAGCGCACTCTGGTCGTTCAGCTCGTCGGCCTGCCGCTCGTGGAGGGCCTCTCGCCGGTCGCCCTCCCCCCAGGTCGACAGCGGGAGCTGCGCATGCAAGCCCTGGGCACGGTGCTGGCGGCGGGTGGACAAAGCGGTCAGGTGCTCGTTGTGGAGGACCTCCACTGGGCCGACCCCTCCACCCAGGAGCTGTTCGGCGCCCTCGCCAGCGGTGCCGCAGAGGCCGGTGGACTGGTGCTGGCGACCACGCGGCCCACGCCGGTGGCTCTACCGGAGTCGGCCCACATGCTGGTACTGGAGCGTCTCGATGGAGACGCAGCCGCCGAGCTGGCCCGCAATGCCGTCGATCACGGGGAGCTGTCCCCGGAGCTGGTGGCCCGCATCGTCGAGCGGTCCGATGGGGTTCCGCTGTTCATCGAGGAGCTGGCGCGCGCGACCGTCGAGGGTGGCCGGGCCACTCTGGTCGATGGCGAGTGGCAGGCCCGGGGCGACGATGACGCCGTCCCCATGTCTCTGTTCAGCATGCTGCAGGAGCGCCTCGACCGACTCGGTGCCGCCCGACAGACCGTCCAGCTCGCCGCCGCGCTCGGCCGGGAGCTCGACCACCGGGTGCTGTCCGCCGTCGCCCTGCTCGACGAGTCCACCCTGCAGGCCCACCTCGACGAGCTCATCCTGGCCGGCCTGCTGGTCCGCCGACGGGTGCTCGACGCCCCCGGCTACCTCTTCCGCCATGCCCTCATCCGCGACACGGCCCTCGACACCCTGGGCGCCCAGGAGCGGCGAGAGGTCCACGCCCACATCGCGGAGACCATCGAGCGCGACCTGCCCGACCTCGTGGAGAGTCGTCCCGAGCTGCTCGCCTTGCACTACGGTGCGGCGGGTGTCCACGACAAGGCCCTCGACTACGGGCACAAGGCGGCCTTCGGCTGTCTGCTCCGCTCGGAGAATTTCGAGGCCCTCGCCCTGTGCGAGCGGGCGCTGTCGCTCGCCGACGAGCTTCCCGAAGCGGCGCGCGGTCCAGCTCGCCTGGGCTTCCTGTCGGTGCTGATTCCCGCCTGCATGGCGACCCGAGGCTGGGCAGACCCCACCTTGAAGGCCGCAGTGGACGAAGCCCTCGAGCTCACCGAGCACACGCCCGACCACCCCGCCGCCTTCCCGGTGCGCTGGGCGGCGATGCTCTACTACCACCTGCAGGGCCGCTACCGGACCCTGTCGCTGGAGCTGGCCGACGCCTTGCTTGCAGAAGCCGACCGCACCGGCTCTCCAGCCGCGCAGATCACCGGTCTCGCCGCGCGGGGGCACTGCCTCTGGATCGACGGCCGCTACCCCGAGATGCTGGAGATCTGGGACCGCATGCTCGCGGCCTACGACCCTGGGGTCCACAAGCCGCTGATGTGGACCCTTGGCCATGACATGAAGGTGTGGGCGGGCATCTCCTACGCCGAGGCCCTGTACGCCATGGGGCACACTGCCCGTGCCGACGCCCTCGCCGAGGAGGTGGTCGACTGGGCCCGCAGCCTGCAGCACCCCAGCAGCCATGGCCTCGCCCTGTTGTTCTGCAGCCTGCTTCGCCACGACCAGGGGGACCGGGAGGCTGTGCTCGCCCTCACCGCAGAGCTGCTGGAGATGGCCACCCGCTTCGGTCTCGCGGCCCACATCGCCTATGGCGGCGTGATGCGGGGTTGGGCGATGGGAGACCCCCAACACGCGGCCTTCTGCCTCACCTTGCTCGAAGGCGGCGGCCACCTGCTCGGCACCAGCTTCTACCGGGCGGTGGTGGCGGAGGCCCTGCTGGAGACCGGCGATGCCGACGGCGCCCGGGCCGCCCTCGACCAGGCACTGGCCTACGCCGAGGAGACGGGCGAGAACTACTACCTGTCGCGCCTGCACACCTTGCGCGCCCGACTCGACGACGACCCCGCCTCTGCGGAGGCCCGTCTGGTCGCTGCGGTGGACCTTGCCCGGCGCCAAGGTGCCGCTCAGCTTGGCCTCGAAGCGGCGGTCGACCTGTCCACCAGGCTGGTCGCAAGGGGCGACAGTGACGGCGCTGCGGGTGTTCTTCGAGATGCGCTGGCGGCGCTGCCCGAGGACTCGGCGAGTCCGTTGAAGGACTCCGCATCCACCCGGCTCGGAGAGTTGCGGGTTTGATGGGCTCATCGAGTCCGGCGTCTGATAGATTCCCCCCCGTCCAAATGGGGCACGAGCACAGGGAGATTGCCATGGCCGACCCGAACGATCCATTTGCCCACGACGAAGACCCCATCGAGGGTCTGCGCGAACACCTCAACTGGCAGCCGGCTTGGCTGCGGGCGATTGCCATGGCGTGGCAGTGCAAGGAATACGAAGAGCGCCTCTGCAGCGACGATGATGCCGTCGTGCGCAAAGCCTTCCAGGACGTCAATTACGTGCTTCCCAAGGGGCTGAAGATTCGGGTGAAGCACCCCGACGTCGCAAAAACCGAAGAGCTGAACATGGTCTACAGCGAGCTTGAGGACGGCTCGGGCTATGGTTGGCATCGGGATGCCCTCACAACGGAGGTCATCTTCCGACTGCCCCAACGCCCGCAGGAATCCCATCAGGCCTACGCCCTCGCCGACTACCTCGCGAGCGGACGCAGCTACCCCTTCACCTGCTGCTGAACCGCACAACGGGTGGGCCTTCCCGGCTGGGGAGGCCTACCGCCGCGCCGATGGGCCGAAGTAGAAGGCCCGGGCGTTGGCCCCCAACAAGCCGGGGAGCACGTCGTCCGACAGGCCGGTGCTCCCGCCGAGAATCTCGTCCAGCATGGTGTCTTCGTGGTCGAGATGGGGGAAGTCGGTGCCGAGGAGCAGCCGGTCGGCGCCCACGCACTCCGCCACCAGTGACAGGCCGGGCTCGTCGGGCTCCACCGCGACCCAACACTGCCGGCGGAAGTATTCGCTGGGCGGCATCCGCACGGCACCGGCCACCTCCCCCTTGAGCTGTCGCCACTCCACATGGTCGAGGCGCCACAGCCAGTAGGGCAGCCAGCCGGCGCCGGCTTCCAAGAAGCCCACGCGAAGGGTGGGATGGCGTTCCAGCACGCCGCCTTCGAGCAATGACAGGAAGGCCATCTGGGCTTCCATCGGGTGGGAGCAGGCGTGCATTCCGAAGCGGCTGTGGAAGCGGTCGTAGCCGACGGTTCGCGTGCGGGCGTGGGTGCCCTCATGGAAGGCGACGGCCAGGTCGTGGTGGACGACGGCCTCCCAGAAGGGCCTCAAGGCGGGGTCGCCCACCGTGCGGCCGGCCACGGGATTGGGACGCAGAGTGAGGGCCGTCCAACCGAAGCTGGCAATGCGCTCCACCTCGGCCACCATGTCGTCGACGTCGTGGCGCGGCATCAGGGCCACCGGCTGGAGGCGGTCCGGCGCATGGGCGACGAAGTCGTGGATCCAGTTGTTCCAAGCCTGGGCGAAGGCGGCCGAAAGGGCTGGGTCCATGTCGTCGACGGAGGTGACGTAGAGGCCGTGCGTGGGCAGCAGGAACGCGAGATCGACGCCAGCACGGTCCATCTCACCCACCTGTCCGGCCGGGTGCGAGCTTGCCCGCAGGTGGTGCATGCGCTGGATGGACTGGCGGGCGATGCAGATGCGTGCGGCCTCCTCGAGTTGGTGCTGGGCACGCGCTTCGCCGATGAACAGCTCTGGAGGCAGGGGGACGGTGCCATCGGTTGCGCCGAGGCGGGCCACGCGCTGGACGAGGGTCTCGGAGCGGTCCGAGTAGACGAGGCGGGGGGCGTGGTGGCGCCAGCGCGCGGGCAGCCGCTCGGCCCACATGTCGATGGGTTCGATGACGTGTCGGTCGGCGTCGACGATCTCGTGTCCGGAGCGCATGGCGGTCCTACAAGAAGAGGGGGCGGGGGTTCAGGTCGGCCTCTGTCACGCCTGGATCGACCCAGCCCAAGGCGACGGGCACATCGAAGAGGCGGCCCCGCTCATGCCGGGGCCAGAAGTGGCGGAGTCCCGGCACAGCCACGCGGACCGTGGTGAGCGGGACGTCGGGACGGCTGGTGTCGAGGACGATGGTGTCGAGTCCCCGCTCGGCGAGGGTGTCCACGATGTGGCGCACGGCCTCGTCGATGCGGTCGAAGCGGTGGTCTGGCAGGTCGCGTTGTGGCCGGGCCGGGCCGGGGTGCATGAAGTCGGTCGTGCCGCACTCGCGCGCCAGCTCGGGCAGGGTGAAGGGTGGGTCCTCGAGACCCTGCGCATCGAGAATCTGACCCGCCTCCGTGACGGCCCGCCACACGGCCAGGCGGGCCTCGACATGGGCGCCGAAGCCGATGGTGCAGCGTCCGGAGCCTGGATGGCAGCCCACGGCGGTGACCACGGGGAGGCCGAGGTCATGGGTGAGGTCGAGGAGCCAGAGCTTCCAGCCCAGCTCGGTGTAGCTGTCGAGAACGGCCTGCAGACGGGTGTCCTCGGGGTCTGGGATGACCTGGGGACGAAGCAGGCGGTGGCCCCACCACATGGACACGGCGTCGCGCTCCACGAGCTCCAGGAGCCCTTGCAGCACAGCGTCTTCGATGGTGCTTCCCGCCGCTTGTCCGTTTGGGTCGTGGAAGCACACGGGGTCGCCGCTGTCATCGGGCACATAGGCGAAGCAGAAGCGGGTGGGGAGCCAGCGTCGGGCGCCGTCTCGCAGTGACCAGGCGGGGGTCCAGGCGAGGGGCTCGGCGGGGTCGAAAGGACGCGGGATGCGGCGTCTCCAGTCGGGTTCGGAGGCGTTGTGGGCGGCGCGGCTGGCGTACTGGGACGCGCTGAAGTGGAGCAGGCTCGGGGGGGCGACAGCGCCTTCGAGGTCGTCGATGGTGGACGACACGCTGTTTTCGTTGCCCCTCCACACGGCGTTGCGGCGCTCGATGGCCTCGCAGAGTGCGCTGAGCCGCGCCTGGTCGGGGGTCGGCCCCTTGCCGCTGGTGACGCGGAGGAAGGGGTTGCCAAGCAAGCGGGAGTCGATGGGGACGAGCGGGTAGGCGGCCCCCCAGACCGGGCGCAGCGGATGGTCGCGGGAGGGGACGGGACCCAGCTCGGACACCACACCCGTGTAGCGGCTGACGAGGTGGCCGAGTGCAGCCCAGGTGTCGTCGGCGGAGCGGGCCCGGTAGCCGTTTTCGGCCGGGGCGCGGGGACGCGGCTGCAGCGAGATGGGACGGGCCTGCCGCTCCGCCACCAGCGCGGCGCGACCGCAAGCTGGACACTGCGGACGCCGTCGGAGGGGGTGCCAGGTGGGGGCATCGTCGAGGAGGCTGAAGTGCAGCACCTCCTCGAGCAAGCGGGTCTGTCGACCTGTGAGGCAGCGTCGAAGCACCGACAGGGCGAGGTCGAGGGCGACGGGATGGGGACGGGTGGCGGGTGGTGGCCGGCCTCGGCGGGTGAGCCATGTCTCCGCGGGCGAGTTGGCTGCGAGGGTGTCCCGAAGGCAGCGAAGGCACGGACCATCGGGTCGACTGCCCAACACCGGACCCAGCCACACCCCCGCACCGTCTCCCCAGACGGGAATCACCACACCGGGGAACCTGTCTGGCAGGCGACTGGGATGCTCCACACCCAGGATGCGCACGGGCACGCCATCGTCGACGGGAACCTCGAGTCTGTGGAGACCTTCGGCCAGCATCTGGCGAAGGGGGCCATCCAGGGCGACCGGCGGACAGCGCCCGCCCAGGCCCGCCTCGGGTCCCGGTGCCACGGCCACGAGGCCGGAACCGGCGAGCAGCTGCAGGCCGTAGAGCACCTCTGGCGGGGTCACCACGCCTGCCAGGCGGCGCGCGAGCACCTCACCCGAGGCCGGCCGGTCGAGTGCCTGCACCAGTGCGGTCTGCACCCGGCCCCGAAGCAGGCGCCCCTCGGTGGCGCCCAGCACGAGAGTCCGCTCGGCGTCGATGGTCTCGAACCTCAGATGAGGGGCGAGGGAGACAGGCTGCAGCCAAAGGTCGGGCATCTTCACCACTGCTGAGCGGGCGGCCCCCATATCCAACCTGTTGCGCCCGGCGTCTGGAGCCGCGTGTTGCACAAACCGCCGTCCCAGTCCGTTTGTTGAGCACGGCGCCAGGTGATTGGAGTTGCACAGGGAGTCGGTATCAGCAGGAAATCGGTCATCTGCTGCGGAGTGTGACACCCCTCGGGCGCGTGCGTGGTGCTGTCGAGATGCGGGAAACGGCGGTATTGACGCCGTTTCCGTTGGCTGCTTGCGGCGAATCGTGCAACCGCGCCCACCTGACGCCGGGCGCAACGCTCCCGCCCGAGGAGCGGTAAATGCAACTTGTCAATCCTGACGCCGTGCTCAACGAATTTGGGAGGTGGGGTCAGGAAGGGGGGGAGGGCGTCCGATCTTCTGGGAGTGGAGAGCGGGTGGCTCGTCGGTGATGCGAAGGACCGTGTCAGGGCCGACCCCGTATCGCTGGAGATACGTTCGCTGGTGGGTGCGCGTCCGATGAAACGGCCGTTCTCGGCGGCTCGGGAGTTGGCACGGCGGGTGCATTGGGCCTCGGCACGTCCCACGCCGGAGCCCATCATGACCGCACTCGCCACCCAGGCCGTCCCCGCCTCCTCCGCCCTGAGCCAGGAGCTGGCCGACACCGAGACCGTCGTGGTCACCTACCTGCCGCTCATCCGCACCGTCGCCAAGCGGCTCGCCAAGCGCCTGCCACCTTCGGTGGAGGTCGACGAGCTCATCAACATCGGCGTGCTCGGTCTCCTCGACGCATGGGAGCGCTTCGACGGCAGCAAGGGCGTCCCCTTCAAGGCCTACGCCGAGCTGCGCGTCAAGGGCCAGATGATCGACGCTCTGCGCTCCGACGACATCGTCCCCCGCTCCGTGCGCCGCAAGCACAACCGCATCGAACAGGAGCGCGTCCAGCTCACCCAGCGCCTCGGCCGCCTGCCCACCCGCGGCGAGCTGCGCAACCAGCTCGACATGGCCCCCAAGGCCTACGATGCCTTCGAGTCGGACTCCCTGATTGCCAACGTGACCAGCCTCGACGCGCCGTCCACCGACGACGGCGGCACCCTCGCCATCGAGAACCTGTCGCTGTTCGACGACACGGCCGAGGATGCCTACGGCGACAAGGAGGTCCGCCTCGCCCTCGCCGATGCCATCGCGCACCTCCCCCCCAAGGAGAAGGTGGCGGTCACCGACTACTACGTCCACCGGCGTACTCTGCGCGAGATCGGCGCGGACCTGGGCGTCACCGAGTCCCGTGCGTGCCAGCTGCGCAGCCAGGGCGTCAAGCGCCTCAAGTTCCGGCTGCGTCACCTGCGCGGCTGAACGCTACTTCCGGCCCGACAGCCTGGCCGCCTGGGCCTGGATGCGGGCCTGGGCTGCGTCGGAGAACCAGGCGTCGAGGAAGAGTTCGTGGCAGCGGGCCTCCTCGGCCAGCATCCGCGTGGCGAGCGGACGCGACACGAAGGAACGCCCGAGGCCAGCCCCCGGCTTGTTGGCCAAGGTGCGGGCGAGGGCGAGGCCGGCTTCGTTGGCGTTCGGTGCGAGCCGGTCGGCAAGTCCGATGCGCAGGGCCTCCTCGCCGTCGATGGTCTCGGCGGTGGTGCACAGCCGCAGCGCGTGTTGGAAGCTCGTGCGGGCAGCCAGGAGGGCCTGCGGGCCGGCGGGAACAGGCACGCCCAGGTCGACCTCGGGCAGTCCCAGCTTCAGTCGACCTGTGCGCACCACCCGGAAGTCGGTCGCCAGGCTGAGGATGAAGCCCGCCGCCATGGCGTGTCCGTTGACGGCGCAGACCGACGGGCAGGGCAGCCGCAGCACTCCCGCCAGCACGTCGACGTAGGTGCCGAGGAAGCTGCGAAGGGCGGCCCGCTCGAAGTGGGCGATGACGGGCAGAGCGAAGCCTCCAGAGAAGATGGGACTGTCGCCGGCATCGACCAGCAGGGCCCGCGGGGGCGCTGCGGATAGCGAGAGAACAGCGTCGTGGAGGTCATTTACGGTGTCTGGGCCCAGTGGGTTTCCGCGACCGGAGGCCAGGCGGAGGCGGGTGACGCCGCCCTCGAGTGCGTCGAGCTGAACGGTGGACATGCGTGCTCCTTCGCAGCAGGTGACAACGCGCTCGACGACCGTGGCGGAGGTGGGGGAACGAGCTTTGCGTCCAGCTTGGGACGATAGCCCCCATCGAGAACACGCTGGATGGCTGGTGCGTTGCCTGCGCGCCGGACATCTAGCTTTGCGGGCCACGACTGGCACGGTGCAGGGGCCGGCGACGTGGTGCGCAGCAGACTGGAGACGACGATGAGGACTCGCGCGCTGCTGGTGGTGCTCCTGGGGACCGGGTGTGGTGGAAAGGACATCGATTCGGCCGTTGAGGCCGCCCTTCCCGACCTCCCGACCGCCTCGTGTACCGACCGCTACGACTGGCGTCCGCTCGATGGGATGGGACGGGTCGTCGCCTGGGAGGAGGCCGAGGAATATGCGCTGGACGTCTCCCAGGTGCAGGCGCTGATGGGCATCGCAGGCGCATCCGACACCTCCGAGGCCCGGCATGGGGTGCGGGTGTTCCGGGTGCGCTACACCACCCAGGACCGCGGCGAGGATACCGAAGCCACCGGCCTCATCGCCGTTCCCGACGCACCAGGCACAGCCGTCGACAGCGTGCTCTACCTCCACCCCACCACCGGCCTGGAGGACTTCTGCGCTCCCTCTGGCCGAGACCTCGTGTGGGCCGGTGTTCCCATCGTGCTGGCGAGCATGGGCTACGCGGTGGCCGCCCCCGACTACCTCGGTCAGAACGGCCTGGGGGACGAGGCCGAGGACCTCCATCCCTACCTTGTGGCCGAGCCCACCGCTGTGGCCTCCCTCGACGCCCTCCGAGCGATGTGGAGCTTCGAAGATGGCGCCGGGGACGGTGTTCTCGGGGTGAGTCCGAGCACGTCCACCGTGTTGTTGGGCGCCTCTCAGGGCGGGGGGGCCGCCTTCTGGTCGGAGCGCTATGCCGCGGAGTACCTCCCCGAGGCCGAGCTGTTGGGCACCATCTCCAGCGTGCCCTTGATGGACCTGCTGACCTGGGCCGAGCTCGGAGCGGAGTCGCTGAGCGTGGGCTCGGTGGGTGTGCCCTTCGCTCTGCGGGCCATGGAGCAGTGGTACGGGGCGGATGCGGCCCTGTCGGCGGTGGTCGCCGACGGGCAGGAGTCCGTGCTCGACGACGCCATCGCCAACACCTGCCCGTCCGCCGAGCTGCCCGACGACATCGTGTCCCTCGACCAGGTGTACAGCGCCGACTGGTTGGCCACGGTCGATGCCAGCAGCCTGGATGCCTGGCAGCCGTGGTCCTGCATGCTGGCGGAGAGCAGTCCCCAGACCGCAGCGGTGGGACGCGGCGCCGAGGTGCCAGCCTTCGTGGTGCTCGGGGGGGCCGACGAGGTGGCGCTGACCGCCCAGTCTCGCGCCACCGTCGATGCCTTGTGTGCCGACGGCCACCCCGTCGTGGCCATCGAGTGCGCGGGGCTCGGCCACGAAGACACGGTGGTGGCCACCCTCGACCTCACCCTCGACACGCTCCGCACGCTCGCGGATGGGGGTGTGCTCGATGGGGAGGTGTGCGGGGAGATCCCCGTGGTGGACTGCGGCGGCTGAGTTGCCGGGTCGGGTCTGGCCGTTCGGTGGTATTCAGGGACGCTCGAGACACCGTGAGGCGGCAATGCGATGGCGACTGGCAGTGGTGCTGGGTGTGGTGGCCTGTAGCGAGAACAAGCTCGCCCCTGTGAACGGGGAGGTGGGCCCCTCCGACACCTCCGATTCTGGACACAGCGCGGACACCTCCGACACTGGAGACAGCGCGGACACCGCCGACTCCGGGGACACCGCCGACCCTTGCGCCGATGCGCCCCCTGATGAGCTGGCATGTGACGGCCAAGACGAGGACTGTGACGGTGACATTGACGAAGGCACCGGCCTCGACGGCTGTATCGAGTCCTGGCCCGATGCCGACCTCGACGGGGTCGCGGGTCCTGAAGAAGCCATCTGCACCTGCACGGTGCCCGACGGCTACGCCACGGTCCGCGGAGACTGCGATGATGCCGACAGCGCACGCATCCTCTGCCGAAGCTGTGCGGACATCCTCGACCTCGGGCTGTCGTCGGGCGACGGCACCTACGACATCGACCCCGACGGACTCGGCGGCTTCGCGGTGGCCTGCGACATGACCACCAATGGCGGCGGCTACACGCAGCTGCTGTCCCTCAACGCCTGGTCGATGACCCAGTACGACCCGGCCGACATCTTGGAGACCAAGGCGACGGTGGGCATCCTCGGCGACTCCAACCATGCGAGTCCTGCGCTGTACCGGCTGGCGTTCACCGAGGCCTTCGTCCGCGACACCACCCATGCCACCCCGGTCCACTCCGACACCTCCTTTGCGGCCGGCACCCTCGGCACCGCCATTGACAGCATGCTGGCCGGCACGCCGGGCGCCGACGACATCTGGCGGGTGGGCAGCCGGTCGTCGCTGCAGGTCCGCAGCTCAGTGACCTCCGACGGGGTCATCGCCGAGGGAGACCTTCGGGTACACTTCATCGTGAATGCGGATGACACGGCCGATCTCGCCTTTCCGGTCAGCCTCGACTACCGCACCGATGAGCGGCACCTCGTGTTCGACTCTGCGGCCGGCTTCGCAGGGGCCCGCATCTACGGAGACCCGCTCTACGACGTCGCCTCCACGGCCCTCGACGAGACCTTCACGGTGTGGGCTCGCTAGGCACCGGACGGGTCACCTGGCGCGCTAAGGGGGCCCGCATGCTTCGGGGAGGTGCCCATGGCCCGGTTCGCAGGTTGGATGGTTGGACTCTGGATTGGACTCGCGCCCGTCTCTGCCTCGGCGCAGGCCCCCGCCCCCACTGCGGCGGAGGTGAAGTCCTGGAGCTCGGTCCAATACATGGACCACCTCGTGACCATCGCCCGGCGGACCGCCTCAAGCGTTGTCGCGCTGGCCGACAACCTGCCGATGACCGACGATCCCGCTCAGATCCAGGCCTTCCTGCAGCGAGGCGCGGAGGTCATCCACTCGGGTCGTGCCGCCTCTGCGGCGGTCCCTCCCTACAAGGGGGATGCCACCTTGAGGGACGCGCTGGTGTCCTTCTATGACACCGTGCTGATGGAGATCCTCCACGCTTCCAAGCAGCTCGTGGAGACGGTCTTCCAGCCCCGGGTCACCGACGCGACCTACAGCGAGGCCGAGGCGCTGGTGCGTCGAATCGACGACATCGAGGCCAAGGCGCTGACCACCCTCGAGTCGGCTCAGCAGGACTTCGCCAAGGCCCACCGCATCCGGCTCGTCGATCCCGGCCCCGGTCCCCAGCCGCAGCCCGTGCCCACCTTCTCGGCCCCCGGCGTGCCCCCCGACGGCAGCGCCCTCGATGCCAACCTGCACATGCTGCTCACGGTCACCTACCACAACCAGGTGGTCGCCCATCAGGAGCGCATTGTGGGTGCCTGGGACGGCTTGATGCAGGCCACCGCCGGTGACGACGCTGGGGTGGAGCCAGCTCGGCTCAAGGCGTTGGAGCAGGTCCGCACGGCGCGGGCGGCTGCGGCTGCCGAGGAGGCCTGGCGAGGGGACGCGGGGGCCCGGGAGGCGGTGGTGGAGCTGGGCGACACCATGCTGGTGCTGCTCGACGGACCCGCCGCCGAGTACGCCGCCATCCGCGCCAAGGGCCTGACCACTCGCAAGCGGGTGGACCTGGCCAACGCCGCGGCGGGCAGGGCCGAGCAGGGCGCCCACGACGCCATAAACCGATTCGTCTCCGGGGTGGAGGCCTTCCAGAACCGGCACCAGTTGGGGGCCTACAACGCCTGGATGGTGCAGCAGATGGGGGCGGTCGCGCCCGAGTAGCCGTGTAGTAGGCTCGCCCACCGCCAGGACCGCCGTGCCCCCTCTTCGCGCCCACCTCCATGGTCTCGCCGCCGCCTTTCTCGGCTTCTTCTTCGTGTGTGCGGGCACCCCCGGGCTCGACGAGCTGAAGGGCGGCGCCGTGGGCAAGCCGGAGGCCCGCCGCCAGATCGAGCGGCGTGCGGGGGCCGCGGCACCGATCGTGCTGTCCATGCACTGGTTCAATGACCGGGTGCGTCGGCCCGTCGCGCGCTGCTTTCGGCCGTTGGAGCGGGCGTTTCGGGTGTCCCAGTCCTGGTATCTGTACGGAGGTGGACGAAAGACGCTCGTGTGGCTGGTGGTCGAGGTGGATGGCGAGGAGGTCTACCGGAGCAACGACCCCGAAAAGACGTGGGGACGGGCCTTCATCGACCATCGACGCATTCGACCCATGGCCACCTCGCTGGCCCGCCGAGAGGCTGCACAAGGCTGGCCCGGCTTGTCCAGGCTGGTGCTCGACCAGGCCCGCAAGGACTTCCCGAATGCCGCCACAGTGACCATTCTCGCGGAGCGACGCCATGTCATGAGCGACGCTGCCCCCGCGGTCCACCACGGCCGCACCGCGACCGCACCAGCCTGGGAGTTCGTGCCTTTTGGCGTCGACCGCGCACCGCTGTCGGAGGCCGAGCGAGCCGCATTGGATGACACCATCGAGGATGTCGACGAGGAGGGACTGGAGTGAGTCCCGCCGCCTTGTGGAAGCGCTGGGTCGACGCCTGCACCGCCCCGGTGGATGTGCGGCCCTTCGCGCTCGTGCGCATCCTGCTTTCGGTGGCCGTGGTGGGCGACCTGATGCTCCTGCTGGGCTCCGGCGTGGATGTGGTGTCCGTGGTGTTTCGGCCCCAGCTCGCCGGAGGCCTGAGTCCCGTCACTTCCGACACCACCTGGCTCGCGGCCCTGCCGCCCGAGACTGGCCTCGTGTGCTTTGTTCTCGCGCTGCTGGGCATGACCGCGACCGCGCTTGGGGTGGGGGGGCGGCCGGTCATCGTCCTCGCGGTGTTGTTCTATTCCTTCCTGGGTCACCTGTTCCCGGGCGGTGACCGCGGGGTCGACCACCTGGTCCGCACCGCTCTGCTGGTGCTGTGCTTCACGAACGCGCACCGCTGCTACACGCTCGGGGAGTGGCGACGGGGCAGCCGGTCCGTCCACACCACGCCAGCCTGGCCGGGACACCTGCTCCGCCTGTGGCTGGTCATCATCTACATGTCGGCGGGACTGAAGAAGGTGAACGTCGGCGGTTGGTTCCGACTCGATGGTGCCCCCCAGCTCTACAAGATTCTCGTCTACCCCATGGCCGGCCGCCTCGACCCGGCGTGGGCGACCTGGCGCACCTTGTGGCCGCTGTTTCGGGTGGGCTCCATCGTGACGGTGGTGTGGGAGGTGGCAGCCCCGGTCTTCTTGACCCGCCTGGCGCCCTGGTGGGGGCTCGTCGGCATCGCAATGCATGTGGGAATCGCGATGATGATGAAGCTCGGGATGTTCTCGTGGGGAGTGCTCGCCGTCTACCCGCTCCTCTACGTCGCCTGGCTCCGGCCCCTCTTCGACGCCCTCGACCGCCGCTTCCTGAAAACATGACGTCCGGGGGTCAGACCCCCCTGCATCACATTTTGCGATCGCCAGAATGAAATCCCAGGAAATATGACACGGGATATTGGTCACCGGAAATCGATGTCCTATATTTGGGGTTCCTCTCCACCTGACGGGGTCCCCCATGGTTCGCCTCGCCGACGAACCTGCTCTGAGCGCGCCGCCCGATCCGTCGGAGCTGCTCGACGTGCTCTTGGAGCGCACGGGCGCGAGCGTGCCGGACCATGCCGTGGCGCGAGCGGTCAGAGACCTGCCCGACGCCGACTGGCCGGAGCAGCTCGACCACGCCACCGAGGCTGTGGGCCTTCGCGTCCGCTGGACCCGTGACACGGCGCAGACCGCCGCCGAGCTGTCTCGAAGCGATCTGCCGGTCGTCACCTGCGTGGAGCTTCCCGGCATCGGCTTGCAGTGGGTCGCCCTCCATGGCGTCCGCCATGGAAACGTGCGCGTTCACGCCTCCCCGAGCGCCCAGGCGACCGGTCTGGTGAGCCTGAAGCGCCTCGCGCGGGACACTCTGGGCAGTCGACCCGGTGTGCTCCACCTCTGGGGCCTCGTCGAGCCGGCACTCCCGGCGGCTCCGGTGCGTCCGCGGGCCGAGGGCGGACCCACCCCCACCCCCTTGCAGCGCCTCAGCGGCCTGCTCGATGCCGAGCGCAGCGACGTGGCTGCGGTAGTCTTCTATGCCGTGGCCATCGGCATTCTCAGCCTGGCTACCCCGCTCGCCATCCAGGTGCTCATCAACTGGCTCGCGTTCGGGGCCCTCCGTCAGCCCATCATCGCCCTCGGCCTCGCCCTGCTCGGCTGCCTGGCGCTCGCAGCGGTGCTCCAGGGCCTGCAGCGAGTGGCTGTGGAGATGGTCCAGCGGCGCATCTTCGTCCGAATGGTGGCGGACCTCACCACCCGCCTGAGCCGGGTTCGCGTGCGGGCCTTCGACGACCGGGCCGGGCCCGAGCTGGTCAACCGATTCTTCGACGTGCTCACCGTGCAGAAGGCTGTCGCCACCTTGCTGCTCGACGGTCTGGGCGCCGTGTTGCAGGCCCTCGTCGGCCTCGCGCTGTTGGCGGTCTGGCACCCCTTCCTGATGGCCTACGACCTCGCCATCATCGTGAGCCTGGGCACCATCCTGTTCATCCTCGGTCGGGGTGCCCAGGACACCGCCATTCGCGAGAGCAAGGCCAAGTACGCCGTCGCCTTCTGGATGGAGGAGCTCGCGCGCCATCCCATGGCGTTCAAGCTCGCGCAGGGCCAGCACCTCGCTCTTGCACGCGCCGACGCCCTCACGCGCGCCTACCTCGGCGCCCGAGATGCCCACTGGACCATCTACTTGCGCCAGCTCATCGCCACCTGGGCGCTGCAGGTGGTGGCGGGCGTCGCACTGCTGGGCCTCGCCGGCGCCCTCGTGCTCGATGGGGAGCTGAGCGTGGGCCAGCTTGTCGCCGCCGAGTTCATCGTGGCCGCGGCCCTGGCAGGCTTTGCCAAGGTCGCCCACAAGCTGGACAGCTGGTACGACCTGCTCGCCGGCATCGACAAGCTCGGGCAGTTGGTCGACCTTCCCCAAGAAGACGTCACTGGCGCCGCCCTTCCGGTGGATGACCGACCCGCCTCTGCCACTCTGCGCAAGGCCGCTACGCCCCGTCCGGGCGGTGACGGTGTGGTGGGTCCATTCGACCTCGAGGTGCCGCGGGGCAGCCGAATGGCGGTCCGGGTGGGCTCTGGGGTGGACGGGACTGTCGCCTGCGACCTGCTGCTGGGTGTGCGGCGACCGGTCTCCGGCACTGTGCTGAGGGACGGCTTCGACGTCTCCGACCTTCGCCCATCTGCGCTGTACCGCGACGCGGTGCTCGTCCGCGGACCCGACCTCATCCACGGCACGGTCTACGAGAACGTCGTGCTGGGTCGCCCCCGTGCGTCCATTCTCGAAGTGCGCCGGGCCCTGCAGCGGGTCCACCTGGATGCTGCGGTGCAGGCACTTCCCGACGGCCCCGACACGGTCCTCACCCAGTTCGGCCTGCCGCTGTCCACCCCCCAGGTGCTTCGCCTGATGGTGGCCCGCGCGCTGGTCGCCCGTCCCCGACTGCTCGTGCTCGATGGGGCCCTCGATGGCCTCACCGACGAGGACTGCGAGGCTGTGCTGGGCCCCTTGCTCGACCTCAGAGCGCCGTGGACCCTCGTGGTGTTCACCACCCAGGACCGTGTGGCCCGGCGGCTCCATGAGTCCGTCGTTCTCCGCCCGGAGACCACCCATGTCCGCTGACCCGCGCGTCCCCCACCTCCGAGAGGTCCCCCGACGCCGGTCCTCCGAGCCGAGGCTGGTGTTCCTCGGCGGAGGGGGCGTCCTCGGCCATCCCACCGATCCCACTCCCGCCCTTCGCCTCGTGCGGGCCCCCGCGGCCGTGCGCCAGGTGGCGGGTGCCCTGGCGGTCAGCTTTGTGCTGCTCGCCTTCGCGCTGTTGCTGGTGCCGTGGCAACAGACCGCCTTTGGCGCGGGCCGGGTCATCGCCCTCGACCCTGCAGATCGCAGTCAGGTGGTCGATGCACCGCTCAAGGGCCGCATCTCCCGGTGGGTGGTCACCGAGGGGGACAAGGTCGAAGAAGGCGATGTGCTCGCGGTTCTGGAGGACAATGACCCCGAGTATCGCGCCCGGCTGTCCGCCAAGCGGTCCCAGGTGGAGGCCGGACTCGCCGCTGCCCGGGAACAGGTGCGGACCTACCAGCTGAAGGTGTCCGCCGAGGAGACCGCGCGAGAGCTCGCCGTTGCGGAGGCCGACGCCAAGGTGCTGGGCGAGGTGCAGAAGCGCGTGGGAGAGCAGGCCACCCTCGACGCTGCCCGGCAGCAGCACGCCCGCATCTCCGCCTTGGCTGCCGACGGCATCGAGAGCCAGCGCTCCTTGGAGCTGGCGCAGGCCGCGCTGGCCAAGGCCTCCGCCGCCGTAGAGGGCCGCGACCAGGTCATCGCGGGCCTCCAGCGTGCGGGGGAAAAGGTGGCGCGCTTGGGGGACAGCAAGGTGGCGAGCGCCGCTGCCGAACACCAGGGCGCCGTCGCCAAGGAGGCCGAGCTGCGGCAGAAGCTCGTGTCCATCGACGTCGACCTCGCCCGACAGGACCGCCAGGTGGTCCACGCGCCGCGCTCGGGCCAGGTGCTCCGTCTCCACGGCCAGCCCGGTGCCGGCCAGGTGAAGGTGGGCGACCCGCTCGTCACCTTGGTGCCCGACACCAGCGCACGCGCGGTGGAGCTCGAGATCGACGGCAACGACATCGCCCTCGTGTCTGAGGGCGAGACCGTGTCCCTCGTATTCGAGGGATGGCCCGCCCTTCAGATGTCGGGCTGGCCCGAGCTCGCCGGGGGCACCTTCCGTGGCGAGGTGGCCTTCGTCGACGCCACCGACGACGGCAGCGGTCGCTTTCGCATCGTCATCACCCCCAGCTCCGACGCCGACCCCTGGCCGCCGGCCGAGCGCCTTCGCCAGGGGGTGCGGGCCAAGGGCTTCGTGATGCTCGCGCGGGTGCCGCTGGGCCAGGAGCTCTGGCGTCAGATCAACGGATTCGCGCCGATGCCGTCCCGCAAGACCCTGGACAAGGCCGCTCTGCCGGCCACCTCGAAGAAGCCCAGGGCTGCGAAGGTGTTGAAGTGACCTTCTGGGTTCTGGGCCTCACCAGTGCGCTGGCCGGCCCCCTCACCGTCAAGGAGGTGCAGGAGTCGGTCCGGGCCCACGCTCCGAAGCTGGCTGCTGCAGAGGCGAAGGTGGAGGCGGCGCGGGCCAAGGCCATGGGCAGCCGCGGGGCACTCGACCCGGTGGTCTCGTCGAAGTCCAAGAGGGCGACGGGAGCCTACGACCGACTGGTCACCGACCAACAGCTGACGGTGACCACGCCGTGGGGACCGTCGTTCTCGGCCGGTCACCGCCTCGGTCTGGGAGACTTTCCGACCTACGATGGGGGCGCAGAGACCGACCCGGCGGGAGAGTGGCACGCCACGGTCCGCAGTCCTCTGATGGCCGGTCTCGGGATGACCGACCACCGCGCCGGCATGTTGGTGGCCGACCGGAAGGTGGTGGAGCAGACCGCCCGCCGCGACCACACCTTGCAGCAGCTCCTCGGACGGTCGGCGCTGGCCCATGCAAAGTGGGTCGCGGCCGGACGAAAGCTCGCGCTGTCCAACGACCTGCTGCGCCTCGCCGAGCAGCGCCAGGCTGCCATCGACCGTCGGGTGGCCGAAGGTGCGGTGCCTCCGATGGATGCCCTCGACAACCATCGCGCGGTGCTGAGCCGGTCCGCCGCCCGTGCCGCAGCGGAGCAGGTCTTCGTCGAGGCCGGGGTCGCATTGTCGCTCTACCTGCGCGACGACCAGGGGTTGCCTCGGGTGCCCGGCTTGGAGGAGCTGCCGACCGCTCGGGCACCGGCTGTCCATGATCTTGCTGAGAATAGCCTCGTGGAGCATGCGCTCGGAAATCGCCCCGAGCTTCAGGCCCTCGCGGCCAGCCGTGAAGCCGCCGAGGTCGACCTCCGTCTCGCCCGGGCCACGCTTCGTCCCAAGGTGGATGGCTCTCTGTCGGTCTCCCAGACCGTCCTGTCTCCGCAGAATGCCTGGACCGCTGGCGTGGAGGCTTCCCTCCCACTCGCCATGCGCAAGGCCCGGGGGTCGGTGGGGGCGGCGCGGGCCCGCTTGCTCGAGCTCGATGCCGCTGTCCAGTGGCAGTCCGACCAGGTGTCCGCCGAGGTGGCCCAGGCCGTCCGCGCGCGGGATGCGGCAGAGACCTGGTGGCGGCTGTCCCGACAGGCCGTGGACCAGGCTGAGGCGGTGCTGGAGCTGGAGCAGCGCGCCTACGAGCTGGGGGCCTCCGACCTGTTCCAGCTCACCCAGCGCGAGGTCACGCTCGCAAGAGAGCGATCTGGGGAGATCACCGCCTGGCTCGCCCTTGTGGCCGCCGACGCCCGCTTGCGCACGGCTACGGCGACCTGGATGTGACTCAAGCCGGGAAGGTCACCGGCGACACCTGTGCGAGGTACTGCATCAAACGCACCACCTGACAGGAGTAGCCGAACTCGTTGTCGTACCAGACGTAGACCGTGGCGGTCTTGCCGCGCACGATGGTGGCAAAGACGTCGACGATGCCGGCGTGGCTGTTGCCCACCAGGTCGCTGCTCACGATCTCAGGGCTGGTGGTGACGTCGATCTGGCGGGCCAGCGGGGAGTCGAGGGCCTCGTCGCGGAAGTGGGCATTGAGGGCCTCGGTGGTGGTCTCCTTGCCGAGCTGCAGGTTGAGGATGGCCAGAGACACGTTGGGGGTGGGCACTCGGATGGCGCTGCCAGTGAGCTTCCCGGCAAGCTGGGGCAGGGCGAGGGCAGCCGCCTTGGCGGCACCGGTGGAGGTGATGACCATGTTGAGCGGCGCACCCCGGCCGCGGCGGTCCTTCTTGTGGAAGTTGTCGATGAGGTTCTGGTCGTTGGTGTAGGCATGCACCGTCTCGACGTGGCCGTGCACGATGCCGTAGGTGGCGTCGAGGCTCGCGAGGGGAGGCACGATGGCGTTGGTGGTACAGGAGGCCGCCGAGATGATGGTCTCCTCGCCGGTGAGAACGTTCTGGTTGACGCCATACACGACGTTCGGCACGCCCTTGCCCGGAGCGGTGAGGATGACCCTGGCGGCGCCGGGGGACTCGAGGTGGAGGCCCAGCCCCTCCGCGTCGCGCCACTTGCCGGTGTTGTCGATGACCACAGCGTCTTGGATGCCATAGGTGGTGTAGTCCACGTCGGCGGGCCCGCTGGCGTAGATCACCTGGATGACGTTGCCGTTGACGATGAGCAGGTCGCGCTCGGTGTCCACATCGACCGTGCCTTCGAAGCTGCCGTGCACGCTGTCTCGCATGAACAGGCTGGCCCGGCGGGCGAGGTGTTCCTTCTTGCCGGGCCGCAGCACGATGGCCCGCAACCGGTACTTGTCGCCGCCGCCGGTCTTGCCGATGAGGATGCGCGCGATGAGTCGACCGATGCGTCCGAAGCCGTAGAGCACGATGTCCTGGGGCTTGTCGGGCAGGGGCGCGGTCTTTCGGCAGATCTGCGACAGCTGCGGGTCGGCCCAGGCCATCAGGTCGGTCTCACCGCTGGCGGCAAACCGACGCAGCAGCTTGCCGAGGTCGATGCGCGCGCGCCCGAGGGAGCGGTGGTTCATCCGCACGAGCAGGTCGTGGACGTGCTGCAGGGGCAGCTCCACGTTGGCCTTGCGCTGGGCTTCGGCGTGGATCTGCAGAATCGTGGTCGGGGTCTTGCGAACCAGCGATGTGCCAAACAGCTCGCAGACGACGGCCTGTTCGCGGTAGAGCGCGCCAGTGAGGGGGACGATGGCCTCGGCGAGCGCTTCGTGGCGCTGCCAGGTCGCGAGGGTGGTGCGGGCGAGGTCGGAGGTCATGGCACGTCCCTGGACTGGGGGGATGGCCCGCTATTTGGGATGGCTGGCCCTGGCCTGTGACGGCACGGTGAGGGTGGGACGGCAGCAGGGGGGTGCGGTCGACTACAGCCTGGACGGACGGCAGCCGACAAGCCTGTCACTCACACAGAGGGGTGCATCGTGGACGTGCGACGTCTGGTTGCTGCGGGCGGGGTGATGGGACTGTTGGGGCTCGCGGTGGCCGTGGGCGGACTCTACGCGCCGTTTGTCGACCTTCCCGCTGTCCTCACAGTGGTCGGGGTGGCGACTCTCGTGTGGTGGTTGGCCTGCGGGGCCCGCGTGTCGCACCTGGTCGAGGTCTTGCGGGCCCAGGATGCCTCCCCCCGCGCTCTGGAGGCTGCCGTGGTCACCGCCCGCCAGCTTCGTCGCGCGGTCTGGGCGGCTGCCGCAGTGGGGGCCGGCGTTGGCACCGTGCAGCTGGTCCTGGCGCTGGATGACCCCTGGGGCCTGCCTTCCCACCTGACCGGCCTGGTGCTCACCGTGACCTACGCGGGCCTCGCCGACCTCTTCGTCGCCAGCCCGCTCCGCGCCGACCTGGAAGCCCGGCGGGTCCTGTGCTCCGGCGGCTCCTCCGTCTCCCAGCGCGCTGGTCGCGTTCCCTCATCCACCCGAGGAGCCGGCATGCTCTCCCGAACCATGGCCGGTGGATTCGCCGCCTTCGTCCTCATGCTCGCCATTCTGGTGGGATCTCCGCTCGGTCACTACATCGATCTCGCCAGCGCCATCCTCGTGGTTGGCGGCGGCGCACTGGCCTGGCGCATGACCTCGGGCAGGCAGCTTTCCCGACTGTTCTCGACCCTGCGCGCGGACACCCCCTCCGCCGCTGAGCTGGAGCTGGCCGCGCTCACCCTCTCTCAGGGAAGGCGTGCCATGTGGCTGGTGGGTGGGGTGTCCACGCTCATCGGCTTCGTGCAGATGCTGACGGGCCTCGCCGACCCCGCTGCCATCGGCCCGGCCATGGCTGTCGCCTTGCTCACCCTGTTCTACCCCCTGCTGTTGGAGCTGTTCGTGTTCTTGCCGCTCCGGGCCACGATCGAGCAGAAGGCCGTGCCCATCGACGAGTCGAGCCTGCAGGCCGCCGCCATCGCGCGTGAGCTCGACGCCTCACGCGCTGCACTGCACAAGCTCAAGCAGGCCCGGCGCACCCGGCAGTAGCCCGGGAAAGACCGTGGCCCCATTCACGTACACTGGCGCCTCATCTGGTCGGGGTGCCCGTGTCCGCTGTGCTGTTGTTCGCCCAGGTTGCCCTCGCCGACGGTCTTTCTGCTCGGTGGACCCCTCTGGGGGACGCACTCGCAGCCCACGCCCTCAAGGCCGCTTCGGTGGGTCCGGACCGACGGCTGGTGGTCCGTGGACAAGGCGCTGGGGACGATGTGGTCGATCTTCTCGTCCGCCTGCACTGTCAGCCGAGCCTCCCCACACTCTCGAAGCCTGCGCTGGCTCCGCCGACCGACGGTCAGCGGGTGCTTGGCTTCGCGGGGTGTCTCGGGGTGGAGGCGGACCAACGCCTGGAGGTGGTCGTCCGCACTGCCGATGCCAGTCCTCCCGTCGCCGACGACCGCGACCACGTCTCTCTCGCGGTCTTCGACCTGCCCCCTGGTCCACCGCTTCCGTTTGGGACGCTCCCGGCCGTGGAGGTGCCCGCTGACCTGCCGAACCGTGCCCCGCTCGAGGTGGGACGGTGGGTGGGGCTTGGCGACCACCAGCGCATCCGTCTCCGAGAGGCTGCACCCGACGCCGGCATCGCCTGGATCGAGCACGAGGGTCCAGATGGCATCCAGGTGCTCAGCCTCACCGTCTCCGCCAGCGACGCCCGGGTCTGGCTGGAGCCGTCCACCGACGGCGATGGCGATGGACAGGTCGACCCCACTCTGCGGGTGCTCGCGGACCATGCCGAGCCCATGGCCCATCTCGTGGAATACCGCAGTGCAGGTGGCTGGCACCGTCGCACCGCCCCCTACGTGCGCAACCACGACCGGGAGCCCGCGCGAGTGGTGTTCGCGGCGATTGATGTCGATGTCCCCCAGTGGTCCACCCGCCGCTGGGTGCCCCTGGCCTGCACCGACTCGGCCGGAAACCAGGGTGTGGGCGAGGCGTGTGTGCCGCTGGTGCCGGCAGGAGCGAAGATTCGTCCACTCGGCGACAATCCCCTGCTCGCCTTGCCTCCCCCCACCGAGCACCCCGTGTGCGGGGAGTCGGCCCAGACGGTGTGGACCGCCCCTGTCGCGCAGCTGCCCGGATCTGTCGCCGTGTGGCCGGAGTCTGAGGCCGACCGTTGGCGCGCGGTCGACCGCGTTCCAGCCTCCGCAGTCCTGCGGGCCCAGGCCATGGCCACCTTGTCCAACACCGCCGGGCACTGGCAGTTCGACCTCGAGCAAGACCCCGACGGCTTCAAGGTCTGGGTGCGTTCGGCGGGTCCACATCTGGATGCGCCTCGGCTCATCGAGGTCCACACGCCCCAGGTGGACGGCGACCCGGCCTATCTGCAGTCCACCGGGGGGCGACACTCCGTGCTGCTGGTGGAGACTCCCGATGGCTTGACAGTGCTCGGCAAGGCGGACATCGGCTCCCTCGACGGACAGACCGAGCTGCTTGGGGAGCTGCCCGGCGCACGCACCGCGATTCAGGTGTGGGACAGCTTCTTTCGGTCTGGACGCCGGGTGTTCGCCACGGTTCGGACGGGCGATTCCATCGTGGCGGGGGGCGATGGCTGTGGGTCGTAGGTCGCGGAGGTAGTCTGCGCAGACGACCCGGAGAAGACATGCACATCCGCGCCATCCTCCTCGCCTCCCTCGCGGCCCTGCCCCAGGCGGCCTGCACCCGGTGTGGCGACAACAAGCCCCAGCCCTTCGATCTCGACGAGAGCCTCGACGCCGAACAGCTGGCCGACTTCGAGACCTGGCTGTCTGGGGACACGGGCGCACCCGGCGACGCCGCCGAGGCCACCTGCCGGGAGCTGTGCGACTACGCCGCGCGCTACCTCAGCGGTGACGGAGGCGACGAGCTGACCGTCGACGACTGCAGCCACTCGGTGGACCCCACGGCGGGCACGGCCACTGTCGCCTGCTCGGGCACCGTGCAGTACTACTGCGAGGGGAGGCGTCCCCACGGTCACTGCGAAAGCGCCCTTCCATCGGGCAGTCTCGGTGATGTGCTCGCCGCCTTGACCCAGCTCGAGGCCGCGTCCGTCCCGGCCTTCGAGGAGCTGGCCACCCAGCTCACGGCCTGGGGCGCGCCCGCTGCACTCATCGCCCGGGCCCGCTCGGCTGCGGAAGACGAGCGACGCCACACCCGCTGGATGGCGGCCCTTGCCCGTCGCCACGGCGGCGAGGTGAAGGTGGCGGACCGCCAGCCGGTGGCTTCGGTGAGCCTGCGCGAGGCGGCCATCCACAACGCCCGGGAGGGTTGCGTGGCCGAGACCTTCGCAGCACTGGTCGCCCACCACCGTGCCCGACATGCCCACGCCCCCCGACTGCGCGCGGTCTTCGCTCGGGTCGCTCGAGACGAGACCGCCCACGCCCAGCTCGCGTGGGATGTCCACATGCACCTGATGGATGCGCTTGCCGAGGCGGATCGGCGGCAGGTCGAGGCGGCACGTCGGGCGGCCCTCGCCGCACTGCCCGAACGCGCGGCGCGGATGGCGGAGACCATGCCCATCGCCCTTGGTGCCGGAAAGCAGGAACTGGTCGGCCTTGCGGAGCAGATGGTGGAACGCCTCGCAGCCTGAGGGCCTCAATCGGCTGCCATGTCCGAATCCGGCGCATGGCGGGTGCTCTGGTCGGCTACTGCAGGTGTGCTGGACGGTCCCCCCACGGGGCCGACAGCCTGGACGACAACACCGTGCCACCGCTTGATCCCGAGACCTGCTACCGCGCCTTGTCCGCGCGGGACCCCCGCTTCGACGGGCTGTTCTTCGTCGGCGTGCAGACCACAGGCGTGTACTGCCGGCCGGTGTGCCCCGCGCGCCTTCCTCGGGCCGACCGCTGCACCTTTCACCGGAGTGCCGCGGCGGCCGAGTCGGCCGGCTTTCGCGCGTGCTTCCGCTGCCGGCCGGAGCTGGCTCCCGGTCTCGCCGATGTCGATGCCCGCGCTCGTCTCGCCCGCGCGGCCTCGGCCCGGATCCAGGCGGGTGCGCTCGATCGCGGAAGCCTTGCCGACCTGGCCGCTGCCCTGAAGGTCACCCCACGACACCTTCGCCGGGTCGTGAAGGTGGAGCTTGGTGCGACCCCGTCTGCCCTCGCCAGCAGCCGGCGGCTGGCCATCGCCAAGCGCCTGCTCCAGGACACCGCCCTGCCGGTGACGGAGGTGGCCGACCTGGCGGGCTTCGGCAGTGTACGCCGCTTCCAGAGCGTGTTCTCGGAGCGCTTCGGGCGGCCCCCATCGAAGGTGCGTCGGGGGCGGGCGTCCTCCACCCTCACGCTGCGCCTCGACCACCGTCCCCCACTCGACTGGCCGGCACTGCTCGCCTTCATCGCGGCGCGGGCCACTCCGGGCGTGGAGTGGGTGGACGGCGACGCCTGGGTGCGCGAGGTCCACCTCGACGGACACCGCGGACGGGTCCGGGCCGTCCACGATGGCAGGCGGGTGCGCGTGAGCGTGCCAGTGGAGCTGGGACCCGTGCTGCCGGAGCTCATCCGTCGACTTCGTCGCCTGTTCGACCTCGACGCGAGGCCCGGTGCCGTCGCCGATGTGCTCGGCGAGGATCCATTGCTCGCGGACAGTGTGGCGGCCTCCCCCGGCCTGCGTGTGCCGGGGGCCTTCGATGGCTTCGAGCTGGCCGTACGCACCATTCTGGGCCAGCAGGTGTCGGTGAAGGGGGCCACCACGCTGTGTGGGCGCCTCCACTCCGCCATCGGTGGGTTGCAGCCGGCGCGCCTGAGTGCCGCCGGGGTCGACGCCGTACAGGCCGTCGGACTGCCCCGTCGCCGCGCGGAGACCCTGGTGGAGCTGTCCCGCGTCTGGCCTGGTCTCGATGAGAATGCCGACCCGGAGGCCATGTTGGGCCGGTTGTCGGCCATCCGTGGCGTGGGCCCGTGGACCACAGCCTACCTGGCGATGCGCTGGCTGCGGTGGCCGGATGCCTTTCCGGCGGGCGACCTCGTGCTCAGGCGCGCGCTGGGTGGCCTCACCGAGGCGGGCGCCCGCGCGGCCTCGGAGCGGTGGCGACCCTGGCGTGCCTACGCCGCCATGCACCTTTGGAGGATGGGATGATCGAACGCGTGATGCAGAGCGAGCTTGGCCCGCTGACCCTGGTGTCCGACGGCGAGGCTCTGGTGGGGGTGTACTTCGACGGACATCGTCCGCCCCCGAAGCACCGCGGGGAGGCCGGTGACTGCGCCATCCTGGACCTTGCTGAGGCGCAGCTGCGGCAGTGGCTTGCCGGCGAGCGCCGCAGCTTCGACCTGCCCCTCCGGCGCACCGGCACCGACTTTCAGCGCGCCGTGTGGGCCCAGCTCGATGGCATCGGCTTTGGCGAGCGTCGCGGCTATGGCGAGCTGGCCCGGGCCATCGGCCGGCCCAAGGCCGCGCGGGCGGTGGGCGCAGCGGTCGGCCGAAATCCCTTGTCCATCGTGGTGCCCTGCCATCGCGTGGTGGGCACCTCGGGACGACTCACCGGCTTCGCGGGCGGCGTCGACCGCAAACGCTGGCTACTGGAGCACGAGGCGGCCGCGGTCCGGCCGGGGCTGTTCGACAGCCGGTAGCAGCCCCCGACAATCCGACCGAGGCATGCAATTCGGGTGCAACTGCGACTGCCTCGCGCCGATGGGGGCCCCCCTCTCCCCGCAGTCCGCCGTGGACTCCGGAGCCTGCGTGTCGGACCCCGACCTTCCCCTCCAAGGCCACTTCCAGCGGGCCTTCGCGATGGTCCTGCTGGTGTCCGGTGGGGTCGGACTTGTCGCCGGGGGCTGGTTCTACGCCACCGATGCGGTCTTCGATGCGGTGGTGCGGGCCTGGGTCCTCGGTGCCGCGGCCGTGGGACTGGGCCTCTTCGTCCACCGCACCGGACGCGCCGGACTTGCAGCCCACCTGATGCTCGCGGTGCTGCTGTTGGCGACGCTCACCTCGGTGTGGGTGCGCGGCACCACCTCCTCGATGGTCCCGCTGCTGGCCGCCCCCTGTGCCATTGCGACCACCACGCGGGGCATTCGAGCAGGTGCGGGCTGGCTGCTGGCCAGCGCTGTCGTGCTCGCGGTGGCCTTCTTTCGGTCCCCCGGGAACGCTCCTGCGCTGGAGCTGGCCCTCGCGGTGACCGCCACCCTGGCCGTGCTGGTGACGGGCGGCACCACGCTGGCCTTTCGGGCACTCACCGACCAGCAGCGGGCGCGTGTGGAGGCCACCAACGCCTCGCTCCGAGAGCAGGAGCTGGCTGCCCAGGCCGCCAACCGAGCCAAGTCCACCTTCCTCGCCACCATGAGCCACGAGATCCGCACGCCACTCAACGCCGTGCTGGGCCACGCTGAGCTGCTGGGTGCCCGAGACCTGTCGTCCGACGACCTGGGCCGTGTGCGTGAGATCCGTCGGGCGGGGAGTCTCCTGCTCGACCTGCTCAACGACGTTCTCGACCTCAGCCGCATCGAGTCGGGCGAACCCACGCTCGCGCCCCGTGCCGTGCGCCTGCAGCCCTTGCTGGAGTCGGTCGTGCATCCCCTCGTCGCCCCCGCCGCCGAGCGAAAGGTCGCGGTCTCGCTGTCTGTGGATGCCGCTCTGCCAGACCGCATCGTCGTCGACCCCCTTCGCCTGCGTCAGGTGGTGCTCAACCTCGTGGGCAACGCCATCAAGTTCACCCCGGGAGGCCGGGTGGATGTCACGGCCACCAGCGACGACGGCTGCCTCGTGCTGGAGGTGGCGGACACCGGGGTGGGCATTCCCGTCGCCTGGCAAGCGCAGGTGTTCGAGCGCTTCAAGCAGGCCGACGCGGGTCGGGACCGGGCCTTTGGTGGCAGCGGTCTCGGACTCGCCATCGCCCGGGGGCTGGTCGAGCGGATGGGGGGTGAGCTCGAGCTGGTGCGCTCCGCGGTCGGGGAGGGGAGCACCTTCGCCCTCCGGCTGCCCCTCGTCACGGCCGCCAGCACGCCCATCGAGCCGTCCGACTCCGACGCCGCCCTGCCGCAAGGTCTCCGGGTGCTCGTGGTCGACGATGACCGGGTGAACCGCAGCGTGGTGAGGGCCATGCTGGAGCACCTGGGCACCACCTCCGAAGAGGCGGAGAACGGCCAGGAAGCTGTTCGTCGTCTGCTCGACGGAGATGCGGTGGACCTCGTGCTGATGGACCAGCAGATGCCCGTGATGGACGGACTCCACGCGACCCGGCGACTGCGGGCGGCCGGCCTGTCGGTGCCCATCGTGGCGCTCACCGCCAACGCCTTCGCCGAAGACCGCGAGGCCTGTCTCGCAGCCGGCATGGATGCTTTTCTCACCAAGCCCGTGTCTCGGGATGCGCTGCGGGGTGCCCTGGCCGAAGTCTTGTCGAAGAAGCCGCCGGTGGCCTCGGAGGCACGCTCTTGAGCCGTCGACCTACCACTTCGCGTAGTGCCACTCGGCGTAGCCGGGCAGCTCGCTCACCTTGACCAGCTCGTCGTCATCGGTCACCAGCCAGCCCGTGTAGTGTCCCAGCAGCTGCGTGAAGTTGCTCGCCACGATGCCCCCCTGGATGCGCTCTCCGTGCGCGCCTTCGGAGGTGAACTCGAGCTCGATGCGGCCCTGCTCGTCGGTCAGGCGCCACTGCCCGTGCAGGTCGTCCAGGTCGTAGTCGAAGTGCACCGGGGGGAGTCGGTGCAGGCGGCCGTCCACCCAGAAGCAGTTCTCCTGAAAGCTGGTCTCGTTGACCCCGCAGGACACGTTCATGCCCACCACACGGCCATCTTGGAGGCGACCCGCCAGGCAGCCCCAGTTCCAGAACGTCTCTCGACGCATGTAGCCGGCACTCCAGTCGTGGTGTCCCAGCACGTCGGCGGCTTCGAGGTCGAGGGTGCGTCCGTCCCACTTGAGGGTGCCCCGCACGGTGTGTCCTGCGGTCTTTCGGGCATACACCCAGCCCGTGGCCCCGGCCTTGGTGCAGATGCGGAGGGGAGTCATGTCCCCCTCCTCGAAGATGGCGTCGATGTCGATGTTCTTGCCAACTGCCCGCAGGCGACGCCGCCCTCCTTCCCCGGTCATCTCCACCCTCAGGGCCCCCGAAGTCAGGCGCGAGGTGCCGGTCTCCGGGGTCTGCACGAAGTCGAAGCCCATTCCGAGCGGCCGGGTGGTGCTGCATTCGGTGCGGGTCCCGGTCTTCCGGTCCTGCACGTAGGCGAAGCCGGTGCCGGCGTAGCGCACATTCGCGATGGCCACCCCGAAGGCGACGTCCGGGCCCAGTCCGCCCAGGAACTCGAACTGGTTGAAGCCGAGCCACTTCGCCAGGGCGCCGGCCTTGCGTCCCATCGGGGTGCGCAGGTCGAAGTCGGTGTGATTGACGGTGTCGATGGGTTCTGCGAACACGCCGAAGCGCGCGCGGCCCGAGGGACGGATGAGAGAGGAGGACATCAGCAGCTCGCACGAAGACGGCCGCAGCCTACCTGACGGGTCGCCACCGGCGAAGCGGCGGCCTGACCCGGGTCCACGCACTACATCCGGGCGCCACTGTCACCCCGGGGCACCTCCATGCGCATCCTCTATGGCGTTGTCGGCGAAGGCATGGGTCACGCCACCCGCAGCCGCGTGGTCATCGAGCACCTCCTCGACCATGGACACGAGGTCTACGTCGTGGTGTCCGGCAAGGCGTTCGGCTTCCTCGAGCGGGTCTTCGGCGGACGGCGGGGCTTCGGCATCACCGAGATCGCTGGCCTGCGGCTCGTTCAGGACGAGGACGGCATCGACCGCTCCGAGACCTTGCGCACCAACCTGTCGGCCGCCCCCGACAACCTGCGCCACAACCTGGAGAAGTACCTGGAGGTGGCCTCGCGCTTTTCAGCCGAAGTGGTCATCTCCGACTTCGAGTCGTGGGCCTACATGTACGCCCGCGCCCACGACATCCCGGTCATCAGCATCGACAACATCCAGGTGCTCCACCGCTGTGCCCACGCCGACTGGGTGTCCGGCACCCGCAGCTTCAACTTCCTGGTGGCCCGCTACTCGGCGAAGGCCAAGATGCCCGGCGCCTACCACTTCCTGGTCACGACCTTCTTCACGCCCCCGGTCCGCAAGAAGCGCACCACCCTCGTGCCGCCCATCCTGCGTCCCGAGGTGCTGGCCGCCACCCGGTCCGCCGGCGACCATGTGCTCGTCTACCAGCACGCCCCCGCCCTGCGCGCCCTGCTGCCGGTGCTCCAGCAGCGCACCGACCAGCGCTTCGTCGTCTACGGGCTCGGCCAGCAGGGCAGCGAGCACGACCACATCACCTTTCGTCCCTTCTCCCAGACCGGCTTCATCGACGACCTGGCCTCGGCCCGGGGCGCCATCGCGGGCGGCGGCTTCTCGCTGATGAGCGAGTGCGTCCACCTTCAGGTGCCTTTGCTGGCCGTGCCCCTGGCCGACCAGTTCGAGCAGGAGCTCAACGCCCGCTACCTCGCGCGCCTGGGCTACGGGGCCTGGGTGGAGTCCCTCACGGATGCGGCCGTCGACCGCTTTCTGGCCGACCTTCCCCGCCACACCGCCGCGCTGCAGGGCTGGCGACCGCGCGACAACGGCATGACCCTCGCCTGCCTCGACGAGCTGCTGCACCGGGTGCAGATGGGCGAGCCCGCCCCCGAGAGCCTCGATGCCGAGTCGCTGGGGGACATCGTGAGTGCGCGCACTGACGCCATCCTCGGGTAGCGGCGTCCTCCCTGTTCGCGACCACATTGTTCGGGCCCACATTGTTCGGGACCACATTGTCGCCGCTTCGTGGCACCTGCGCATCGGCGGCTTCCAGCCTGGAAGCGGTGGATAGACGGGTGCGGTTCCAGGGCCCCCCCCAAGCCCCGGCGGAAGGTGGTTGATGCGCGCGACGAGGATGGCCGTGTGGCTGGGCGGTGCGGTGGCCGTGTCTGGCTGTGGCAAGACCGTGCGCACCGAGTGCTCCTCGCTGCTCCCCCTCGACTTCGTGGGCATGGAGCTTCAGTACGCGCTCACCGACGATGCGGGCGGCAAGGGCACCCGCGCCTACCTCGGCGAAGGCGACTTCGACGGTCAGACCGCCTGGCTGGAGGAGGAGGTGCTCGATGCGGGCGACGGCTTCGAGGTCGTCACCCTCTCCGGCTACACCTGCGACAAGGAAGGCGTCTGGAGCCTCGGCTTCGACCAGGTCCTGCGCGACGAGCACGGCCCGGTCGCCGAGAGCACCCTGCGCTGGGACCCTCCGCTGAGGGCCTTTCCGTCCCAGCCCTGGGTGGGCGACCGGTGGATCGGAAGCTCCACCGTCACTGTCACCACGGATGGCGACGGCCTGGACGACGGGGGCGGCACCATCGACTGGAAGACCACCACCGAGGTCACGCGCGCCGACACACAGGACATCGATGGCGTCACCGTCGATGTTCTCACCTTGACCGTGTCCGGTGGTGTGGTCGACGACCCCGTCTCCCAGCATGGCCTCGGGGTCGGCCTCGTCCGCGACTCCACCCGGCGGCTGCTGTCGTTCGAGGATTAGATGCTCGGTGCGTAGGCAACGCACCGCGCATCCAGTGTTTTCTTTGCGGGGGCAAGCCCCCGCGCCGCGCATCAAGCTGCGCTCCCCCACGGCATCATCGCTGCGCGGTGTTGCCGCCGCCCCTTCCGGTGCTGCGTTCGGGATGACCGCGTCGGACGCTCCGCCGCAGTCATCTATATGTCCGGTGCGCTTGCAGCCTGCCGGCGCTCCAGCCACTTCACGAGCATCGCCTCCAGCTCGGCCGCGCGCACCGGCTTGCTGAGGTGGTCGTCCATGCCGGCGTCGAGACAGCGCTGGCGGTCGCCCGGCATCGTGCTGGCAGTCACCGCGATGATGGGCACGCGCACTCCGGCCATGCGCAGCCTTCGGGTGGCCTCGTAGCCGTCGCAGCCGGGCATCTGGCAGTCCATCAGGATGAGCTCGGGCAGCTCGTGTTCGCACATCTCGATGCACTCCTGCCCGTCGGCCGCGAGCCGCACCGACACCTGGGCCCGTCCCAGCAGCTTGCGCAGCACCACCTGGTTGATGGGATTGTCCTCGGCGGCCAGCACGCGGCGACCGGCCAGCACCTTCGGCGCGTCCTGGGACCCTGCAAGCACGGGGGCTTCGGTGGGCTGCAGGGGCAGGTCGAACCAGAAGGTGGAGCCCTGGCCCACTGTCGACCGCACCTGGAGCTGTCCGTCCATGAGGTCCACCAGCCGCCGACAGATGGCGAGGCCGAGGCCGGTGCCGCCATGGCGTCGGGTGTCGGTTCCGTCGAGCTGCTGGAATGGCATGAAGATGCGCTCCAGCTCACTGTTCTCGATTCCGACGCCAGAGTCCTCCACCGCGACGTGCAGGTGGTCGCCGCGTCCTTCCATCCGCAGTGACACCGCCCCGGCATCGGTGAACTTGATCGCGTTCGACAGCAGGTTGTTCAGTACCTGGCGCAGGCGGTTGGTGTCGAAGAGTGCCCAGCCCGGCAGCTCGGGGTCGACCTCCACCCGCAGGCTGCAGCCTCGCTCGGATGCACGCGGGGTCCAGAGGCGGTGGAGCTGATGCCCGAGGGCCGACAGCTGGACCGGCCGCATGGTCAGCTCGAGCTGGCCCGAGTCGATCTTGGAGAAGTCCAACACATCGTCGAGCACCGTGCGCAGCAGCTCGCCCGACTGCTGCACCGTGGTCGCGAGCTGGCGCTGCTCGCCGGACAGCTCGCCGTCGAGCATGGCGTCGGTCACGCCCAACACGCCGTTGAGGGGGGTGCGGATCTCGTGGCTCATCGTGGCCAGGAAGGTGGTCCGGGCCCGGGCGGCGTCGAGGGCCCGCTGCTCGGCACTCTTGCGCTCGGCCACCTCGGAGCGCAGGGCCTCGTTCGCCTCGTCGAGACGGGTGACCACACGCGCCCACACGCTGCTCTGCCCCCACAGGATGAAGGCCACCGCCAGCGGCACCGTCACATGGTCCACCACCACCAGCAGCCAGGTGATCTCCTGGGACAAGGTCGTCGGCAGCACCACCCCACTGGACTGCACCGTCCACAGTCCCGTCACGAAGACCGCCACCAGAGCGCCCATCACGACGCCATACCGGGGCCCGGTGGTCATCACGCCCATCACGGGCACCAGCATCAGCCAGATCGACGAGTTCGAGTGCAGCCCCCCGCGCGACACCAGCACCACCGAGATGCCCAGCAAGAATGCCAGCGAGATGGCCGCGCCGCCCAGCTGGGGCATGCCGCGCCGGGTGCCCACGAACAGGGCGAGCCCGCTCACCAGGGGCAGGGCCGACGACAGCCCGGCCGCGAGCGGGTTGTCCGCCGCGAACAGCAGGCCCGCGTAGGGCACCCCCACCAGCACCGAGATTCCCACCACGAGGTGCTGCACGCGGTTGCGGGCGCGCGCCACGGCGTCGTCTTCGGCGAGCGGCCGGTCCACCCAGGCAATCAGCTGCGACAGTAGCGACCAGATCAAGTGTCGGCTCCGAGGCGGGCATTCTTCGGCGTGGGCCGGTCGTCCTTGAGGGGGATGGCGGCGTGGTTCGTGCTTGTTCCGGGCGAGTCCCTCCGGGCCGTGCCACTGCGCGGGGTCGCCCCCCGAGACGCCCCGAGCCCCCTCCTTCGTCGGGGGTCTCCGGGCTGGGGGCTCCGTGCCTGCGGCACCGGTGCCTCGTCCCTCGGCCCCGCCCGCTCCGGCCACTCTCGCAGTGCCGTGGGCTACAGTGCGTGCCACCGAGGGGAATCCATGTCCGACGACGACGACTACGTCGCCTCCATCATCGCGGGCCGCATGCGCCGCGGGGGCTCCACCGCGGTCGGCCTTGGGGCCGGCGGCCTCGCCTTGTGCCTCGTCCCCCTCAGCGGGATGGCGATGCCACTGCTCGTGTACACCACCTGCGCACTGCTGTCGGTGGTGGCGGGCGGAGTGGCCGTGGCGGGTGCGGTCTCGGCCTTTCGGATCCCACACGGAGAGTCGCCGGGCGTCCAGCAGGCACTCGCACGGCACGGCACGCCCACCGTGCTGCTGGTGGTGGCAGGCGGGCTGGGTGGGCTCGGGCTGCTGGGCGGGGCCTTCGCCTTGTTGTCGGTCGCGCTGATGTGAGCCCCTGCCCTCCACCACACACCGGCGGGCTGCAGACAGAGCCGCCCGACCCGACTACCCTGCGCCCCTCACGAGAGGCTCACATGTCCCGCGTCCGCCTGCTCCCGCTCCTGCTCCCCTGGCTTGTGTCGGCTTGCTCCGAGTACGACCTCCACGGCGACAAGAAGCCCTCGCCCGGCGCCGAGGAGACCGGAGAGCCCGACATCCGAGACACCGCAGAGCCCGACAGCGGAGACCCGCCGCCTCCCGAGGAGTGCAATGGCGTCGACGACGACGGTGACGGCGACATCGACGAGGGCTTCCCGGACACAGACGGCGACGGCATCGCCGACTGCATGGACGGCGACTGCGAGGTGGCGCTGGCCGACCCCCGTTCCGAGCTGGAGTCCGCGTGCGAGGGCGGTCCTTCCTCGGGGCCGCCCCCCGCCGACCCCTGGAACACCACCATCGAGTGGCAGTTCACCAGCGGCGCCGTCTACTCCACGCCCACCGTCGGAGACCTCGATGACGACGGTGTTCCCGAGGTGGTCACCACCTATGCCTGCCCCAGCTACATCAACGGCTGTCTGGCGGTCCTCGACGGCGCGACGGGCAACATCGAGTGGACGAAGTCGGGCATCGACGCCACCGGCGGCACAGCCCTCGGCGACCTCGACAACGATGGTCCTGCCGAGATCGTCACCTACCTGGAGAACGGCAACGCTGCGGTGGCCTACGACCTCAACGGTGTCGAGCTGTGGCGCTTCTCCCTGTCCACCTCCCTCGAGAACTACGCTGTCATCACCGATCTCGAGGGCGACGGCGACATCGAGGTCATCGCCAACCAGTACGTGCTCGACGGTCCCACCGGAAGCCTGGTCGCCACTCTGCAGGGCGTGAGCACCAACTGGGGCGCCCCTGCCACGGCCGACATGGACCTCGACGGCGTGCAGGAGATCATGCTGGAGAACCGCCTCTACCGGCACGACGGCACCTTCATGTGGGCCTGCGGCAGCGGTGGCGTGGGCTCCTTCCCCCATCCCGTCAACGCCGATGCAGACCCCGAAGGCGAGCTGTTGGTGTCCCGAGGCGGTCAGCTCACCCTCTGCGACGACAACGGCACCCAGCTCTGGCAGGTCTACCACCCCGGTGTCTACGGGGCGGCCATGGCCATCGCCGACTTCGACAACGACGGGATGCAGGAGTACGCCCTGGCCGCCCGCAACGCCGTCTACCTCTACGAACCCGACGGCTCGGTGCGCTGGTCGAGCGCGGTCACCGACGGCTCGGGCCTGGCGGGCACCACCAGCTGGGACATCGACCTCGACGGCGTTCCCGAGGTCATCTACGGCGACGAGGTCGACATTCTCGTGCTCGACGGCGCCTCGGGTGCGGTCGTGCTGCGCGACTCCAACCACGGCAGCATCACGCTGGCCGAGACCCCCGCCGTGGCCGACGTCGACGCGGACGGCCAGGGCGAGCTCATCTTCGGCAGCAACGGCGGCTACTCGGGCCTCACCGTCTTCGGCGGCACCCACGGCGACTGGCCCTACGCCCGGCCGGTCTACAACCAGTACAGCTACTCCAGCGTGAACATCGAAGACGACCTCACGGTGCCCACTCTGCCCGACCCACCCTGGCTGTCCGACGCCAACCTCTTCCGCGGCCAGCCCTCCAGCATCTTCGTGAGCGCCAAGCCCGACCTCGCCGTCGACATCACGGATGTGTGCATCGCGAGCTGCGAAGAAGGCGGCCAGGCCGACGTGGCCATCCAGGTGTGGAATGCGGGTCCGGTGGATCTCGACCCGGGCATCGTCGTCGAGCTGTACGGCGGCGACGGCAGCACGGAGACCCTGGTGGACACCATCACCACGGTGGATGTGTTGCCGGCCGAGGGCAGCCTGGAGTTCATCGTGACCGCCGGGCACGCGGAGCTGGGCACCCACCTGCGGGTGGTGGTGGACCCTGCGGATGTCTACCTGGAGTGCGATGAGGATGACCAGGAGGGAACGGAGCTGATCGAGGGCTGTCCCTGAGCTGGGCCGCCCACTCGTCCTGCTCGACGGCCTGAAGCCGCGCGAGGGACGGGGAGTCTTCTTCCACAAGAGAGTCGTCGTCGTCGAAGTCGGCGAGGCGAGGCGAGCGGTCGCCACCAGCAGCGCCTTGGCCAGCACGCTGGCGTGGCCGGTTGGGGGACCGAGCGTCCACATGGCTCGGATCGTGCGTCGAGCGAAGGGAGACCCCGGCTTGTCCGGGGGCTCCCGGAGCCGCGAAGGGAGACCCCGGCTTGTCCGGAGGCTCCCGGAGCCCGGAGGAGACTCGCTTGCGAGGCTCCGGAGGCCCCGTCCTACTTCGCCTCCAGCCCGCTCTCCATCTGGGCTTCCACCGCCCTGGCCCCGCGCTCGTCGCCGCCCACCCAGCGGACCACCCACCAGAACAGGCCGACCAGGTCTTCCACGATGAGGTAGAGCGCCGGCACCAGCAGCAGCACGATGACCGTGGCGAACAGCACGCCGAAGCCGAGCGAGATGGCCATCGGGATGAGGAAGCGGGCCTGGGGGCTCGTCTCCCAGATCATCGGCATCAGGCCGAAGAAGGTGGTGAAGGACGTGAGCAGGATGGGCCGCATGCGGCGCTGGCCGGCCTTCACGATGGCGTCGATGGGGCCGAGTCCCTCCTTGCGGTAGTCGTTGGCGGCGTCGATGAGCACCAGCGAGTCGTTCACGACCACGCCAGACAGCGCGATGATGCCCATCATGGAGATGATGGACAGCTCGAAGCCCATCACGAAGTGCCCCATCACCGCACCCACGATGCCAAAGGGGATGGCCGACATGATGATGATGGGCTGCACGTAGCTGCGGAAGGGGATGGCCAGCAGGGCGTAGATGACGAACAGGGCGATGAGGAAGTTGTCGCGCAGCGCCAGCATCGACTCCTCCTGGCTGCGCTGCTCGCCCACGAGGTCGACCTTGAGGTCGGGGTACTTCTTGCGCAGCTCGGGGAAGACTTCGGTGTTGAGGGCCTTCACGACGTTCTGGGACGACTTGGCGGTGGCGGAAAGCTCGGCCTTCACGTTGACCGTGCGCTGACCGGACTCCCGCTCGATGGTGGTGGGCGCCCGGGAGCGCTCGAAGGCCGCCACGCTGCCGATGGGGACGAAGGCGCCGGTGGGAGCCTTGATGCGGAGCTGCTCCACGTCGTACTCGCTGACCCGCTCGTGTTCGGGGAGGCGCACCATCACCTTCATCTCGTTGCGTCCGCGCTGCTCTCGCAGGGCCTCGGCGCCGTAGAAGCTGCTGCGGAGCTGTCGGGCGATGTCGGTGGAAGACAGACCGAGGGTGCGGGCGTTGTCACGCAGGGTGAAGTCGAGCTGGGGCTTTCCGGTGGCGAAGGAGTTCTCGACGTCCTTGAGGTCGCTGTAGCCGCGCAGCAGCTCGACCATCTCGGCGGATGCGCTGGCGAGCACCTCGGTGTCGGGGTGGGAGAGCTGTGCGTCGACCGCCGCGCCGCCGCCGGGACCGGAGGAGGAGTTGAAGGTGAGCGCGTCGATGCCGGGCAGGGGTGGCACCTTGGCCTGCCACGCGTTGGAGAAGTCGGCCGTGGTGAAGTCTCGGTTGCCGGTGGACACGAACTCCACGGTGAAGCTGAGGAGGTGCGAGCCCGTGGCCCCAGGTCCGCCGCCGGGTCCGAAGGTGTCCGCACCCTGGCCCACTCGGGCGAGCACCCCGGTGACCTTGTCCTCGCCGAACTCCGTGATGGTCTCGTCGAGCGCGGCGCGCAGCTCCTGGCGGACGCGGTTGGTGGCTTCGGTGGGGGCGCCGTAGGGCAAGCGGGCGCTCACGTTGATGGTGTTGCCCTCGAGCTTGGGAAAGAAGGAGAAGGGCACCACCTGAGCTGCGAGAAGGCCCACGGTGAGGATCATGCTGGCCATGGCCACCGACAGGGTGACGTAGCGGGCGGCGATGAGCCCACGGAGGAGGCGGGCGTAGGGCCCCTCGTTGAAGCGCTCGAGGCGGTGGGCCACCCACTTCTGCACGGGGGCGTGGGTGCGGTCGACGATGAAGTCGAAGCCGCGCACCAGCGGGTTCTTCGAGCGCTCGCCGCCGCCATGGCCGAGGTGGGCGGGCAGGATGAAGAAGCCCTCCACGAGGCTGAACAGGAGCACCGAGATGACGATGATCGGGATGATGCCGAAGATCTTGCCCATCACGCCGGGCACGAACATCAGCGGCGTGAAGGCGGCGATGCTGGTGAGCACGGCGAAGGTGACGGGCACGGCCATCTGCCGACCGCCCTCGATGGCGGCCTCCAGCCTCGACTTGCCCCGGCTCTCCAGCTCGTAGATGTTCTCGCCCACCACGATGGCGTCGTCGACGACGAGCCCGAGCACCACGATGAGCGCGAACAGGCTCACCATGTTGATGGACACTCCCCAGATGGGCGCGAGGATGAAGGCTCCGGCGAAGGACAGGGGGATGCCGAGGGCCACCCAGAAGGCCAGGCGGAGGTCGAGGAAGAGGGCGAGCACGAGCACCACGAGGGCGAGGCCCATCGCGCCGTTGCGCATCAGCAGGTCGATGCGCTCGGCGAGCATGATGCTGTCGTCCTTCCAGACGGTGACCTCGACGGTGTCGGGCAGCTCGGTGACCAGGCGGTCGGCGAGGTCTCGGGTGGCCTGGGCGACATCGGACGGCGTCTCGTCGCCCACGCGGTAGGCGATGAGCTGGACGGCCGGCTGTCCCTTGAAGAGGAACTGCAGGTCGTTGTCCTGGTAGCCGTCGCGAATCACGGCGACGTCGGACAGGCGCACCTGGCCCCCCGAGGCGGTGCTGCGGAGCACGATGTCGGCGAAGTCCTCGCCTGTGCGCTTGCGGTCGGTCACGCGCACCAGGAACTCACCGCCGCTGGCTTCGACCTCTCCGCCGGGCAGCTCGAGGGAGGCCAGTGTGATCTGGCGGGCGACGTCGTCGAGGGAGAGCCCGAGGGCTTCGAGCTGGGCGCGGGAGACCTCGATGCTGACCTCGAGGGGCGGCACACCGGCGAGCTCGACCTGGGTGACCCGGGGGTCGTCGAGGAGCTTTCGGCGGGCGCTCTCGGCGGCGTCGTGGAGGGCGGCGAGGTCCTGCTCACCGGAAAACAGCAGGGAGACCACCTCACGCTTGTTTGAAAGCAGCGTGACGATGGGCTTTTCAGCCTCTTCCGGGAAGGTGGTGATGCGGTCGACCGACGCCTTGACGTCGTTGAGGATGCGGTCGTTGTCCTGGCCGAGCTGCAGCTCGATGGACACGGTGCCCACGCCTTCGCCGGCCGAGGAGTTGACGCGCTTGACACCATCGAGCGAGCGCACCTCTTCTTCGACGGCGAGAACGATGCCCTGCTCGACCTCTTCGGGACTCGCGCCTGGGTAGGGCACCGAGACCGTGACGATGTCGAGGTTGAAGTCGGGGAAGATCTCCTGCTTGATGTTGAAGACGCCGCGCAGGCCGAGCAGGAAGATGACCGCCATCAGCAGGTTGGAGGCGACCGTGTTGCGGGACATCCACGAGATGGGGCCGCTGAGGAGCCGCTTGGGGAGGCTGCTTTCGTGAGTTTCGCCGGAGGGCTGGCTGGACATGATGGGCTCCCCTCAGCCGGCGTCTTTGGTGGACTGGGCGGCGACCCGCTGGCCCACGAGGGGGTTGGACATGGCGGACACCACCACGCGGTCGCCTGCACTGAGCCCGGCGGACAGGACCACGGCGTCGGGCAGAGACCAGGCCACGGAGACCTCCCGGCGCTGGAGGGTGGACTCCTCGTCGACGACCCACACGGTGTCTCCGTCGGACAAGGCGGTGCGCGGCAGGCGGAAGGCGTCGTCCCAGGAGGCGCCATGGATGGCCACACTCACGAAGGCGCCGGGCAGCATCGAGAGGCCGGTCTCATCGGTGGTGACGGGGATGTCGACGGTGACCTGGGCGGTGCGGGTCTGGGGGTCGAGCTGGCCAGACACCCCGAGCACCTCGCCTTGCCGCGTGATGTGGGAGCCGTCGGTGAGGGTCTGGGTGACGGTGGCGGCGCTGCCGCGGATGGGCATGGAGCCGTCGGGGCGCACCACACCGGGGGCTTCGACCACAGGGAGCTGGTCGACGGGCACGGAGACGGTGACGCGTGCCCGGTCTGTGCCGACGAGGGTGGCCACCTGGGTGCCGGCGCCCACGACCTGCCCGACGTCGACGGTCTCGGCGACCACGACGGCGTTGAAGGGTGCGGTGAGGCGGGTGCGCCCGACGTCCTTGCGGGCTTTGGACAGCTGGGCCTCCGCGGCGGCAACCGCGGCCTTGGCGACGGCGTACTGGGGACGGCGAAGCGCGAGGTTGGCGTCGCGGTCGGCCTTGTCGGCGGGGGCGAGCATGGCCCACTCCTGGGCGGCCACCTCCCCCCGTCCCTGCTCCAGGGAAAGCTCCAGGCGGGCCTGCTCGAGCTGCTGTTCGGCGACCCGCAGACCGGCGACGTAGTTGCTGGCGTCGATGCGGGCGAGCAGCTCCCCCTTCTCGAAGCGACCGCCGGGGGCGAGCTTGTCGGAGACCTCCCGCAGCTTGCCGGCCACCTCGGGGGTGACGACGACCTGCTGGGCTGCGGCCACGGTGCCGGTGGCCACGATGGTGGCGGGACCGGAGTCGTGGGCCACGGTGATGACCTCGACGGGCAGCACGCTCTCCGCGGGTGGCGCGGACTCGGCCTCTCCGGACAGGCCCTTCATGACGCCGAAGCCCACGAGGGCGACAGCGATGACAGCGGCTGGCAGCACGAAGATGCGCAGGTACCAGGGAATCGCGTAGGCGATGTCTTCGAGCTCGGAGACGGGGACTTCGGAGCGGCTCATTGCGCTTCTCCGGCGGTGAGGGTGCCGGCCCAGACGCCGCCGAGGGCGTCGTGGAGCTGGATGCGGGCGGTGAGGACGGTGCGCTGGGATTGCAGGTCGGACAGAGCAGCCGTCTGCCAGGCGGTCTGGGTGTTGAGAACGGTGGTGAGGTCGAGCAGGCCGCGGACATAGCGGTCTCGGGCGTCTTCGTAGGCCTGCTGTGCGGCGGTGGTGCGGGCGATGGCAGCCGCGCGCTCGGCCTGGGCCTGCTGCTCGAACAGCAGGGCGTCTTCGACCTCGTGGACGGCGCTCAGCACGGTGCGCCGGGCCTGCTCCACGGCGGCGCGCTCGGCGGCCTGGGCGGCCTGGGTCTGGGTGTAGACCCGGCCGCCGTTGAACAGGGGGATGGATGCGCTGGCGCCCACGCCCCAGATGTCGGTGGAGTCCCACTCGCCCTGAGAGAAGTACTGCCAGCCGGCGTTCGCAGACACGCCGAGGGTGGGCAGAGCGTCGCGTCGGGTGCCCTTGGTGGTGGACACCGCGGCATCCACGCGGGCGAGTGCGGCGGCCACGTCGGGACGGGCTCGGAGCAGATCGGCGGGGGTGCCGGGGTCGGGCGGCGGGGGCAGCTCGGGGAGCACGTCACCGGCAGTCAGGCGGTCGGCGAGGGCGGCGGGCTGTTCCCCAAGGAGCACAGCCAGGCGGTAGGTGGTGCGTCGGATGCCGTGGGTCGCAGCGGGGAGCAGGGCCTGGGTCGCGGCCAGCTGCTGGCGCTGTTGGAGCACATCGAGGCCTGACGCCGAGCCCGCTTCGTAGCGGAGCTGCACGAGCTCCAGCATCTGCTCGTTGGCGGCCACCTGCTCCTCGACGAGTGTGAGCTGGGCCCGGGTGAGCACGAGGTCGTACCAGGCGCCGGCGACGGTGGTGGCCACCGTGAGGGCGGTGGCCGCGGTGTCGCCCTCGGCCGCGCGGGTGGCGTGCCGGCTGGCGGTGATGGTGGCCACCTGGTTGCCGAAGACGTCGAGGTTCCAGCGCGCGTTGAGCATCGCCGAGCCGTTCCAGGTGATGTCGCTGACATCTTCTTCGGGGATGTCGAAGGTCTCGTAGACGGGGCCGAAGGCGACGTCGGGAATGCCGTCGCCGTCGATGTCTTGGAGGGTCTCCATCCCCACGAGCACGTCGACGGTGCTGGGTCCGCTGAAGCCGCCGAAGGAGAAGCCCAGAGCATCGGTGGGCGAGCCGCTCACGCTGGAGTCGAAGGACAGCGAGGGCAGCACACCCGACCAGGCGCTCGCAGCGTTCATGCGCGATTGTTCTTCGAGGGCGACGCGGGCAGCGAGGTCGGGGTTGTGGTTGAGGGCCCGGCCGATGAGCTCGTCGAGGGCGGGGTCGCCGAAGGTGGTCCACCAGGGGGCCGAGGTGGGCGACGCGGTGGCGGCGGGTGCGGTGGAGAAGGCGGACTGGCCCCCGAGGGCACCGCGGCCGACATCGTCGCCGGTCTCGGCCTGTGCGGCGAGGGCAAGCAGGAGGACGGCAATCATGCGGACGGCTCCGAGGGGGCGAGACCGTGCCAGAGCGCCTCGGTGAAGTCGCGCACGTACTCGCTGTCGGTGCGCGCCATCTCCATGCTCGGCATGGTGTGGGTGAAGAAGGCCCGGTTGCGCAGGGCGCCCAGCCACACGAGCGCCAGGGACTCTGTGTGGGTGGGGCGCATCCGGCCGGCCGCGATGGCGTCGTCGAAGAAGGCCTGTACCGCCCGCAGAGCCCGCACCGGCGGGGCCTTGCCGCGCTTGGCCAGCTCGTCGATCATGACGGCGCTGTGGGCCCGCAGCATGGCGATGCACGGCTGCATGTGGTAGAAGAAGGCCATCATCAGCTCGCCCTTCTCGATGAGCTGCTCCACCACGGGGCGGGCATCGAGCGGCGCGTGGAGGGCCTCCCAGTGAGCGCCCTCGGTGCGGGGGAGCAAGGCCCGCAACATGAGCTGCTCTTTGGTGCCGAAGCGCTTGAACAAGGTGGCCTGGGACACCCCCGCCGCCCCGGCGATGTGCGCGGTCGACACGGAGGGACCGTGCTCCAGAAAGCAGTCGCGCGCCGCCTCGAGCAGGTCGGCGTCTGAGAATCTGCGGGGCCGGACCATGGGACCTCCGAGTTCGTGAGTGTTCACTCACTTACAAAGTTCCCCCCGTTTCACCGATTCCACCAACCGGTGCAAGCCCGTCGACTCCGAATTGGCGCCTCAAGGTAAGTGTCCACTCACTTACCGACTCGAGCGGCGTCCCTATCCCCAATCTGTTGAGCGCGGCGTCAGGACATTCCAGTTGCACCAGCAGGCGATTCGCCCTCCGAGTTGCGCGCGGCGTCCGGAGTTGCGCGGTGCATTCGCCCCGGACTTGCGTTCCAGCTCTGCGAGAACGGCGTGATCTCGTGGTCAGCGCGCCGCCGGGGCGGGAATCTCGGACGCAAATGCAACCGGGAACTCCTGGCACCTTGCTCAACCCGCTCTCGTCAGCGCCGGTAAGTGCAACTTGTCAATCCTGACGCCGTGCTCAACACGGAACGGAGTACAGGCTCGGATGCCTCCTCTCGATCCCCGATGCCACGCCGCAGAACAAGCCCTCCGTGCCGGCGCCCCCGGCCGCGCCGTCCAGCTCGTGCAACCCCTTTTCCAGTCCCCCGACCCCCGCACCCGCGGCACCGCCCTCCGCATCGCCGCCCAGGGGCTCCATGCGCTCGGCCAGACCGGCACCGCCCTGCAGGCCCTCCAGGCAGCACTTCAGCTCCAACCCCAGGACCCTTCCGCCTGGCGCGTGGCCGCCGACCTCTTCTGTGCGCTCGACGACGCCACCCAGGCCGAGCGCGCCCTCGAGATGCTCACCCGCCTGTCCCCCTCGGACGCCACGGCCTGGACCCGGCTCGCCGACCTCCGCACCGAACGCGACGACCTGGCCGGCGCCATCGAAGCCCTGTCCGCCGTGATCCTGCGCGCCCCCCGACGGGTCGACCTGGTGCAGCGGCGCATCGAGCTCCTCCTCGACCTCGGCGCTCTCGGCGCCCTGGTGCGGGCCGTCGACGAAGCCCTTGCGCGCTTCCCCAAGCACCCCGAGCTGCGGGTGCTCGCCTCCCAGACCTGCTTTCACCGCAGCGACATGGACGGCGCGGTCGCACACCTCGACGTCGCCCTGTCCCTCGACCCGGGCCATGTGCGCGCCCGCACCGCCCGGGCCTCGTACCGCCTGATGGCCCGCGACTACGTGGGCGCTCGCCAGGACGCCGACCTCGTGCTGTCCCGCCAGCCTTCCGAGCCGTCCGCCCTGGAAGTCCGCGCCCGCGCCAGCCTCGCCGAGGGCGACCCCGCCGCGGCCCGCGCCGACCTCGACCTCGCCCTGGCCCAGGTCCACACCTTGCCGCCAGAGCTGCAGGGCTCGGCCCACCTCCGCCGCGGCGCCGCCCGAGAAGCCCTCGGCGACTACGCCGGTGCCTTCGACGACTACACCGAAGGCCAGCGCCTCATGGCCACCGTGCGGCGCTTTCGGGTGGTCGACGCCGACGGCTACCTCGACGGCGTCCGCCAGCGCCTCGACGACCTCTCCCCCCACGGTGCCCTCGTCGCCGCTGCAGCAACCTGGCCCGCCGAGCCCGCCTCCGGCGCCCCCCTCCGCGATGCCCCGCCGGTCTTCGTCTTCGGCTTCCCGCGCTCCGGAACCACCCTGCTGGAGCGCATTCTCGGCGGCCATCCCAAGCTCGTGCCCACCGACGAGTCCAACCTCCTCGGCCACGTCGTGGGCGCCGTCGACCGCCGCTTCCAGCGCCGAGCCGCCCACCTGCTCACCGATGCCGAGGTGCTCGTGCTGCGGGGCGTCTTCGAGCGACAGGCGCGCAAGCACGGCGCCGACCCCGACCTGGGGCTGCGGGCCATCGACAAGCTGCCGCTCAACTTCGTCCACATCGCTCTGGTGCGCCGGGTGTTTCCCGATGCCCCCGTGCTCTTCGTCGTGAGAGACCCCCGGGACTGCGTGTGGAGCAGTTTTGTGCAGGCCTTCTCGCCCAACGCGGCGATGGTGCGCACCACCAGCCTCTCCGGCACCGCGGAGCTCTACCAGCGCACCCTGCAGGTGTGGCTGCGTGCCAAGGAGAGCCTGCCCGGCCTCCGCCCGTCGGAGATTCGCTACGACGACGTGGTGGCCGATGTCGAGGCCGGTGCTCGCCAGCTCTGTGAGGCGGCCGGCGTGCCCTGGGACCCCGCGGTGCTCGCCTACCGCTCGGGCCTGTCGGGTCAGTTCGTGCGCACCCCCAGTGCGGCCGCCGTCGCCCGCCCCGTGTCCAGCAGCCGGGTGGGGCGGTGGGAGCGTTTCCGCAGCGGAATGGACCCCATCCTCCCTGTGCTCGCCCCCTATGTCGCCCACTTCGGCTACCCGCCCTCATGAGCGCCCGACATGTCCCCATGGCCATCGACGGAACGAGAAGCCCCGTCGTCGGGTTAGTCCGGCCGGCAAACCCGATCTCCCCGGAGACCCCAATGCGCAAGCTCGCCGTCGCCCTCTTCGCTGCCCTCGCCCTGCCCTCCGTCGCCATGGCCAAGCCCGCCAAGGTCGACAAGGGCCACTCCGGCGTGATGTTCAAGGCCCACCACTTCGGTGCCGGCTACACCTGGGGCCGCTTCAACGACTTCAGCGGCACCGTCGACGCCACCCCCGACGGCAAGACCCTCACCAGCATGGACATCACCGTGCAGGCCGCCAGCGTCGACTCGGGCATCGAGAAGCGCGACAAGCACCTTCGCAGCCCCGACTTCCTCAACGCCGACTTCTACCCCACCATCACCTTCAAATCGACGAAGGTGGAGGACAAGGGCAACGGCGTCTTCTCCGTCACCGGCGACCTCACCTTGCACAACGTCACCAAGCCCTACACCGTCGACGTCACCAACACCGGCGCCGGCAAGCTGCCCCCGATGATGGGCGGCAACGACATCACCGGCTGGGAGACCGTCTTCGAGGTCAACCAGGCCGACCACGGCATGGAGTACGACGGCATCGGCAAGGTGGTGAAGCTGCACGTCAACCTCGAAGTCAAGCACTGAGAGGCTGAGCGTGCTGTTTGGAGGACCCCACCTCCTCCTCGGCGCCGGGGTGGCTCTGCCGCTTCGGCGCTGGCCCGTCTTGGGGCTGGTGTTGGGTGCTCTGGTCGCCTGGGTGGTGCATGCCGGGGGACTCACCTGGCCGCCCCGGGGCCTGGCCACGGTCGCCGCGAGCGTGGTGGTGCTCACCCGCTTGTCCCACCGGCCGTCGGTCTGGTGGGGGGCCATGGCCATCGTGTCGGTGGGCACGGCCTTCACCTGGTCCCGTCCGCTGGGGGTGCAGGCTGCAGCAGGTGCCGCACTCTGGATGGGACTGGTGGTGCTCGGCGAGGGGCTCGCCGCACGTCCGGCGCGCGGAGGCTGGGGTGTGGTGGCCGTCACCGGCCTCGTCGGGGCGGTCCTCCTGGCGTTCACCGGCAGCGTGAGGCTGGCCACAGAGGCTGCTCTGGTCAGCCTTCCGGCCTTCGGTCTCATCGGCCGTCCCCTCGATGCGGCGGCAGGACGGGCGGTGGCCGTGTTGTTCGGCATGGCCTGGGCGCAAGGGGTGCTCTTCTCCGAGCTCGGCGCCTGGATCTGTGTGCCTCTGGCCTGCCTGATGGCGCTGCGCATCGGCTGGTCGGACTCCGAGAAGGCGGGCTGGCAGGCCGTATTTGTCGCGCTGGGCGTCGGTATTGTGGGGACGGCGCCCGTGGTCATCGACTTCCTGCGCAACCCGCCCTACTGACCCGAGGTAGACGATGTGGTGGACGCTCGCACTCGTGGCCCAGGCCGCCCCGCAGCCGGTCGTGCATGTCGATCGAAAGCACCGTCAGGTCTACATCCTCGACGTGCATGGCGGCGTTGTGCACCAGGAACCGGCCGGGGTGGGACGCGGCGGGCTGAAGGACAAGACCACCATGTCCGACCTCGTCACCCCGCTCGGCAGCTTTCGGGTCGACCTTGTGGTCTCCGAGAATGGCGACCACAACGCTATTTCCGATGAACTGAAGGACCGGTGGACAGGGGACCCCACCTACGGTCCCCTCGTGGCCGACCTCCGGCGGCTCTACGCCAACATGTCCGCCCTCGACTTCGACGGGGACGGCGCGCCAGACCGTGCCTACGGCTCCGCCTACGTGGGCCTGCACTCCGACACGGTGGTCACCGGGCCGAAGATGCGGCGCTTTTTGGGCACACCCTACTGGTATTCCATCGCCCTGCACGGCACGCCCGACCCCGCCAACCTGGGCGCGGCCAACTCGGGCGGCTGTGTCCACCTCTCTGCGGAGCTGCTGTCTCGCCTGCTGTCCGACGGCACCCTCAAGGTGGGCCGGACCGTGGTCATCGCAGACGGTCCGCCACCCACTGCCGCACCGCCTTGAGCCGCTCACCGGCGCCTTCGGAGGTCATCCCTTCCAGCGACCAGCCACCCGGGACCCGCTTCACCACGAGGTCCGCCTCGTCGAGCTGTCCGGTGGTGTCGATGACGGCCAGCCAGTCCCGCTCTCCACGCGCGCGGGCGATGGTGTGCTGGCAGTCGTGGGCGGTCGCGCAGAAGACGGGCTGGGTGACGGCCGATCCGGGCCCCCGCCGTTGGATGTGCAGCACCTGAGCGCCCTGGTGGAGCAGGTCATGGGCGAGGCCTCCCCCCAGAGGACCCGGGTCCTCCACTACGATGACGCGGGCACCCCGCAGAGGCGCCGAGGGCAGAGCATGGGCGGTCTCGGCCACCAGCACGGCCTCCTCGGGGATGTTGTCCTTGCCATAGGCGTCGCGAGGTGGAATCACCCGCACGCCCAGCGACCGGAGCTTCTGCAGGGACTCCACCAGCACCCGGTTGTGCATGGTGCCGTGCATGGTGGGCGCCACCAGCACTGCGGCCTTCCCGCGCTCCATCCGGCCGAGGGCCGACGCCAGAGTGGCCGTGAGCACGGTGTCTGCGATGCCGAGGGCCATCTTGTTGAGCGTGTTGTAGGTGGCCGGCGCCACGAGGTAGGCATCGAAGCCCCCGGAGCCGGAAAGGTGCTCGGCTTGGGCCGACAAGCGCGTGACCAGGGGCTTTGTCGAGGCCCACTCCAGGGCATCCGCCGTGACGTAGCGCAGGGCCTCGGGGCTCACGAAGCAGGTGACCTCGGCGCCCTGCCGTCGGAGCGCCCGAACGGTGAGCGGCGCCTTGAAGGCTGCGATGCCGCCGCACACGAGCAGGGCGATTCGCCGACCCACCAGGCTGTCTCCCCGCAGGTCGACGGCGTGGTCGTCTTCGAGCTCATCGGAACGGGGAGGCCCCAGCCAGGAGTCGGGGTCGGGGCGGGGCTTGAGATCGGAGCGCATGGGGCCCTCGAGCAGGGGGACGAGCGGTGCTCTGTTCGCCGGATTGGGGTGGGTGTCAAGGTTTCACCTACGCTGAAATGCCGATGACAGGCCTCAGCAGGGCGTTGATGAACAGTTCGGGGGGACGATGCCGATGGTAGGGGGACGTCCCTTCTTCCTGGTTCCAATGGCCTCTGCCCTCCTCGATGGCGGCATCCGTCCCGAGCACTCGGCCTCGGAGCGCATGCGCATTCGGCTGAGCAATGAGATTGCTCTGTCAGACGCGGTCACGGCCCTGGTGGTGGGTCCGCTGTGGGCGTGGCTGGCCCAGGACTGGCGGTGGATGCCGGCGCTGTGGGTGCTGTTTCTGCCCGACGTGGCGCCGCTCTGGCTCAACCGCCGCGGGCGGTACCGCCTCGCTCGCAACCTCGCCATCGTGTGGTCCTGCATCCTGCTCGGCGGGCTCGCCTGGTCGGCGGGTCCGGGCTGCCACATCGAGGTGGCGCTCATGGTGACCGCGGTGGGCACGCTGGTGCTGTTGCCGCCCGATGAGCGCTACCACAGTGTTCTCGCCACGGTTCCCCTGCTTGCCATCGCGGGCGTGTTCGTGGCGCGGTGGCTGGTCCCCACCGAGGGACTGGTGCCCGCGGCCTACCAGAACGCCGTGTTCATCCTGGCCATCGCCTTGTCCACCCTCAACCTCACGGCCCGCTTTCGCGCCCTCATCGCCCAGAGCGAGACCCGCAGCGTGGAGCTGGCAGAGGCCCGCAACGTCGCGCTCAAGGCCAGCGAGGCCAAGACCCGCTTCCTTGCGCACATGAGCCACGAGGTCCGCACCCCCCTCGCCGGGGTCATCGGGCTCACCGACGTCCTCCTCCAGACCCACCCCACGGCCGAGCAGCAGACCCTGTTGCGGCGCTCCAAGAGCAGTGCCCACCACCTGATGGAGCTGCTCAACCGCATCCTCGACCTCGCGAAGATCGAGTCGGGCACCCTCGAGCTCGACCGAGTGGCCTTCGACCTGCTGCGGTGTTGCGGCGACGCGGTGGATGTGGTCGACCAGACCGCCCGCGACAAGGGACTGGTGGTGGTGCTTGACACCCCTGTGCGCGAGCCCGACTGGCGGACCGGCGACCCCCTCCGGCTGCGCCAGGCCCTGGTCAACCTGCTTGGGAATGCAGTGAAGTTCACCCAGCAGGGGGAGGTACGGCTGCGGATGACGCCCACTGGCCCCACCTCGGTGTGCTTTTCGGTGGAGGACACCGGCGTGGGCATGACCACCGACCAGGTGGCGCGGGTGTTCGATGCCTTCCAGCAGGCCGACTCCGGCATCGCCCGTCGCTTCGGTGGCACGGGACTGGGCCTCACCATCACCCGCCAGCTGGTCGAGCTTGCCGGCGGCACCCTGGGCTGCGAGAGCACGCCCGGCGAGGGCACCCGCTTCTCCTTCGAGCTCGAGCTGGCGCAGGCCGACAGCCCCACCCGCTCGGTGCTCCCGGTCGCTGGCGGCACGGTCGCGGGCCTCAAGGTGCTCGTGGCGGAGGACCATCCGGTGAACCAGCTCGTGGTGCGCCGAATGCTGGAGCGCATCGAGGTGCGCGTGACGGTGGTGGGCAACGGCAGGCTGGCCGTGGAGGCCGTGGAGAACGACCGCTACGACATCGTCTTGATGGATATGCAGATGCCCGAGGTCGATGGCCTCACCGCCACCGCCACTCTGCGAGAGCGCGGCCACACCTTGCCCATCTGCGGAATGACCGCCAACGCGATGCAGGCCGACCTCGACGCCTGCCTTGCGTCTGGGATGAACGAGGTGCTCGTCAAGCCGGTCTCTCTCGCTCAGCTGACCGATGCGCTGTCCCGGCTGACGGGCTGAGCTGGGGCCGCCATCGTCAGCCGCCAAAGGCACCCTGCGCGAAGGTGACGATGTCGCCAGTGATCTCAGCGGCATGGCTGGTGTCGAACATCTTGGTGCCGTGGTCTCCGTCGGCGTACTCCTCGAAGGACCAGGCGCCTGTGTTGTGCTCCTCCTGGCCCACCGACCAGCCCCGCTCCTCGGTGCTGAAGGTGAAGAGGACGGGGACGGTGTCGGCCCGCTCCACCCGGAACTGCGACTCGGTGTAGGTGCCGCCGGTCATGAACACCAGCCAGGACACGGGTGTGGCGCCTTCGCTCGCCCCGTCCCCGGCCGACCAGACGGCGTAGTCGAGGGCGGTGGTGGTGCCGTTGCTGGCGCCGACAATACCGATTGGACCGAAGCCGTCTTCGGTGAGCTGCTGGACAGCCGCTTCGGCGTCCCACTTGCCGTTGGGACCATCGTAGGCGTCTTCGGGGGTGCCGCCGCTGTCTCCGGATCCCCGCCGGTCGACGTTGAGAACGGTCCATCCTTCGGCATTCAGAGTGGCGATGAAGTCGGCTGGATAGCTGGTGCGGTCCCAGTGGGGCGGAATCATGTGCAGCAGCACGATGGCGGGTCCGCTGGCGCCCACCGGGGCGTAGTCGGCCACGAGGGTGACGCCGTCGCGGGTCTCGAGAGAGATGACGCCGGCCTCGGGACCTTCCCCGCCGTCATCCCCGGTGCCGTCGTCGCCGCCATCGTCCCCTGTGGCATCGTCGCCGCCGTCTGCCATGCCATCGTCACCGCTACCCGGGTCGCCGGCAGACCCCTCGCCGCCGGTCTCGGCCTCTCCATCGGCACCCCCCTTGTTGTCGGAGGTGCAGGCGGAAGCGAGCAGGAGGACGGACAAAAACAAGCGACGCATGGGGTCTCCGGGGGACAGGGGGCGCGCGGGCCGGCGAGACAAGCTGCCACATCGGGGGCGCACACGACACCCGAGATGCCCGGATTGCAAGGTCGTCGCGGTGGTCCGTCGCGGGCTGCTGAACGACCTGACCTGCCTGCACCCGGCTCCGCAGGCTGGATAGGACCAACAGCCTGGAGTCCTCTTGACCGACACCCTTCCCATCGAGCCACTGCGCGGACCTGTGCTCGACGCGCTCACGCGCGGTCCGGTCGTCGTCAGCGCCCCCACCGGCTCGGGCAAGTCCACCCAGGTACCCCGATGGCTGCGCAGTCGAGGCCGGGTCGTGGTGGTGGAGCCGCGACGGGTGGCCGCCCGCTCGCTGGCCACGCGTGTGGCGGAGCTGGAGGGTGTGAAGGCGGGCCGGGAAGTGGGCTGGGTCGTGCGGGATGAGGTGCGTGCAAACGACCGCACCGACGTCGTCTTCGTCACACCAGGCATCGCCCTTCGGTGGGCCGCTGCAGGTCGCCTGGCGGACTTCTCCACCCTGGTGCTCGATGAGTTCCACGAGCGGGGCATGGACCTCGACCTGCTGCTGGCCATGTGCCTGCGCGACAAGGCGGCGGGTCCTCGGCTGCTGGTGATGAGCGCCACTCTGGCAGGGGACCGCATCGCCGGGCACCTCGGTGGCGTCCACCTGTCGGGCAAGGGGCGCCTGCACCCGGTCGACATCCGGTATCAGCCGGGTGGTGCGGTCCTTCCCGAGGGGCAGGGGCTGGAGCAGCGGGTGCGCGCTGCCCTGTCGTCCACCGCTCCGGATGCCACCGGCGATGCCCTCGTCTTCTTGCCCGGGAAGGGGGAAATCGCCCGTGTGCAGGCCGCTCTGGGCGACTTCGACGCCGAGGTGCTGGCTCTGCATGGTGGACTCACGCTCGACCTGCAGCGTCGGGTCTTCCATCCGGGCGCGCGCCGGCGGGTCATCTTGTCCACCAATGTGGCCGAGACCTCGCTCACCATCCCGCGCATCGGTCTGGTCATCGACAGCGGGCTCGTGCGGCGGACCCGCTACCGAAACGGCCGTGCCCACCTCACTCTGCTGCCCATCGCCCTCGACTCCGCCGACCAGCGGGCAGGCCGGGCGGGGCGTCTCGGACCGGGCATCGCGGTCCGGCTGTGGCGGCAGGATGTGCGCCTCGACGCCCGCACGCCCCCCGAGATCCACCGTGAGGAGCTCGGCCAGCTGGTGCTCGCCGCCGCGGCCTGCGGCCTGCCTCGCCTGGAGCGCCTGCCCTTTCTCGATCCCCCAAGGCCCCACGCGGTCGACGATGCCCGCCGCCGACTCGAGGAGCTGGCGGCCATCTCTCCCGACGACGGCACGGTCACCGACCGGGGGCGCCGTCTGTTTGGCCTGCCCCTCGATGCCCACCTGGGGCGCATGCTGGTGGAGGCGGAAGCTCGGGAGCTGCTCCACCTCGCCCTGCCCCTCGCCGCCGGCCTGTCCACCTCCCGCGCGCTGCTGCGCCCTGGTGAGTATCGCCAGGATGACGACGACGACGCCATCTTCGGCGCGGGCTGTGATGCGGTCGCCCTCATTCGCGCGGTTTGCTCCGCCCACCGGCGCACCCCTGGGGTCGATGCGAAGGCGCTCGACGAGTCCCGGTCGGCGCTGCGGCGGATGTGTCGGGCCTTCGATGTGCCGGTCGACCGGATGGCCGGGGGTGTCCGTCTCGGAGATGTGGAGCGGAGGGCCCTCGCCGACCTGCTCCTTGCGGCCTGGCCCCGCTGCGCCCATGTGCGCCGGCGGCACGGCAAGCGGGTGGGCTGGGCCAACGGAGGCACCGAGCTGTCGCTGGGCCGCGACTCGCTGGTTGATGGGGAGAATGTCGATCTTATCATCGTTCTCGACAGTCGGGCCTTCACCCCCAGGCCGCGGCGAGACGAGATCGTCATCACTGCGGCCATGCCTGTGAAGGCCCGGTGGGTGGTGCAGGCGGGCCGGGGCCGAGACCGACTCGCCGAGGTGAGCAAGGAGCGCGGTCGCCTCGTGGCCCGCATCGAGCGGGTCTACGCAGGCCGGGTGCTGCAGGTGCGGGAGGAGACCCCCACCGGGGCCATCGCCCGCGAGGCCATCGCCCGGATGATTCTCCAGAACGCCTTGATGGGGCGCATTGCCACGCAGCTTGTGCGGCGCCACGAGCGGGCTTCGCTGTGGTCTCGCCTGCAAGGGGAGCCCGCCTTGCCCGAGGTGGGAGTCTGGCTGCTCGCCCGCCTGGAGGAGGTGGGCATCGAGGAAGCCGACGACCTGGCGCTGCTGGAGCCCGAGGATGTGATGCCGCCGGCGGTGCCCGCCTGGGAAGCCGAGCGCCTCGACAAGGACTTCCCCGCCGAGCTCAACGTCGGCGATGGTCGATACCGCCTGGCCTACGACGTGCGCAGGAAGGTGTGTACGCTGCACCAGGTGGGTGGCCAGCGCAAGGAGCCTCCCCCGGCGCGCCTGCTGCCCCGCCTGCAGGGCTGGCACCTCGACTGGGAGCACAAGAACCGCACCCGGAGGCTGCGATGAGCTTCACCGTGACGGGCCGCACCACTCTGGAGGTGCCGCCAATCAAGAACTCCCGCTTCATCGCCACTGTGGCGCCGGTGTCCACCATGGCCGAGGCTCTGGCGGTGGTCGACGAGGTCGCAGCGGCAGGTCCGCGGGCCAACCACCACTGCTGGGCGGTGCGCCTGTCCGACGGCACCTCCCGAAGCAGCGACGATGGGGAACCCTCAGGGTCCGCTGGTCGCCCCATCCTCGCGCGTCTGGAGGGCCGGGAGGTGGAGGACTGTGTGGTGGTGGTGAGCCGCTGGTTCGGGGGAACGAAGCTTGGGGTGGGGGGACTGGTTCGGGCCTACGGTGGCTGTGCAGGTGCTGCCCTGGATGCAGCAGACAAGGTGGCGGTGGTGCGCACCGTCATGCTCACGGTCGACCATGGGTATGGCGACACCGGCCTGCTGGACGGTGTCTTCGCGGAAGTCGGGGCCTCGGTCGCGGGTGCGGACTATGGCGCGGCCGTGCGACGCACCCTCATCGTGCTGCCCGAGCAGGTGGCCACCCTCCGACGACGGGTGGTCGAGGCGACAGCCGGTCGGGCTGCGGTGTCCGAGTCGGCGTCTGCCGGTGAGTAGCTGAGCCGGCTCATTGCGCCCCATCGTGGGTTGGTGCGGGCTCCGGATGGATCGGTCAGGGAATGTCACGTCGGGAGCTGCCACAGGGCGTGGCGCCCGCAGGCAACGAAATGTCAACCCGTGCGGAACACGCGGTGGGCAGCATGCCCTCGTCGTCCGAAGTCCGCGGGAGGGCGGTGGGGGCGACCCGACGCGCCGGGGCATTCGACGTCCTGTCCGACATCGCTTCTGGCACAGGTGCGCGGCTTCTGTCCATCGTGCGACAACCCGTCTGGTTCGGTCTCCCTCAGGCCCTCCCCCCCCAGGAGCTTGCATGCGGTCTTCTACGCGCGTCTCGTCCCACCGGTTTCCTTTCATCGGTCTGCTTCTTTCCCTTGGTGCCCTGTCAGCCTGCGTCAGCAAGGAGGAACAGGCCACCAGCGAAGACGTCGACCCCACCGCGATTGGCGGCGATGAAGGGGGCGGGGAGGACGGCGGCGGCGACGATGGCGGGGGGGATGACGGCGGAGATGACGGTGGCGGAGATGACGGTGGCGGAGAGGATGGCGGGGACACCGGCACCGACCCCGTGGATGCCGACGGCGACGGCTACACCACAGAAGACGGCGACTGCGACGACACCGACCCCGAGGTGAACCCCGCCGGCGTCGACGACGCCTGGAACAACCGCGACTGCGACTGGGGCGTCGACCGCAGCCAGCTCGACACGCGCATCTCGGGCAGCGAAGGGGGCCGCACCCTCGGCTACGCGGTGGGCCTGATGCCCGATGTCGACGGCGACGGTGGGGCGGAGATCTTCGCCACCACCCGCACCGGCGCTTCCTTTTCGGCCCACGTCTGGCATGGCGGCGACCTGTCGGACGGGGCGCAGCTCACCGAGGCGGATGCCGTGGGCACGGTCCAGCTACCGTTGGTGGGCAGCCTGTTTCCCTACGCGACCCACGGTGGCGATGTGCTGGACACGGGTGGGCCGACGATGGTGCTGATCGGTGCTGGCCTCGATGGCACCCACCCCACCATCTACCTGGTCGACCTGTTGTCGCTGGCCGCGGGCGAGTCCCTGGTGCCGTCGGACCTTCCGCGCCTGTTGGGCGACGACCTCAGCACCGGGTCCTCCACCGGACAGGGCATGACGATGGACGTCGACCTCGATGGCGACGGCTTCGACGACCTCGTCCTGGGCTCGCCCTCAGCGGCGGGCGGACGCGTCGACGTTCACCTGGCGGCCAGCCTGCAGGCATCCCCGGTGCGGTACACGAGCGACGCCGATCTGCAGATCGACTCTGACATCGACGGCAACCTCGGAGGCGGCATCAGCTCCGCGGGCGACATCGATGGTGACGGCTACGACGATGTCTTCGTGGGAGCGCCCTACTACACGGTGGAAGGAGCAGCCAACTACAACGGCGTGAGCTTCATCTTCTCGGGGGCCGAGCTCGCCGCAGGCACGGTGGACTCCACCGACGACGCTCTGGTGCGCGTCGTGGGCAATGTGGGCGAGAGCATGGGCGGACAGGGCCGCATCATCGCCGACGTCACCGGCGACGGAGAGTCCGACGTCGTCTTCAGTGCCTGGGCGGCCTCCTCGGGGCTGGGCGCCCTGCAGGGGAGCCTGTGGATATTCGACCGCGATGCCGTCGAGCCGGGCACCCTGGCGCTCGAGGATGCCTTCCACGTCGTCTATGGTGGCCGTGGCATCGACCAGATCGGCTGGTTCTCCTACCACGACATCCCCGACCTCGATGGCGACGGACAGCAGGAGCTGTTCATCGCGGGCCAGGGCGACGGCGGCAGCCAGTACATCTTGTCGCGGTCCGCCATCACCGAAGGCGGCACCACCGACCTGGTGCCGGAGTCCACTCTGCACACCTGGCATGTGCCCGAGACGCTCTACCAGGCCCACAGCGACGCCGTCTTCGGTGACATCGACGGCGACGGGGAGTCTGAGTTGCTCCTCCAGGGCGCCTTCGACGACCTCAATGGCGATGACAGCGGGTCGCTCTACCGCCTCCCCGCGCGTCTCTGACTCAGGCGCCCCGCACCGGCGGCTCCGCCCAGGCTGCGTGGGACAGGCGTGCCTGGGCGGTCTGCCGCACGCGGTCTGCCAGCTCGGGTTCTGCCGCCAACAGACGTAGGAAGTCCCTCCTGGACAGGGACAGAAGCACACAGTGGCCCACCGCGCGAAGGCTGGCCGAGCGCGGACGGCCATAGAGCAGGGCGATCTCACCCACCAGCTCGCCCACCATGCACCGCCGCACGCGGCCCCGGCCGGGCACCTCGACGTCGAGGGAACCGCGGACCACCACGAAGGCGCGGTCACCGGGGTCTCCGCAGCGCACCACCACCGCGCCGCCAGCGAAGCGTTCGGTCACCATGGCCGCTGCGACCTGCGACAACATGGCGTCGGAGAGCTCCGAGAACAGGGCCATCTGGGCGAGGCGCCCCGGCTGCACCGACGCGCGGCGTCCACCCGCTGCGAACACGAAGCCGCTCTGTTGTTCCACCAGGGAGCGGTACAGGTCGCAGTGGCGCATCAGGTCGACGTGCGCGCCTTGGCCTCGCACCTTGCCGTCATCGAGAACGATGATGTTGTCGTAGTTCTGGATGGCGCCTATGTCGTGGGTGATGGTGAGGGTGGTGCAGCTCTGGCGGATCTCATCGATGGTGTGTCGCACCAGCGCGGCGGTGCCGGGGTCGAGCGCGGAGGTGGCCTCGTCGAGCACCAACAGCGACGGGCGCCGCAGCAGTGCGCGGGCGATGGCGATGCGCTGGCTCTGACCGCCGGACAGCTGCACGCCTTGGGGGCCGAGCACCGTGTCGTAGCCCTGGGGCAGGGCTGCGATGGCATCGTCGATGGCGGCGAGTCGGGCGGCCTCGGTCACCTCGTCGTCGGTGGCCTCGAGACGGCCGAGGCGGATGTTGTCGCGCACCGACATGGCGAACATGGGCGAGTGCTGGGGCACCAGGCCGATGGCAGCGCGGTGGCCGGCGTGCAGGCGGGTGCCGTCCCAGAGCACCTCTCCGTCATCTGGCTGTGCGTGGTGCAGGAGCAGCCACAGCAGGGTGCTCTTGCCCGACCCGCTCGGCCCCACCACCGCTGTGGCCTGTCCCGCGGGAATGGTGATGGCCACGTCGTCGAGGTGGCGCTTGTCCCCGTCGTGGCTGAACACCACCCCGTGGAGCTCGATGCCCGTGGCGAGCGGGCGCACCTCGCCCTCCGGGGCCGGCAGCTGGGGCAGGTCGAGCAGCGCGCAGATGCGCTCCCAGGCCCCGAGTGCATTGACGGTGGCTGGGATCGAGGTGGACAGGCGTGAGGTGGCTCCGGCCAGGAAGATGAGTGCGCTGAACAGCGCGCTGAGGTCCCCCACCGTCATCTCGCCGGCCGCCGCAAGCCAGGCCGCGCCCAGGAGCACCAGAGCCGTGAGGCTTTGTCCCGTGGTGAAGCCCACGCCCGGAATCATCACCGACAGCCAGCCCTGTCGCAGGGCGGCCTGTCGGACACGCTCGGCCCGTGCCTCGAAGCGGCGCCTCCAGTGGGCCTCGAGGCCGAATGCCCGCAGCACCGGCAGGGAGTCCACCAGCTCGTGGACCACCTCGCCGGCGTGGGCCTCGGCATCCTGGCGGACATGCCGTGCTTGTCGTGCGGCGCCCGCCATGCGCCGGGGCAGCCACACCACAGGTGGCATCAGGAGCACCGTAGCGAGGGTGAGGCGCCACTCGATGCCGATCATGACGGCCAGCAAGCCGACGGCCTGCACCGCGCTCCTCACCAGCTTCGGCAGCTCCCGCAGCAAGAAGGCGTCGAACTGCTGCAGGTCGCCTTGGAAGCGGCCGAGCACGTCGGCGACCGAGCGGGCCCGAACCGCCGGCAGCGGGGCCCCTTGCAGTCGCAGCAGCATCTTCTGGCGGAGCTGCTGTTGGAAGCTGGATGCGAGGCGGGACAGAGAGCTGGCCGCCAACAGCCACCCCACCACCGCCATCAGGACGGCGCCGGCGAGCATGGCGGTGAGGGTGCCTACGCGGGCTGGCGTGGGAGACGGCACCACGACGTCGAGGCCGTACTTGATGGCCAGTGGCGAGATGATGTCGACCGAGATGGTGAGCAGCACGGCAAGCAGGGCGAGTCCAGCGAGGCCGCGGATGCGGGACAGCGCCACCATTGCCCGCCACCCCGGGCCAGGCCGGGCGCGCCACCGCAGTAGAGCGAGCAGGCCGAGGACCAGCACGCCCGCAGACACGATGGCCGCGCGACCCGCTGCACTGTCGGTCGGGCGCCAGCCGCGGTCGTAGTCTGCGCCGGCGAGCGGGTCGGGCACCACGGGGGGCCGGCCGACGAGGGCGTCGTTGAGCAGCATCCCGAGTCGTGCCCCGGCCTGGGCCACACGTCGCGCCACGACGGGCTCGGCCGCAGAGAGGTAGGGCTCGTCGATCACGGTCCCTGAAGGCAGCGTGTAGACGACCGTCCTCGTGAGCTCGAAGGACTCCGACGCCCAGTCGTGGGGGTGGCCTCCGACCTCGGCTGGGGTGAGCTCCACCGGGTCGAGGGCGCCGGCCCGCTCGGGCACCACATGGTCCCAGATGGTGTGCAGGTCGGTCCGCTTGCCGTCGAGCCACACCTCGTGGTCGTTGCCACCCCGGTCGGCCGCATAGCTGACATGCAGGGGCTGGTGCAGGTCTCCGACGAGGTGGACCACGGCCATCAGGGCCTCTCGCCGCACCTCCGGCTCGCTGTGGGTGGCCAGTCGATGGCTGAAGTGGACCAGCGCGTCGGTGGCGCAGAGGTGGTCGGGGCAGTCGGGCTGCAGCGTGGGGGCGTGGGGGTCGGCGTTGACGAAGTGGAGGGGACGGCTCCACTGCCAGGTGGGCGTGCGCTTGAGGTCGTCGAGCTCGGTCGACAGCTCGGCGAGGGAGCGGTCGGTCAGCTCCGCGAGGGCGGCCGACGCTTCAGGTGTGAGGGCGTGTTGGGCCCGTGCGCCCACCGCTTGATGCGCAGAGGGACCCCAGGCCAGGGCGCTCGAGATCCACAGCCACCACATCCGGCCTCCGCGGCGAGTGTTGCATACGCGCCCGTGGGAGCGCCGCCGTGGGCCGCGTGTGGAGTGTCACGGAAACGGGCCGCCGACCCCGCCTACTGCACCACTGCCACGGCCTTGTCGGCGAGCAGGGGTGCGTCCAGCACACCGAGGTCCACCCAGGCGTCGTCGGCCATCACCACATAGGGGCGGTGCTGGGTGGCAAGGCCTCCTTCGCCGTCGTACTGCACAATCTCGAGCTTTCCGATGCCCCACCCCATGGGCCCGCGCCGGTAGTAGTGAGCCTCGAAGCGGTAGGGGTAGCCGCGGGCCTCCCGGTGCAGCGAGAAGGTCTCCGGGCCGTAGCCGTCGAACACACCGCGGTGCAGGGCCCCACCCGAGGCCAGTGCCCGCTTCGCGAACCAGGACTCGTCTCCGCGGCCGTCGCGCACATGCAGGTCGACGTCGTTGGCGTCGGTCTCCCAGGTGAGCACGAAGCGGGTGGAGGGGCCCTCGGCAAGGGACAGACCCAGTCCGGCCAGGGTGCGCTCCACCTCTGCCCGTCGAGCGGGCTCGGCATGCACCAGCACAGCGCCGAGCAAGGCCACATCCTCGCGCAGCACCGGACGCACGCCGCCCTCGTGCTGCCAGCGGAACGGGCTCGACCAGCCCCGCACGATGACATCGAAGGCCTCGGCCGGCCTTCCGGCCTTTGCCAGTGCGAATGCGAGCATGCGGTGGCCGGTGGGGTGGTCGGGGCGCTGGTCACGGGCCTCGGTGTAGGTGTCGATGGCCAGGGCCAACGCTGTGGTGGAGTCGAGGGTCTCGAGGTGGTTGCCGGCCACCCGGCGCAGGTCGGCGCGAGACGGGTAGAGGTCGATGAGGGAGCCCCACGCACGCTCGGCCTGGTCGGGCTGCCCCATGGCCACGAAGACCTCGCCCAGCGCGATGGCTGCAAGCACGTCCCCGGGGCTGTCGGCCCACCAGTCCTGGGCCACGAGCAAGGCCTTGTCGAGCCTGGCCCCGGCGAGGAGTGCCTGCACCTCCGCATACCTTCCCGACCAGGCCGCCTTCTTCTTCGTGACGCGATGCCCCACGATGCCGCTGCTCGTTCGGCCGGCGGGGGCGGCCGCATCGGGTGCGTCGGCCTCGGGCTTCTCGGCAGGCTTGTTCTTGGCCAGCGCCTGGGCGGCGGCGGGCTCGGCCTCCGGCAGCTCTGGCTTGTCGGCTTGCACCGGCTCGTCGGGGGCCTTTTGCTGCGCGACAGGGGCGGGCGAGGACGACGGCGTGGGCGGTGGAGGTGGCGCCGGATCTGCGGCGGCCTGTCGGTTCCCGCGTCGGCCCCGCTTGCGCTTGGCGTCCTTGGTGCGTGACCCGTCTGCGAGGGAGGGGCCCCGGGTGAGTCCGCCCTTGCCCGCGGCCCTGCCTCCGCCCCCGAATCCGCTGCCCCGCGTGCCCAGGTCCACGGCGTTGGCGTCTTCGGCGCCCGTGCTGCCACCGGCCAGGCTGTCCAGTGTGGCGAAGCCCCCGGCGTCGGCGCCTGCCTCGTCTCCGGAGTCGGCCAGCACGAGGTCGTCGACGTAGCCCAGGCCCTCGAGCTGCTCGCGGGCTGCGCGGGCCTGGAGCTCCTGCAGAATGCTCCGCTGGTGGGCGTCCTGGCGGTCCACCACGCGCAGGCCGGTCGCGCCCACCGTGTGTACGCGCGCGAGGTTGTGCTGCCCGATGCCGTAGCGTTGGTAGTCCCAGGCGGTCTCCAGCACGAGCAGGGCGGTCCAGGGCGACAGCACCCGCTCTTCGAGGCTGATGCGGGTGGCGGTGTCGGCCAGTGCCCGGCGCATGTCGGGGTCGTCGGCGTACAGCGTGTCCCGCTGGGCGACGAGGCGGTCGATGCGGGCCGCCGCCGAGGCGCGCTCCACGAGGGGGGCGGTCCCGTCGAGGATGTCGACGTGCACGGGGACACCGTCGATGTGCAGCTGGAGGTCCTCCCCTTCTGGCAGCTGCGCGGAGATGAGCACCGAGTCGCCAGGCTGTACACCGTCCAGGGTCTCCGGCCACACCCACGCTGCGCCGGGCACGTCCACCTCGAGCCCCGACTGCGTGGACAGCTCCAGCCGCTCCGCTACGTGTCCCAGCCCCTCGGACAGCGACAGCACAGTGCCGTCCCTTGGAAGACCTGCCGTGGCGAGGAGATGCTGGGTGTCCTCATCGCGCAGACCGCCACTGGTGAGCACGTCGATGCGGGACAGCTCAGACCCCCGAAGCGCGGCCAGCTCGCCCTTGAGGTCGGCGGCCTCGTTGTCTCCTGCGGTCGACAGGGCGTCGGACACGACCAGCAGGCGGTGGTAGCGCACCTTCGAGTTGGAGGCGTGGGCCGCGAGCCATTGCAGCGCCCCGGCGACATCGGTCGCTCCGAGGGACATGCGGTCCTTGAGCTGCTTCACCTGCGCTGCGCCGAAGTCCCCGGCGGCCCCCTCGAAGATGGGAGTCACGCCTTGGTCGAAGGCCGCCACGAGCACCGGCGTGTCCGCTCCCTGACCATTCGACAGCGCGGCGACGAGCTGGTGGACCCGGTCGACGTCCGCATCGAAGTGGAGGGCCCGTGACGCGCTGCTGTCGATGAGAACGACCAATGAGTCGATGCTTTCGTGGGTCGAGTCAAGCTGGGGTGTCACCCGGGCGACCACGAAGTCTCCGCTTCGGATGGCGGTGGGTTCTGTGGACAGCGGCAGCTCGAAGTCGCGGTCGGGCGCCCAGTCGGTCTCGTGCAGCTGCACGGTCTCGGCCCGGGTGAGGCCTCCCTCGGAGGTGCGGGTGAGGGCCGCGGAGACGTCGACCTCCTCGAGCTCCGGCAGGCCGCGGAGGGGGATGCGGAAGGAGTCGTCGGTGTCTGCTTGCGACCAGGAGAGGATGAGGTCGACCTGGCCCTTGGGTTGGATCGGGAACACCCGGGCGGAGAAGCGATTGCCGGTCTCGTGCTCCAGCAGCGCGGGGTCGGCGCGGCGATGCAGGAAGTCCTCGTAGACCTGGCGGGCCCTCTGGCGCTCGACCACTTCGCCCTCCATCCACTGCCCGCGCACCTTCATCGCGAAGCGGGCGATGTCTGCTCCCGGCGGCAGCTCGACCTGGAAGCGGCCTTCCAGCACGCGGTTCTCGGGATTGTCGAAAGTGATGGTGAGCTCGGTCCACGACAGTGGTGCCTCGACCACGGCGCGGGCCTGGAGGGTGCGCAGCGCCAGCGCGGTGCCATCGGAAGCGGTGAGGGACAGCGGTGCGTCGGGCAGGTCCCGGGGGACGGGGGCGGTCGCGAGCACGAGGGATGGACTCCACTCGGCGGAGGGCGCGTTGACGATGCCGGCGGGGGGCTTGTCTTGGGACGGCTGTCCGCAGGCCGGGAGGAGACAGAACAAGACAGCAAGACGACGCATGGGGCACCCTGGGCCAGGCGTGGGGCCGACAACGGCTCGGGCCGGGGGTTCCTTACAGGGGGGACGTCAATCGACGTGGAAAGGGCGGAGCGGCCACAGGAGTGCTGGCTGCCCCGTCTCATCCACGACCGCCGTGCACAGCCCGGCTGTCGCGCGTGACTCTCATTAGAGTTACTATGCCCGGGTCCCGGTCCTCTCCTGGAGCCGCCATGTCCCGCGCTGTTCTTGTCGTCCTCCTCCTTGTCACCGCCTGCGGTGGCGGTGCCGACTCCGGCGAAGACAAGCTCGGAGGCTCGGATGATGGTGGCTCGGGCGATGCGGGCAGCGGCTCCGGAGACGACGGTGGCTCGGGTTCTGGAGACGACGGGGACACCGACGACACCGGAGGTGGCGACGACGGTGGCGACACCGGGCTGCCCACCGACCTGACGGGCGAGTGGTCCTTCGAGGGAGACACGGTCACCGTGAACGCCGATGAGGACGATCTCACCGGCCTGCGCACCTACGTCATGTCGAGCACCCACCCGATGCGGGATGGTGCCGCCTCCACCCGCACCTTCAGCGAGCTCGACGGCGACCCCTTGCTGCGCTCCGGTGTGCTGCTCACCGACGCCCTGTTCGCCATGGCCGTCGACGACGCCCGGCTCAATGCGGTCGACCAGATCGAGGACTACGCCTTCGCCGAGCCCGTCGACTGCCGCTGCTACAAGACCGGGGCGCTGTGGAACTGGGTGTGGACGCGAGACATCGCCTACGCCACCGAGCTGGGCCTGGCCTGGCTCGACCCCGAGCGCGCGGCCAACTCACTGTTGTTCAAGCTGTCCGAGCAGAAGGGCAGCAGCTCCGGCACCCTTCAGATCGTGCAAGACACCGGCACCGGCGGCAGCTGGCCCGTGTCCACCGATCGGGTGTCCTGGGTGCGTGGGGCCATGGCTGTGTTGCGGTACATGGACCACCCCGAGCTGCGGGAAAAGGCCATCGAGGCCATGCGCAACACAGCTGCCATCGACCGGGCCTACGCGTTCGACCCCCGCGACGGGCTGTACCGCGGAGAGACCAGCTTCCTCGACTGGCGGGAGCAGACCTATGCCGAGTGGACGGCCGACGATGTGGTGCACATCGCCATGTCGAAGTCGCTGTCCACCAACCTCGACCACCTGTTCATGTTGCGCTCCCTCGAAGCCCTCACCGGCGAGGAGCATGGAGCGGACGCGCTGGCAACGGCCATCGACACGTCGTTCTGGGATGGCGAGGTCTACCGCTCCTTCAAGACCGGGGGCCTCGACCCCGCCGCCGTCCAGCGCCAGGACTGGTTGGCCACGAGCTTCGCTGTGTTGGATCTGGGCACCCACCCAGAAGCCTTGGAGGCCTATCCCCACGGCGACTACGGTCCACCCGTGGTGTGGCCTCAGCAGCAGCAGGTACCCATCTACCACAACCGCGCGCAGTGGCCCTTTGTCACGGCCTACGGGGTGCTGGCGGCGCGGGAGGCCGACAATGGGGCGGTCTTCGATGCCGGAATCGATGCATTGGTTCGCGGCGCCGCGCTGAACCTGTCCCATATGGAGAATTTCGAGGTGGCCACCGGTGCCAACTGGGTGGAGGAGGGCGACACCTCGGGGCCGGTGGTGAACTCCCAGCGGCAGCTCTGGAGCGTGGCGGGCTTTCTGGGTGCCGTCGCTCACGGTGTCTTCGGGGTTCAGGGCGACGGCGGCGAGCTGTCGGGTGCGCCGGTGCTGCCGAGCGGGGACTGGTTTTTGGAGGGGGCCTCGCTCACCATTGGCGACGACACCTTCACCGTGGGCTCGGACGCGCTTTCGGCAGGCGCCATGGCCACCTTCGACGCCGCCGACTGGACCGACCTGTTCGGGGCCCGCACGCCCGAAGTGTCGCTGTCTGGCGACGCAGACACCGTCACGCTCACCTTCTCGGGTGAGGCCGACGCCACCTTCGAGGTGTACAAGGATGGCGTGCTGGTCGATGCTTCCGCCACCTCTCCCTGGACCGACAGCACCGCCATGACGGCCTGCTACACGGTCGTCGCCCACCTCACCTGGGCCTCCCAGCCCTCCGCTGCGCAATGTTGGTGGGGAGACGGCTGGAGCCGCATCCAGTCGGTGCCAGCGAGCGACTTCACGGCGGTGGGCGGCAGCTGGTCGACCGACCATGGCCGCGGTCACTACGGCAACTGGGGCGCACCGGGCGACTCGCTTTCGATGCGCGTCACCCCCGACCACACCGGCGAGCACCTCATCCAGCTGTCCTATGGAAACGGCTCGGGCGGCGTCGACACCGGGGTCACCGCCGCGGTCAAGTGGGTGGAGGTGCGGGATGGCGCGGGCACGATTGTGGGCGAAGGTGGCGTGGTGATGCCCCATCGCGCGGACTGGTCCAACTGGGGAGACAGCAGCTTCCTCCCCGTCGAGCTCTCGGCGGGCACCACCTACACCGTGGAGATCCGCGATGGCTGGAACATGAGCCACCTCGCCCACTATGAGAGCTATGTGGGCGGTCGTGGTGGGGGCCCCGACCCCTCGAACGACGTCAACATCTCCGAGCTCAAGCTGCTGTTCATGCGGTAGCCACCCCGAGGCCCGCTGAGGGGCGCTATTGTCGGGGGACCGCGAGGCTGCTGTGTCCCGTCTGCTTGTGTTGTTGTGTATGACCGTGGCCTGCCGTGGCGCGGACAAGTCGGAAGGGACGGCCGATGCCGTCGACTCGGGGGAGGGGCCCGGCGGAACGGTGCACTTCGAGGATGGAGAGGACTCCGGAGAGGCGCCCGACCCCGCCGTGCCTGTCTGGCGGCGCTCCGAGGAGGACTCCCCAGGGCCGCTCACCTTCACCGAGCTGCACTACAATCCCGCCGACGACGGTGAGACCGAGTGGCTGGAGCTGCACAATCCCATGGTGCTCGACCTCGACGTGTCGGGCTGGAGGCTCACCGATGGGGTGGACTTCGTGTTCCCGGCCGGGACCGTGGTGCCCGCCGGAGGCTTCGTCGTGGTGGCGGCCGACCCGTCCGCGGTGGCGGCGGAGTCCCGTGTCGTCGGTCCCTGGAGTGGTCGGCTGTCGAATGGGGGGGAACGGCTGGCGGTCCACAGCCTGTCGGGTCGGCGGATCGACAGCGTCTCCTTTGCCGATGACACCCCCTGGCCCGTGCAACCCGACGGATCGGGCTTCACCTTGTCGAAGGTCGACCTCGATGCAGCCAGCGACCACGCCGAGCACTGGACGGCAAGCGAGCTTCGCGGCGGCACCCCAGGCGCAGACAACGCGCTCGACCCCTTGTCGCTGCCCACTGTGTTGGAGCTGGTGCCTGCCGATGCAAGCTGGCGATTCGACGACAGCGGCGTGCTGCCCGGCGACGACTGGATGACCCCAGAGCACGACGACTCGGACTGGCAGACCGGGGAGGCCCCCTTCTTCACCAGTGACCGCGACACACCGGTGGACGTGACCGCCTCCGTGACCGCGGACAACTACTTCGCGGTGTATGCCGGCCGCGAGGATGGCGCGGACATGCGCCTTGTCGGCGAGGACTCCGATGGAAGCTGGACGACCGTGGAGTCGATGTCCTTTGCGCTGGGCCCCGATGAGCACCTCTACCTGGCCGCCTGGGAGCTCACCGGAGACTCCAGCAGCCCGCAGATGGTCATCGGGGAGCTGGAGGTGGGCGAGGACAGCGTGGGCACCGATGCCTCGGCGTGGGAGTGGGTGTTGGGTGCGCCGGGCGACAACCCCCAGGCACTGCCGTCCAACCCTCCGCCCGACGCCCTCGATGTGGCTGCCCTGGTGGCGGAGGCCCAGGTGACGGGGAGCTGGTCGGCGCCGGCTGCGGAGGCCGCGCGGGGGGCGAGCCCGTGGGGAGGACGGGTGGGCGGCGAATTCACCGATGTCGCCTCCTTCATCTGGGCCGACACCTTCTCGTCGAGCTCCATCACCAACACAGACGACACCTTCGCGCTGTTCCGCACGGTGGACCCGGCCCTTCCAGGTGCGGGGAACACCGAGCTGCAGGCTGTCGTCACCACCTGGTTCCGCACGGACTTCACGTTCAGCCACGACCCCGTTTCGGCCTCGCTCTGGCTCGACTGCGACCTCGACAATGGCGCAGTGGTCTATCTCAACGGCGAGGAGGTCCACCGGGAGGCGATGCCCGACGGGGCGGTGGATGCGTCCACCCTGGCGCTTGCCGACGGGGTTCCGTTTGGCACCGCCCTCTCCACCGATGCCTTGGTGCGTGGGGACAATGTGTTGGCCGTGGAGGTCCACCAAGGTGCCATCGACGACCAGGACATGG
>ENA-OWNT01000366-OWNT01000366.1-seawater-metagenome-genome-assembly--contig:-NODE-366-length-113038-cov-6.361373_pt1 | contig 113038 bp, 86 predicted proteins | sample MGYA00238136_ERZ651165 | MGnify/ENA primary metagenome ERZ651165 (study PRJEB26861, sample SAMN08777766) | seawater metagenome | isolation source: coastal seawater | place: USA: Florida | collected...
GCCTCCCCACCAGTGGAGGCCCCCATGCCCAAGCCGACGCCTGTCCGACTCGGCCCTGTCCTTCTGCGCCCAATGGCGATCAAAGGCGACCACGCCAGATGGCGAGCCGAGTGGTATCCACCGGGCTCCAACGGCAAGATGCGCACCCGCAGTCTGTCCCGAAAGCGGGGCGAGCGAATCTCCGAAGACGAGGCAGTCGGGCGAGCCATCGAGCTGATGGCGGCTGGCGAACACCTCGTGTCGGTGGATGCGGATGGCACGCCAAACACCCGCGTCGAGACGGTGCTGGACCTGTTGGAGGTTTGGCTTGGCTTCCAGCAGACGCGCGTTGGCTCGGAGATTCGGGAGTCCACCTGGACCTCGTACAAGGCAAGGTGTCGAACGCTCGCCCGGGATCCGTTGGCCGACACCCAGTTGGTTCGCGTCGACCAAGCGGCGGCCCTCGCATTCCTGAAGCGTCTGAAGTCGCAGGGTGAGGACCGCTCCGTCACCACACTGCTGATGGTGTTTCGGGCAGCCTGGAACTGGGGCCTGAGGCACGACCCGCCCCTCGTGCCTGCCCCATTCCCCACGCTCCGCTGGAAGTCGGACCCTCGGCCGCAACACATCCCGACGGGCGACGACGTCGAGGCCACCCTCACCGCCTTGGCGGAGCTACGAGACAGCGGCACCCTCAGGCCATCCCGAATCGGCCAATGCATCGCACTGCTCGAAATCCTCTGGGGAACCGGAGCGAGGCCAGGCGAGCTCGCCGCATCCAACGCTTGCGACTTCGACCTCCACGCCAACGTCTGGCGAGTTCGGGCCGTTGACGGCGCCAAGACCGGCCGGCGCCTTGTCCCTCTCTCGACCTCCATGCAGCAGTACATCTCAAGCTACCTCGACGGCCGCACCGACGGTCCGATGTTCGCGCCGGTGGTCAAGGAACTGGGGAACAGGGCGAACGCCTGGGTCGTCCGGGGTGCAGCCATTGCAGGAGTGCCCAAATGGACCTGCAAGGGCCTGCGCCACCTGGCCATCACCAACATGCTGACAGCGGGAGTCGAGGTGCAAACCGTGGCGTCCATCGTCGGCAACTCGCCGCAGACCATCTGGAGCACCTACGCCCATGTGCTCGCAGGCCGTCCCGAACAGTCGGTCGAGGTCATCGGCCGACGCGCATCTGAGGGTCGTGTCATCCCCCTTCGTCGCCGAGGCTGAGGCCAAGGCCCCTACCGTCCACCCCTACCAAACAGCGAGAACGACGTGCTCAACGATGTCACCCAGTGTGCTTCAAGAACAACGATGCCTACTACCTGTCGCTGTTCATCTGGCGGGCACCCGGAGAGCCGCTGCGCATCACCCCCTGGGACCTCGACCTCGCCCTCGGCCAGCCCAGCTACAACAACAACGAGGACCCCCGCAGCTGGATTCTCTACCGGCCCGACACCGTGGCCGCACTCGGCCGCATCGACGGCTGGGACGACCGACTGGCCGAACGGTGGGCCGAGCTGCGCCGCGGGCCACTCGACCGAGATGCCATCCATGCCCGCATCGACGGCTACCAGACCACCATGGGCGATGCCATCGAAGCCAACTTCGCGGTGTGGCCCATCGAAGACATCCAGTTCGGCGGCCACTACCTGTACGAGGTGGACTCCTACGACGATGAGAACGCCCGCGTGCGGGCATGGATCGACACGCGCCTCGACTGGATGGACGACAACGTGGGTCGGTGGAGCGACGGTCCCTGAGGCCTCAGCGCACCATCAAGGTGTGGCGGCTGCCCCCGCGCTCCACCGTGACCTCGGCGGTGTCGGCGCCGGTCAAGGTGAGCATGAACAGCCCCTCCACCGCACTGGGGGGTGTGTCGGCCTTGCCATCGGTGCCGTCGGAGGACCGGGGCACCAGCTCCACCACGCGGTCGCCCACCTGCAAGCCGGCTCGGGCGGCCGGGCCACCTTCGGTCAGCTCGGTGATCGACAGCTGCTGCTCGCCGTCTTCGGAGTGCACCGCGAAGGCACACCCGAGGGTGGGCTGAACCCAGCGGTCGGGGCTGGTCACCGCCACGCCGTCGGTGATGGCACCGGACTCCACCTCCACCACCACCGCGGAGCCGGGGTCGCGGAAGTCCCACACCCGCCACTGGCCGGGCGCCAGGCCCGCAAAGGAGAAGCGGCCCTCGCCGAGGCGCACGAAGTCGGTGCGGCGGTCGGCGCGTCCTCCCCCGACCGCGGGCTGAGCCACCACCACCGAAGCGACCATCATAGGCGCATCCTCGTCGCTGAGCACCCGTCCTTCCAGGCCTCCCGGCGCGACCGTCTCGGCGTCGCCCGAACCCTGCGCATCGGCAGAAGCCTGGCGCACCGGCAACACTCGGCGGTCGCGGCTGTCGCTCACCCGCAGGGCCTCCCGGGCCACCTCTGGCGGCGGCGGCACGGCGGGGTCTGAGGTGGGCCAGGCAGACCACACCAGCAGCCCGAGCAGCACGGGTCCACCACCCATCCACCATCGGTTGCTCATGGGGTCCTCCGTGCAGGTGGCCGCGCAGGTTCGCGCCACCGTCCGTGTCGGCTCCCGAGCGAAGAACTGAAGACGGACGGGCCTGGGGGCATTCTACACGGACCCGCGCATGCCTCAGTCCAACATCACCGCCCACGAGGTCGGGAAGATGGCCGTGGTGGGCGGGCGGAGCTGGCTGGGGCTGTCGGCATCCCGGTGCCATCCACATCCGGACAACAGCGTGGTGTGCCCGCCGCAGAGGCCCACCACCTGCTGGCCCGACAGGTCGTCGGTGAGCACGAACCAGGGCTCCGTCAGGCTGGACAGCGCGGCCCGCCGGCTGTCGAGACCATCGAGGTCTGCAGTGGAGTCGAGCCCCAGGACAGCCTCGGTGAGGACACTCTCGGAGATCGAGGCAGAGGAGGAGAAGTCGTGGCCGGTCTCGTCCAGGGGGACCAGCGCACGACCGCCGGTGAGGAGCGACAGGCGGGTGGCCGGTCGGCTGTCGGTGGCAGGCAGGTCCAGCAACAGCTCCTGGGTGCCGTCGCCGTCGATGTCGCCGGTGTTCACCGCAGCCACGCTTCGGGTGGCCAGCTCGACTCCGGGCAGCGTCAGCCATGCGGCGCCGTCCCACACGACCTCCTGGAGGTGCACAGTCTCGGCCTCGGGATCGACCTGGGCCAGCACCGCCCACTCCGCCCCTTCGCCATCGGAGTCGACGGCGCCCACCGGGATGGCGAGGTCGGCGCAGTCCTCCCGCTCACTGGTGGACAGGACAACGGCACCAGCGATGTTTTCGACGACGTTGAGCGAGGCACCCGGCACCAGAACGGTGGCGAGGGGACAGCCGGTGCCGGTCTCCCAGGGCACCACTGCGAGCAGGTCGTCGGTGGCCGACTCGGTGCCCCACTCCCCGACAACGCCCACGCCGGTCATGTCGGAGAGGGGCTGCGGCGCCAGGTAGTGGGGGTCGGGGGCGACAGGACGACGCTTGGCCCGTCCCTTGCGCATGAGCACAGGTCCCGGGCCGAGGGGCAGGCCGGGGGACAGAGGGTGCGGCAGAGCGTAGGCGCCATCGGACAGGTGGTCGACCTCGAAGGCACCGCCCACCGTGGCGAAGTCGGCGGGGTCGAGCACGAGGGTCTCGCCGGCCTCCGGCAGGCTGTCGAGGGAGATCCGGCCGTAGTGCAGGATGCTCGACCAGCCTCCCACCCGCCCGCGCCGTGCTGCGCTGTAGGTCACCGTGATGCCCTGGGAGCCGTCCCCCGAGCTGCGCCCGTAGAAGTCGTCTTCCTTCTCCATCACGACCTTCTCGGGAATCTGGAACTCCTCGACCGCCCGGAGCACCGCGGTGCCTTGCTCGCCGTCGCGGTCCACGCGCACGATGGCCAGGTCACCGGTGGACAGCTCCCGGGAAGCGATGTCCCCCGTCCCACCGAACACCACCAGCTCACCGCCCTTCTCGGCGGCGGACAGCGGCAGGTTGGGATCGAGGGGCAGCGGCTCGCCCAGCTGGCTTCCCGAAGCGTCGAAGACCACGTAGGCACCACCTTGGAGCACCACCACGAAGCTCTCGGTGCGCACCACGGGGACGCCGCGCGCCGCCCCGCCGGCCCAGGTGGTGGAGGTCACGCTCACCGGACCGGACTGGGAGGCACCGCTCAGGATGTCCTCGTTGTCGTAGATCTCGATGTCTCCCGACTGAGAGAGCACCACCCCGCAGAAGCCGTCCACCGCATCGCCACAGGCGTCGGCGCCGGGTGCCAGCATCGCAGCGGAGGCGCCGAGCGCGAGCACCTCGAGGGTGTCCGGTGCCTTGCCGAGCGCGTCGACGTCGTCTGACGCCACGGTCCAGCCGCTGGCCCACACATGTCCGCCGTACACCGCCCGGCGTCCTCGCGAGGAGATGTAGACATCGAGCTCCTCGATGCTGGTCTCGAAGTCGAAGGGGTCGCCCGCCTGCATCAGCGGGGGCACGAAGGGGGCCCGTGCATCGCCCCAGGGGGTGTAGACGTCGGCCTTCGCGAAGCCCACCGCGGAGGACAGCTCACCGACAACGGTGTGCAGTACGCCATTTTCATCGACTGCAGTGACCACGAGCTCGGGGGTGCCATCGCCGTCGAAGTCGGCCTGCGCACTGTCCACCGCGAGGAAGGGACCCACCACGTCGTCGAGCACCAGGTTGCCGAGCAACCGGCCGGTCTTGGCATCGTGGGAAGCCGCGGACAACGCGCCGTCGTCGCCCTGGGTGAAGAAGACCAGCACCTCGGTGCCCATGCCAGCGATGAGCTGGGAGGCCGCGGGGAAGGCCGTGGACGCGCTCACGGTGGCGGTCCAGGCGGCCTCCACGCTCGACCGACCCGCTGCGAGCTTCGCCCCCCACAGCACCACCTCGCCGCCCCGCGCGCTCTCGCCCAACCCAGCCAGAGTCACCGTGCCCACGGCATCATCGACAGAGGCCTGGCCGAGCCTGTACTCGACATGCGTGGCGACGACGTGTACGCCCGCGCTGGTGGACAGCCCGAGGTCGGATGCCTTGACGTCGACCCGACCGCCGGCTTCGACCCCGTCGCTGGTGTGCCGCACCACCTGGAGAGACAGGCCGGTGGACGTCTGGGTGGTCGGCGCGAAGGCCACCTCCTGCTTGCCGACGGTGTGCTCGACCGCGAGGAGCGGGAGCCGGTAGCCGGGGTCGGTGCCGTACAGGGCGTGCCCGTCGGGAAGGTGGGTGGTGTCGAGGGGCAGGCTCAGCGCGGCGGCCGGGCTGCAGGTGGTGCCGTCGAGGGGGCACACGTCGAGGCCGATGTCGAGGTTGCCGCTGCCGTCTCGCTCGACCGAGGCCGCCCAGGCTCGGATGCTCTCGGTGGAGCCGTCGCCGTCGTAGTCCACCAGGCCACTGGTCCGATCGATCTGCTGCACGACCACCTGGGCGATGTCGAGGCCGAAGCCCGTGTGCTGGCCGCGACCGAGGGTGGGGGTGTCCGAAAAGTCGGTGTGGAGGTCGTGAAAGCGCACACCGTCCACCACATCCTCGCCCGGCGGAGCCACGCGCAGCTCGCCGTCGAGGTCGTAGACCGCCACATCCATCCCGAAGGACAGGCCCTTCTCGGCGACCAGCTCCTCCAGCTCCGACAGGCTCTTGCCCCGCCAGGTGGTGCCATCGGCGTCGGCGGAGCCGGACAGGTGCACCGTGCGGTCGAGCTCGCTCAGCACCACCTCGGCCGAGCCCACCGCCGTGGCGTCATCGCAGGTCAGCACGAGGGACAGGCTGTCGCCGCCAGCCCGGTCGAGCACGAGCTGGTCGATGTGGACGAGCTCGCAGGCAGGGTCGCGGTCTTCGCCGATGTCGCCGGTGTCGCCGGTGTCGCCGGTGTCTGTGGTGTCCGTGTCCGCGGTATCGGAAGGACCGGGCTCGGTGCCGGTGTCGGACTTGTCGGCATCGGCGCAGGCCACAGCGAGCAGGGACATCAAGGAGACGGTGAGGCGACGCATGGAGGCTCCGGTGGGCAGTCGAATCCCAGCTCTATCTCCAGGCCCGGCCGGTGACGTCTCTCGCAGATCCTTCATCCAGTGGACGGAGCCCCCCCAAGCCGCCGCCCCACCAGCACCTGCACCGTCATGCCCACGCGCAGCCTGCCATCGACTGCGCGCCCCGCCATCACCGGACACACCGCCGCCCGCACCGCCTCGATCTGGGCGTCGCTCAGCTCCCAGACGTTGTACATGCCCGCGAGGTGGCCCCAGTGTTCCTCCACCGAAGCCTCGGCATACAGGGCATGTTCGCGCACCTCCAGGGCCTCCAGCAGGTCGGCGAACAGCCCGCGCAGGCCGGCTGCGGTGCGGGTGCGCCGGTCGCCCAGTCGGTGCGACACGAAGTCGTGGTCGAGGGCATCGAGGGCCGCCCAGAAGGCCTGTACGACCGCCTGCGTGGTGGGGTCGTCAGGACGCCGCCCGCCCACGACCACCACCACACCGCCTCCCGGACGCAGCACGCGCCCGAGCTCGGCCACGACCGCATCGATGGGCTGCATCAGCATCAGCGCCATGTGGGAGGTGACGAGGTCGACCGATCCGTCGGCGAGGGGGAGCTGGTGCGCCCCAGCGGCGTGCAGCTCGGCATCTTCACCCAACCGAAGCCGGGCGCGCTCGATCTGCGCGGGTGTGAGATCGACGCCGATATGCCGCCGGGCGTCCAGCATCTGGAGCAAGGAACCCCCGCCGCAGCCAAGGTCGAGCACCGCGCCCGCCGGCGTCCAGGGGGCCGCCGCAGCGACGCACAGCCCGTAGGAGTCGAGGCCCTCGCTCGGGGAGACGAAGCGGCGAAAGGTGAGCGGTGTCGCCTCGGGACAGGCGGAGTGGTACTGCACCAGAAGGGCATCAGTGGCGCTGTCCTGACTCATGGTTGTGGCCGCTCGGCCAGCACGGCCTTGAAGTTCACCCGGGTCAATGGGTTGCGGATGGCGGGCACGAGCTCGCCGCCGGGATGCGCCGAGTAGCGGGACAGCCAGTCGTCGCAAGCGGCCGGCGCCCGTTCATAGGCGCGGCGGGAACGTTGCGCCTTGTATTGGACGAATGTGATGAGCTTGCGTTGCCCGGAGCAGCCACCAATCGAGAATGGGGCGGTGCCCAGGGCACGCGGCACCCGGTGGGCATCGGGGTGTTCGGCGCACCAGCGGTCGATGGCCTCGACGAGGGTGCGGTTCCAGGCAAGCTGGTCGTCGACGATGGCCTGGAAGATGGGGTCGAGACTGGCGGGCACGGTCGACGCAAGCTCTCCGTGGGTGGTGGCCCCCCGGGTGAGTCGCGCCATCCAGTCCACCACGCGGGGCGCCGCGTCGAAGAGCATGCGGCTGCCGGGGTCGCGGAACAGGTGGGCCCACAGGGGTCCATAGAGCGCGAAGTCACCGAGGCTCGGCCGTCCACCCAACACAAAGGGCCGGTCGGCGAGGGTGGCCTCGACCGCAGCGATGGTGGCTTCGGCAGTGCGCTCCAGGCCCGGGATGGTGTCGGCAGTGACGCCGAGCAGGGGCAGGTAGCCCTTCATCCGGTTCGCCATCGGTCGAATCAGCGGTCGGCCCAGCACGCGCGGCAGCCACGGCACCCCATTGTCCGCGAACTCATCGAGGGCGAAGTCGGCATTGGCGGGGGTGTTCCATCGGTAGTGCAGCGCGGCCATCGGCAGCCACTCATCGCCGAACACCTCCAGCAGCGAGGAGGCGAGGGCCACCGCCGGGTCCGCAGGAGTGACCGAGGTGGTGCCGGCGAGCTGCTCGAAGTGGTCGATGATGTCGCTCGAGTCCTGCAGCCAGCTGCCATCGGGCAGCTCCACGGTGGGCATGATCATTCGACCCACCGCCTGTTGGATGCGGCCCCGGAGCATCCACGCAGACGGGCGTACATCGTCGAAGGCCACCCGCTGATAGCGCAGGTAGGCGCGCGTCTTCGCCGAGTAGGGCGAGACCAGCCAGCTGTAGTGTCGGATGGGCACTCGGACCGCCAGGAGGTGGGGCGGGCACCATACCAACGGCCCCGGCGGATAGGCTGGGAGCATGCCCCTGCCTCCCGTTCACTGTGGCCGCCTCCTGCTGGCACTGGCACTGTTCAGCATTGGGTTGGGTTGTGGTGGACTGCCCTCCTGGAGCGGCGGTCCCTCGCCAACCGCCCGGAAGGGTCCGCTCGATGTGCCCACCCTCAACGCGCGGCGCGGCAAGCTCGTGGGCAAGGTGGTCACGGTCCACGGCTACATCCATGGGCTCACCCGCCAGGGACGCCCGGCCACCCAGGTGAACGTCTCTGTGGGGGTGTCGCCAGAGGTGGGCTCGGAATCTGTGTTGTGCATCAGTCCGCCGAGCACCGAGGCCGACTTCCACATCCTTCAGGGTGAGCCCATCACGGTGCACGGACGGGTGTCGGAGGACAGCTTCTTCGAGTCGGCCATGTTGGAGAACTGTCGCATCGGAGGGGCGAAACCAAGGCGAAAGAGCCGCTGACAACGCTGCTTTCGCACAACTCTCCAGCCGCACCCTACTCCGGCTGTACCCGCACGAAGGAGGGGGTGTGGTTTCCGGTGGCGGTGGACTGCCCCGGCACCCACACCGGAGCGGCGCTGCCATCGATGCCGGCAGCCACCTCGGCGAGGTCCACCCCGGTCACCCAGATCTGGTGGTTGCCCGAGGTGCGCAAGGCATAGTCGCGGCGGCTGGAGAAGGCGAGCCAGCCGATGTCGCCCACCACAGGGCCCCAGCGAGGCCAGGAGTTGCTGGCGTTGGGCAATGTGTTGGCCTTGGCGAGCACGACCGGACGTCCACCCGAGGCCGACATGATCATCAGCTCGGCAGTGGCCGCATCATAGGAGTCCTCGCCGCCCGTGTTGCGAGTGAACGCAATCCACTGCGAGTCGGGGCTCCACTCTGGATAGTAGTAGGACTGGTCGGGGGGAGCGACGGCCAGGATGGTGTCCGAACCCCAGGTGTCCCCCGCAAGAACCTCGATGACATGCAGGTCGCAGTCGAAGGCCGTCCAGTCGTAGCCGCTGGTGACCGAGGCGCAGCTCGAGTAGGCCAGCCAGCGGCCGTCGGGCGACCAGCTCGGATGGGTGGGCCAGCCCGAGGTCGGCACCACGCCCAGGTTGACGTCGCTGGAGAGGTCGTCGAGGTAGAGCACGCCATAGTAGGCGCGCACCATCCGCGTCCCGGTGGGGTCGAGGGCGGAAAACGAGGCCTGGCGACCTGCCCCCGCCAGGGAGGTGAAGGGGTCGGACACCTCGGCGGTGACCGAGCCGCCGTACCCCCCCGACCCCCGCGTGGTCGCAAACAGCGACGGGTTGGCGTAGTTGTTGGAGTGACACCCCACGCAGGCGCCGGTCGTCGACTGATCGACCCACGGCTCTGCGGCCTCTGCACCGATGTCGATCTGCCACAAGCCCCGGGTGTCGGGGGTCCAATAGAAGACCGCGCCGGGCGCGCCCCAATACTCGGTGGTGAGCGCGGTGGGCCACGGGTCGCCACACAAGCCATCGGTGAATGCCCCCGCATCACCGTCCCAGTCCCCCCCCAGCACGGTCATCGATATGTCGCGGCCGGAGCCTGGGTCGGCCACCGCCCACCACTCATCGCCGGTGGGCGTCCACGACACATCCGTGGTGATGGCCCGCAGCGTGATCCAGTCGGTGTCGAAGGTGATGACGAAGGTGTCCTGACCATCGGCGCCGAGCCACTGCACCTCGGGCGAGAAGAAGTCGGCCGGCACCCGGGACTGGTCATAGGGGTAGAGCACATAGGGCGCACAGTCGATGGCGAGCCTGGGCACCTCGGCACCCACCGCGGCGGCCAGAGCGGCGTCCCCCACGAGGTCGACGGTGGCTTCGAGCCAGGTGTCCACCGAGCACTCTGCGGAGAGCCCTTCCCAGCTGATGCTCACCGTCATCGGACCCGCGTTGCGGGCGGGTGCGGTGTAGGTGCCGTCGGCCGCGATGCTGCCCTCGCTGTCGGCCCCGAGCGACCAGCGCCCGACCGCCGTGACGTCGTCGACCATGCCGTCGCTCCAGGTGCCCTCGGCGGTGAAGCGGGCGGTGCCCGGCGCATCCCACACAGAGTCGATGCGGGTGGTGGCGGTGGTGCAGCTCAGCGACTGCGCGACGGGGCCACCGCTGTCCTGGGTGTCCTCGCCGCCGGAGCCGCCGCCGTTCGCGCCCCCGCCGGCCGACCCGCTGTCGTGGAGGTCGGGGTCATCTGCACCGTCCGCCCGCCCGGCGCCGGTCTTGAGGTCGTCGGCGCCACATCCGCCGAGGAGAGGCAGGGCGAGCACCAACAGCGACAACGCGCGGGACATGGGGACTCCGAAAGCAATGCCTCCGATGGTCGCACAGACGGAGGGGCCAGGACAGCCCGCAGACACGACTCAGCCGTAGCGGTCGGCCAACAGGGCCTCCAGTGAGTCGACCGGAGCCGGCCGCCCCAGCCAGAGCGCCACCGCCGCTCCATGCACAGGGTGAAGGAGCAGCTCGTCCACCTCCACCGGCTCACCCAGAGCCACATCCACGCCCACCCGGCGGACCTCCAACATCTCCTCAAGGCTCGCGTCCGGGCGCTGCTCCAGGCATCGGGCGGCGGCATCGAGGGCCCGCCGGGCGTCCTGCGGCCTCTCGTCGGCCAGCGCGAGAACGACCTGCTGGAGGCCATTGTAGGTAGCCATCCGCAGCCATCCTCCGTCGGTGGCCAGCGCCAGCCCGCGGTGAAGCACCGCCCGTGCCTCGTCGAGTCGGCCCTCCGCAAGGGCCAGCCCGCCCATCGATGCCGAGGCCAGGGACTCCACCCAGCCCGCCTGCATCCGGGCCGCCGCAGCCAGGCCCGCCTCGAGGTGGTGGCGGGCCTCGGGCAGGCGCAGGGCCAGCAGCTCCATTCCGCCCAGGTTGGTGTGGGTGAGGGCGATCTCGAAGGTTCGTTCGGTGCGGGCGATGTCGTCGAGGGCCGCCCGGTACAGCACGCGGGCCTCGTCGAAGTTGCGTTCCTGGTGGAGCACCGCGGCGAGGTTGGACTGCACGGCCGACACCGTGGCGGAGCCCGCCTTGCGGAGGCGGTCGAGGGCGAGGCGGAACCATCGCTCGGCCTCTCGGTTGTTGGAGCGCTCCAGGTACTGGATCCCAAGCTCGTTGAGGGCCCAGCCCTCGAAGCCGGTGCGCTGGTGGAGTCGGTAGACCTCGATGGCTTCCCGCAGGCGCGCCACCCCGCGGCCCACCTGTCCTTGGCGCGCATCGAGCTGACCCAGGCGCCGCAGAAAGTGAGCCCGGGCCACGGGACGGTCCGCCGTCAGGGCCAGGCCCTCTTCCAGCAGGGCGCGGCCGGCATCGGCACGGTTGGTGGACACCGCCGCGGTGGCTGCCTCCAAGATGGCGTCAGACAGCACCTCCCCGCCGAGGGGCCGAGCCAGCCGCAGGGCCTGCTCGGTGTGGTGGACCTTGTCTTCGGGCGCTTCGACACAGAGGGACAGCGACAGGTGGGCCTGGGCCATCAGGTCGGCCCGCTGCACCGAGGTGGCGGCCTCGAGGGCCTGCCGGCTGTCCGCCACCCCAGACTCCCGGGACCGGCGCCAGAGGGAGAGTTCGGCGAGCGCCAGACGCAGCTCGGCGTGGATGGCGGGATGGGTGTCCAGGGCCACCGCCTCCCTGAATCGGCTACGCGCGGCCTGCAGCTCGGCATCACGGCTGAGGAGCGGGCGGAGCAGCAACAGGGCTTCGCAGGCCACATCCGGAGAAGAGGAGCGGTGCCGGTCCCACAGGGCGAGCAGGTCGTCGCGGAGGGCGTGCAGGCCAGACCGCGCCGCGGCATGGTCGGCGCTGTCGAGCCGGCTGCGGTGGTGGGCGGCCCGGTCGAGCAGCCAGCGCGACCAGGCGGGGGCCACCGCAGCCCGGGCCTCGGGCAGGTGGGAACGGGCGAAGTCGCGCACGGACTCCAACAGGCTCAGCCGTCGTTCGGTCACCTGCACGAGCGACTTGCGGCGCAGCGCCCGCACCTGCTGCCGTCCGCCTGCCAGCACGGCCGCCCCGTCGAGGGGAACCGTTCCCTGAAGCAGACCAAGACGAGCCAGAGCACGCTGTTCTACCGGTGCCAGGCGAGACCACGACCAGTCGATGGCACCCCACAGGGTCGCCTGTCGGGCCGGGGCATCCACCCAGTCCGAGGCCAACAGACCGAAGCGGTCGTCGAGCTGGGCCAACAGCTCGGCCGGGTCGAGGTCGTCGAGGCGAGCGGCGGCCAGCTCGATGGCCAGCGGAAGGTGATCGAGGCGGGCGACGAGCGGCGACACGAGCTCGGGCGGGACGTGGTCGACCCCAGCATCCCGGGCCCGCTCCAAGAGCAGCTCGCCAGCCTCCTCGGGGGCAAGCGGCCCCAGTGGGACCACCGCCTCTCCATGCACCCGCAGAGCCTGCCTGGAGGTCACCAGCACCCGCAGGGCGGGGAGCCGGTGCAGCAGAGAGGCCAGCAGCCGAGCAACGGGAACAACGACATGCTCAGCATTGTCGACGACCACCAGCGGCGACTCGGCCTGGGCGAGCACATGCTCGGCCGCGCTTGCAGGTGACTCGGCGGACAGCCCCAGAGCGCCGTTGAGGGCCGCGCGCACGCCATCGGCATCGCGCACCGGCGGGAGCGAACAGACCGCCACATGGGACAGCTCGGCCTGCAGATCGGCGGCCACAGCGAGGGCGAGCCGAGTCTTCCCGACGCCACCGGGCCCGGTGAGGGTGACGAGGCGCCGGCTGCGAACCCGCTCGGTCACCCGCAACCGGTCCTCGTGTCGTCCGATGAGGGGAGTCAACGCGACCGGTGGCGCCAGGCTCCGGTCCACAGCAGGTGCGGGCGAGGGGGCGTCGAGGGAGGGCCAGGGTTCGAAGCGGTATCCCACCCCTCGGATGGTGTGCAGGTGCCTGGGTCGGGCCGGGTCGACCTCCACCTTGCGCCGCAGCCGCCGCATCGTGGTGTCGACGGTGCGGGACACGACGGCCTCGGAGTAGCCCCAGACCTCCAGCAGAAGGACGCTGCGCTCGACCTCTTCGCCAGCCCGCTCCGCCAGATGGGCGAGCAGGCCGCGCTCGGCGGGGGACAGGCGGCCGGTGTCGGCCCCATCCAAGCTGGTGACCGCACCGGTGGACAGGTCCACCCGGCAGCCCTGCAATCGCAGCATCTTCGCCACAGGCGGACGGTAGCGGCTCATGAGGGAGGTCACAAGCCGTGCCGATGGCGACTGTCACAGAGTGACAGCCCATCCGAGCACTACTACGTCCCCCAATGAGGAGGTCCGATGTTCCGAAGCCTGTCCACAGTCCTGCTCACCTGCGCACTATGTGTCGGCCTGTCCGCCTGCGGGGACAAAGACGACAGCGACACCTCAGACACCGCCAGCGCCGGCCTCGACACCGCCAACCCCGGCGACACCGCAGACACCGCGGACACCGGCGGCGGAGAGCTGAGCTGCAGTCCCGCCTCGTCCGACTTCGCCGGCGACGGCCTGCCCCAGGCCGGCGTGGAGTGGACCGACAGCGGCTGCAACACCACCTCGGGTCCGCCCGCCTCCGACCAGCTCGTGCTCGACGAGTTCTCCGCCGAGGTCTTCGGGGGTTCCGGCTCCACCGCTTCGGTGAAGTCCCTCAGCCACGGCAGCTTCGAGAACAACACCGGCTTCTACATCCTCAGCGACCTGCCGCCGAACACCGACGTCACCGTCGTGCTCGAAGAAGGCGCCACCGATGTCAGCGTCACCTTCCGCATCACGCCGGGTTCGCCGTCCGTCTTGAGCGTGTCCAGGGTCGTCTTCGACTGAACGGGTGACCGGCACGGGAGTGCTATCGTCCGCCTCCTCCACAGCGGGGGAGCGGAGGCACCATGTCCGAGGGCACGACCGTCATCATCGGCGCAGGCAGCGGACTGGGGCGCCTCTGGGCCCGGCGGCTGGCGGACAGGGGCGAGCGGCTGCTGCTGGCCGACCGCGACGAAGCCGCTCTGAAGCCTCTCCAGCACGACCGCACCTCCGTGCAGCCCTGCGACATCACCCAGCCGGACTCGGTGCGCGCGCTCCTGGACTCGGTGCAGGGCCCCATCCGCCGGGTCGTGCTCACAGCGGCCATCATGCCCACGGCCCTGGTGCGCGACGACGACGACGACCGGATTCGTCGGGTGATGGAGATCAACTACTTCGGCGCGGTGGATGTGCTCCGCGCGAGCCTGTCTCGGCTGACCGCCCAGGGCCACGGGGAGGTGGTGGTGTTCGGCTCGGTCGCCGGCGAGGTCCCCACCCCCCACATGAGCGCCTATGCCGCCAGCAAGGCCGCTCTCGCGATGTATGTGGAGGTGCTTCAGCTCGAGCTCGAGCTCTCGGACAGCCCGGTCCAGGTGCGCATCGTCCTGCCCCCGATGACCGACACGCCGCTGCTGGAGCAAGCCCGCACCACCAGCAACCCGCGGTCCTTCGAAGCGGGCCAGGAACAGGGCATCGTGGCGAAGCCCGCCGAGGTGGTCGACCGGGCGATGCGGGCCGTGGAGCGGGGCCGGCTGCGCATCTACCCCCACCGGATGGCGCGGGCGCTGCACCTGGCCCGCCGATTCATCCCACGACTGCTGGCAAAGGCGGTGCTGCGCAGCGAACAGGGCTGAAGTCCACGGCCTGCTCGTGTGCTGGGCCCATCGAGATAGACGCCGCGGCCGGAGTCGCCATGTCCCCCGTCCGCTTGTTCCCCCACCTGTTCTGCGTTGCCTCGCTTGGGTTGGCCTGCACACCCGACTCCGACGGCAAGGCCTCCCACGACCGCACCGCCGACGAAACGGGAGAGCCCTCCGACTCGGGCGCGGTGGACACCGGCAGCCGCGACTGCGCGCCACCCGACGGCGCCCCCGCACCCACGGTCCACGGCCATCCCACAGACGGCTGGCGGTGGACGAAGCAGGGCGCCCTCTTCGAAGACACCGAGGTGCTCGAGTACACCGAGGGCGACCTGTCCCCCACCCTCGTCGACACGGGCGCTGGCCTCCACCTGCTGTTCAGCCGGCAGCGGGGCACCGAGCAGTCGATGTGGGCGTCCACCAGCAGCGATGGCGCGCATTGGAGCACCCCGGTCGCGGTGACGGGCCTCGACCCCAGCGCCATCGAGTACCCCTCCCTGCAATTCAAAGACGGCGGCTTTCACCTCTGGTACGGCTCGGGCTCGGTCGACTACGCAACCAGCAGCGACGGCTTCGACTACACGCCGGTAGACACCGTCTTGCGCACGCCCGACGCGGGAGAGCTCGCCAGCGTGTCCCTGCTGTATCCCCATGTGGTGTGGACCGAGACCGGCATCGACCTGTGGTACACCGGCTTCGATGGCGCCCGCTTCGCCATCGGCAGGGCATCCAACACAAGCCCCGGTGAGACCTTCACGGACGGCGAGCGGGTGCTGTCCCACGATCCCGATGGATGGGACAACACCTCGGTGGCGATGCCGATGGTCGTGGACAGAGACGGGACCCAACACGTCTGGTACGGCGGCTATGACACCGTCATCGCCAACCCAGGGCCGTGGCGGGTGGGACGCTACGATGCAGAGACGGGACAGCGGGCGGTGTCGGTGCCGCTGGCCGAGTCTGGCCTGGACGCCTGGTCGACCCGAGACCCGGCCGTGGTGCCCTGGGGGGACGGCTGGCGCATGGTCTACGTCGGCATGGGCGACGATGGGGTGTATCGCCTGATGTCCGCCACCTCGGACGTGTGCAACTGAAGCCGCAGACGCACAGGCCGGTCCTACCTTTGCGACAGCCCGTCCCATAGGCCATCCAACACATCGAGCAGCGCCGCCGACCGGCTCGAGTCGAGCGCATGGGGATGGGGTGGTCCGAAGCGCCCGGCGTCGTTGTCGAAGTAGAGGCCCGAGGCAGACGCGAAAGAGTCGTCGAGTGCGGCTTTCACGATGATGTCGGCACCGATGGACAGGCTGCGTCCCGCCACACCGAAGGCATCGCGCACCATCTTGCTGCCGAGCATCGAACCTGGATTCACCGACACCAGCAGCGGACCGTCGGAGCCCTGTCTCCTGGCCAGCTCGGTGGTCCAGGCGGTGATGGCGAGCTTGCTCTGGGAGTAGGCGGCCATGTCGGACAGCCGCACATGGCCGGCCAGAGCGTCGAGGTTCACGGGGGACTGGGCGGCGGAGGACAGGTTCACCACCCGAGCAGACGCGCCCATCACCGGCCGGAGGCGCCGGGTGAGAATGTAGGGCGCGAGGGTGTTCACAACAAACCGCACGTCGAGTCCTGCCGCCGTGGTGCGCGGGTTGACCGCAAACACACCGGCGTTGTTGATGAGCACATCCAGGCGGGGGTGGGCCCGCGACACCGCCTCCGCCATCGCCTCCACCTCCACGATACAGGACAGGTCGGCGCGGTAGACGGTGGTGCGGCCCGCTCCAGCAAGCGCAGAGAGGCGGGCCTGCAGGGCGGCGAGGCGCTCGGGATTGCGGCCGTGCAGCAACACATGGTGGCCGAGCTTCACAAGCTTCTCGGCGGCCTGCAGGCCGATGCCGTCGGTGGCGCCGGTGAGGAGGATGGTCTGGCTCATGGGGACGTCCTTCACGCGGGAAAGTGGGGGAGCAGGTTGGCGGCGAGGGCCTCGAGCGTGGTCTCGGTGTCCGCGCGGTTGAAGCGAAGGTTCAGGGCGACATGGTTGATGCCCAGGCTCTGCAGCGCGTGGAGGTGACGCACGAGCGAGCGGACGCCGGTGCGCAGGCCCAGGTGGATGGCAGCGGCCGGCGCATCCGGGTCGTCGAGGAGATCGACGTAGAGGGGCTGCATCACCGGCTTGTCGGGCCCCCCGGCGGCCTGCAGACGGGCGCGGTATCCGGCGATCGTGCGGGACTGGAGCGCGTGGGGGCGGGGGTAGAGCATCCAGCCGTCTCCGTGGGCTGCGATCCAGTCGGGCTGCTGCTGGCTGCCCCCCGTGACCAACAGGGGCAGGCGTCCGGCGGTGGGCTTGGGCAACAGGTCGAGCTGCCCGGAGAGCGCGCCCCAGCCGCTGCGGAAGGCCGGCCAGGACTCCGCCATTCGCTCGATGTAGTCGAAGCTCTCACGAAAGCTCGCCCCGCGGTCGGCGTGGGACAGGGCCATCGCCGGGTATTCGTCGGGCCGGTCGCCAGAGGCCACCCCGAGCAGCAGCCGTCCATCGGACAACACATCGACGGTGGCCGCGGCCTTGGCCACATGGGCGGGGTGACGCAGCGGCAGCACGACGCTCGCCACGCCGAGGGCGATGTGACGCGTCTGGCCCGCCAGCAGGCCGAGATAGACCCAGGGGTCGAACAGCTGACCGGCGTCCCCGAAGGCCGGCACCAGGAAGGGCACATCGCGCAGCCACAGCGCAGAGAAGCCGAGCGACTCGGCCAGCTTCGCCCGCGCAAGATGACGGTGCATGTCGGGCACGGGGCCCCGGTCGTAGGTCTCCAGGGGCACCACGAGGCCGATGCTCAGACGTCCGGCCCGAAAGACCCGGTCGTAGGCGCGGTTGATGGAGCGAAAGCCGGTGTCGGTGTCGTTCCTGGCGTTCACGACGCACTCCTCTGGGTTCAACGCATTCGTCATAGGCGGGCGTTCCCCCATCGGGTATTGATGATTCCTTGGTTCACCTTCAACCAACCATTGAGAGAGCACAATGAAGCTCCGAGAGATGCAGCTCATCGTGCGGGTGGCCGAAACGGGCGCGATGTCGGCAGCTGCGCGCCAGCTCAACCTCACTCCGGCAGCGGTGAGCGCCGCGGTGAAGCGCATCGAAGATGACCTGGACATGCGGGTCTTCGAGCGCACCACCCGCTCGCTGCATCCCACCGACGAAGGGGCCATCCTCATCGAGGGCTGCCAGGACATGCTGGACACCTGGGCCCGCACCCTCGACCTGGCCCGCGACCCCCGCAGCGAGCTCGGCGGCAGCGTACACCTGTCCGCCCCTTCAGATACCAGCTACACCGTGCTCGCCGGACTTGTCACCCGCCTGAGCGACCAGCATCCACGCCTTCGCCTGGTGCTGCACGTCAGCGACACCGTCCACCACCTACACCGCGAGGCCATCGACCTGGCCATCCGCTACGGGCCCCTCGGAGACAGCGGTCTGGCTGCCCGCAAGCTCGTGGACAGTCCCACCATTGCGGTGGCCTCGCCCGCCTACATCGACCAGCAGGGCGCGCCAGAGACCCTCGAGGGCCTGCAACGACACCGCATGCTCACCCTGCGTCGGGCGTCGGTGCCGGCCGACTCCTGGGTGGTCGAGGGACCGGGGGGCCGCCAGACCGTGGCGGTGGACAGCCCGTTGTGTGGCGACGGCTACCTTGTGCGCAGGTGGGCGGTGGACGGGCGGGGCATTGCCCTGAAAAGCCTCGTGGACGTCATCGACGACCTGGAGGCCGGCCGACTTGTGCGGGTGTTGCCCCAGTGGACGGGCGCTCCACTCGCAGTCCACCTCGTGTATCCAAGCCGACGCTTTCGGCCGGCACGGGTGCGGGCCGTGTCCGCGGCCATCGTGGCGGCCTTCGAGGCGCGGGTGACCCGTTGCGCGGGCTTCGTCGACGGACAGACCGGTCCGCGTTGACCCGGTCCGCCCCCCCTTTTCAATACAAGCCGGCCGCCCGAAGCTGCTCGATGAGCACGTCTGTGCGCTGGGGAAAGTACGCTTCGGTGAGCCTGCGGCGCTCCTCGGCCCACTCGACATCCCGTGTGTAGGGAACCGCGCGGTCTGTGTCACCCCAGCGGGCACTCTCGGCGACCACCGCGTCTTCGATCTCCTCCGCCCGAGCCTCCCAACGGGCAAGACAAGCCTCGGCCGACAAGGCCCCGCCGTCGAGGTGAACCGCCGCTCGCTCGGCATAGTGGGCCCGAAAGTCGGGGTTGGACCGCAGGCGGGCGTAGACGTGAGACACCGAGCCGGCGACATCGACGTCGATGTTGATGTGGTCTGTGGCCGACCACAGGCTGTACTCCATGTCCCACACGAAGAAGCGAAACCGCTCCCCATCGAGCCGGCGGCGCACCCCCCGCATGTTGTTGTGGCTGAACTGCTCGGGGCCGTCGCGATTCGACGTGTACTGATGAATCAGCATGTAGTCGACAAGGTCGTCTATGTCGATCATCTCAGCAACAGCTGCATAGGCCTCGGTGTCGGTGAGGTCGGCGTCGGACAAGGCGAGCAGGTGGTTGTAGGCGTCGAGGCTGCCGTCGATGGCCTCGTTGGTGGTGGTTCGGCGGTTGACGGCGTCGTACTCGCTGTCGTCTCCACCAAAACGTTCGGCCCCGAAGTCGGCGTCGGGTCGCTCCACCGCCATGTAGAGTCCCCAATACAAGCCATTGAGGAACAGGTGGACATAGGCGGCATGTCCGTCGGCCTTGCCCATCGCGGCGGCGGTGTCTCGGGCAAAGGCGTCGCGGATGTACTGGGCCTGCTCGGGGTCTCGGAAGTCCTGCCAGCCACGGCTGCCCTGGGAGCGGAGCACGATGCTGTCGAATCGGTCCACGGGTGCGTCGGGGAAAAGGGGGTGGTCGAGCTTGGTGGCCCCATACCTCGAGCGGAATTCCAACCGAAGGCTGTGCTTGAGCGTGGCGGAGTGGGGACGCCAGCCGTAGCCATGCACCCGCACGCCGCAGTCCGCCTGGAAGGAGGCACCATCGGTCTGAAGCAGCTCCATGCTGGTGGGACGCTCCCAGCTGTCGCCACGCTGGGTGGAGTGCACATAGATGCCGTCGGCTTCGCCCCAGAGGTCGTCGGGGTCCATCACGATGGACAAGGCGGGAATGGCGCGCAAGCCACGGCGCAGGTCGTCGGCGTAGGCCGGGTCGAGCACCACCTCGGGGTCCATCTCATAGTCGGCCGCAACGGGGGGCTGGGACAGGCCGGCCCAGGTGGTGGGCAAGCCGTCCGGCGCAGCGGGCTGACCGACCACATCGTCCATGAACAGCCAGGTGTGGGTGACCACGGCGCTGTCCCCCCACCCCTCCTGCAGGGCCACTGCGCGCAGCAGAGTGGTGTGCTCCACCCGCAGGTCGAGCGGCCCGTCCTCCACCCGGATGCCGTTGTCCTCGGAGGGGATGGTGCCATCGAGAGTGTAGACCAGCACGGCATCTTCCGGAAATCGGACGGTCACATCGGTGGCCGCCTCCAGCCAACCGCGGGGCGGGTCCACCCCCGGGGCGTCGACATAGCCCTGCAGGCCGTCCACATTGGGACCGCCGGGCGTGGGGGTGGGGAAGAAGCGCAGCTCGTTGGCAGGAGTGTCGATGGACAGAGCCGTGAGCGTGAGTCCGAGCAGGGCGTCTTCACCGTCGGCGTCCACCAGGCGCACCGCGAGGAGGCTGCCGTCGGCATCCGAAGGCGGCAAGGTGAGCACCAGGGGCGCATCGGCCTGCACCGCCACAGCGGGGTCGAGGTTGTCCATCCCCACCCGCACCCCATCGAGCCAGGCCTCGTAGCCGTCGTCGACCACCAGCTCCAGCCGCACGGCCTGGGCGTCCAGCGCCGCCGCGGGGACCCCCACCCGCACCACCCCCTCGCCACCCGCCAGCGCGTCGCCCACGTCGGTCTGGATGCGGTCGTCGTAGGGCGCCTGGAGCACGCCGGTGACCTCCACCTCGCCGAACGACAGCCACTCGCTGCTGTAGGCGCCGTTCACTGCGGTCTTCTCCACCCGCACATGACGGCCCGTGACGGGGGGCTCGATGGCGACGGTGATCTGGTCACCGGGACTGGTGGGGGCGCTGCCTTCGGCGACGGGATGGAGCAGCTCCGAGCGCCACACCGAGGTGGAAGCGGCATCGAGGACCTCGACCACCAGGTTGTACAGGCGCTCCGGGCAGCAGCCGCGTCGGTTGTGCAGCACCACCTCGGTGAGCTCGGCCGACGACCCGAGGTCGACCGCCCACCAGGCAGACAGGTCGGCATCGCCTGTGTGGCTGAAGGTGCTCAGGTCGCCGTCGACCGCCTGCACCCCGGTGTAGCCGTAGCCATTGGAGGACTGGGTGGTGGCGCCGAAGAGGGCCAGCTCGTTGGACAGGGGGTGGGCCGTGTCGAAGCCGATGGGCAGCACCACCTCGGTCCAGTCGGTGTCGTCGGTGGACGGGTCGGACCAGCCGGCAGGCGCCCCGGCCGCAAAGCGTGCGGTGTCGCCATCGGCGAGCAGCACCTCGGAGGCGACGTCCTGGTGGCGTCCAAAGCTCACATCGGTCCGCTGTCCCCCGAAGTCGAGCTGGTCCACGAGGGCACCCGCCGCGTCGCGCAGCACCACGGTCTCCCCGTCGGCGGACAGCTTGAAGGGCAGGGCCTCGCCGTCGGCATAGACCACCACGAATGCACCCGGCTGGAGGACATCTTCGGAAAAGGCGCCACCGGGCTCGTCGGGGTCGTCGGACAAGGTGAAGCCCGTCAGGTCGACGGCCTCCGGGCCCGGGTTGAACAGCTCGATCCAGTCGGGACTGCCGCCCGCCCCGTCCACCAGAGTGTCGTCGTTGTCGGCCATCAGCTCGGTGATGAGCAGAAGGTGGGACGGTCCCTCCTCGGCTGGTGGGGCCGAGTCCGTGGCGGAGTCGTCGGGCATTGGGAGGCTGTCCAGAGCGTCGACCCGCGCGGAGTCGGCTCCGTCGGCCTCGCCCGCGGACTTGTCGTCGCCACAGCCTCCCAGGAGCACGCCGAGGGCCAACACCGTCCACCGCATCTGTTCTTCCTCCGACGCTCCACCACGCTGTCACACACCCACCGCTCAAGGAAGGCGCACTGACAATTGTCTCGATCTGCAGACCTTCCGGACCGGCGCCTCTGCGTTTTTCTGAAATTGGTCGATAACGGTCGCCGGGGCAGCTGCGTCTGCCCCCCATGACCGCCGCCCTCGCCCGCGTGGAGCCCATGGCGACTCCCCCGACCACCCCCGCCCTCGTTCAGGCCGCCCTGGCCGGCGACCGGCTGGCGTTCGGGCGTCTCCATGACCGCTTCGCTCCGATGTGCCACGCCATCGCACTGGCCCGTCTCCCGCGAGGAGAGGCTGAAGAAGTGGTGCAGGAGAGCTTTCTCATCGCCTGGCAGCGACTCGACGAGCTGCACGACTCCGCACGCATCGGCCCCTGGCTCGCCCGCATCACCCGCAACCGGGCCATCGACTGCAGTCGTCGGCGCCGACAGACCACCGCCCTGTCGGAGCTCGACCAGCCGCCGGGGCGCTGCGACCCACCCAATGCCGAGGCCCGCCAGGCCATCCGGGCCATCCAGGCCTTGCCTGAGGCCTATCGGGAGACCTTGCTCATGCGACTCGTCGAGGGGATGAGCGGTCCCGAGATCGCCGCCAGCACCGGCATGACGCCCGCCTCTGTGCGGGTGAACCTGCACCGTGGGATGCAGAAGCTGCGCAAGGCCCTCGCCGTGGGGAGCACCCGATGACCCACCCCGAAAACGACCCCCTGTGGACTCCCGGCACCCCGCATGACGACGCCCGACTCGCCGAGCTGGAGGCCGCTCTCGGCACCCTTCGCTACCGGGGCGAGCTGCCGGAGCTGCCCGAGCGGAGCCCTCCGAAGGCCGCCCCGCGGCGAGGACGCCTGTTGCCCCTTCTGGTGGGTGGACTGGTTGCGGCGGGGGCTCTCTTCTTCGCATTCCCGAGCGCGCCCCTCCCCTCGGACCCCGTCCCCCCCGACCCCGTCCCCCTGACTCGGTCAGGCACGGCATGGGAGGTGTCCACCTTGAGCGGTCCCGCCGTGTGTCCCGACGAGCCCTGTCGACTCGACCCCGACGCCTGGTTGCAGACCGGCCCCGACACCACCGCCCTCGTCATCGTCGCCGATATCGGCTGGATGGAGGTGGGTCCCGACAGCCGCTTGCGCCTGGTCGCCACGGGCCCCGACCGACACCACCTGGAGCTGGCCCAGGGTCGGGTGGACGCTGTGGTGGACGCCCCCCCCGAGGTGCTGGTGGTCGACACGCCCATCGCACAGGCCGTCGACCTGGGCTGCGCCTATGCCCTCCAGGTGGATGCCCTGGGCGAAGGCGACCTCTCGGTGCGCGCCGGACTCGTGGCGCTCGTGCGGCAAGGAGAGGAGGTGGTGGTGCCCGCCGGTGCCACGGCACCCATCCGCGTGCCCGGCGGCCCCGGCATCCCCCATGTCGACGATGCGTCGCCCGAGCTGGTGGCCGCCCTCGACCACTTCGACGTGGAGCGCTCCCCGGCCGCAGCGGAGGCGGTGCTGGCGCTGAGCCGTCCAGAAGACGCCGTGTCCGTGTTCTGGTCGTGGGCCCGCGCCCCCGACGACGCAGCCGTCCCACTGCACGCCTGGCTCGACCGTCGACAGTCCCAAGGTCCCCCACCCCGTCCCTTCCTCCAAGACGACTGGACCCCCAAGAGCCCCCGGCTCCGCGAACGACTCGCCGCCACGAGCTGGCTCGACTGACCCAAGACAAGCCATGACGCCGCCAACGCAGCCACGCCCGGCTGCGCGGGCCTCTGCACGCCTCCCCCCCAACACGACCCAACCCAAGGACAGACCATGCCACTGCACACCTGGCTTCTTCTCGCCCACGCCAGCACCGTCCCCGTGTCCTCCGACTCCCGCGCTCCGGACACCGGCTACATCGTGCATGAGTGGGGCACCTTCACCGCCGTCGCCGGGGCCGACGGACAGGCGGTGATGTGGCGCCCACTCGCCGGACCCAGCGACCTGCCCGACTTCGTCTACACCACGGACAAGCCAGACGGCCTCCGAACCAGCGCCCGTGCCACCAAGTCGATGACGGCCACGGTGCGCATGGAGACCCCCGTGCTGTACTTCCACACCCGAGAGTCCATCGAGATCGACGTGCGGGTCGACTTTGTCGAGGGCCAGGTGACCGAGTGGTATCCGCGGGCGCGGCAGGTGGGCAACGGCATCCAATGGGGCCATGTGTTGGTGGTGCCCGGTGCCCATCCCGAGCTTCCCCACGACGGAACCGACAGCCACTACTACCCGGCCCGCGCCGTCGACAGCGCCCCGGTGCGGGTGTGCGACGAACGGGGCGACCAGTGGGAGAGCCTCCTGTTCTACCGTGGGGTGGGGACCTTCGCCTTGTCGCTGTCAGCCGAGCTGGATGGGGACGAGGTGCGGACCAGCGGTGCCGCCCAGGGCCGCGTGCTGCTCTACGAACGGCAGGGAGAGCGGGTGGGGGTGACCACCGCACCCCGAACGGGGACCCTTCAACGACCGGAGCTCGACGACCGGGTGGAGGACGCCGAGGAGCTGGTGAGGCAGGAGCTTGTCGCCAGCGGCCTGTACGCCGACGAGGCCGAGGCCATGCTCGAGACCTGGGACGATGAGTGGTTCGAGCCCGGCCTGCGCATCATCTGGGTGCTCCCCCGCGAGGAGACCGACGCACGCTTGCCACTCCACCTCGACCCGCCACCAGTCTCGTCGGTGCGCACCCTGGTCGGCCGCCTGGAGCTGGTGCTGCCGGAGCGCGCAGAGGCGGTGCGCACCGCCCTGAGTGCCCACGACGACATCGACGAGGTGGTCGCCCTGCTCACCCGCTCCGAGGGGCGCTTCGCGGAGCCGGCCCTGGTCCACCTCACCAACACATTGGAACCGGGCGCCGAGCGAGAGCGTGCCTTGGCTGTGTTGGCACAGATCCGGAGCCAGTAGAGCCGGGCGACAGGGCAGTGCATCCAGCAGATGGGGGCTGCCGGGGGTTAGACTCAAGCCCCAACGCACCCCCGGGGACGGACCATGTGGACCCTCGCAATGCTCGCCAGCCTGGCCATCGCCGGCGCAGATTCCGTCACCGCCGGACCGTTCAAGGTCGACTCCATCTACCACGGCACCCTGCGGCTCACCCACGGCGACACGGTGCTCTGGGTCGACCCCTGGACCAAGGCCCCCCTGCCCGACGCCCCCAAGGCCGACCTTCTGCTGCTCACCGACCTGCACTTCGACCACCTCGACGAAGCGGGCATCGCCAAGGTGGCCAAGGCGGACACCAAGGTGGTGGGACCGAGGGCGGTCGCCGACAAGCGCAAGGAGGCGGGCCACTCGGTCGACCATGTGCTGGCCAATGGCGAGAGCGTGGAACTGGCCGGGGTGCGCATCACGGCCACGCCGATGTACAACCTCGAGCGGGGCCCGGAGCCCGGCACGCTCTTTCACGAAAAGGGCCGCGGCAACGGCTATCTGCTGGAGTCCGCCGGCACGCGCATCTACCTCGCGGGCGACACGGCCTGCACCGACGAGATGAAGGCGCTGACCGACATCGACCTCGCGCTGCTGCCGATGAACCTGCCCTACACCATGCCGCCCGAGGAAGCCGCCGAGTGCGTGGCCGCCTTCAAGCCGAAGGTGGTGGTGCCCTACCACTACGCGGGCTCCGACCTGAGCGTGTTCGAGAAGGCCCTGGCCGATGTGCCCGGCGTGACGGTGAAGACGGTCGACGCCTACCCGGGCGGCCTGCCCTTCTGAGGCGCGTGGCTCAGCGGGCCATCTCCCGCACCTCTTCCGTCACGGCGTCTCGCCACGCCAGCAGGTCGGGGGCGGAGTCGACCAGCTCGGGCTCGGTCCAACACACGCGGGCGCTGTCCGACAGGGGGTGCTTCCGGTGGGGTTTCACAAAGGACAGGCCCACGGCGGCGGTGAGATCTGCGTAGGTGAGCCGGTCGCCCAGCAGCCGGTCTTCGGGACGCACCGGGCGCGCCTCTCCCCGGGTGAGGGCCTGGCGAAGCGTGTCGAGGGCCTCGGTCATCACGCTCAGCTCGTCGGCGCCAGCGTACTTGTCGAGCAGGCGACGGGCCGCGTCTCTGCCAATGGCCATCCCGAGCGGACCGAGCATGCCGACCGGAGGCGGAAGGCTGTCTCGAAGGGCCTCCGGTGAGGCGAGCACCCGAGCGGTGGTGCGCAGCCGGCCGGTGGCGAGAAGGCGCTCTGCCACGTCATTCCAGTGGCGCACCTCGGCCTCGCTGCCGGGCGGAATCAAGCGGTGACCCGCCTGGGCATCGGCCCACATCACGATGTCGTAGGAGTCGTCGAGAACAGTTCCATCATCGAGCAGAAGCACCGGAACGGTCACCTTGCCGCGCCAACGTCCCAGGGCCCAGCGCAGGCGCAGCTCCGACAGGGTGGGGGTGTACTCCCAGTGGCGGTAGCGGACTCCAAGCGCCCGCAAGGCAAGCCGAGCACGGAGGGACCAGGGCGAGTAGGCGATGGACGCAAGGGTGGGCATGGATGGCTCTCTGGCGAAAGGAGGGCGTCAGTTGCCAAGCTGGAAGTCGCGCTCCAGCACAAAGCCGAGCGACACGCCTTCCGGTCCGGGCCCGGCACGCATCAAGGTGGACAGGGGCGCGGGAGAAGCGGCGTAGACGCTGATGTGGTGGCTGCGGGTGTGGAATCGAAGGCCCGCATCCCAAGCGAGCACCGCGCTGGCGTCGGCCGGCCACACCGGAACCAACACATCGGCGAACACCCCATGCACGGGAATGGGCCGGAACTCGATGCCGGTGCCCACGGTGCTGCCTTGTCCGGCCGGCAGGGCATCGGAGCGGGCGCCCACCGCAGCCAGGCGGGTGGTGAGCCGACGGTCGAGGAAGGTGCGGTCGACCGTGAGCTCGCCGGTGAAGGCCGGGGCACCGGCGCTGTGAGCCATACCGGCTCCGGCGGAGACCGCCAGGCTCAAGGGGGCCGCCTGGTCGCCGTGCTGGTCGAGCAGACGGGCCTTGGCGTCGAGCCCGCTCACCCCGTCGCCGGTGACGTCGCCGAGGTGCAGGTCGAGCCAGCCACCCACCCCGACGCCGAATTCCATGGCCACGCGAAGGGGGTCCAGGGGTCGGGTGGGCATGTGGTGGCGGATGCGGAGGTGGAGGCTGCGGGCAGGCGTGACGGCCGTGGTGGGGAGCATTCCGGCGTAGGTGCCCGCCGCCCGCTGCGTGTGGGGGTGGACCTCGGGGGGCGCCTCGACGTCGACCGTGTCGCCCAGCTTGCCCACCTCGAAGGCAGGGAGCATCTGACGGGCGGCCTCGGAGTGCCCGGTGGCACCGTCGCGGTGAGCGAAGAACCAGCTGGCGTCCTTTCCGCACCCCCGCAGGATCGCCTCACCCCCGGGATGGGCGGCGATGAAGCCCGTGAGGTCGTAGACCGCTCCATCGAGCACCAGCCAGCAGTCGTCCGGACGGTCGTGGCGAGCCACCTCGGCCATGGTGAGGGGCACGCCGCCCCAGGCGACAGCAGCGAAGAGGATGAGGTGCACAGTGGGGCTCCTGGCGGTGTACCGGCCCTATCACCGCGCCGTGGCCGGTTCGCAGCAGGGCAAGCTGGCCGCGTCCACCGCAATCGCTGTGGACACCCGGCCCGGGGGTAGGATGGCGGCCCGACCACGGAGTCCCCATGTCCTCCCGTCCCTTCCTCCTGCTTGCCCTGCTCGTCTTCGGCTGCCGATCCGACACCAAGGACGATGGGTCGAGTGGGGGTGAGGTGGTCGACGACGACAGCGAAGACCTCGACGGCGACGGAGTCTCTGCTGCGGAGGACTGCGACGACGGCGACGCGTCGGTGGCACCGGGCGCCCCCGAGGTGTGCGACGGCGTGGACAACGACTGCGATGGCTCGGTGGACGAGGAGGTGGGCACGGTCTTCTACGCCGACGTGGATGGCGATGGCTTCGGAGATGCCTCCGCCCCCACCACAGCCTGCGAGCCGCCCGAGGGCTACGTCCCCGAGAACACTGACTGCGACGACAGAGATGCCGACACCTACCCCGGCGCGCCCGAGCGATGCGACGAGGGGGACAACGACTGCGACGCCGAGGTCGACGAGGAGGTGACCACCGTCTGGTACCCCGACGGGGACGGCGACGGCTTCGGGGCCACCGACAGCCCGTATGAAGGCTGCGATGCCCCTCCTGGCTTTGTGGCCGACGGCACCGACTGCGACGACAGCGACGCCACCGCCCACCCCGATGCCGAGGAGACCTGCGACGAGCGCGACGACGACTGCGACGGCGAGATCGACGAGGACGTGCAGGAGGTCTTCTATCAGGACCAGGATGGCGACGGCTGGGGCGTGGTGGAGGTGGCGACCGAAGCCTGCGCGCCCCCCGCTGGCTGGGCCCGTGCCGTGGGGGACTGCGACGACCTGGACAGCGGGGTGAGCCCGGCGGCGGCAGAGCTGTGCGACAGCATCGACAACGACTGCGACGGCGACATCGACGAAGACGACGCCGCCGATGCCCCCACCTGGTATGCAGACACCGACTCCGACGGACACGGCGATGCCAGCAACGCCTATGCCGCCTGCAGCGCGCCTTCCGGGCATGTGGCCGACGACACCGACTGCGACGACACCACCAGCGCGGTCTCCCCCTCCGCCACCGAGCTGTGCAACACGGTCGACGACGACTGCGACGGCACAACCGACGAGGACGACGCCGCCGACGCCGCCACCTGGTACGGAGACGCCGACGGCGACGGACACGGCGGCAGCACCTTCGTGCAGGTCTCCTGCGCGGCGCCCACCAGCTACGTCGCCACCGCCACCGACTGCGACGACCTCGACGCCAGCGCCTTCCCGGGTGGCACCGAGGTGTGCGACGAGGCCGACAACGACTGCAATGGCATCGTCGATGATGGCGTGGGCACCGACTACTTCGCCGACTCTGACGGGGATGGCTTCGGCGATGCGGCCTCCACCACGGCCGCTTGTGAGCTGCCCACAGGCTACAGCGCCGACGACACCGACTGCGACGACACGGATGCCACGGTGAACCCGGGGGCCTCCGAGACCTGCGACGGCGCCGACAACGACTGCGATGGCACGGTGGACAACGAGGAGGATGTGTTGGGCGACGGCGCGTCCTGCGCGGCCGAGACCTGTCTGGAGATCCTGTCTACCCGCACCTCGGCGCCCGATGGTGCGTATTGGCTCGACCTCGACGGCGCCGGCGACATCACCGAGGTCACCTGCGAGATGGATGTGGACGGTGGAGGTTGGTTGGCCGTCTTCAATTGGATGGACCCCGGCTCGGAAACCAACGCAGACGCGGCCACCCTACACGCCGCCCTCATCGTCAACACCGACATGACCGACCCCATCACCACCTCGGAGACCTCCACCAGCATCGAGACCAGCAACGTCGACCTGTCGGCCTACACAGAGGTGATGTACGGCTGGGCCGCAAGCAGCTCCGACGACGTGACCCGCTGGGGGGTGTACACCGAGAGCAGCGGGCTGACGGGCGAGTGCTACATCGACGGCTACTGCGGCGCCTACGTGGCCATCGCCAGCATGGACGTGGAGCCCACCGGCAGCACCCGCACCTTCTACACTGGCAGCCACCCCACCTACCCCCATGTGGGCATCGGCTGGAGCAGCCAGATCATCACCTGGGGCTTCGACAACAACAACTCGAGCTACGGGCACTGGGCCAACTGGTACGACACCAAGAGCTGCTGCACCGCGGGCAACACGGCCGACATCACCACACCCGGCTGGCGCTACACCATCTACATTCGCTGAGGGGTCGGATGTCGAGTCCTCCGTCGCCCGCCGTGCTCATGTTCTGTCGCATCGCGATCTGGGTGGGCAATGCAGCCGGGGTGGTGATGTTGGTGGCAGCTGGCCTCACGCTCTGGAAGGCGGGCGAGCCCAACTGGGAGACCTTCACCCAGTTCTTCGGTGGGCTCTGGTTCGCGATGGGCGGTGTGTTTCTCGGGCTCGGTCGGGGGCTGCCCATGCTGCTGCTCGGGCGCGCCAAGGTGGGCGGCCTGCTCAAGGTCATCGCAGCAGCCACCAACGAACCGGAGCCCGTGCGGGCTGGCACGATGGTGCGGGTGCGGGGTGCGGTCTTCCTCTTCGCGGGGCTGACGCTTTGCATCCCGGGGCTGGGACTCGCGCTGGCCGCGGTCTTTGACGCAATCTCGTAGACGCGTGCCCGGACAGAAACTCAGAACAGCGTGCTGCAGACCGTTGTGGTGTATTCGGCGAGAATACGGTTCTTGCCTGATCCGGCCCCATTCCGGCTCCTCCGAGTGGTCGACCCGGGCACATTGATGGGGCGCGCCACGCTGCCCGCACAGCCACCGGAGACCCCATGACCGCACGCATGTCCCTCGCCTTCGCCTTGCTGTTCCTCGCCCTGCTTGCCGGTTGCGATGGAATGGAGAACGGCCTGTTCAACACCAACGGCACCGAAGTCGGTGGAGAGAAGTCCCGCTCCTCGCTCCACACCGCAGGCGGTGACGACGAAGACGCAGACGACGGCGACGACGACTGTGGGGACGACGACGACGACGACGACGACGACGACGACGACGACGACGACGACGACGACGACGACGACGACGACTGCGACGACGACGATGACGACGACGACGACGACGACGACGATGACGACGACGACGACGATGACGACGAGGACGACGAGGACGACGAGGACGACGAGGACGACGAGGACGACGACCTCTACTGACCTCCCCCCTCACTCACTGCGGCGGGACAGCCCTCGGGTGGTCCCGCCGTTGCTGTTCTCAGCGGCAGTCGTCGTCGTGGTCGCAGACGAAGCTGGCGCCGTCACCCGGGGTGAGCGTGCCGCTGCCATCGGTGTCGTAGGCCACATCATCGGTGCCGAAGTCCACCGTGTCGACCTCGAGGGTTCCGCTGGGGCTCTGGTCGGCGATCTTGATGCGGATGCCGTCGCCATCGTCGCCCGCCGTGTTGCCGGACACACTGGCGCTCGAAGCGGTGCTGCCGGAGGGGATGCTGCCTGACAACACCACGTCTTCGTTGCGCTTGATGTCGATGTAGAGGCCACCCCCGTCGTCGGCGGCTTCGTTGCCATCGAAGGAGGAGTCGGTCGCGGTGACGGTGTCGCGCAGGTAGGCGCCGCCGCCGTCCCGGCCGGAGAGGTTGTCGTCGACCGTGCAGGTGTCGAGGCTCAGCTCCCCGTTGGACTGGTAGAGGCCACCGCCATTGCCATCGGCCTCGTTGCTGGAGAGGTCGGAGTCGAGGAAGCTGACGTCGGCATCGCCCTCGATGAAGACACCGCCGCCCTTGTCGTAGGCGTAGTTGGTGGTGACCGTGACGCCGTCGAAAGACACCCCCACGCTCCCGTCGTCGCCGTCGATGTAGATTCCGCCCCCCACGTCGGCATAGTTGTCCTCGATGGTGCTGTCGACCAGGGTGAAGGCCGAGTCGAAGCTGGCGATTCCGCCGCCGCCGTCCCAGCCGTCGTTGCCACTGATGCGCAGCGAGTCGCCCGAGAAGGTCGACGAGTCGACCACGATGCCGCCCCCGTCCCAGCCGTAGCCGGACTGGAGGGTGAAGCCGCTCATCTCGACGTCGGCATTCCAGTAGGCATCGAGGACCGACCCGTCCCAGGTGCCGTCGAGCACGGTGACCGAGGCGCCGTCGGGACCGATGATGTCGACCGCATCGCCCCCGACCTCGAGGTTGACGTACCAGGTGTCCTCGCAGATCCACAAAGTGCCGTCGCCGCTGCTGGACCAGCTGACTGCGCCGGAGCTGCTGCCGGCACCGAGGGTGGTGGACAGGTCGGTGGAAGCCCCGCTGGTGTCTTCGAAGCGGGCCATGCCGGCCTGAGAGGTGGCCGCATCGCAGTCGTCGTCGACGTGGTTGCAGATCTCGGTGGCGCCGGGATTGACGTCGGCATCCCCGTCGTCGCAGTCATCGGCCGTGGTGACATGGCCGGAGGCGGGGTCCTCGCAGAAGGTGGTGCCTGTCGCACTGCTGTCGCCGTAGCCATCGGCGTCGGCATCGACGTACCAGGTGGTGCCGGTGCTGGGATCCACCGAGGGGTCGGCGTCGTCGACCAGTCCGTCGCAGTCCTCATCGACATCGAATTCGTCGCAGACCTCGGTCGCGCCGGGGTTCACGGCGCTGTCTGCGTCGTCGCAGTCGGTGGTGTCGGCCACATAGTTGGTGGTGCTGGAGGAGGGGTCCTCGCAAGCGGACAGAGGAGTGGAGTCGGCGTCGCCGTAGCTGTCCCCATCGGCATCCACGGCCCACACGGTCATGGAGGTCGGGTCGGTGCTGGCGTCGTCGTCGTCCGACAAGCCGTCGCAGTCCTCGTCGACGTCGCCCGCATCGCAGACCTCGGTGGCGCCAGGGTTCACGGCGGCATCCGCGTCGTCGCAGTCGGTGGCATCGACCACGTAGAGGTCGCCGTCGGTGGAGGGGTCGTCGCAAGCCAGAGTGGGGGCCGCGCTGCTGTCGCCGTAGCCATCCCCGTCAGCGTCGGCGGTCCAGGCGGTCGCGGTGCCGGTGTCGACACCAGGGTCGGCGTCGTCGGACAGGCCGTTGCAGTCCTCGTCGGTGTCGTGGGAGTCGCACACCTCCATGGCATCCGGGTTCACCGCCGCGACGAGATCGTTGCAGTCATCGGCGTTATCGGACATTCCAGCAGGCGTCGCGCAGGCGGAAGCGGCGGAGGTGCCCGCCCCGTAGCCATCGCCGTCATTGTCGAGGTAGAAGTCGCGAAAGGTGCTGGTGTCGACCGAGTCGTCATCGCCATCGACCAGGCCGTCGCAGTCGTTGTCGAGGTCGTCGCAGATCTCGGTGGCCGCGGGGTGGATGGCGGGATCGACATCGTTGCAGTCGGTGTCGTCGGCCACGTAGCCAGAGGGAAGCTCGCAGGCCTGCAGTGCGGTGGCGGCGTCGCCGTAGCCGTCGTCATCGGTGTCGGCGAAGAAGGTGGACAGGGCCGCAGGGTCGATGGAGTCGTCCAGATCATCGATGAGCGCATCGCAGTCGTTGTCGATGCCGTCACAGACCTCGGTGGCGTCCGGATGCACGGAGGAATCGCCGTCGTTGCAGTCGCCGTCCACTGCCACGGAGCCAGCCGGTGGGTCGCAGCTGCGGCTGGAGCTGGCGGCGTCGCCGAAGCCATCGCTGTCCGTGTCGGCGAACCACACCGCTGCGTCGAGGGCGTCATCGGGGTCCACCACACCGTCGCAGTCGTTGTCGATGCCATCGCACAGCTCGTCGGCGCCCGGATGCACGGAGGCATCGGCGTCGTCGCAGTCCTCGGAGGCCGGCACACCGTCGCCATCGGCATCGGGGTCGTCGTCGGTGAGTCCACCGGAGTCCTCGCCCACCTCACCTGTCTTCGAGAACTCGGCGGGAACCTCGGGGTAGCAGGCGGCGAGGATCAAGACCGAGATGGCAGGCAGGATGCGGGACATGGTGGACTCCGAGGGGTGGTGTCCGGAGACTACATCCGTGCCTCGCCGTATTTGTCACGACTTGTCTCTGGCCTGCCCCACCACAGAGGACTCCCCTGGTCCGGCGACTGCAGCCAGGCCGAGTGGCGGATGGATGCCCCGACACGACCCAAGACGCAGACCGCCGACCCACCCCCGAGATGTCGGGAGGGGTCGGCGGCGAGACAGCCCTGGTGGGCGTCGGAAAGGTCGAAGACCTCAGGGAGTCGGGACGAGACCCGAGCAGTAGCAGGCCGTGAAGTCGCCCGAGGAGGACGAGCCGTCGTCGTAGGTGACGGTGACGCTGCTGATCTCGGCATCGTTGCCGGAGGAGTAGACGTCGAGGTCGGCCGAACCCGTGTCGGAGTTCGCGAAGATGCCCGAGGTGGAATCCTCGAGGAAGGACACAGCCGGGATGGAGGCCGGGGGCGCCGGCGCGACGGGCTCGCCGATGTCGAGCGTGTCACCGGCGGAGGCCGAGGGGTCGTCGATGATGATGGTCATCTTCGTGCCCGTGTAGGTGCTCGTGCCCAGAGCGAAGTCGCAACCGCCGCCTGCACCTGCGGTCTCGTAGCCGATGATCATGGCGCCGAAGGAGGAGTCCTCCCAGGCCCACGAGTCGAAGGTGTAGGAGGTGCCGCTGGAGTCGGTGGCCGTGACGGTGTCGGGGCTCAAGCAGTCGGCGTCGGCATCGGCGTCGGTGTCGGCATCCGTGTCGGCGTCGGTGTCGGCATCCGTGTCGGCGTCGGTGTCGCTGTCCGTGTCGGAGTCGGTGTCGCTGTCCGTGTCGGAGTCGGTGTCGCTGTCCGTGTCGGAGTCGGTGTCCGCGTCGGCCTCTTCGCCTTCGCCCTCACCTTCGCCCTCACCTTCGCCTTCACCCTCGCCCTCGCCGGAGTCGTCGGCGCAGTCGGGGCTGCTGGCACAGCCGTCGTCGTCGCAGTCGAACAGACCGTCTTCGTCGTTGTCGGCACCGTCGGTGCAGTCTCCGGGTTCAGCACCTTCACCCTTGCCGCCACACGCGGCCATGGTGAGCACAATGGCGGCCAAGGGGCCGAGCCAGCGCAGGTTGGAAATCATCATCGCCTCCAGAACTCCAAAAGGATTCGCTACATCATGCCGCAGGTATCGCTCGGGCTGCAAGCCGCCTGCAAGTCGGTGGTGTCCCTACATCGGGTCTGGCCCCGGTGTCTTGATGACAGCTGCGCTGGCACAGGCTCGAATCGCCCACTCCCGCCGCACTCCTTCCCTCCCAGGGAATCGCTGCCGCTCCCTCAGCCGGGCACACTCGGAGTGAGCCTGACAACCCCGTCGGCTCCTCCCCGGAGGTCCCATGTCCACCCGGCTCCCATCCGCCCTGCCCTCGGTGCTCCTCGCCGCCGGCTCGCTGGCCCTGCTGCTTGCCATCGGCGCCGGACACATCGACCTCATCGGCATTCTCGACGCCATTCCGTCCTGGCTGCGGCACGGTGGCGCCCTGCTTGTGGGCGTGCTGTCCACCTGGCGCACGGTCGTCCACTTCCGGCGGGCCACCGCCACCAGCGACGAGACCCACGAAGGCGGCCTCGCCCGGGTGCGGCACCTCACCCTCGCCCTCCGGGCCGGCCTGCTCGGGTTGAGCGCCGTCGCCCTCGTCTCCGGCTGGCTGACCGACTCCGACACCCTGGTGGGCCTGGCCCTGGTCATCGGCCTTGAGGAACTCTACGAGACCACCATCGTGCTGGGCATTCTCGATGGGGTCAGGACTTCCGATATCACATATTCCGCCGAGTGACTGAGCCCCACCTCAGAGCGCCGGACAGCCGGGCTCCGGGGTGGCGGACACCGCGAAGTCGGCGGTGGAGTCGTCGGTGTCCTGGAGCACCCCATCCGCATCCCGGACCCGGCGCACCGACTCGCCCGTGTAGATGTCGGACACATAGGTGAAGCCCGCGTCGATGTCGGCGTGGAGGCGCTTGAAGTCGCCACTGTCGCCGTCCATCAGCCCTTCCATCGTGTCCACCACCGACGCGGCGGGCACCGAGAGCGTCCGGCCAGACGGCGAGAGCTCGGCGTCGTCGATGGGGGAGAGGACCACGATGGTGGGGCCGAACACGGTCACCAGCCAGTCGATGCCGCCGGTGAAGTGGACCGGCTCCAGGTTGGGGACGATGGCGTCGTCGGTGTCGTCACCGCCCTCCACCACCGTCTCGAAGTCGGCGTCCCACAGGTCGATGGTGGAGTAGGGCGTGTGCTGGCCGGCATCCTGAGCGATGAGCAGGCAGTCCCCTGGCGCGACCAGCACGTCCTCCGGAGCGCCCGGGACCCGCCACAGGTTCGACATCACCACCAAGGTCGGGTCGTCGGCCCGGGCATCGGGGCGGTCGCCAGGGTTGATCCGGCCCGCGAGACCGTAGGCATCTCCCACCAGCAGGCCACCCGCAGCGACCGGGGTGTCACTCGTGTTGCGCAGCCGGATGAATTGGTCGGAGAAGTAGTGGTCTCGGCCTTCGGAGGGCGCAGCGCCTGCGTAGTAGACCTCTTCGATGAGCAGGCGGCCCGCGGGGGGCTGGGGCTCCGGCGGCGCGGGGTCGCCGGTGTCTGCGGTGTCTGCCGAGTCGTTCGAGGGGACGGAGTCGGTGCCCTGTTTGTCCGAGGACGCCGACGAGCAGGCCGAGATCACCGCCAGGAAGGCGACGAGACGAGACGGGCGCACAGGGACCTCCACCGAGTGAGCGGCCTCCTATCCCGACCCGGCGCCAAGACGTCAGCCGGCGTCGGGCAGGGTCCCGGCCTCCACCGCTTCGAGCTCGTGGCCGACGTGCACCACGAGGCCCGGCACCGCGTCCGCGAGCCCCTTCAACGCCCGCAGGCTGGCGCGGTTCTCCTCGGCATTCTCGGTGAAGGTGCCCGGTGCCACGCCATTGTCCCACCCCCAGCGGGTGTGGCAGGTGTCCCCCGTGACCAGCACAGGGCCGGCCTGGGTGCGGGCGAGCACGGCGATGCTTCCCGCGGTGTGGCCCGGGGTGGACAGGGCCCAGAGGCTGCCGTCCCCCAGCAGGTCCCAGGCGTGGGCGATGGGTCCGAGCCGCACCGACTCCGACAGCGGCCAGCTCGACAGCGGGAGCGCACTGTCGGTGGTGTTGCGCATGGTGCGCACCATCAGGGCATTCTGGATGCTGCGCTCGGTGCCTTCCTCGGGACCGACATAGACCGGCACATCGGCTCCGAGGTCGGGAAGGCCGAGCACATGGTCGAGGTGGGTGTGGGTGAGCAGGACGCCAGCCGGCGTGCGACCCGCGAGGATGCTCTCCAGGGAAGCCACAGGCTCCATTCCCCCGAGGAACATGCGCACCAGCCCCCTCAGCGGCCCCTTCCCGCCACCCGCCAGCTCGGAGCCGATTCCGGTGTCGACCACCCAGGTGCCGGCGGTCGGATGCTCGAAGACGTGTACGGGGAGCACGATGTCCATCTTGTCCGCCGGAAGGTGCGCGGCGGCGGGATCGGTGAGGTCGATCAAGCCCTTGCGGGCCACCGACCAGCGCGCAGACAGGTGGGCCTCGTGGCGAATGGGACCGGGCGTGGAGACAAAGGCGGCGAAGTCGGCAAAGGGCTCGGGATCGGGCGTCGGCTGGAGCCGCTCGGGATGCGGGACGGTGGTGCAGGCGGACAAGGCGAGGGCGAAGGGGACGAAGCGGTGCATGGAACCTCCGCCCCCTTCCTCACGCATCCCCGATAGGATGTCAGCGCCCAATAGCGGGTGTAAAGCATTCAGATTCGGATGGATTCGCCATGGACTGGGACGACCTGCAGGTGTTCCTCGCCGCCACCGAGCACCACACCCTCACGGCGGCGGCCCGGTCCCTCGGACTGTCCCAGGCCACGGCCTCCCGCCGAGTGGCCCGGCTGGAGGAGCAGCTCGGTCAGGTGCTCTTCGAGCGGTCGCGCACGGGCCTCGTCGCCACACCCGCCGCGCGCGCCCTGCTGCCCCACGCCGAGGCGATGGCGGCCTCCGCCCGGCAGGCAATGGCGGCCGTGCAGGGAGTCCGGGCCGAGCCAGCCGGCCGGGTTCGTCTGGCCGCACCGCCGGGGGTGGCAGTCGACCTGGCCACCGTGTTCCTCCCTCGGCTCCGACAGTCCGCCCCCAAGGTGGAGCTGGAGCTGCTGTCGAGCACACACCTGCTTGATCTGAGCCGCCACGAGGCAGATCTCGCCATCAGGAGCACCGCGCCCACCGCCGGCGACCTCGTCTGCCGCACACTGTCGCCGGTCCGCCTCGGGGCCTACGCCAGCCCCTCCTTGTTGGCGAGGAAGCTTGCGCCCGGGGAGCTGCCCTGGGTGCAGTGGTCGGACAGCCTCTCGCACCTGTCCATGGCCCGCACCATCGCCCGGATGCTCGACGGACGTCCTCCCGCGCTGGTATCGGACAGCATCCTCGTGCTCCGGGCCGGCTGTGCGGCCGGCATCGGGTGCATGCTCATGCCCGCCTGGCAGGCGCAGCTGGCGGGACTCGTGCAGGTGGAGCTGCCCGGTGTGGCCCTGCCTTCGGTGCCGGTCTACATCGTGGGTCCCGGTTCGCTGTGGCGGCTGCCCCGGGTGAAGGTGGTGGTGGAGGCCCTCACGGAGCTCATCGCCGAGCTGCAGTAGGCCGTCCCGCTACTCCTCGATGGGCGCGGGACCCTGCTCCCGGGCCGTCGCCGCTTCCGCAGCGCGCTGTCGGATGATCCGAAGCTCGGCCCGAAAGGCAGGCGACCCCAGCCCGTCGATGGCGAGCAGGGCATTCGCGAAGTCGAGCAAGCCGACGTAGTCCTTGCGCAGCACGAAGCTGTCGAGGACCAGGTTGGCCGCCTGCTCGGCGATGCGGGTGGAGGGCTCGGCGGCGATGGCCCGCTCGAACACCGGCGCCGCGGCATCGAACTGGTTGAGCTCGTAGTGGTTCCAGGCCGAGGCATAAGCGAGGCTCTGCACCTTCGGATCGGCTGGCCACGCCTCGATGTATTGGGCGAGCGCGGCCTGCAGCTTGTCGTCCCAGGGACTCGGACCGACGGGGTCGAGGCTGCCACGTTCGGGCAGCGAAGCCCGCCCTGCCGACCGCTCGAGCTTGAGCTGTGCCTTGGCCGCGTGCACGGCAGACTCCGCACAGAATCGCGCCCGCCTGCCCGCCGGGTCGGCGGCGACCACATCCATGTAGTGCGTGTAGGCGGCGTCGTAGCGCTTGAGCTTGTAGAGCAGCTCGGCGTAGGCGTAGCGCACCTCCGTGCTGTGGGGGTGGCCGTCGAAGTGCCTGAAGTACAGGGCATAGGCGCGGTCGGCGAGTGCGTAGCGGGCCGCGGCCTCGGTCGAGCCGCCCAGGGCCCGGGCCTCGCGGTGCAGGTCGAGGGCGAGCATGCGGAGCTGCGGCTCGTGGGACAGCAGGTCGGAGGAGCCCACCGCGAGGGCAGCCAGCTCGGACTCCAGGCGCACCATGGCGACCTCGGGGGAAGGCGGGGTAGCCGGGCGATGCGCACAGCCCAGGCCCGCGATCAACAGCACGACGACAGCGGCGCGAGCGGGCATCGTGGGTCCTCCGGGGCGGCATGGAGCGGTTCGTCTGCCCCCCGCCTCGACCCGCATGGTGCGTGCCAGTTCCCTCGTCCACAAGAAAGGGAGATCGCCGCGTACGCTTCAGCGTGCCTTCAGGTTTGCAGGTGAGGATGGAAGCAAGGTCGGAATGCGCCGACCAACGCAGCGCGAGGAGACCCCGATGACCCCCATGCTCGCCTTGTCCAGCGCCCTCGGCGCGGCCTGGGCCGCCGAGACACCACCCTCTGAGAACTGGTTGAGAGTGGGTGTGACCGCACCCTACGGGGTGCAGCCCGGCCTCACCCTGGCCGCCAGCACCGATCTGGCCACCTGGCAGGGCCGTCGCCGCGATGCTGCCTTGTCGGTGGGCCCCAGGCTCGCCGGCTTCGGCCGACCCCACAACCACATCAGCGGCCTGCTGGGAGCGGAGGCGAGCGTGCGCTGGACCCACTCCGAGACCGGCCGCTTCGTGTCGATCGACGGCGGGCTCGGCTACCTGGCGGCGGCCCAGATCACTGAGGTGCAGGTCGATCTCGGCAGCGGAGAGCTGGAGCGCACCCGCAGCCTGGAGCATCACTTCCTGCCCACCCTGGGCGTCCACTTCGGCCGCAACGCCCCCCACAAGGTGGGCTGGTACGCCGGCTTGTCCGCCGGCCGCCACCTGTCCCCACAGACGCCCGACAGCCTGTGGTTCACCGCAGAAGCGGGCGTGCGCTTCGCCTTCCCCGCGGGGGGTGCCCGATGAAGAGACGCGACTTCCTCCAGGCCTGCGCGGCCCTGTCGAGCCTTCCTTTCTTCGCCGGCCTGGCGGGCTGTGAAGGCGACGGGCGGGGCGAGTATTGGGACATCGACGTCCGCTTCACCGGCAAGGTCATCGTGATCGGTGCAGGCGCCGCAGGACTCGCGGCTGGCTACCTGCTGGCCCGCCACGGCATCGACTTCGAGATTCTCGAGGCGGCCCCGCAGATGGGGGGACGCGTGCGTCGACTCGACGACTTCGCCGACTTCCCGATCGACCTCGGCGCCGAGTGGATCCACTCCGACCCCGCCGTGCTGTCTCGTCTCATCGACGACAGCCAGGTGAACGGCAGCGTGGATGTGGTGCCCTACAGTCCCCAGAGCATCGAGGCCTTCCACAACGGAAGGCGACGCAGCTACAACTTCGGCGGCAAGTACTACAGCGAGTTCAAATTCAAGCGAACCACCTGGTACGGCTTCCTCGAGACCTTCATCGCGCCCGACGTACTGCCGTTTCTACAGCTCGACACGCCGGTGGTGTCGGTGGACCGCTCAGGCGACCGCATCGTGGTGACCGACGCCCGCGGAGCTCGCAGAGAGGCCGATCGTGTGGTGGTGACGACCCCCCTCAAGGTGCTGCAGGACGACCTCATCGACTTCATCCCCAGCTTGCCCGCAGCCAAGACGAATGCCATCCATGCCGTGACCATCCCCAATGGTCTCAAGGCCTTCTTCGTGTTCGACCAGCGCTTCTACCCCGACCTGCTGGTGATGGGGGACCCGCTCGAAGACGCCTCCTACAACAAGCTGTTCTTCGATGGGGCCTTTCGCAAGCAGGCCGACACCCACCTGCTGAGCTTCTTTTGCGTGGGCCGACCCGCAGATGCATACGCAGACCTCGACGACGACGCCATCATCGACACGCTCATCGGCGAGCTCGACGAGGCCTTCGATGGCGCGGCCACCCGGCACCTGGTGCGGGCGAGGGTGCAGAACTGGTCGGCGGAGCCCTATGTGCGGGGCGCCTACTCCAACCGATGGGCTGGCGGCTTCGAACGAATCCTCCGCAACCTGCGCAAGCCGGTCGACGGGGCCTTGTATTGGGCCGGGGAAGCGATGTCGTCGAGCGACACGGCCACCGTGCACGGCGCGATGCAATCCGCCTACGAAGCGGTGGTGGACCTGCTGGAGACACCCGACTGAGAGAGGGACGCCCGCGTCGGGCGCCGAGTCAAGCCAACACAAGTGCTGGACAGGGGCGCAGCTCCAGGCGTCCCCCGTGCCGCTCCGCAATCCGAGCCACCAATGCAAGTCCGAGGCCCGACCCTCGGCTGCCCTGCCCCCGCTTGAAAGGGGCCACGGTGTGGGCCTCCGGGATGCCGTCCCCGCGGTCCCAGACCTCCACGCGCCCCTCCGACACCACCACCTTGGCGACCCCACCGCCGTGGGTGCGGGCGTTGTCCACCAGGTTCCGAACGGCCACCTCGATGAGACGCCGGTCGACGGTGACCACGGTGTCTACGGCCTCCAGCACGTCATCTTCGCTCAGGCACACCTCCACCAACAGGTCGAGCCGTACCTTTTCGAGCTGGGGGGCGTCGTGTGCCAGCCGCGACCAGGTGAGCAGACGCTCCACCATGTCGGAGGTGCGCACCACGGTGTCCTGCAAGGCGTGGGCCACCTCGGGCAGCTCGTCGGCCGGCGTGACCTCCAGCAAGGCCTTGAGGGTGGCCATCGGGGTGCGCAGCTCGTGGGCCGCCCCGGCGAGGATCTGCTCGCGCTCGGTGAGAGAGTCCTGCAGGGCTCCGAGGATGCGTGCCGACACCCACCGGCTCACCACAAGGCCGACCAGCACGAAGCCCAGCGCCATGGACAGGATGATGCCGCCCACCTCGGCCACCTCGCGCGAAGCGGGCTCCAGGGGCGCCGAGGTGATCACAGCACCCACCACGCGGTCGGCGTCGTCGTAGGCAGGCACTGCGAACAGACGCAGGCCCTCGGCTTGTCGGAACAGGCCGTCCTCGCTGGCCATCGCCCTGCGCACCATGCGCCCACGCAGGGGGACATCCGGGCCGAACACCACGCCACCTTCGGGAGTGGCCACCGTGACGTCGACCGGTCCGTTCGTGAGCTCGGGCTCCTTTCGAAGCAGTTCGTCGCGAAAGGTGCCGTCGGGCAGAAACCAGGCCAGGCCGTAGGCCGCCATGGCGTGAACCCGCAGCTCCTGATCGAGGTCGGTGCGCACCCCGTAGTGGACGAGGCCCACCGACAGCAGGGCCATCAGCAGCACGCCGCCCACCCAGGCGAGGGCGTTGGCGCGGGCGATGCGGTGGGCCAGCCTGCGGGGGTCAGTCATCGAGCACGTAGCCGAGACCACGCCGGGTGCGGATGAGCGGTGGCTTTCCCAGCTTTCGACGGAGTGCAGACACGGCGGCCTCTTCCACATTGGAGCCGGGCTCGTGGTCGTTGTCCCAACAAGCCTGCCGCAGCTGCTCCCGACTGACCACGCGTCCGCGGCGCTCCATGAGCACCTGCAACACAGCCAGCTCCTTGGGTCGCAGGGGCAGCACCACCCCCGCCCGCCGCACCTCCGCCCGTGCCGTGTCGAGGGTGAGGTCCGACACTTCCAACACAACGCTGCCCAGCGCCGGGCCCCGCCGAGACAAGGAGCGCACCCGAGCCCGCAGCTCGCCCAGATCGAAGGGCTTGACCACATAGTCGTCGGCGCCCGAGTCGAGGCCAGAGATGCGGTCGGGCACCGAGTCGCGGGCGGTGAGCACCAACACAGGATGGCGACGCCCCTGTCGACGCCAGGCCCGCAAGGTGTCGAGGCCATCGCCATCGGGCAGTCCCCGGTCGAGGATGACCAGCCCGTAGTCGTGTACCCGGGCCTCTACCTCCGCGGCGGCGCGAGTGCCGACCGTGTCCACGGCATGGCCATCGGTGCGCAGGGCACGGGCGATGGCGTGGCGGAGGGCGGGTTCGTCTTCGACCAGGAGGATGCGCATGGTCCCAACCTACTCGGGGGCGACCGGCTGGTCATTGGTGACGCAGTGGATGCCACCGCCGTTGCGCCACAGGGCGTCGACGTTGGCGAAACGCACCTCCCGACCGGCAAAGAGGTCACCCAGGACCTCCTCGGCGACGGCATCTTCGCTTGCGTAGCCGCTGGTGGCGACCAACACGAAGCCGTTTCCCACCAGGAAGTTCATGAACAGCGCGGCGTCGGGCGACTCGAGGCGGAGCACCTCGAGGTCGGGGCGCTGGCTGCGGATCTGGTCGGCGACGTCCTCCATGAGCTGACTGCCGTCCTTGCCCACCAGGATGGTGTCCTCGGCGACGAATCGGGCCATGCCGTCGATGTGGCCGCGGGTCCCGTCCATTGGATCGAAGCCTTCCGCCCAGATCACCGAGTCCACCCCGAGCGCCTCCTGAAAGGCCTCGGTGAGCGCCTTCCTGGAGTGCCCCGGGTTGCGATGGGACACCACGCTCCAGTTGACCATGGCGGTGTCGGAGCCGTTCACCTCGAGGTCGCCGCGCTCATGGATGACCGGGATGTACTCGGTGGGCAGGTCGAGCAGCTCGGCCACGACGTCGGGCACCACGTTGTCGTCGACGTAGAGGCTGGCAGGCCCCCACTCGCCACCCCAGCCGTCGAACTCCCAGTTCTGGATGACCAGCTCGCCGTCGACCTCCACGTAGCGGGGGCCGTTGTCGCGCATCCACGAGCTGTTGGTGGGCACGGTGTGAATGGTGAGTCGGTCGACGTGGGACAAGGCGCCGCTGGCCCGGTCGTGCTCGTAGCGGTCGGGCACGAGCAGGTGGACGTCTTCGTACTCGGCCACCACCTCGATGATGGACACGAAGCTGTCGGCCACCTGCCGCCCCTCCCACTCGGCGGGCCACTGCAGCCAGATGGCCTCTTGGGGCTCCCACTCGGCGGGCATCCGGCGGGTGTTGCCGGGGAGGTCCATCGAGATGTCGTTCCGCGGCTTCTTCTCCAGGCAACCGACGAGCAGGGCGGGGATGCAGGCGAGGGCGAGGGTGCGGGTCATTGGGACTCCTCCAGCTTGGGTCCACCTTCACCGTGACGCGCGAGCCTGAACGTACCCTGAACGCCCGGCCAAAAACCATGTCTCGAAAGGTCACGGTGACCGGATGGCCCATCTGCGGTGTTTCACGCGCCCCCAACCCCGGCAGATGCATGCGTGTCCACCCCTCCGTTCTGCTTGGCGGCGCCCTGCTCTCGGGCTGCGTCACCTCCCTTCGCCCCTTCAACGACGACTTTTCCGAGGAGACGCCCGAGCGGGCCCTGTCCCTCGCCGTCGACCGCCTGTCCGACGTGTACAGCTTCACCGCCTGGAAGGGCCTGGACTGGCCGGCCATCGAGGCGGAGCTGTCGGAGGAACTCGACGAGAACAGCGACCCTGACACCATCTTCCGCAAACTGGCCCAGTCGATGCCCGACGGGCATGTCTCCATCTGGAACGACGACCGAGACCGCAATCCCTGTCCCGAGGCCGACGGCAGTCTGGGCTTCCGCGTGGCACGGACCGATGAAGACGACCTGGTGGTGGTGCATGTGGACCGTGGGGGCTCGGCCGCCATCGCGGGTGTGCAGCCGGGGGACCGCTTCGATGGCCGGGCGGGAAGCTCCGCCGAAGATGCCCTCGCCGCAGCGCCGCTGCACTGCTCGCCTTTGGGTCTGGCGACCGTGGACCGACAGGAAGCGGTGGCGGGTGTGCTGGTCGGACGGGGGCCGCTGGGGGCGTCCGTGGACGTTCAGATTGGTGGCCAGGCGCTTGTTCTCGAAGCGGTCGACCGCGAGGGGGCGTGGCGACACCAGCTCGGCCTGCAGGCGGCCAACGAGCGGCTGAGCGCGCGGATGGTGGGGGACGGCATCGGCGTGCTGGCCATCGGCTGGGAGGACACGGTGCTCAGCGAGGAGGGCTTTCGTCGCAGGCTCAAGGGGCTGTGGCGACAGGGGGCGCGTCGGCTGGTGCTCGACCTGCGCGACAACGACGGCGGCACCGACCAGACGGCCGCCAACATCGTGGGCACCTTCACCGACCGGAGCTGGTTCTACGAGACCATCACCATGTACGACCGGCGCACCGAGCGGCAGGCGGAGGTGAGCGAGGTGTGGGTGGAGCCCCAGGAGCTGCGCTGGGACCTGCCAGTGGTGGTGCTCGTGAACGGCAACACGGTGTCTTCGGGAGAGGGCATGGCGATGATGCTGGCCCGCTTTCCCGACGTGGAGGTGGTGGGCCTCGAGGGGACGGCCGCCTCCTTCGGCTCGGCGGGCTCGTCGATGAAGCTGCCGGGCGGATGGACGATGTCGTACCCGGCCGGGCGCTCCCTCGACCGACGCGGCCGAATCCAGCTCGACAGCGATGCCAGCCTCACGGGCGGGGTGCAGCCCACACTGCCGGTGCCCCGCTCGGTGGACAACCTGGTCGCGGATGCCCAGGACCCCGACAACCACCTCATCGAGCTCGCCATCGAGCTCGGACTCGGGGGGCGCTGATGCTCGCATGGCTCCTGTCCGCCGCGCTGGCCTCCACGACCTGGTCGGGGGTGCCCGACACCGCTGGCACCGTGGACGCAGGCGAGGTGGTGGTTCGCCTGCCCTATGGCCGCTCGTCGGTCGGACTGTCCGAGAAGACCGAGCTGATGGTCATTCCACTCGACGTCCCGCTCCGGGGCACCCGCGTGGGCGTGGAGCACGAGGTGGGGTCGACCCAGACCTGGACGGTGTCGGTGGTTCCCAGCGCGGCGATGAAGTGGAGCGGCGGTCGGGTCTCGACTCGGGTGGACGCCTTGGCGGCCCGGACGTGGACCCACCACCGCGCGCACCTGGGCCTGTCCTCCGACGCACGCCTCCTTCGGCAGACAACCCTCGGCGAGACGCGCACGGTGGCCTGGTCTCTGGAGCGGGTGGACGTGCCCCTCACCGTCGCGTGGGACTGGATGCCAGACGGCGCGTCGGGGCGCACGATGGTGCGGACGAAGCTGCGCACACCGCTGCACGACGAAGGCGAGGCGCTGAACTGGCTCACCGCCCAGGCCGGCTGGCTGCGTCGCTGCGGAGCGAAGCAGCGGCTCCACATCGACCTCGGCGTCGGCACGCTGGTGGGTCAGCCGACCGAGCACATCTTCCTGGGCGACTACAGCCACACGCTGGTGATGGCGTGGCCTCGGGTGGATGTGTGGCTGCAGTTCTGAGCCGGTGCCAGGTATTGCGAGTTGCACCAACTGCTCCCGACAGGCTGTTGTTGAGCGCAGCGTCAGGAGCATTTTGTTGCACTGACACCCCGGATTCAGGGTCGGCACGGGCGCGCGCGCCCTCGCCGACAGATGAACACCGTGTTTTCGGCGCTCGTGCAACCCTGAACTCCGGGCACCTTCCTCAACAGCTGAGCGGTGGACAGTGAGAGTGCAACTTGTCAATCCTGACGCCGCGCTCGCGCTCAACGGATGGGATCTGCAACGATATTGACTTGCGTTTTCATTTGAAAGAGGTGAAGTCCGGTGCCCCCCCGGGAGGCCACCATGCGCACCTTGCTTTTGTCGTTGACCGCGCTGCTCGTTGGATGTGGAGACACCGCGACACCCACCGGGGAGCCGGCCACACCAAAGGTCGAAGAAGCCCCCACCGTCACCATCTACAGCGGCCGGGGCGAGTCGCTCATCGGGCCGCTCCTCGACCGCGTGGAGGCCGAGACCGGGGTGAAGGTGGCTGTGCAGTACGGCGGCACCTCCGAGCTGGCCACCCGCCTGCTGGCCGAAGGACAGGCCAGCCCCGCCGACGTGTTCCTCGCTCAGGATCCGGGCCACCTCGGTGCCCTCGCCGAGCGTGGGGTGCTCGCACCCTTGCCTGAAAGCCTGCTGGCCCAGGTGTCCCCCGCCTACCGCGACGATGGGGGCCGCTGGATCGGCACCTCGGGCCGGCTGCGGGTGCTGGTGGTCCACTCCGAGCGGGTGCCCGAAGCCGAGCGCCCCCATTCCCTCGAAGAGCTGGCCGATCCCAGGTGGAAGGGCCGCCTTGGCTGGGCGCCCGGCAACGGAAGCTTCCAGGCGCATGTGTCCGCTCTGCGCAGCGTCTGGGGCGAGGAACGCACCCGGGCCTGGCTGCAAGGCGTGTCTGCCAACGCACCCACGGTCTACCCGAAGAACTCCCCCCAGGTCGAAGCCGCCGGTAGCGGCGCCATCGACGTGGGTTGGGTCAACCACTACTACCTGTACAAGTTCGACCACCAGGCGCTCGGCGTGGTCAACCACAGCTTCGAACCCGGCGACGCCGGCAACCTGATGATGCTGTCGGGCGCCGGCATCCGGGCAGGCAGTGCCCAGGCCGAAGCCGCCGAGACGGTCGTGGCCTTCCTCGTCAGCGAGACGGCCCAACAGTACTTCGCCGAGCAGACCCGCGAGTACCCCACCCGTCCGGGTGTCTCGACCCACCCCGATGTGCCCGCCATCGCTCCAGAAGCCCTGGTGGTGGTGCCCCAGGACGCCCTCGCCGACGTCGGGGCCACCCGCACCATGCTCCAAGAGCTCGGCCTGCAGTAGCGGTGCCGGCCGCCCCCACCAGCCACACGCCCCCCGGGACCCGCACCGCCCGCGCCGCGACCGTGGGGGTGGGCGTCCTCGTGCTCGTGCCCGCGCTGGGCCTCGCAGCATTCGCCCTCGACCCGCCTCCAGACCCCTTCGGTGGCCCGGCCCCATCTCTGCTCGACCTGCTCGCCGCCCCGGGCATGGGCAGCCTCGTGTTGGGCACTCTGGCGCTGGGTCTCGGGGTGGCCCTCGGTGCCGTGCTGGTCGGCGGACTGCTGGCCTACGCCGCCGAGCGCCTCGACTTTCCAGGCCGCCGGTGGCTGTCGGTGCTCACCGTGCTGCCCCTCGCCCTGCCCAGCTACATCATCGCCAGCACCACCTCCCGGGCGCTGTCGCGGGGCGGCCCCATCGGCGACTTGCTCGGCCTGCAGCGTTTTGGTGGCGTCCTTGCCGCTGTGGTCGTGCTGACCGTGGCCACCGCGCCCTACGTGCAGCTGGTGGTCCGCGCCGCACTGTCTCGCGCTGGGGGGGCCACCGAGGAGGCCGCACGCACCCTGGGCGCCTCCCCATGGCGTGCATTCCAACACGGCACCCTGCCCGCACTCCGACCCGCCCTCGCCTACGGCGGTCTCGTGGCGCTGCTCTACGCCACCTCGGACTTCGGCGCCGTGGCGGTGCTCGACGCGCCGGTGCTCACCTGGCGACTGTTCGAGGCGGTCACCCACCAGGACCTCGCCCGGGCCACCCTCTTCGCCCTGTTGCTGCTGGCGGTGGTGGGGCCGCTCTACATCGGCACTCGGGTCGTGCGGGGTGACTCCGCCGGCCCCGGCGTGGCCAATCCGAGGGCCGCTGCCCGTCGGCGCCCGGGCTGGCTGCTCGGAGGCGCGGTCGCCTTGGCAGCAGTCCTCCAGATTGGCCTTGGGCTCATCATTCCCGTGGCCTCGCAGCTTTCCTGGGTGCTCGATGGCCTGCACCGTGGACTGGCATTCGCGCCGCTCGTGGAGCCCGTCGTCCACTCCACGCTGGCCGCCGCAGTCGCGGCCGTGGTGACCGCAGCCCTGGCCCTCGGACCCGCCTGGGGAGCCGGCCAGCAGCGTGGCCCCTGGCACACCGCATCCGAGCAGGTCGCCTACCTTCCCAGCGCCGTGCCGGGCGTTCTCGTCGCATTCGGGCTGCTGCTCGCGGGCCTGGCGCTCACCCGGGGCCTGGGCCACGCCGAGTGGTATGCCCCCCTGCTGGGCTCCGGGGTGTTGCTGGTGACCGGCTGGTCCCTGCGCTTCGTGGCGGAGGCCTTCGGTCCCCTCCGGGCATCGGCGCTGCAGGTCGACCCCCGCCTCTGGCAGGCGGCGCGGGTGCTGGGCGGACAGCGTGGTCGCTACCTCAGCTCGGTGGTGGCGCCGGCCCTCGCTCCGGGCGCTGGCGCCGCGGCGCTGGTGGCCTTCGTGGCGGTGCTCAAGGAGCTTCCGGTCACTCTCGTGCTGGGCTCGGCGACGGGCCTGCGTCCCCTGCCCTACCGCATCTGGGACCGCTACAGCGAGGCTCTGTGGCACGATGCCGGACTCGCGGGACTGGTGCTGGTGGCCGTCGCACTCGGAGCGGTGTGGTCCACCTTGAAGGAGCCCTCAGCTTGACGCCTCCCACGCCATTGTCGGTCCACGCTCTGGGCCACGCCTTCGGCCAGGTGGGCGTTCTCGACCAGGTGTCCTTCGAGGTGGGTCCGGGGGAGGTGGTCGCCCTGCTCGGCCCCTCGGGAGTGGGCAAGACCACGCTGTTGCGGGCCATCGCCGGGCTGCTCACCCCGGGCGCCGGTCGGGTGGAGCTCGCGGGAGTCTCCGTCGTGAATGACGGACTGGAGCATGTCCCCACCGAGCGCAGGCGGGTTGGTCTCGTCTTCCAGGACTACGCGCTCTTTCCGCACCTCTCGGTCGCCGACAATGTGGCCTTCGGGCTGCAAGGTCCCTCCACGGCCGACCGGGTCGCGTCCCTGCTGGCACTCACCGAGCTGTCCCCCTTTGCCGGGAGGCGTCCCCAGACCCTGTCGGGTGGACAACAACAGCGGGTCGCCCTCGCGCGCGCCCTCGCCACCGAGCCCGCCGTGCTCCTGCTCGACGAGCCCTTCGCGAACGTCGACCCGGCTCTGCGCCTCGCGCTGGGCGAAGGCCTGCGCCGCATCGTCGTGGAGTCTGGCCAGGCGGCCCTGCTAATCACCCACGACCGCGACGAAGCCCTCGGCCTCGCCGACCGGGTCTTGGTGCTGGCGCCCGGCTCCAAGGGGGGAACAATCGCCCAGAGCGGCCTACCCGACGCCGTCTACAGCCATCCAGTGTCCGCGACGGTCGCCGGACTCACGGGTCCTGCCACCTTCCTGCCGGGCCTTCGGAGAGACGATGAGGTGGAGACCCCCCTGGGCACCTGGGCGGTGGACGGCCGCTGCATCGGTGGGACCCGGGTGGTCGTGCGTCCCGAGACCCTTCAGCTCATTGTGGGTGGCCCGTGGACCATCGGGCGCGTCCGGTCTGCTCCGCCCGGCTTCCTCGTGCAGGTCCACACAGCCGAGGGACCCATCTGGGTGGCCACATCCAGACGTCCCACCTCGAAGAAGGTCCGCCTGTCTCCCCTCGACCCCGTCTGGATGGTCGACTGACCGCCTCTTCGCGTCGACCGGCCGAACTACGGACTCGCCGGACCGGTCCGCTGAAAGAAGGGCTGGGCCGTGAGCTCCGCGAGCGTCTCGTCGTAGTCGGGGTGCATCGTTCCCATCGTCCGGTCCCAGAATGTGAAGTACAGGGCGTAGTTGTAGTGCACGTATTCATGGTGCATGTTGTGCATCGTGGCCGTCCCGATCCACCGGGTGAACGGGCTCTTGCCCCACCAGCTCGGCGCCAGCTCGTAGCCCAGGTGCACCCCCGCCGAGGCGAAGGAGAACCAGCTGCCGGCCACCAGCAGCACCCAGAAATTGATGGGAAGCACCAGCAGGATGACCGGCGCAAAGACCGCGTAGGCCAGCGCCTCGATGGCGGTGAAGCTGTAGGCGGCCAGCGGCGAGGGGTCGGTGAAGGCGTGGTGCCTGGCATGGGTGAGGTTGTAGATGCTGGGGTGGTGCATCGCCCGGTGGGCCCAGTAGAAGTAGGTGTCGAAGCCGAACACCAGCAGAAAGAAGGTGAAGGCCAGCCAGCCCGCACCGTGCTCCATGGGGTCGGTGTAGATCTTCACCAGGCCGCGGTCGTAGAGCACCAGGGTGCCTGCCGTGACCACCGCGATGACCAGCGTGGAGTACACGGAGTCGCGCAGCTCGGCGAGGTGGACCTTGCGGGGCGGGGCCTCATCCTGGATGCGGCGGTGCTCGAGTCGATCCGACAGCCACATCCACAGAATGCCGAAAGCACCCCCGCAGACGATGCCGTAGCGCACCAAGGAACGGGCGGAGGCGCCGGCGAAGTGGGTCGCGAACTCCAGCAATACGTCCCACATGACATCCTCCGTGGGTGGCTCGGGGGCAGCGGCGACTCGGGACGGGCGCCTGCCTGCACACCCCCACGTCGGGGGTCTACACGGCCCGCCACATTCCTCCACGGCATTTCTGGCCGGATTCCTGAGACGCCTTCGTGGGCGGGTCCTGCTCGTCCCGCCTGCCGACCCCCCGCGGTCCACCGGAGCCCACCATGGAAGAATCCATCGTATCCGCCCTTCAGAAGAGTGTTCTCGGGGCAGGGTGCTCCCCCGCGGAGCGCCTGGCCCTCGCCGAGCGCGGCCAGATCGTGGCGCTGCCGTGCGGCCAGACCCTCTTCGAAGCCGATGCACCAGCCGATGCCGCCTACGTGCTGCTCCACGGCATGCTCGAGGTCGTGGGCGCCGACGGCACCTGGTTGGCGAGCGAACAGGCGGGCGCGTTGGTGGGAGAACAGGCCCTGTTGCCCGGGGCGCCCGGCACCCGCAGCGCCACCATCCGCGCCACCGAAGACGCCCGCCTCCTCCGGGTCGACGCCGCCACCTTCTCGACCATCCTCCATGGCCGCCAGGACCACATGCGCAAGGTCGCCGAGGCCTCCGCCGCCAAGACCCGCAACCGCCTCGGCCGCCTCTCGGGTGCCTTCCAGTACCTGCTCGATGCCGGCGAACAGCGCGTGTTTGCCGATGGGTCCACCGTCTTCGCCGAGGGAGACCCGGCCGATGGCCTCCACCTCATCGTGGCCGGTCGGGCCGAGGTCTACGCGGCCAAGGACGCCGGGCCCGTCCACCTCACCACCGTGCATGCCGGCCAGTGCTTCGGCGAGCTCGCCACGCTCAAGGGCATCGTGCGCACCGCGTCGGTGGTCGCTGGCGGCGAGCTGCGCACCGTCTTCGTGCCCGCCCAGGCCGCCCGAGACCTGCACGAGGCCCACCCGGAGCTCGCCTCCTTCCTCGACTCCCTGCTGCGCACCCGCACTCTGCCGCGCCAGGGTCGCCTCCACCAGCGTTCGGTCTTCCAGCAGGGGCAGGCCTGCATCGAGACCGTCTACGAGCTCGACGATGGCCGTGAGCTGCGGGCCTTGAGGCAGCCGGAGGGGACCTACACCCTGTCCACCACCGGCGCGCAGGTGGACAAGTCGCTGGAGCTGGCCCCGGGCACGACGGTGTCCTTCGACGCGGAGCACCGGGTAGTCGCCCTCGAAGACGCCGGCCAGTACGACGACATCGCAGGCCTCCAGTCCCTCGTGATGCACGGCGTCCCCCTGTCGGTTCGCCAGCGCCGAGCCTTTCGCGCCACGGCCCGTCAAGCCGCTCTGCAGTCTCCCGAGGCCATCCTGTGCCGCTGCCTCGGCCTGTCCCGCGCCACACTCCAAGCCGCCATCGACGCGGGCGCCACCACGCACACCAGCCTGCAGGCCGCGACCGGCTGCGGCACCGTGTGTGGCGGTTGCATGCGCAAGTCGGTGCCCGAGATGTTGCCCGAGACGTCCACAACACCCGAGCCCACGTCATCTTCGCAGGGTGCTTCGTGGTTCAAGCGAGTGTTTGGGAGCTGGCTGGGCTGAGTCCTCGGGACATCGACCCAGCCCGCAGTCCACCCACCGGGATGTTCATGGCCAGGGGAATTCGGCGCGGGCGAGCCGGTGCCGGGTCGGACCCACGGAAAACACGAGCACATCACCGTCTGCGGCAATCGACTGCACGGGGAACCAGAGCATCTGCTTCGCTTCCACACCCTGCAGGCCGGTGACCTTGCCAGCCGCCAGCCGCCCCTCCACCTTCGGACCGAAGCGCACCCGGTAGCCGCCATGCTTGCGCTCCACCCGCTTCGGCAAAGTGACCGAAAAGGAGCCGTCGTCGCCGATGTCGGCTGCGGTGATGCCGCCGGGAAGCAGACCTTCGGGCAGGCCGTGTTCGCGGATGACGCGCCGCGTGCGCTGGTCGGGGGTCTCGCTCATCGGTGGCTCCATCGCGCGGTCGGAAGGGCCCGAATGCTACCAGTAGTGCAGAGCGCCCACCTTGCGCAGGGCCTGCACCTGTTCGAAGGACATCAGCGACTCTGGCGGACGCGCGGGTCCCTCTCGCAGCTCCAGCAGCTTCGAAGCCATCGGACGAAAGACGTCGGGGTGGGCCTCGGGGGGCAGCGGACGCACCTGGAATGGGTCGGCCTGCACGTCAAACAGGATGAACTCCGGGTGGGGCGGCTGGCCCGGCAGCGGCGTCGGACGACCGGGGGAGGGCGCGTAGCCCGGCAGGTCGGGGGGGATGCTGGCTCGAAGGCGCTCGGTGAGCCGGGGGTCGATGCTCGTGCTGCCGTGGAGCTGGCTGCGAAAGCGCAGGAAGTGGTCGCCGTAGCGAAGGGACAGCATGTCGCCGAACTCGGAGTAGCCCACGGCGTGAGGCTCGGGCGCATCGAGCTGGGCCAACAGGTCGGAGCCCGAAAGCCCGGCGGGAGCGACGGCGCCGGCCAGTCCGGTGAGGGTGGGCACGATGTCCACCAGCTCGACCGGGTGGTCCACCGTCCACCGATGCATCCCGGGGCCGGCCACCACGAGGGGCACTCGCAGCGTGCGGTCCAACAACAGGGGACTCCGACCCGCCCAGGCCTGCTCGGGGCTCTCCGTGCCGGTGGTGAGCCCGGTGAGCATGCCGTGCAGGGAGGTCAACACGGTCCAGCGGGGCCGTGGCCCGGCGGAAAGGCCCGTCAGCAAGGTTTCGAGCTGGGTGCCAACCCGCGCGGCGGTGTCGACATACTCGGCCTGCACAGCCGCCTGGGTCTCTGCGGTGAGGATGGGCCAGGGCACGCCAGGCTTCAGGCGCGCTGCCAGCACGGGGTGGGTGGCGAGGTAGGCGGGACGCTCGGACTCGGGCAGGGCGCCGCTCTTGTAGGCCTCGTCGATGATGGCGCGCAGGCGGGGACTCTCGACGGCCGCTTGCACGATGAGGAGGCGGGGCCTGCCATCGTCGGCCGTCCACCAGTCGCGGGCCGCTCCCACCGCGGGGGGCCAGGTCTGCTCGGGGGGACCGTGGGTGGGATGGACGAGCCGGTCCCCCTCCCCTCGAACAATCAGCTTTGGCGACCCCAGCGCCAACACAGCCGTGCGGTAGCCATAGAGCGCCAGCACTTCTGGAAGGGTGGGACGCTCGGCCGGCAGGCTCACGCACCACGGCAGCTCCGCATCGGGTGTCTGGAGATCTGGCGGGTTGCACAGCGGGATGCCCGCCGGGTAGACGCCGGTGGACACAGCACCGAGACTAGCGTGAGGACGGGGACTCTGGGCATACGCACTCGCAAACCGGACCCCGTCGTCCAGGCTCGACACCGCTCCGAGAAAGGCAGCCTCGGCACCTTGGGGGCCCGGACCATCCCCGCGCAGGTCACGCAGCAGCACCACCACCAGGTCGGGCGCCTCCCCCCGTTCGGGCACCGGCGGTTCCCAGCTCCGGCAACCCGCCAACACCACACCCATCCACACCGGCGCCCACAAGCCCAACCGCACCGGTCGCACGATGGCCGAGAGGAGGCGGGCAATCAGGGGAGGTGGTGGACTCATCGGGGCTTTCGCCAGTCTACCCATCCCCGCACCCGCAGCGCACGGTCCGGCGTCAAAATGAGAAGGTCACAGACTGCGGCGACGCCAGAAAGCCCTCCAGCCCATACTCCGGCCACAACGGGCCTTCCCACGAATACGTCCACGATGCTGGATACCAGTCCACCGACCCCGGTCCCACTCCCGTGCCCGACCCCCGGGGCGACCAGAACCAGCGCGGAGAGGTGCGAAAAGCGGCCATACCGGCGGGCAGGAAGCTGAAGCCCGGGATGTGGGCGCAGCTCGACGACATGGACACGCCAGCTCGGCGGCTGGACGTGCTGCGGAAGGTCGTCGTGGCCCACCCGGAGTCGAAGTACACGGCATTGAACTCGGCGCTCGGGACCCGCCAGCCACACTGCGACACGGTCGTGCCAGACAGGGTGCGCGTGATGGTGCCGGTCGCGCTGGTGACGCCAAAGATGTGTTGGGACGTGTAGAAGGTGGCGAAGGAGTCGAAGGTGAACCGCAGCTGGGCGCTGTCGATACGCACACGCGTGGTCCCGCAAGGCTGTCGGCCCCAGCAGTCGTCGTCGCTGCAGTCGGCGAGGCCGTCGGCGTCGTCGTCGAGGCTGTCGTCGCAGTGCAGCTCCACACAGGTGTCTGGACAGGCGGCGTCCTCACAGTCGACCAGCGCGTCGCAGTCGTCGTCGATGCCGTTTCCACAAACCTCGGGTGCGCCGGCGCGGATCGCGGGATTGCTGTCATCGCAGTCGTCGTCGTTGGTCACCGCGGGGCCGTGCGCCTCCCACCACGAGTCGCAGCGCCGCTCCGGAGGGCTGTCGGCGTCCCCCTGTCGGTCGCCGTCGAGGTCGGGCCAGCGACGGGCCTCCCCAGACACATCGATGTCGGGGTCGTCGTCGTCGATGAGACCATCGCAGTCCTCGTCGGCCCCCGAGCAGACCTCCTGTTGACCGGGGTTGCGGTAGTAGTGCGCATCGTCGCAGTCGCCGCCGGAGGTGGACAGGTTGGCCCTCAGCTCGCAGGCGTGGGTGGTGGACGCGCCGCCGTAGCCGTCCCCGTCGGCGTCGACGTAGAAGACGGCGCCAGAACTGGGATCCCAATCGGGGTCGTCTTCGTCGAGAACACCGTCGCAGTCGTCATCTTCAGGACCGCAACGCTCGGGAGCCTCAGGGTGGACGGTGGCGTTCCGGTCGTCGCAATCCGAGGCGTCCTCCACCCAGCCATGGTCGGCGCCAGCGGGGGGACCACAAGACTGGACGGGGTCGGAGGCGGTCGCGCCGAAGCCATCGCCATCGCGGTCGGGCCACCAGTCGGTGGGGGTGGCGCAGTCGTCGTGGACGGTGATGTCGCTGGAGGCGGTCGCTTTCGGAGTGTCGGAGGACCCACAGGCCACCGCCGAGAGTCCGCCCGCGAGCACCCACAACCTGCGCAACCTCAAGGCACTCCCCCCGGTCTGCTGCGGGAATCAGGCCCCCGCCCGGCCATCCTATGCGATGGCGCAGACCCCGGGTGCGGAGTCCCGGTCTCAGGGGCCGTTCCCAGACACCGTCACCGCGCCGGTCACGGCCACCCCATCGAGCCAGTCCCACACATGGGCATCCTCGAAGCCCGGGTTGTTGCGCACATCGACGCCATCGTCCACCTGCTCCACGCCCAGTCCGTCGAGCGACCTCAGGTCGGCCATTCCGAGCACCGAGAGCTGGCCCGTGACGGTTTGCAGGCTGGACAGGTCGTCGAGGGAGGCCAGCCGGGGGACCCAGTGCAGGTAGAGGTCGGTGGTCTGCTCCACATTCGACAGTCCGCCGAGGTTGTCGAGCTGGGGCAGGTTGTCGAGACGCAAGTCGCCCAGGTGCGTGAGGCCGGACAGGCCATCCACGGAGCGAAGGGGCAGCTCGACGAGGTGCAGGCTGGCATCGAGCTCCCGCAAGGCCTGGAGGTCGTCGAGGGTGTCCAGCTTGGGGGCGTTGTCGATGGACAGCTGGCTTCCGATCCGCTCAACCTTCGACAGCCAGGCGAGGCTGTCCAGCTGCGGCAGGTTCGACAGACGGACCCAGCCGTTGATGGCCACCGGACCGGCCGTGCCACTCAAGTTGGCATCGGAGTCGCTCACTTCAAGCACGCGGATCTGGTCGACCCCGGACAGTCCCTCGAAGGTGTGCGCCCCGGTGCCCACCACGGTGAGGCTGTCGATGGTGGTCACCGACTCCAGGCCTTCAAAGGAGACCAACCGGTCGAGCTCCGTGAGCTCCAGCCGGCCCAGGCTGGTGACCCGCTCGAGGCCGGAGAAGTCGGTGAGGCCCACCCGCTCCAGCGTCAGACCAACAAGCCGTCCGGAGAATCCGCTCCCGTCGAAGGAGTCCAGCGCGGGCAGGTCCAGCAGCCCGACCTCGAACACCTCGATGTCCGTGTCACCCAGCCCCTCCAGCGACTCCAGAGCGGGCAGGTCGCGCAGCTCGATCTGGTTCACCCGCCTGAGCTTGCCGAGGCCGTCCACAGTCCGGAGTGCGGGCAGGCGGCTGAGCCGAAGCTCCCAGGTCTCGGTGAACGGGTCGAGCGCGTCGAGTGTCTGCAGGCTGTCGAGGCCGTCCAGCGTGACCCACCCGGCCGAGTCCAGCCCATCGAGCCCCCTCAGCGACACCAGCTGCGGGTTGTTGGCGATGGTGAGGCGGTCGTACACCCAGGTGAGCTGCTCCAGTCCGCGGAGGTCCTCCAGCTGCGGGTTGCCGTTGATCTCAAGCTCGCCAACCCAGCTCATGGGGTTCAGGCCGCGCAGGTCGACAAGCGCGGTGCCCTCGATCCGCAGGCTGCCTTCCACTGCGCACACACAGCCCAGGTTCGCCAGGTGGGTCACCCTCTCCGTGGCGATGATGAGGTCGCGCTCGAGCCAGACGGGGCCCTCCTCACAAATGCTGCGGTCGCTGGAGTCCGAGTAGCGCACGCTGCCGAGCGTTCTGGCGTGGCGGCAGTCGAGGGGACCAGCAAGGACAGGCCCGCCCGGACGCCACGGTGAGCCGGCGGGCGCCCAGTCCAGCTCCTCGGTGGACGCCACGGTGGTCCGGTCGGGCTGTTCGCCGACAGGCACGGCGGGATCGGGGGCCGCACAGCCCACGAGCAGGCCACTGAGCATCCAGCGCATCGTCCCCTCCACCCCGCAACCTTCACGCGCGGCGAGGCGGACCACAATTTCAGCGATGCGCACCGAAGCGGGAGGCAGGGGAGCGGGGTGACGTCACCTGGTCACCCACGCTCTCCACCAGGGCCTACCACCCACCACCCGGACCGCCGTAGGCCCCCATGTCGTTCTGGCTGCCGTCGACATCGTTCATCGCCGCATCGGGGTCGCCCGCATCCACACACGGCGAGCTCGCCTGCAGAGTCAGCGTGTCGTCGTAGTTGTCGTCGCTGTCCCAGGTCGTGAACAGGGGGTCTTCGGACAGGTTGCCGTCGGTGCCGGTGGGGTCGGTGAGGCCGCTGTAGTCGCCGTCGGCATTGCCGTAGACGGTGCTGTAGGTGATGGCGAAGGTGGCCGTGCCGTCGGAGCTGATGCCGTAGCCGCTGGCTGCGTCGTAGAAGATGCTGCTGTTGATGACGATGTCGGCGCTGTCGGTGGCCACCAGACCGCCGTTTTCGTCGCCCACCACCGCGGCGTTCACCATCGTGAGCGAGCCGCCCAGCATCTGGAGACCACCGGCCGTGGTGGTCGCCGAATTGGTCGCCACCACGCTGTTTTCGAGCACCAGTGTGCCCGCGTCGACCTGGATGCCGCCGCCCTCGGTGTAGGCGTCGTTGTCGGCGAAGACCGACCGGGTGGCCGTGACGATGGCAGACGCGCCCAGGAACAGGCCGGCGCCCTGGTCGGCGGTGTTGCCCTGCACCTGCACGCCCTCCAGCGTGAGGTTGGTCTCCAGCGCGCAGATGGCCCCGCCATAGGAGTAGGTGTACCAGGTGTCGTCGCCCGATGGGGTGGCAGAGGCCTGTGGCAGCAGGTTGTCGACGAACACGAGGTCGCTCAGCGTGGGGTCGGCCCCGTCGACATAGACGCCGCCGCCACACCACACCGAGTAGTAGTCGACGCAAGTGGCGGTGGAGCCACAGTCGATGACCTCGGAGGTCGACTCGAGGTGGCCCACGCCGGCCCGCAGGGTGAAGCCGGACAGCCTGGCGCCGGAGGTCTCGCCCGAGGTGAAGGACACGATGGGGGCGTCGGTGAGGGGGCCTTCGAGGACGGTCCAGTCGGCGCCGTCGACGCCGAAGACATGGAGGTTTGCGCCGCCGTAGTCGAGGTTCTCGCTGTAGGTGCCAGGCAACACGGCCACGCAGGCCGCGGCATTGTCGATGCCCTCCTGGATGGTGGTCCAGGGGTCGAGCAGGCTGCCGGTGCCTGGGCCCGAAGCGGCAGCATCGACCACCTGCGGTTCGGTGTCGTCGGCGTCGTTGCAGTCGACATCGTTGCTCACGCCTTCGCAGGCGAGGTGGTCGGAGCCGGGTGCGCCGAAGCCGTCGCCGTCGAGGTCGTCGTAGAAGATGTCGCCGTCGATGGGGTCTTCGTCGATCTCGGGGTCGCAGTCGTCGTCGCGGCCGTTGCAGACCTCGTCGGCGCCGGGGTTGACCTCGGCGAGGGCATCGTCGCAGTCGGTGTTGTCGGCGACGTGCTCGGCCGGTGGCTCACAGGCCTGGGCCGCCGAGGTGGGGTCGCCGTAGCCATCCCCGTCGAGGTCGGCGTACCAGGTGCCGAGGTCGACCGGGTCTTCATCGACCTCCTCGTCACAGTCGTCGTCGACGCCGTTGCACAGCTCATCCGCGCCGGGATGGATGTCGGCGTTCTCGTCGTTGCAGTCGGTCGTCGCGTCGTGGCCGTCGTTGTCGTTGTCGACCGGCTCGGCGGTGTCCTGCGTGTCGCCCGTCTCGCTGGTGTCGGCTGTGTCCGGGGCATGGGTATCGACGGAGTCATCGTCGCTGGAGCTTCCCTTGTCGTCGCAGCTCGCCAGCGCGAACACAAGGGCCAGGAGTGTGGTCTGGCGGGACATGGTCACCTCTCGTCCACCGTATCCTGCGCGTGCAGGCGCCTTCCACCAAGAGGCGTCAGTCCCCTGCGCCAGGCCAGCGCGAGATGCCTTGTGCGTCGAGGTCTTTGAACACCCGGTCTGCCGAGTCGATGTCGGTCTTGCCGAGAGCGGTGGTGTCGGGGGCAGGTGGACGGTCCTGACAGGGGCTCGGGTCTCCCCAGGGCGCGTAGATGGCCACCCGGGCATCGCGGTAGACGGGTTCGCCGAGCTGGTGGACGAGGTGGCGCTCCACGCGACGCAGGCGGGTGCGTCGGGCGGAGTCGGTGAGCCGGTCGCCGTCGGTCTGTGCGTCGAGGGCGTCTCTCTGGAGGACGACGTAGCGGTATCCGAGCTGCCGGACGGCCTGCTGGTCGGCGGTCGTCCACTCCGGCAGTGCCTCGGACTCCAACCGTGCGAGCTGGAGCATGGCCGCCACAAAGGCGTTTTCGGTGCGCAGCTCCACCGATTCCTCTGGCGTGAAGACCGGGTTGTTCTCGATCATTCCGCCGAGGATGGGACGGCCGTGGTGGGTCTGGTAGTAGAGGTGGGCCTGGGTCCAGGCGTAGGGAAGCTCGATGAGCGCGCCATCTTCGCCATCCGCCAGGCAGCGGTAGCCAGCTGGCACGGCCCCACTCCAGCGCGGAAAGGGGACCAGGGACTCCGATGACAGGTGGAGCGCCCAGCCGAGGCCGAGCACCAGCCAGGCGCCCTGCTGGGCCCTCGCACCGAAGCGTTGCTTGACGGCCGCCAGGGAGACGGCCACCCCGATGCCGGTGCCGATGGCGAAGAAGGCATAGGCGCGTCCGGGCCACCACAGGCGCCGCAGGAAGGCGAAGGCGTCGACCAGCAGCAGGTAGGCGACGTTGGGGAAGGCCGTCTTGCCGAGCAGCAGGATGGGACCGGCAGCCACCACAGCCACGAAGACCGCGGACAGCAGGAGGGCCAGGCGGTCGGACCGGCCCAGGCGCACGGCGGCCAGCACCAACAGGGGGAGCACCACCCAGGGAGTGTGCCGCCCGGTGTGGAGGAAGACCTCGCTGCCATCGGGGTTCACGGCAAAGACACCGTGGGCCGCGCGGAAGGGCTGCCACAACATCAGGCCCACGCGGGTGCCTTCCACGGTGAGCGGCGGAGAGCTGGACAGGCCCCAGGTGGACGTGTCGAGCAGGCCGGGCACGGCGCCCGAGTCTGCTGCGGCACTCGCCAGAGGGACGGCCACAGGGGCCACGCAGATCAAGGCCACCAGGGCGATCAGGGCATGTCGGGCCAGCACCGTCCACCGTCCACCCGAGCCGGGGGAAGGCGAGATGGCGCGGGCGAGCCCATGACCGAGGCAGGCCAGTCCACCAAACAAGGCGTAGAACCAGTATTGGTAGCCCACCGCAGCGAGGAGGAGGCCGGCCACCACAGGCGGTCCCCAGCGGTCCGCTCGACCGGTCACCCACACCCGCTCTGCGAACAGCACTGGAAGCACGAGAATGGCCTGGGTGGGCCGACCTTCGACGAGCTCGAACAGCGCGAAGGGCGACAAGGCGACGCACACCGAGGCGGCGGCGATGGACAGGCGGTCGGGGGTGAAGTGGCCCACCAGGCGGGCGGCGGCGAGGCCCGTGGCGAGCAGGCCCAACAGCACGAAGACGTTGTAGCCGAGGACGTTCCCGAGGACTGCGCGCATGGGCACGGCCACGATGGCGTCGAGCACGTTGGAGCCCGTGTGCCCAAAGACGTCCTTGCCCCAGGGATGGAAGAAGAGGTCGGTGTGGGCGAACTCCGCCAGCGAGCCGCGGGACAGGGCCTCGGCCACGTACCAGTAGAACCACTGGGTGCCGTAGGCGTCGACATACTCGATGCCCAGGAAGTGGCTCGCCAGCTGGGGGACAGCGGGCCCGAAGACCAGGGCCGAGAGCACGACCGGAATACCCACCATCAAGGCATTGTCAATCCGACCGCTCACGGAGCCCCACCCGAGCCCGGACGTCGCCGCTGGTGCTCCAGCACCGAGGGCTCGGGACCCAGCCGAGGCAGGTGCTCACCGGGCGGGGCGGCCTCAGCGTGGGGAAGCCGGCCGTGGTGGGTCATCCAGCGAATGGCGCACTGGTGGTCGAGGCCCCGCACCCAGGCGTCCTGCAGGGCGAAGTGGTCGACGATCTGGGCCCGCAGGGCGAGGCTGTCGGGGTAGCGACGGATCCAGGCCGTCTCCAGCGTGGGACAGTCGAAGCGCAGCAACACATCGATGTGCCGAGGCAGCTGGTGTCCCATCGTGCGGAGGTCGACGAGCTGCACCCGGTGGTCGAGGTCGAGCAGGTAGAGCACGAGCTGACCGGGTTCCTCGCCATCTGGACGGGCCAGCGAGCGGTCCGTGGCCAGCACACAGGGCGCATCGGGGCAGGTGGCGGACAGCAGGGCGCGCAGGTCGTCGGCCGACCAGCCCACGAAGGGACGCCAGGCATTGCGGAGCTGCATCTGCATGGGCAGCTGAAGGGGAGCGACCACGGGGGACAGGGCCGGGGGCGGCGGAGGCACATGCTGGAGGCCCGTGAACAGGGCAAAGGCCCCAACCGCCAGGCCGGTGGTCCAGCGGGACACCGACAGCCCCACCCCCGCGAGGACCGCCAGCGCCACGAAGCCCTGGGTGAAGTTGTCGAGGCCGGCGCGAAACAGCAGGAACAGGCCCACCGGAGTGGCGGCGTGCAGGGCAGTGACGAACAGGGCCGGCGAGCCGCGTCCTCGGCGGGCGCGCACCGCCAGGAGCATGCAGCCCACCACCAACAGGAGTCCTCCCAGCCCCCCCACAAGGCCCGGAAGCTGCTCCAGCAGAGCGGGTACGTCGGTCGTGTAGCGGTCGCGCGCGGCCAGCTTGGCGTCGAGGTAGGCGGGCAGGTCGAACAAGGCGGGAAGGGCCCCGAGCCCCCACGCCAGCGCGATGGGCCAGGGCGCCCGAGACCGCACCAGCACCACCGCCAGAGGAGCGAGCCACACGAGGGCCGAGGGTCGCAGCGCCATGGCCAGCGCCCCCATGCCCGCCACCACAACCGTGCGGACCCAGCCGGGCGCCGCACACCACCACACCGCCGCCGCACCCGTCACGAGCGCGGCCTCCGGCACATGCAGCCAGCCCATGCGCGCATAGACCACCGTGGCGGGAAGCAGGCCCACCACCGCCCCGACCGCGACCGCTGCCCGGGGTCCCTCCGCGCGGTCGACAAGGCGGGTGAGGGAGACCATCAAGATGCCCACCCACAGGACATCTCCGAGCTGGAACAGCAAGGCGGACGGCCCGGCCACCACCTGCACCACGGCCATCGCGAGCTGCAGCCAGCCACCGGGGGCGGACAGGGCATCCCAGGGCACCTGTCCAGTGCCCGACAAGGCGGCGGCGAGGGCCGGCAGCTCCGCCCAGAACAGGCTGAGGTCGGTGGGCATGCGGGTGTCGCGCCAGAGCCAGCCGAGGTGGGAGGCCACCACGATGCCGGGAAGGCCCCACAAGGCGAGCAGGCGAAGCCGGGGGTCGGGGGGCGTGGCGTGGGTCATGGCTTGCGTCCACCCGGTCGCACCCGCCGGGACTCCAGCACGGAGTCCTCCTTGGCGGGTGCATGCTGCCACAAGCGGGCGGGCCCTTCGCAGGTCGGGGCACCATGGGCAGGCTCGACCGGCGTGGCGACAAAGGGGGTGTCGTCGGCCACCGTCAGCTCGGAGCAGGGGCGCGGCAGACCAGGGGGAGATGCGAGCCGATACACGCGCTGGTGCCCGACATCCTGGCGAACCCAGCCCGGTCCCTGAGGACGCCGTCCGACCGCCCAGACCCGCCAGTCGGTGCCGCTGCCGTCGGGTTGGTGCAGCGGCAGGGGACAGTAGAGGAACAGCTCGGTGGAGCCCGTGCCCAGGTCTCCCGGCTCCACCTCGGCGCACAGAGCCTTCCCGAAGCTGCGCAGAGTGTCGACCCGGCGGGCCTCGATGACCAGGCGCTCGGCGACGGGCACGGCCTGTACGAGACTGAGGAGGCCCGCAATGGCGCCGCCGGCCACCCACCAGTGGGTCCGCGATGCCCGCGACAGACCGATGGCCCACAGCACCACGGCAACCGGCACCGCGACCGCCACATGCCGGGGACTCGACCAGGTGAGCAAGGCGGTGAGCGCGGGCAGCAGGCCCACCACGAGCGCCCGATCCCGCCAGCCGAGGGTGAGCGCCGACGCGAGGCCCACCGCTCCCCAGCTCCAGCAGCCCGGGGCCTGACGCAGAGCCCAGATGGGCCGGTCGAAGAAGCCGGGCAGAGGGCTGTCGAGGTCGACGAGAGCCCGTCGCACCTCCTCGGGAAGGCCTGCCATTGGGTCGTTGTCGCTCACCACCGCGCGAAACAGCCGGTCGTGCCAGGGAAGGTCCCAGGGCCAGTCTGGAAGGAGTCCGAGGGCCAGCGGACCCAGTCCCATCGCCGCCACCGCAGCCGCGCCAACCCAAGTCCGGCCCCGTCCACCGACGAAGGCGAGGCCACACAGCAGCAGGCCCACCAGCAGACCGTGCGCCCGCAGCAGTGGGGCGAGGGCCACGGTCAGCACCAAGGCCACCAGAACAGCGTGAGGGACCTTCTCCTCACGCACCCAGCGCCAGGCCACCGCCGAGGCGCCCAGCAGCGTCAGGGCGACCAGGGCATCGGGCTGGGCCTTGAGCGAGAGCACCGCCACCGCCGGCGTGGAGGTGGCCAGCACCCCCGCCAGCACCGCCAGCCCGCGGCCGCCGCCCGCCCACCGCACCAGCAGCACCGACCCCACGCCGACCAGAGCCAGCGCCAGCGTGGACACCGCCACCGCAGCGGTCACCCCATCGAGGCCCGCCCACAGAGCCGGGCGCAGCAGGCTCGGAAACAGCGGCGGCATCGGGGACTCCGCGCCCACCGACAGGTTGTGGGCCGACAGCACCCACAGATCGGGGTCGCTGCCCCCCGGGCCCGGCAACCAGCGCATGGCCAGAGTCCGCAGAAACACCGGCCAGACCCCCACCAGCAGCGCCAGGCCCACATCCTGGCCCCGGGCGCTCATGGTCCGCCTTCCTCGGGCGGTCCCTTGCCCGCCAGCCGCTCCCGACAAGCGACAAAGCCAGGGCCATCGGGGAAGTAGTCACAGGGACCGTCGACCAGAGGGGCCTCCAGCCCCGCCCCCACTCGACCGACGGCCTGGCCCAGCGAGCGCATGCCCGCGATGCCGGGCGACTCCGACAGCAGCAGCCCCACCTCCTCCATGTAGACGGCGAAGCCAGCCTGGATCCATGGGTCCTGGTGGGCGATGACGACGTGTACCAGGCAGTGCTCGCGGAGGGGACCGGCGAGTCCGCAGGCGTCGGCGGCGGCTGCCATCGAAGGAGCCTCCGCCGCGGCACGGTCGGCGATGGAAAGCCTGCAAGACGCCCTCAACCTGGGCATTTCGATGCTATCGCAGACCTCCGACGGGGCGCGTCCATCCGCCGAGACCGTGGCCTCCAGACAGGCATCCCGGGCATCGGGGTCGGACAGCGCCCGGCACCAGCCGAGTCGGTCCTCCAGCGCGATGGTGTCGGCCTCCACCTCCGAGAGCGCCTGCACCACGCACCAGTCCCGGGCGCCCCCCGGGTGGTCGGCACACCCGCCCACCGGACCGCTCAGCACCGCCTCGGGCGCCTGTCCGCAGCCCCAGCCGGTCAGCCACAGCAGCAGGGGGGTCAGTCGTCCCACAGGTGGGGCCGCTCGTGGTTCTGGGCGCAGCGAGTGGAGGCCGGGGGGTCGAGGGCCGCGCACAAGGCGAGCGCCTTCGCACCATCGAGACCGGAGGGACGGGTCACCAACAGCTTGTCGGTGGCCAGCACCTTCAGCTCCGGCGACACGATGCGCGACAAGGCCGCCTCCGCGCCCGCAAGGTCGTCGGCCTCGGCGGCGTCGACCATGGCTTCGAAGGCGCAGGCATCGGCATCCTCGCAGGGTGGGGGGCCTCCGCAGGCCAGCGCGGAGGCGGCGATGACAGAGGCAAGCAGGCGGAAGACCATCGGAGGAGCCGGGACCGGGGGCGACGGGCGCTCCGTAGCCGGGGCAGGATGGGCCCGCGAACCGCGAGGAGCCCGTGGATGGGCCCGGTCAGAACGGCTATACACCTGAATAGGACGGAGGTGGTCATGCGGAACCCCTGGATGCTGCTCGGCTTGTGCCTCATCGCCTGCGCCGGCTCGGACAAGGGCGCCGATGGCACCTCCGACACCGGAGACGACGGCAGCGCGGGCGACGATGGCGGCGCGGGAGACGATGGCGGCGCGGGAGACGACGGCGGCTCCGGAGCTGACGGCGGCTCGGGAGACGACGGCGGCACGGGAGATGGCGGCGACCCCGGCAGTGCGGGCTGTGGCTTGAGCCCCGCCTGGTCGACCGGCGGTGTGCAGATCGAGCTCGACGCGGGCGCCGAGGGCGATGGCATCCGCGGCGCCTTCCTCGTGCTGCCCGACGACTACGACCCCGAGCTCCCCCACCGGCTCGTGCTCGGCTACCCCGGCACCAACTGGGTGGGCGAGCAGATCCGTCCCTACCTCGACCTCGAAGGACGCACCGGCGAGCCTGAGGTCTACGTCTACCTCGACCCCCTCTGGCGAGACTTCGAGGGCTGGGGCAACTACGGCGGCTGGGTGCTGGGTCCGCACGCCCATCCGGCCCAGGGCATGGGCGACATCGTCTTCACCGAGCAGCTCATCGACCACCTGCAGGACAACCTCTGCATCGACACCGACCGCATCTTTGCCACCGGCCACTCCTGGGGCGGTGACATGGCCCAGGTGGTGGCGTGCTTTCTCGGCGACCGCATCACCGCCAGCGCGCCGGCCGCGGCCAATCGGCCCTACTGGTTCGAGGACGGCAGCGCGTGGGTGAGCTGCTCGGGGGATGCCGCCGTGTGGACCTGGTTTGGCATCAACGACACCCACTTCAGCTGGCAGGACTACCCGGGGCAGTACGGCGACGAGTGCACCGACTTCTGGCTCGACGCCCGCGGCTGCGACGACAGCGCGCCCACCGACCTCGGCTACGGCGAGGCTGGGGAGTGTTTGAGCTACGGCGGCTGCAGCTCGGAGGTGCGCTACTGCCTCTACGGCCCCGACGCGGGACACCAGATCCCTTCGTACTTCTCTGCAGCGGTGATGGACTGGTTCGGCGGCTTCTGAGTCCCCTCAGCCCGCCCGCGACAGCACGAAGCGCCGCACGGGCTCGGGAAGCCAGCGCGCCAGCCAGATGAGCACTGCGATCCGCTTGGGGAACAGGTGGTGGGACCGGCGTCGCTCCAAGGCCCACCGCATCTCGGCCACCGCCCGGTCGACGTCGATGATGAGGGCCTTGAGGGGGACGTCCTTCGCGTCGAGGGAGTCGGTGTAGGTGAAGCCCGGGTACAGCGCCACGAGGTCGATGCCGGTGCCGGCCAGCTCGATGCGGCAGGTGTCCACGAGCATGCGAATGGCGGCCTTGGCGGCACTGTAGGGACCGGACTTCGGCAGACCGAAGAAGCCCGCCGGAGAGCCGGTGACCGCAATGAGGCCGCGGGAGGGCTTCATGTGGGCGATGAGCGGGCAGAGGAAGTGGACCGCGGTGTCGTAGTTGAGGCGCATGATCGACAGCACCTCCGCGGAGGACGACGTGGCCATCGACATCGCGCGTCCGCCCCCCGCGTTGAGCACGGCGACGTCGATGCGCCCGAAGGCCGCAATGCCCGCCTCCACCACCGCCTCACAAGCGGCGGCGTCGAGGGCATCCGCGGGTGCGACCAGCGCCTTGCTGCCCCGGGCCTCCAGCTGGGCAGCCAGGGCGTCGAGGCGCTCCTTGCGACGGGCAGTGAGCACAAAGCGGTTGCCGTGTCCGGCCAGGGTGAGCGCGAGGCCATGGCCGAGGCCCGACGAGGCACCGGTGATGAGGATGGTCTGATCGACGATGGCTGGCATGGGACCTCGGCGGACAGGGCTGTCCCATGCTCTTCCAGCGCCGGGCGCCGGCTGTCAATCCAAAGCGGGGTCGGCCGCCTGCAGTGCGGTGTGGACGGCCTCGAACAGGTCCGCCAGCTCCGGGTCGACATGGCTGGAGGTGGACCAGTCGGTGCGTCGCCCACCGCCATCGCAGTCGGCGGGGGCATCGAGGCGAGCGTCGATGCCGTAGGTCGCGTTGCCCACACTGGCCTTGCCGGCCAGCTCCACGAACACGCGGTCGCCGGTGGAGAGGTCGAGCACGGTGCTGCCGCTGGCGGTGGTCTCACCCAGGTCGACCGAGAGCGCAGCCACATCCGCCCCGCCGGAGGTCGTCCCCACCCGCAGGTCGAACCGGCCCGCGCCGCCATACATGGCCCAGGCAACGGTCCACGTCCCATCGCAGTCGACGGCCTGTTCCCAGCGGCGCGTGTAGCCGGGCACCCCGCGCGTGTAGCGAGGCCAGGTGGCCCCGATGTCGAAGGCGGCGGGGTCTGCGGGAGAGACCTCCGCATAGATGCCGTGGTCGGGTGGGACGAAGGCCCCCGTGTCGTCCCTGCCGCCCCCCACGAGGTCGATGGGATGCCGGTAGACCACGACACCATCTGCGCTGTCCCGGGCCACCTGCACCCGCTCGGCCTGCACGTCGGGATCAAGGTCCACACGCCACTGGTCGTTGCCCCATTGGGTGGACAGGCAGTCGACGCCCCGGGAGCGGATGCTGCGGCAGGCGGCGCCGACCAGGTGCCGGTGGACCTCGATGTCGAACCAGCGCGCGGACGGCTCCAGATCGTGAACCAGCACCGCATCGACGTGGTCGACGATGTGGGAGGCAGCGGTGGACTCGAGCACGGCGAGCTCGGAGAGATCGGTCGCCAACCCCGCCCGGGTGGCGTCCCGGCGCTGCACCGCGGCCAGCTCGGACACAGCGAGAACATCCGTCATCACGTCACCTTCAGCATTCCACACCTCCACGCCCCACACCCGAACCAGCCGTGGCTCCACCTCGGGAACCACCTCACTGCGAGCCTCGATGACCAGCTCCAGCTCCTGTCCCACGCCCTGCTCCACCGCGAAGGGCAGGGTCACCGAGCGCATGGCCGAGGCCTGACCGGGTGTGCCGGGCGACTGGTCGTTGTTGAGGGCAAAGCGGCCCAGCTCCACCCCACCTCGACGCACCACGAGGTCGGCGATGGCTTCGGCACGGCCGGCGAAGCGGTCGTCGAACAAGAAGCGGAGCGTGGCGTCGGGCAGGTCGGCCTCCGCGGTCCACAGAAGATGGGCCCCGATGGCGTCTCCGGTGTGGGAGGCGGTCTCCGGATGGAGCTGGTGGTCGGCGCGTCGGTCGCAGGAGCCGGGGCACGCAGGCAGGCCGAACTCCAAGCCCGGCACCGCCACATACAGCAGCTCACGGGCGGTGGAGTAGGGCCACAACGCGATGGGCGGGGCCGCACACCAGTCCTCCTCACAGGTGGTGTCGGTGGCCAGCACCCGAAGGGCGGCCAGCTCCTCGGCTCCGAATGCCCGCGAAGGCTTGTCCCAGCGGCGAAGGGCACCCATGAAGTCATCGAGCACCAGCGCCTGCAGCTCGGGATGCTCGACGGCCAACAAGCGCATGGCGGGGATGGTCTCGGCAAGCTGCGCATAGGTCGGCCCGGGGTCGACGCCGCCCGCCACCACGAGTCCATCATCGGGCGCAATGGCGGCAAGCACCCGCTCGAGGTTGAGCCACCAGCAGTCGGTGGGGTCTCCCGTGCCCAAGGTGGCCACATAGGTATCGAGACCCCCCTCCAGCAGGGCGGATCGGGTGAGCGCCCCGTGGTCTGCGTTCCAGGCGCCCTCCCGACAGGCCGCACCTGCCTGCGGGTCGGAGAAGTCCTTCACCTGGCTGGACCACACGGCTCGGGTGAACGCGGGCACCGGCTCGACCCCGGTGTCGACGGGCGGGCCGGTGTCCTGTGGCCCGGTGTCGGGATCGAACGCAGTGTCGGCATCGGACGAATCGGCCGAACCAGAGGGACCGCTGTCCGGCACCACCTCGCCCGTGTCCTCCACCTGGTCCAGCTTGTCGATGAGCTCGCAGCCCATCCCCAGCGCGGTCGCCCACAGCCATACGGCCCGTCGCATCGTGCCCCCAGATTCTGTTGGCGGCGGCTTCATCGCCGACGCCTCCGTCCATCGGCCCCCGGCACCCCCACCTGAATCGCACTCGATTTCAGCGCGGAAGCCAACTCTTGACAAGACAAGGGCGGCCTGCCCCTCCTCCGAAGGCTGGCATGCAGTAGGCTGCATGTCCTGAACATCCCGTGGGGAGTTCCTCGGGACCCATACCCCTCAGTGGGTGGACCGGCCCTGAGTGCCACGGCCCGCACCTCATGCTCCAGGTCTTGCAGGCGAGTGGACTGGCATCGTCGTGTCCTGGATGGAGTCCGTGGGCGCGCGCCTCCAGCCGCCACTGGTCCCTCATCGGCGCCAGAACACCGCGACGCAGGCCATCAGCAGGCCAATGATGGCCATCCACTCCACAGGCTCCGGGGCAGCCGATCCGCTCGGGCTGTAGACGGCGGGCGGACGGTCCGCCACGCGCACCGGTTCATCGTCCGCGGGTCGGGCGGACACCGCCACAAAAGACGTCCACGGGGTGACGAGGCCGTACTCGAGACCGAGCGCGGTGACGTCAGCCTGCAGGGCCAGGCGCTCTCCGCCAGCGTCCTGCGCGCCACTCCCACGAGCCGCCCCGACGAGCGTGTAGAGGGCCAGCTTCTCGTCGACCTGCGCCCGGGCCCAGGCCATCGGCAGGGCCGGTGAGTCCGCCGTCGGTTCGTCTGCCACCGTCACGACCGCGTCCACCGAATGGGGCACACCGCCGACCTTCCCATGGACGGTCACAGGCCAGCTTCCAGCTGACTCCACCTGTGCGAGCACCCGCAGGCTGTCCCCCAGGAACAGGTCTGGCAGCCGTAGAGGGGTCACCGACCGCACCGGCGCCCCTCCCCAGTCCACCCGCAGGTCGGTGAGGGCGGGTGTGGCCAGTCTCTCGGCAAGGCGCTCGGCCTGCTCGGCGGCATCATCCTGGGGGCCGACCACCCGGGCCACGCCCCGACCCGCCCGAGACAGCGACTCGAGCAGGTAGCGGTTGGGATGGCTGCCCACCCCCAGCGAGAAGATGCGCGCGGTGCCTCTCATGCGGTCCACGAGCTGCACCACCTCGGCCTCGTTGCCGATCTGGCCGTCGGTGAGCAGCACCACGAGGCGCAGGCGACCGTCCTCGATGGGCGGTGCCAGGGCGGCCTTCATCCCCGCCCGCATCTCGGTGCCGCCGTTGGCGATGAGCCCGTCGATGAATTCCTCTGCGCGGGCGAGGTTGGCGTCGGTGGCCGGCAGGGACTCCCCACTCAGCTCGCCAGGTCGGTTGTCGAAGACGACGATGCGGAAGGTGTCTTCGGGGTGCAGGCCCGCGAGGCTGTGCCGCATGAGGCGCTTGCAGGCATCGAGGGGAGCGCCGCCCATGCTGCCGGAGCGGTCGATGACGAACACGAGCTCCCGGGGGGTGCGCTGCTGGGCGGCGAGCTCGGTGGGCGGCTCGACGATGAGCTGCACAAGGCGTTCCTTGCCGTCGCTGTGGGTGGTGACGCCGAGGGCGGAGGCCGGGCCTGCGGTCTCGTAGCGCACGACGAGGTCGTCCTCGAAGCCGGGGGTGTCCGCCTCCAGGTGCAACACGCGGCGCTCCTCGGAAGGTGCGGCCACCGCCACCTGCAGCCCGCCGGAGTCGAGGCCTCGAATCGGCAGGCCCGCATCGATGGTGATATCGACATCAAGGGCGTTTTCGGCAATCGAAGGGGCCGCGGGCAGGGGGGCCTCGGGACCCTGTCCATCCCCTCCTGGCGGGGAGTAGCGGGGTCCGACGACCAGTGGAAGGTGGAAGGCATAGGCCCCATCCACGCGGGGGACGGGGTGGACGTAGTGCAGCTCCACCACCACCGACTCGCCGGGCGGCAGGTTGGCCACGCCCTGGGAGAACAGGTTGGGACGGTGCTCCTGCACCAGGGCCGCCGCGTGCCCCGCCTCCTTCGCCGCCGTGTAGGTGGCCGCCGCCTGTCCGCGCTCCATCACGCGCCCTTCGATGACCTCATCGCCCACCGTGAACGTCATCTGATGGACGGCCGCGCCTTGCGGAAGCGGAAAGAGGTAGGTGCCGTCCACCGGGATGGACAGGGGGTTGTCGAAGGTATGCCGCAGGGTGACCGACGCGAGGCCCCCGGTCACCTGGGCGTCCACCTCGGTGTGTACGGGACCCACCGGCGTGGTGGACAGCGACCGGCCGTCCTCCGCCTTGACCGACAACTCCAACACAACGGGCTGCTGCTTCACCACGGCCGCTTGCACGGTCCCCGGGTTGGCCAGCCATGCAATCCAGAGCATCACACCTCCAAGGCGCTGAGCAGCGCAGAGTCGAATCCAACACAGCCATCGGTCGCACAGGCCTGCCACGGGTGAACCTGCAGCACCATCACCCAACCCGAGGCGTTCGGTTGCCATAGCGAACGCCACAAGGCCTCGGCCGAGGTGCCCGCACGCAACGCAGCCCCCGAGGACACCGGCGCGAGGTAGCGTTGCCGCACGAACCAGGCCCCGCCGTCGGGGGTGGTCGCCAGAAAGCTCGCAGCACCGTCCTCTTCACCAAGCGGCGACAGGGTCCACCCCTGCCCTTCCAAGCACACGCTGGGGTCGTGCATGCGCCAGGCGGCAGCACCCCGGGCCAACATCACGGTGCTGCTGCCCGAGGCATCCACATAGCGAACCTTGTCGAGCGCCACGCCCACCCGGTCGAGGTAGTGCCGCTCGTGTTCGCTCACCGGCACCGGCGCGGCCAGGGCGTCCCCCACGGATGCGGGCAGGTCGAGCTCTGGAAGTGCAGACACAGGCTGGGGGACCGGCCACAGTGCACCTGCAAGGGCCAACAGTCCGACCGCCGCCATCCATGCCGGTGGCAGTCGGTGGGGGACGGTGCTGAAGCGAGACGGCAGGCGCTCCCAGCCACGGGCAGCGATCAACAGCGGCAGGGCACCCAACACAAGGCCCACGGTGCCTACGATGGAATGCAGTGGCTCCTCCATCACCGCCAGTCCGCCCGCTTGTCCCCGATACAACAAGCCCAGGCGCACGGTGTTGGCCAGCAGCGCACCCACGAGGGCCAGGACGGGTCCCGTCCACCACAGCCACCTGCGCCGAGGTCCGACCACCGCGCCCAGGCCCAACGCAAGCGTCATCAGCAAGGTGAGCCCCTGCACGCCGCTGCACGGCGCGTCCACCGCCACCTCCACCTCTCCGAGAATGCGCGTCCCCTCTCGCACCCCGCCGACCAGATCCGCCACCACCTCGGCGGAGACCAGCCGGAGGGGAAAGCCCAACACACGGGCCGCTACCCGCTCCACAGGAAGCGCCATCGCGAACGGCAGCGCACTGCCGAGGGGCGACACCACCCAGGGGCGCCGGCCACTGCCCAGCAGCGATGCGATGGCGAAGGCGTCGAGCACCAACACAAGAGAGCCGATGATCTGAACGCCCAGCATGCGTCCGATCACCCGCAGCACGGCGCCCAGCACAATCCAGCCCAGCACCCGGTCGTCGGGTTGCCCCTGGCGCCGCCCCGAGCAGACGCTGCGAACCAGCAGTCCTGCCCAACACAAGGCGACCCCGGCACCCAGCGGGTGATTGCGCCAGCTCGTCACCAGCCAGCCGAGGGGCTCAACCGCGAGAACAGCCGCGCCGAGGGTCAACAGCGCGCGGGCAAGGCGGGCATCGGCAGATGCGGTAGAGGACATGGCGGACCGGGGAAGGAGGCCCGGTCAAGGTCGCAAGCGCGGGTGCGCTGGTTGGGGCAGCAGTGATGCGTCTCTGCAGAGGTCGTGTGGAGGGACTGTGCAGAGACGCGCCCCCGCCGCCTCAGCGCAGGAAGTAGGCCATGTCGTTGACGCCTTCGTAGCTGTAGCTGGTGACCGCGCCGCCCGAGCTGCAGACGTCGCTGTCCACGTTGCCATACTCATCCGCTGTGCTGTCGAGGTAGCCCGCCATGGGATGGGCCTCGTCGCTCCAGTAGCTGCCCCAGAAGGTGGGACAGGTGGAGCAACAGTGCGAGTAGAACCACGGCACGGCGTCATAGCTGTTGACGCACACACTCGACGGTCCACTGTCGCTGGCGGACATGGTGGTGTTGTTCACGAAGGTGACGGAGGCCGTGATGGTCGTGAGGGTGGTGGACGTGCTGCTCACCGTGTAGGCGCCGCCCGTGCCGATGTAGTAGAGCTCCGAACAGTCCGCGCCGGAGGACGAGTCGCGCGGAACGTGGACCAGCATGTGCTCCTGGTCGGCCTGCAGATAGGGCCACAGCGCGCCGGCCATGCGGAAGGCGTAGCCGGGAGACGGGTCGCCGTAGGTGGTGCCATGCCACTGGCTCTGGGTGGTGTCGAGCTGCGAGGACTCCGCCCAGTCCCACACGGTGCGCTGCACGAGGGTCCAGCCGCCACCGTCGGTGGTCATGTCGCACCAGGTCTCCACCGAGCCGCGGGAACCCGTGCCGTCGGGGTCGATGGTGTACAGGCCGTCGCCGGTGCTCACGCCGTTGTCGAGCACGTCCTGGCAGCTGGTGCAGCTGTCTTCGAGGGCACCGTCGCAGTCGAGGTCCTCGTCGGTGGAGCACGGCTCGAAGGCGCCGGGCCAGGCGTCGGCGTTGTCGTCGTCGCAGTCGGTGTTGTCCGAGGCGTAGGACGAGGGCGTGGTGCAGGCCATCAAGGTGTCGCTGGCATCACCGTAGCCGTCACCATCGAGGTCGGCGTAGAAGGTGGCGCCGGTGGAGGTGTCGAGGCTGCTGTCGTCGTCGTCGATGTCGCCATCGCAGTCGTCATCGATGCTGTTGCAGACCTCGGAGGCGGCGGGGGAAACGGCTGCAGAAGTGTCGTCGCAGTCGGTGTTGTCGGCCACGGTGCCGGTGGGGGCCGCGCAGGCCAGCGAGGTGGAGGCCGGGTCGCCATAGCCGTCGGCGTCGCTGTCGGTGTACCAGGTGGACGCATCCGAGGCGTCGTCTTCATCCACCACGGTGTCGCAGTCGTCGTCGATGCTGTTGCACAGCTCGGTGGCCGCCGGGGAGACCGACGCCGATGTGTCGTCGCAGTCGGTGTTGTCGGCCACATGGCCGGTGGGCGCACTGCATGCGAGGGTGAACGCGGCGGGGTCTCCATACCCATCGGAGTCGCCGTCGGTGTACCAGGTGGACGCATCCGCAGCGTCGTCTTCATCCACCACGCTGTCGCAGTCGTCGTCGATGCTGTTGCACAGCTCGGTGGCCGCCGGGGACACGGCTGCAGATGTGTCGTCGCAGTCGGTGTTGTCGGCCACATGGCCGGTGGGCGCACTGCAGGCCGCCGCGGTGACGGCGGGGTCTCCGTAGCCGTCGGAGTCGGTGTCGGCATACCAGGTGGCCACGTCGGCGGCGTCGTCTTCGTCAAGGTCGCCGTCGCAGTCGTCGTCGATGCCGTTGCACAGCTCGGCTGCGGCCGGCGAGACGGCGTTGTTGGCGTCGTCGCAGTCGCCGGGCACCGATGCATAGCCGGCGGGCTCCGCGCAGGCGTCGGTGGTGTCGCCCACCTGACCGAATCCGTCGCCATCGTCGTCGCGGTAGAAAAGGGTGGTCACGCCCTCGTCGACGTTGTCGTCGCAGTCGTCGTCGCGCTCGTTGCAGACCTCGGTGGCGCCCGGGTGGATGTCGGCGTCGGTGTCGTCGCAGTCTCCGGCGATGGTGGCGGCCTCGGAAGGGAGCTCACACGCCTCGAGCAGAGTGTCCGGGTCGCCGTGGCCGTCGCCATCGACATCGGCGAAGAAGGTCTCCATCACGCCATTGTCGTCGACCCCATCGCAGTCCTGGTCGACGCCGTCGCACACCTCGGGCGCCCCTGGGTAGACCGAGGGGTCGCCGTCGTCGCAGTCCTCGGCGGAGGTGACCTCGCCGGCCTCGGGGGCGCACCGGTCGGTGCCGGCGGCAGGGTCACCGAAGCCATCGGCGTCGCCATCGGCGTAGAAGGTCTGGAGCAGTCCCTCGTCGACCTGGCCGTCGCAGTTGTTGTCGATGCCGTCGCACAGCTCCTCGGCGTTGGGGTGGATGCTGGCGTCGGCGTCGTCGCAGTCCGAGTCGGCGGGAATGCCGTCGTCATCGTCGTCGACGGTGTCGGTCTCGGTGAGGCCGTCTTCGGTGGTGGCCTTGTCGGGCGGGGTGCGGCAGGCGCTCACCAGGACAATGAGGGCCAGGAGCGGGAGGGGGGACAGCAAGGGGCGCATGGGACTTCCGGGGCGGTCGGGAGCCGCCGCGCTCCCTCGTCGGGGGCAGAGTACACCGGCCTCGGGTCGAGGGGGGACGGTAGATGGGGGGCTCAGCGAGATGGGGTTCAGAGCACCGTGGAGGCCGAACCGGGCTTCGGCCCCCGGAGCGGGCCGTCGCGAATCTGGCTTCGTTCGGTCTACATTCCCCTCATGGTGAACCGACCTGCCAGCCCCACCGTCGAAGTCGACATCTCCGAAAGCCTCTTGCAAGCGGCGGGGGCAGGCGGACGAGGCGCGCTCGCCGACCGGCTGAAGCTGCTGCTGTTGGTCGACCTGGTTCGCACCCGGCAGATTGGGGCCAACAGAGGCGCGCGCGAGGCGGGCATGGGGCTGCTCGACTTCTACAAGGTTCTCAAAGAGCACCGCGTGCCTGCCCTGGATCTGGAGCCTGACGAGTTTGACGAGGAGATGGCCACCATCCAGCGGAGTCTGGCTGCGTCGTGATCGTCATCGCCGACGCCGGCGTGGTCCTTCTGATGCAGCAAGCTGGCGTATGGTCGTTGCTTGAAGGGCTGTATGGGGAGGTGGTGGTCACGGACACCGTGGCGGCCGAGTGTGAAACACTCGATGTCACGTCCTTTTCGTGGATCAGAGTGGTGGCGACGGATCTCGGGGGTGGCTTCGCATCCGGCACCAGCCGGATAGCCCTCCCTGAATTGGAGGAGCTGCAATGCACCTGTGGACCATCGTCCCCTTCGCCCTCCTGGCTGCCTCTCAAGCTCGGTCTCGTGTTGGTGGACCGCGGACGGAATCGGCGCTGTGCCGAGGGGCAGGAGTGGTTGTCGTCGGCAAGGTCGGACCCAACAGAATCGGCTTGCCGGGGGCGACAACTGCGGTTCGAGTTCCCATCGAAGTCGAGCGCATCGTCTATGTCGACGAATCCAGACCCGGGGGAGACCTGCTGGCGGACCTGACCATCGCGGAGCTCGGCGACCAAAGGGAGGCCTACACACCGGGCGCACGGCACATCCTCGTGCTCCAGTATGTCGACTGGGTCGACGAGCTTCCCCCCCAGTGGTTCAGAGTCTACAGTCGACCGATTCCAGCTGGGTCGGAGGCACCGCCCCTCCGGGACCTGCAATACTATTGGGCACTGCACTGCGCCGCTATTCTCGACAACGTGAAGCCAATGGAAGCGGGATGGTGGACCTGGTGGCACGACGACCCCTTTCGAACCCATGGGTGTTCCCACGAGTAGTCGGCGGGACTGCCATGACGAAGACATGTTGGCAACCCATCACGCCATCGGAGCAACGCAGTGGACGGAGAACAAGAGAGTCAATCACCCGACAGCGACAGCTATCTGTACGTCTACACCCATGGAGAAATCCAGGTGGAGGCGGGGCACCCGGAGGTCGACCGCTGGGACATTGAAGAAGGCATCTTGGCGGCATTGCCTCCGGGTGCCGAGATGACCGGCGGCGGGTGTGGAAGCGAGGGGACGAACCTCGACTTCGAGTTCAGCTGCCCAATGAGCGTGTCGGAGGTCAGGACGCTGCTTCAGAAGGTGTTTGCCGACCTGGCCATCACCAGCAGATGGACGGCGGACTTCAACGGAACCAATATCGAAGGTTGAGGCTCGGCGGCGGGAGACCGGCACGGGCTCCCGCAGCGCGGAGGGAGACCCGAAGGGGCTCGCGGAGCCCGGAGCAGACCCGAAGGGGCTCGCGGAGCCCGGAGCAGACCCGAAGGGGCTGCGGAGGTCCCCAACTCAACGCCCGACTCATCGGACCGGTCGAACCTCCGTGTCGTCAGAGAATCCCGCCGGGCCGCCACGCTCCCCGCGCCGCATCGGTCGCCACGACCTCGGCCACGCGCGCCACGAAGGCGTCGACCTGGGCCGTCGCGGTGCCGGTGAAGGTGCTCGGGTCGGCCACCAGAGCATCGAGGGCGGTGCGGTCGAGGGGCACTCGCTTGTCTTGGGCGAGGCGGTCGAGGAGGTCGTTGTCGGCGCGGCCGGTGGCTCTCATGTCGAGGGCGACGCCGACCGCGTGCTCCTTGATGGCCTCGTGGGCGGCTTCGCGTCCGGCACCGGCCTTCACACAGGCCATCAGCACCTTGGTGGTGGCCAGAAAGGGCAGGTAGCGGTCGAGCTCGCGGGCGACGACGGCGGGGTAGGCGCCCAGCTCGTCGAGCACCGTGACGAAGGTGCAGAACATGCCGTCGATGGCGAAGAAGGCGTCGGGCAGGGCCACCCGGCGAACCACCGAGCAGGACACATCGCCTTCGTTCCATTGGTCGCCGAGCAGCGCACCCACCATCGCGAGGTGGCCGCGGAGGATGGCACCAAAGCCGTTGACGCGTTCGCAGGAGCGGGCGTTCATCTTGTGGGGCATGGCCGACGAGCCCACCTGCCCTTCCTTGAAGCCCTCGGTGACCAGCTCCTGGCCGGCCATCAGGCGCAGGGTGCGGGCGAGGTTGCCGGGACCACTGGACAGCTGCACGAGCGACGAGAGGACCGTGAAGTCGGCGGAGCGGGGGTAGACCTGGCCCACACTGCCGGCCGTGGAGGAGAAGCCCAGCTCGGCGGCGACCCTGCGCTCCAGCTCGGCCACGGTGGCGGGCGCGCCCAGCAGATCGAGCATGTCCTGCTGGGTGCCGACAGGACCCTTGATGCCGCGCAGCACGGTGGTGTGGCGGACGTGGTCGAGGTGGTCGATGGCGCGGAGCAGCTCCTCGCCCGCGGTGGCGAAGCGCTTGCCGAGGGTGGTGGCCTGGGCAGCGACATTGTGACTGCGGCCCGCCATCACGAGCGCGCGGTGGGAGGCCGCGAGGCGCGCGAGACGGGCCAGGGCGGCGACGGCGCGGGTGCGGACGAGGTCGAGGGCCCGTTGGATCTGGAGCTGCTCGACGTTCTCGGTGAGGTCGCGCGAAGTCATGCCCTTGTGGACGTGCTCATGGCCGGCAAGGGCACAGAACTCCTCGATGCGGGCCTTCACGTCGTGGCGGGTGACCCGCTCCCGGGCGGCGATGGACGCGAGGTCGACCTGCTCGACCACAGCCTCGTAGTCGGCAATCACACCATCGGGCACCGGCACGCCAAGGGCGGCCTGCGCGCGCAGCACGGACAACCAAAGCTGCCGCTCCAGCACGACCTTGTGGGCGGGCGACCACAGCGTCACCATCTCGGGGCTGGCGTAGCGACCGGCCAGAACGTTGGGAATCGTGGACATCGCGGCCCTCCGGGTGTCGGGGAGAGGCGCCGCGGCCTAACCGCCGGTTTGGCGGTCAGAAGTGTCGAGTGGGGGACGGTCCGGCGAGGCGGTGGGCGACGCAGGAAAGGGGTGAGTCCCCCCCCTATGTCCAGTTCCTCGGCAGGCACGAACGAGAACCTGAGTGGAATTCGGCTGAAATGCGGACGATTCCCGACCCCCCGGGCGGCAGGCGTCCCAATCACCACCGAGAACAGCGATGAGACCGAAGTTGTCGAGCTATTCCGGTCGGGTGAGGCTTCCGATCAGGCGTCCGGTTCGTGCCTCCACCTCCGCGACGAGCCGATCGGCGGGCGCATCGAGCACCGTCAGGTCCCACAGGCGAGCGGTGTGGTCCCAGCTTCCCGTCGCCAGGGTGCGGCCATCGTCGCTGAAGCCGACGGCGACGGCGCGTTCGCCATGGCCGGGCAGCGTGGCCACCAGCTCGAGCGCGGCGGTGTCGAAGATCTGCACATCACCGGTGAGCTCGGCAGCGGCGAGCCGGCCGCCGTCGGGGGACAGTGCAAGGTCGAGGGCCGGGGCGCCAACGGGGATGCGGGCAGGCGGCCGGCTGCCATCGGGCCAGACCACGGCGATGTGGTCTCTGCGGGCCAGGTAGATGGGACCGCTGAGCGAGGCCATGGCCACGGCACCGAAGCGTCCGGTCTCGGCCACCTTGTCGAGCGAGGGTGGGTCGCCGGGGGTGAGGGTCCAGACCTCTCCATCGCGGTCGACGAGCACGGCCGCCTGCCGGTCGGGCAGGGGCTCGGTGTCGTAGAACTCCGCCGTGGCGCGGCCCACCTGGGGGAAGGTGCGGCCCTGGGCGTCGAGCAGGAGCGGTCCGCCCATCCCCACCGGCTGACAGGCGGACAGCGTGTCGCCGACGAAGACCGTGCGCCGGCAGAACGCGCCGAAGCGGGTGGCCTCGCTCTCCGGCCACAGCCACCGGCTCGGAGAGTCTGTGGACAGCGACGCGGCCACCGCCCGGCCGCCCGGACCCAACGTGATGTCTTTGGCGACGTTGACCGTGTCGAGCATCACCCGGTCGATTCGACCCGATGGCAGGTGCCGGCGCTGAACCTCCCCGTTGCCCAGGGCGATGGCGAGGTGGTCTCCGTGCAGGTCGACGGCCGTCACACCGCTGTCCAGGCTCAAGCGACCGGCCTCGTGGGGGGCGCCCAGCGTGAAGAGGCGCCGGTCCTCGCCCACCGCCACCAGGGTGTCATCGCCGATGAAGCCCACGGCGGAGGCCTTTCCCGGCACCATCTGCCGCTGTCCGGGCGCCGAGCGGGGCCACAGCCAGGCGCGGCTCTGCTCGTCGACTGCCGCCACCCAGGTGCCCGACGAGGACAGGGCCACATCATGGATGGCGCCCTTGGGAAGCGCGACCGGCACCGGTGCCGGACCATCGTGCCCATCGAGGGGGAGCACACGCACGAGACCGTCGAGGGAGCCCTCCACCAGCAGACCGGCCTCCGGCGCCGTGGCCAGCCAGAACGCCCTGTCACCGGCGTGGACCGGCCCCCGGGGCCGCTCGGCCAGCACCTCCCCCGTGTCGGGATCGACGAAGCGGTAGGCGTCGAAGGAGACGTGGAGATCCAGCTCGCTGGAGATGGCGATGCCCAGCGCGTCGGTCGAGGACCGCTTCAGGCGCGCCCCCGGTGCTCGGTCGATGCGCCGCGAGCCGCCTGCGAAGGGCAGGTAGCACCGGTCGGGATGGGGGGAGGCACCGCTGCGTTCGGGGGCGTCGATGGAGGCCGGACCGTCGACCCCAGCGCCTGACTGCAGGTCGAAGATCCGAACGGCCGTGTTGTTGGGGGTCCAGGCCATCAGGTGGTCCTGGAGCACGCAAGCCGTTGCGACAGTGACCGGTCGTTGCCAGCGGGTGCGCCCCGAGCGGGTGTCCACCACCGACACCGCGTCGGCCCCGATGCAGAGCAGTGAGCGGCCATCCCCGGACAGCACGGTGGACTCGCAGGTCGGCAAGGGCTTGGTGTCCGCGTGGACCACCGGCAGGCCACGCGCAGCGAGAACGCCCCGCAGAAGGGCATCTTCACCGTCTGCCAGCCCTGCGGCTGCAAAGAGGGCCGCCTGCTCGGGGTCCGCGGTGCGCAGCAGGTGCCGGGCGTGGGCGCGCAGAGCCGTCCGCCCGACAGCGGGGGAGGCGGACACCGCCACCGGGTCGAGCGGAGCGGGCGCCCCTGGAGCCAGCGCCCAGCCGAGGAGGGCTCCACAGACACCCGCAACCAGAATGCCCGCGGCGAGGGGGGTCCGGCGGGATGGGGCCGGCGTGGGCGGAGGCCGGAGGGCCTCGGCCAGAGCGTCGGCCACCGCGTCGGCGTGGGGGAAGCGGGCGAGGGGGTCGCGGTGGAGGCAGCGGGCGACGACCGCTGCCAGTGGACCCGCAACCTCGGGGGCGGGGTCATGGACGACCGCCCGCAGGGTCTCGGCCGGCGTGTCCCGCAAGAAGGGGGCCCGGCCGGTCAGCAGCTCGGCGAGGCACACCCCCAGGGCCCACACATCCGTGGCCGGGCCGATGGCTTCGCCGATCACCTGCTCGGGCGCCATGTAGGCCGGGGTGCCCACCACCTGCCCCTGCCCGGTGACCTCCGACAGGCTCAGCAGGGTGTCCCACTCCGAGGAGGCCGAGGCCGGTCGGGCGATGCCCCAGTCGAGCACCCGCACCTGCCCCCGCTCGGCGTCTGCACCGTCGAGCAGGATGTGCTCCGGCTTGAGGTCGCGGTGCACGATGCCCAGGCGATGGGCGCCGGCCACCACCCGCGCAGCCGCGATGAGCGCGGTGAGGTGCGCCATCCCGGGACCGTTCTTCGCGAGTCGGTCGGCGAGCGTCTCCCCGTGGAGCACGGGCATGGCAAACCACTGCCGGCCGTCGGAGTCCACCCCCGCGTCGAGCACCGGCGGCACACCGGGCAGGTCGAGGGCAGCCGTGATGCGGCTCTCCCGGAGCAGTCGGAGGGCCGCGGGACCGTCGGCGTCACCAGGCGCGCACTTGAGCACGACCTGGCGCCGCAGCAGGGGGTCCTCGGCGAGCTGAACCACCGACATCGGGCCTTCGTGCAGCCGGGCCCCCCGCAGGTAGCGGTCGTCGGCGGCGGGTCCCGCCCAGGCGGCGTCGAGGCTGCCGGCATCGGACCAGGACCATGCCGGCCCGGAGGCGTCTGGCGATGGCCAGTCCGGGGGTGCGGGCGGCTGGCTGGGAGGGTCTTCGGACACGCCCGCGACGTATCAGATGTCCCGAACGCTGGCCCCTCGGTCAGGGACACGCCTCTGGCGTGAGGGACAGCACATCGACCCGGCCATCCTCGTCACCCACCAGCAGGCCCCGGCCGTCCGGCATCCAGGCGAGGGCGGTGATGGCCCCGACCGAGTGGGGGTAGATGAGGTCTGGCGCGCCGTCATCGAGTCGGTGGACCTGAAGCCCCGGTCCCAAGGCGTAGGCGGCCACCCGGCTGCCGTCGGGAGACACCGCGTAGGTCATGGGACGAAAGGGGGTTGGAACCACCACCCCGTGTGCCCCGTCGGCGTCCCCCGCCTCGGAGAGCTGTCTCCGCACCACGCCCTGGCGGCTGTTGAGGAGCACATGCCGCCCGTCGGGGGTGACCTTCGCCACGTTGGCCCAGGGCCAGGCACCGTGCTTGCGCAGGCCATGCTCGCCGACGCTGTACAGCACGGTGTCCCAGTCCATCAAGACCAGGTGGGAGCCGTGGGCCGACACCCCCACCCAGGCGTGCCGGCCCAGGTCGAGGGTGCGGTCCACCACACCGGTCTCCGCATCGAGGAAGGCCGGTCCTCCCAGCTCGGCGACGCAGACGAGCCGGTCGCCCGTCGGCCAGGCCACGAAGTCGCAGGGCGGGGCCGGGTGGTCGGTCACCTGACCGTCCTGCCGCACCACAGTCACGCCGGCCTCCCCCCTGGCCAAGGCGATCGACGCGCCGTCCTGGGAAGCCGCGGCGTCAGCCACCGCGCCGAGCTCGGTCACGCGCCCGTCGGTCCACCAGATCTGGCTGGTGCGCTCTCCCCAGGCCAGCCACCCTCCCTCGAAGGGCACGACTCCCCGAACGGGCTCCGTCAGTCCCCGGTCCTTGAGGGCGCCAGCGTCGATGGACCAGGCCGACAGACTGCTGGCCTCGTTGACCACCACGGTGTCTTCATCGAGGAAGCGCGGCCCGGTCCAGGTGCCGGGCAGCGCCAGGGAGGCCCCGGGCCGGTCCGCCGACCAGACCCGCACGACCCCAGCCCCGCTCTGGGCGACCCGCCGACCGCTGGGAGACACCGCCAGGTTGTAGGGGAGGACGCCGCGCACCGTGCGCCAGCGAGACCACCGCCCGGTCGACCGCTCCAGCACAGCGGCCTCGTCGGTGGAGGTCACCACGAGCACATGGTCCATCGAGGCGGACATGACGAGGTGCCGGGCCTGTCCATGCCCTTCGGGCAGCGCCCACACCTCAACGGGGGTGTGCCGGGGGTGGTCCAGCAGCTCCACCCGGCGGTCGCGCGCCCGCAGCAGGCTGCCATCGGTGAGCACCACCACATCATGAACGCCCAGCCCGTCCACCGCGCCATACTGCATGCGCTCGGTGGTGTCCCGGCTGCTATTTGCGGCGGGAAGGTCGATCCAGCGCAGCTTGTCGTCCTCTCGGACCATCAGGCGCCGCTCTGATCGGCTCTGGAACATGGGATGCCGCCCGAGGGCAGTGGGACGCCAGGCGGAGTTTCGGCCGGTCGACAGCTCCAGTCGCAAGGCGTGGTCGACCTCCGGCGGCCACACCAGCAGCCAGTCGTCGCCATGAAAGAGGACCCGGTGGACCTCGTCCTCGCGCTGCCAGACCACCGATGCCCCCGCCTTCGACATTCCCACCAGCGACAGGCGCTCGGGAGAGGCGCAGGCGAGGAAACGGCCGTCCCAGCGGGTGTGTTCGCCGATGGAGCAGCCCGGGGTGGGGACGGTCCACAGCCGGCGCACCTGGGGTCCGGGGTCGACAAGGGCCCCGCGGGCGACCGGGTGGCTGGGGTCGGTCTTCAACACGCTGCAGGCCCGTGCGAGCAGGTCGGTGGGGTCTTCTTCCGAAAGCCCGAGGGCGACCTCCGCCGAGGTGAGCTGTGGGGGTGGCTCCGGGGGAGGCGGCGGCTGGAGCAGCCACCCCAGCCCGAGGCCAGCCAGCAGCAGCAGACCCGCTATGCCCCAGCGTCGTCGGGGACGCGCGGGCTCTCCCTCCAAAGCGGCGTCGAGGCGCAACAGGAGCTCGCCCGCATCCGCTGGACGTCCAGACCGCAGAGGCGACAGTGCGGCGTCGACCACCCCAGCCACGGCCTCCGGCACCTGGGGGGCCACGGAGGACAGCGCGGGCGGTGGACCCGCGAGAACACCTGCCAGCACTTCGGTCGCGGCCCGTCCGGAGTACGCTCGGCGCCCCGACAACACCTCCCAGGCCATCACGCCGAGCGACCACACGTCGGCCTCGGGACCCACCACCTCGCCGGCAGCCTGCTCGGGGCTCATGTAGGCAGGGGTGCCGACCCGAGCCCCCTGCCGGGTGAGTCCAGGGGCCACGGGCGAGGGTGCCGGAGCATCGGTGAGCCGGGCCAGTCCCCAGTCCAGGATGCACAGGGTGCTGTCGGCGGCCACCCGCACATTCGCGGGCTTCAGGTCGCGGTGGACCACCCCATGGGCGTGGGCGTGGGCCATCGCAGCCACGAGCGCGCGCACCACCGCGAGCCGTCTGCGCAGCGAGTGCTCGCCCTCCGACCAGCTCCCCAGGCTGTCCCCCACCGCGAGGCGCATGGCGACGAAGGGGCGTCCCTCCCCCATCCGTCCGAGGTGGAGCAGTGCCACGATGCCGGGGTGGTCGAGGCGTGCAAGCACCTCCCCTTCGCGGCGGAGTCGGTGTTCGGCAGGTCCGCCCGGCCGTCCCTTGGGCTCCTTGAGGGCCACCTCGCGGTCGAGCAGACGGTCTCTCGCCAGCCACACCCGTCCCATCGCCCCTTCTCCGAGCAGGCGCAGGCGCATGAAGCGGTCGGTGGTCGCCGGATCGGACGGCAGCGCGGAGCCTCATCGGTTGGGGGAGCGCCTGTCTGCCCTGTCCCACGCACGCTGTCGAGCGGGGTCGCCGTGCTACACCCGGCGCCATGCCCGCCCACGACCCCCTCGCCGCTGCCCGCCTCGCCTGGATGCGCCGCGATGCGCAGGCCACCTTGAAGGCCGCGCAGCCGCTGGCCACCTCGCCCGACCCCGCCCTGCGTGGCCGCGCCCTGGTGCTGTGCGCAGAGGCCATGGCCGCGCTCGGTCACGCCCCCGACGCCCTGCGCCTGCTCCAAGCCGCCCTCGCCGCAGATCCTCGGCTCGCCGACGCCTGGATGGCCATCGGACGCCTCCTCCAGCAGGCCCGGCGCCTCGATGAAGCCGCCGGCGCCTTCACAAAGGCCACCCAGCTCGCCCCCCGCGACCCCGCCCCATGGGAGTCCCTGGCTGCGGTACAGGCCTCCGCCGGCCGCCTCGCACAAGCCGCCGCCAGCGTCCGCCGGGCCCGCGAGCGGGTCCCCCTCCGCGCCGACCTGGCCCGCAGAGAGGTGGAGCTGCTTCGTCCCGTCGACCCCGCGGCGGCCGACCGCACCCTTCAACAGGCGCTGGTCCGCTTCCCCGACAACGTCGACCTGCTGTTGCTCCGCGCCGAGGACCTCGCGGACATGGCCCGGCGCGACGAAGCCCTCGTCCACCTCGACCGAGCGGTGCAGTCCGAGCCCACCCACATCGTCGCCCGCTCCCGGCGCGCCCGCTTCTACATCCAAAGCCGCCGCATCGCCGATGCAGAGGCCGATCTCGACGTCATCCTCGACCAGGATCCCACCCACGCCCACGCCCGCCTGCAGAAGGTGCGCGCCTGCATGGCCTCCGGGAGGCCTGAGGCCGCAGACAGCCTGCTGCAGGCCCTTCTCGACGACCCCGACGGACCCGCCGGTCGCGACCGAGGTCACGCCCTGCTCTACCGGGCCGAGCTGCGGGGCAAGCAGGGCAAGCTGGCCGAAGAGTGGTCCGACCTCGTGGAAGGCCAGCGCCTGCTCGCCCACGACCAGCTGCAGCGCGGAGAAGACGGCACCGCCTACCTCGCCGCCGTCCACCGTCGCACCGAGCTGTTCTCGCCCGGCTCTCCCTTCCGAGAGGCTGCTGCGGGCTGGCCGACCCAAGCTCCCCCCGGCGCCGCACTGCGCGACAACCCGCCCGTCTTCATGTTCGGCTTCCCCCGCTCAGGCACCACCCTGGCCGAGCGCATCCTCGGTGCCCATCCCCGGCTCACCGCCACCGACGAGCTCAACCTGCTCGGCGCCGTCTTTCACGCGATGTCGACCGAGCTGGGCGCCCCCCCCACCGAGCGCCTCACCGACGCCCAGGTGCGGCACCTCCGCCGGGCCTTCGTCGACAAGGCCGTGCGGGCGGGCTTCGACCCCAGCTCCACTCGTCTCATCGACAAGAACCCGCTGAACTTCGTGTTCATCGACGTGGTCCGCCGGGTGTTCCCCGACGCGCCCGTCCTCATGATCCTGCGCGACCCCCGCGACTGTGTGTGGTCCTGCTTTCGCCAGGCCTTCGAACCCAACCCGGCACTGGTGCTCACCCGCGACCTCGCCCACACCGCCGAGCTGTACCGCGCCACCTTCGACCTCTGGCAACACGGCCGCACCCTGCCCGGCCTGCGACTCACCGAGCTGCACTATGAGCACCTGGTGGCCGACTTCGAGGCGGGGGCCCGGGCTCTTGTGGCCGCCGCTGGAGAAGAATGGGACGACGCTGTCTTGGCGTTCCACACTGCATTGGGCAATGCCTTCGTGCGCACCCCCAGCTTCGCTTCGGTGGGACGAAAGGTGAGCCGTGGGCGAGTGGGCAAGTGGCGTCGACACGCAGACGAGATGGCGGCCATCGAGTCGGTGTTGGCCCCCTATGTGGCGAGCCTGGGCGTGCAGACGGTGGCACCCGAGCTGGCTTGAGCCCGCGCAGCCTCAGCCATCCAATGCAAAGAGCTGCACATTCGCCACCGCCACCACCTCGGCGGGCTCCGACTCCGCCACGATGGCCCGCAGGGCGTGGAAGTAGCCGAGGTGCGCCTCGCGGATGCGTTCGAAGTCGGCCCGAGACACGGTGAACACGTTGTAGGAGAACTGCCCGGGAGCCCCCTGCTCCACCCGCTCGGCTGCCACCCGCGCCCAGTGCGCCTTGAGCTTGCGGCCCACCTCCGGCGTGCGTCGGGTGTCGACCGCAAAGGCCTCGCTGCGCAGCTTGCCGCCGACTGCAGTGATCTGGCCGGTGTCGCGCAGGAAGTTGAGGCAGCGTTCCTCCTCTTCCAGGCAGATGCCGAGGCGCTCGGCGATCCAGCCGGGGTGGTGACACGGCAGCGCCCGGTATTCGTCGAGCTCGAGGGCCCTTAGGACGGCCTGGGTCCAGGGGACGGCACCGGCCCCGCGTCGGCGGGCCTCCACGCGACGCCAGAGGGGTGCGATGCTGGGCACGGCCTCGGGATCCACCAGCGCGGCCACGAAGTCGACCGTGCGGGAGGAGGCGGCCTCGATGAGCCGCAGCAGGTCGGGCAAGCGGGGCTCGGTGTCTCCGGAGAGCCAGCGGGACACGCGGGTGCGGGCCCGCCCACAGCGTCGGGCGAGGTCGGTGACGGAGGTGGCACCCTGCAGGTCGCGAAGCAGGGCCGCCACGACCTCCGCGGACCAGGGGGCCTCGGCATCGAGCCAGGGTGGGGTCCGACCGATGAAAGTGACCAGCGCGGCGTGCACATCGACGCCCGTGCGGTGGCAGGCGAACAAGACCTGAGCGCCCGTGGGCCACCGTCGACCCGACTCCCAGGTGTACACCACGTTGGACCGGAAGCCGAGCCTTCGAGACAGGGCGGTCTGAGAGCGGTGGGCGCGAATGGCGAGAACCACCTCACGGGCGGTCTGGTCGTAGTCGAGTAGCATGGCCCGAGCCTATCCAGAATATGACTGAAATGCACGCGATACCCCATTTCAGGCGGATGGTTTGTGCATTTCTGTATTGCCGCAGCGAGGTCCACGCGGCATCCTGCTCCCCCAGGTCCATTGGGGACGTGTCCGGGAGGCCCCATGCGCAAGACCCCGCTTCTGCTCGGCATCGCCGCTACTCTTTCGTCCTGCTTCATGGGAGGACAGGAGGGGGAGGACATGCGCGATGGGAGCATCATCGGCGAAGGCGAGGGCGAGGGTGAAGGCGAGGGCGAAGGGGACGCGGACACCGACGCGGACACCGACTCCGACACCGATGCGGACACCGACGCCGACACCGATGCCGACACCGATGCCGACACCGACGCAGACGCCGACACGGGGGACGAAGGAGACTGCGACGACGAGTCGGAGGTGACCTTCTGGCTGTCTCCCGACGACTCCAACTCGATGGCCTCGCCCGTGCTCGCGCGGACGGCGGTGCTCGACGGCTGGGGCTCCCTGTCGACGGTGCCGCTGCGGTCCTGGGAGTTCTTCAACTACTACACCTTCGACTACGCCCCGCCCGAAGCCGGCACGCTCGCCATCCACGCTGCGATGGTCCCCGCGCCCGAGGTCGGTCCCGACGCCTACACGCTGCAGGTGGGTGTGGCCTCACCGCTGGTGTCCTCAGAGGACCGCGCCAACCTCAACCTCACCTGGGTGGTCGACACCTCGGGCTCGATGGGGGGCCTGCCCATCGACCTCACCAAGGCGGCCGGACGCGCCGCTGCCGCCCAGCTCAAGGCGGGGGATGTGGTCTCGATGGTGTCGTGGTCGACCACCCGAGAGGTGCTGCTCGACGGCCATGTGGTCAGTCGGCCCAACGACCCCGACGTCGTGGCGGCCTTCGATGCGCTGTCCACAGGCGGCGGCACAGACCTCAACGCCGGGCTCACCCACGGCTTCTACCTGGCCGACGAGAACCGGTCGGACGCCCGCGTGAATCGCCTCGTGCTGGTGTCGGATGGGGGCGCGAATGCGGGGGTCACCGAGGCCGACATCATCGCCAACTACGCCGGCAACCGCGACGAGGACGGCATCTACCTCGTGGGGCTCGGCGTGGGCTCCGAGGGCACCTACGACCCCAGCTTGATGGACACCGTGACCGACGCCGGCCGGGGCGCCTCAGCCTTTCTCGACACGGAGTCCGAGGCCTGGAAGGTGATGGGAAGCCAGTTCATCAACACCGTCGATGTGGCGGCCCGCGACGTGGAGCTGCGCCTCGACCTGCCGCCCGGCTTCGAGATCGTGCGCTTCTCCGGCGAGGAGTACAGCACCGACCGCGACGACATCGAGCCCCAGCACCTCGCTCCCAACGACAGCATGGTGTTTCTCCAGACGCTCGACACCTGTGCTCCCGAAGACCTCACCGACGACACGCCCTTCACCATCACGGTGAGCTGGAAGCACCCCACCACCTTCGCCGAGCACACCCTGACCCACTCCACCACGCTGAGCGCCTTGCTGGAAGCAGACCTCACCCTGCTCCGGAAGGGACAGGCGGTCGCCGCCTACGTCGACGCACTGAAGATGTGGCGGAGCAGCGCCGCGACCACCGACCGCGCAGCTGCAGTGGTCGATGCCGTGGAGGCTGTGGAGCGGGCTCAGGCGATGGACGCCGACGACCTCGACCTCGCCGAGATGCTGGCGGTGCTGCAGGCCTTGTAGGTCCAATGGCGGTCGCCGCGTGACAGGGCCCACAAACAGTATACAGACCGTGCTCACACACGGAGCCCGTCTGTCATGCCGTCCCCTGTGCCGCCGGAGCGAATCCGCACGCTCAACACCCGCCAGATCCGCCAAGATGGCCGATATGTGGTCGTCTACATGGTGTCCACCCGCCGCCTGACGCACAACTATGCCGTGCAGCGCGCCGTGGAGCTGGCGTGTACATACAAGGTCCCCGTGGTGGTGTTGGAGGCCCTCCGCTGCGGCCATCCACACGCGGCCGACCGGCACCATGCCTTCGTGCTCCAAGGAATGGCCGAGCACGCCGCCACGCTGGCGCCCACCCCGGTGCTGTACCACCCCTGGGTGGAGCCCTGGGACGGCGCGGGCAAGGGACTGCTGGCTGCTTGGGCAACACAGGCGGTCGCCGTGGTCTCCGACGACTGGCCGGGATTCTTCCACCGTCGGATGCACGCGGCCGCCGCCCGCCAGGTGCCGTGCGCCTACGAGGTGGTGGACAGCGTGGGCCTGCTTCCCCTCGCCTGCACCGCCCGCCCCTGGTCGCGGGCCTACGACTTTCGCCGGGTCTTCCAGCGCACCGCCCGCCCCCATCTCCATCGTCCGCCCTCCGCCCACCCGCTCGAGGCCCTGCCCGACCATCCGCGGCTCACAGAGCTGCCCCCCCACATCCGCAGGCGCTGGCCGTCGGCCTCTCCGGAGCTGCTGCAGGCGAGGCCGTCGGCCCTGGCAGCCCTTCCCATCGACCACTCGGTGGCTCCGGTCGCGGTCGAAGGGGGCAGTCGGGCGGCGCGGGCCCGGTGGCGCAGCTTCAAGAACCAGGCGTTGCTCCGCTACGAGCGCGGCAGGCGCACCGTGTCCACCACCGCCACCAGCGGCCTGTCCCCCTGGCTGCACTACGGCCACATCAGCGTACACGAGCTGCTGGACGACCTCGTCGCCGACCACGGTCCCGTGCCGGCACCCGACGCGCCACCGGGGGGCAAGCGCGCGGGCTGGTGGGGACTGCCTCCCGATGTGGACGCCTTTGTCGACCAGCTCGTCATCTGGCGGGAGCTGAGCCATCACTTCGTCCACCATGTGCCCGATGCCCACGAGTGGTCGACCCTGCCTCTCTGGGCGCGCACCACGCTCGACGCCCATGCCTCCGACCCGCGTCCCGCCCTGCCCACCTTCGACCAGCTGGCCGCCGCCGAGTCCCCCGACCCGCTGTGGAATGCCGCCCAGACCTGCCTGCGGCGGGATGGCCGGCTGCACAACCACCTGCGCATGCTCTGGGGCAAGCGCATCCTCGAGTGGACCGCCCACCCACGCGATGCCCTGCACCTCATGCTCACCCTCAACGACCGCTTCGCCCTCGACGGCCGGGACCCCAACTCGGTCGCCAGCATCACCTGGGTGCTCGGGCGATTCGACCGTCCCTGGGGCCCCGAGCGCCCCATCTACGGCAAGGTGCGCTACCTGTCCTCAGCCAACACGCAACGGAAGCTGAAGGTCCGTCCCGACGATGTGCTCGCATGGAACAAGGCGGGCTGAACGCGCCCCTTCCCGGTCCACCGCACGCAGGACGGCGTCTGCGCCAGGGCACACGGCGAGGTCGAGGTGTATGCTCCGCGGTTCCCACCGTCCCGGACTTGCCCCATGCGCACTCAGACCCTGCTCCTGTCCACCCTGTTCACGGTCTTGCTCGCCATCGGCTGCGGCGGAGACAAGGGCGACACCGGCTCCAGCGAGGCCGGGGAAGGCGAAGGCGAAGGCGAAGGCGAGGGAGAAGGCGAAGGGGAGGCCGACTGCGGAAACACCGCGCCGGAGCTGCTGTCGGTGACCCTCAGCAACGGCGGACTCGTGGATGTCGACGGCACCCAGGTCCCCTCCCTGCTGGCGGAGCTCGAGCTCGACGACGCCGACGGCGACCTCACCGACATCACCATCGAGATCTTCCTCGACACCGAGGTGGACGGCTCGGTCGACACATCGAGCTCCCCCTTCGAGCCCACACAGGGCACCGTGGACGCCGCCGAGTGCGAGGCGGATGCCGTCATCCTCCAGCTCGGCCTGCCCTTTTCGGCCGACGCGGGCATCGACTACGGCAGTCCCATCGAGATCGGCTTCATCGTGTCCGACGCCAAGGGCAACGCCAGCAACCTCGGGGTGGGCGCAGGCTGCGTGCCCCTCGAAGACGGCTCGGACTGCTGAGGTGGTGGTCGACGCCTGGCTGCAGCACCCCACCGCGGGCTTCGTCTCCCACCCGATGTTCGCCTCGCTTCGGCGCTGGATGGGCATCGAGGAGGTGCCCGACCACATCGACCTGGAGCTCACCCTCGCCGCCATGGACGCCGCAGGCGTGGACCGCGGCCTGCTGAGCGCGTGGTGGGGACCGCAGGGTCCGCTCATCTCCAACGACGAGGTGGCCGGATGGGTGAAGGCCCATCCCGAGCGCTTCGTGGGGGTGGCATCCGTGGACCTGTCCCGTCCGATGCACGCGGTGCGAGAGCTGCGCCGGTGCGTGGAGGAGCTGGGCTTCGTCGCGGTCCGCCAGCTTCCGTGGCTGTGGGGGCTGCCTCCCGATGACCGCCGCTACTACCCCATCTACGCCGCCTGCATCGACCTCGGTGTGCCCTTCTGCCTGCAGGTGGGGCACGCGGGTCCGCTGTTGCCTTCAGAGCCGGGCCGGCCGATTCCCTACCTCGACACGGTGGCGGCAGAGTTCCCGGAGCTGGTCATCGTGGGCGGGCACATCGGCTACCCCTGGACCGAGGAGATGGTCGCCCTGGCCCGCAAGTACCCCAACGTCTACATCGACACCTCGGCCTACACCCCGAAGCGCTACCCCGACACGCTGGTGCGCCTGATGAAGGGAAGTGGGCGCCACAAGGTGCTGTGGGGCAGCAACTACCCGATGATCCAACCATCCCGGGCCCTCGAGGGGCTCGATGCCCTTGGCCTGGATGAAGAGGCCACAGCGTTGTTCACGAGCGGCAACGCGAGGCGTGTGTTCGGTCTGTAGGGTGGCCGGGGGACAGCCGGGGCCGATAGCAGCCGGCCGCAGCCTGGAGACACGATGGACACGCTGGGACGCCACCTCATCGGCGAGTTCTACGGCTGCGACCATGCTCTGCTCGACGACGTGGATGCCATCGAGCGCAGCATCCGGGCTGCCGCCGAGGCCGTGGGCGCCACCATCCTGCACGCGCGCGCCCACCGCTTCGCACCTCAGGGCGTGACGGCCACGGTCATCATCGCGGAGTCCCACCTGTCCATCCACACCTGGCCCGAGCATGGCTACGCGGCGGCCGACATCTTCACCTGTGGCGGCCTGGACCCCGTGCCGGGCTTTCGCCTGCTCCAGCGGGAGCTTGGCGCCAAGAACACCCGCGTGCAGGTCATCTTGAGAGGCACTGACGAGCACGTCGCCCACGCCGGAGACCTGGTTCCCGAGGATGTGATGGTGCTGTCCCGGCTCGCTCCCCTGGAGCAGGTGGCGCGGCTGGGGAGCGAGTCATGACCGCCCGACGGCTGCTGGGCATGGCCTGGCTTGGCGGGTGTGGGGGCCCCGATGACGCAAGTAGATACCGGCACGCCCTGGCCGCCCCGCCGGCCGAGGCGGTGGCATTGTGTGGCCGGCTCGCCGACACCGCGCTCGGCCAGGAGTGCGCCACCGAGGCCGCCGTGCGCGCAGCGAGCACGGGCGATGAGCCTCTGGCCGTGGCGACCTGCAGCGGACTGCCCCCCGGGCTGTGGGCCGACGAGTGTTGGTTCCAGGTGGTCGACGCCCTGAAGCTGGAGGGTTCCCGTGCCTGGAGCCTGTGCGAGCAGGCCGGCAGATACCGCGACTACTGTGTGGGGCACGCGGTGAATCGCAGCCTCGACAAGCTCGGTCCCGACGCCATTCCGCTGGATGTGGGCGCGGAGGACAAGCTGGTGGTGAAGCTGCGCAAGCATGTGCGCAAGTCGGGGGCCCCGCTGCCCCGAGAACACCAGTCCACGGTGGTCTTCACCGCGGCAGCAAGGCACCTCGCTGCGCGCTGGGCACACCGAGCGTTCGACCCGGCCGAGTGTGGCGTAGCGCCGGCCGACCTCTGCGCACGCGCCTACGCCGAGACCATGCCAGAGGGCTCGGTGGACCGCGTGGCCGCCTGCCGGGGCCCCTTGAGCTCGGCGGGCGTGCAGGCCGCCGGGGGCACGCCCTGGGTGGATGCCGCGGAGCCTGTGGTGCGACCGGTGTGGGACGCCCTGTGTGTGGCCGCTGGCGAGCGCCAGGGAGACGAAGCCGACGCCCGCGGTCCCCGGTCTCCACAGGAAGGAGCGCGACCGCGGGCGTCTCAGCCGCCGAGGCAGCCAGGGCAGTAGATCTGGGTGGACCGCCACCGAGGGTCTACACCGCATCGAGCAGCCGCTGGAGGTCGTCCTCTGTGGCCGCCTTGTCGACGATGTAGCGGGCGGTTCCGGCGACCTTGCCCTCCACCTCGGCCACCATGGCGCCCGCGGCCTCGCCTCCGGCGCCCACGCCCACGAAGCCCTTGAGGCGGACGTTGGTCATGGGGGCGTCGGCACCGAACTCGCCCTCCAGCTCAGCGGCCCAGGGGGCGAGCCAGGCGGGGGTGGTGCCAGCGCCGCGGGCCGCGTGGATGGCGGTGGCAAGGTCACGCCAGGCGACGAAGCGGCCAGCGTCGCCCTGGATCTCGATGCCGGTGGCGGCGGCCCGGGCGTAGTCGTCGGGGGTGACGGCGAGCTCGCCGGAGAGCAGGAGCTCGGAGTCGGTGGAGATGCCCCCGGAGCGCTGGCCCTCGGCGATGTCGTCGACGCCCAGAAGGTCGGCCCAGCGACCGATCTCACCTGCGAAGCGGGAGGGGTCGAGCGTGACGGTGTGGGTCTCGGTGATGGCTGGCCCGCCGCCCGCCTCCACGAGCAGCTCGGTGAGGGGCTTTGCGGCCTCGGTGCCGGGAATGGCCTCGCAGCCGTTGCCATCCAGGGTGTTGACCTGGCCGAACAGAGTGTCCCGGGCGTCGAAGATGGAGTCGAAGCGCATGGTGGTGGACGAGGTCTCGGTCTCGAGGTCGGCGCCTTCCGTCGTCGCTGCTGCACCAACGCCCCCGGACACCGTCAGCTCCAGCGCGGTGGAGGTCACCTCGGCGAGGCCCTGGGAGATCTGGGTGGCATCGAAGCTCAGCTCCAGCTTTGCCGCCAGCCCGCAATCGAAGCCCGCCATGGCGTCGAGTGCCGCTATCTGTTCGCCTCCGAGCACCATCGAGAAGCTCGCCGACGCCTCAGCGAGGGCGCCGGTGGTGCCTTCGGCCGCAAAGGTGGCGGTACACTCGTCCTGGATCTGCACCGTGCCGTGGACCAACCCAGTGACCTCGGCCACCGCCGACGCATCGAACGCCAGTCCGGCGAGGTCGAGCACAGCCTGGGCGGGTCCGGCGAGCGGTCCCGGAAGCTCCCGAACAGACGGGACCTGGGCCCTGGCCTCACCCTTGGCACCCACGTCGAGCCCGACCGCCCAGTCGGGCTCGACGCCTTCGAGCAACGGAGCCGCAGCGTCGGGCCCGGTAGCGGCCATCCGCTCCCCGGTCGCCTTGTGGATGATGATGTCGCTCGCAGAGGCGCCCAGCACCTTCAGCAGGCCCGCGGCGGAGGGCACCACATCGAGCGCACCGTCGGCCTGGATGGCGGCGTAGGCCTCCCCGCCCGCAGTGGCCTCCACGCCGTTGCCGAAGGCGTCCACGACCTTGCCGCCCTCGCCGCCCGAGACCCCGACCTTGATGGCCGGGTGACACTCGAGGTGCAGAGTGTTGTCTTCGGTGCGCAGCATCTGGACGGTGTTGGAGAAGTCGGCGCCCAGGAACAGGCCCAGGGCCATCTCTCCCGTGAGCTCCACCCCGGTGCCCGCAGGCACGATGGCATCGAGCAGAAAGCCCACCAGATCGCCGTCCTCCAGCGCCACAGCCATGAGGGCCTCGTCGGACACCGCCCGAATCCACTCCTGCACCGCCGGATTCGAGATGAACTCCGCCGCCGCCGACAAGGCCGCCGCCAGCGGCATCACATCCAGCAGCAAGCCCGCGAACGGCCCCGACAGGGAGTAGTCATCGCTGCCCCCGCCATCGAGTCCGGCCTCCTCCACTGCGGCCTGGTTGCCCCCCGCCTGGACCTGCTCCTCGGCGGGCTGCCGGGCGGTGGTGTCCTGGGTCTGGGTCTGGGTCTCGGACTGGGATTGCTGAGTCTGCATGACGACCTCCGTAGAGGCCGCCGAGCACAGGCCGTGCCCGCCCGCTCACCGACACTTCCAGCCACTGGCGAGGCGACGGCGACGGCGATGGCGTCGCCACCTGGCCCCCCCCATACGCCGAGCCGGTTTCTGCCCTCCGGGCTCGGTGCGGTCAGAACAGCTCCACCGCCCCGATCGTGGGTGGGGAGTCGCGGGTGTTGGTCCAGTAGTCGGTCGTGTTGCCGTAGCTGGTGGTGCCCGCCCCCGCAGCGCCGCCGGTTGACGAGGGCACCGGGGGCACATCCGAGCTGAGGCCCGGGTCGGTGGTGACGCGGTTGGAGCCACCCGAGGCCGAGTTGTAGAAGTTGGTGGAGGTGTTCCCCCAGTACAGGTTGTAGTCGTTGTTCATGTTGCCTCGCCCGTTGTAGGAGAAGCCCCGCGAATTGTTGGCGATGATGTTGTTGTAGATGCGGAAGGTGGTGCTGGAGCTGCCTCGACCCACCGCGAAGATGCCGTAGCTGGCGTCTTCGATGGTGTTGCCGGTGAAGGAGAAGGTCTGGTCGGGCGACCGTGTAGACGACGTGGTGACCGCAGTTCGGATGCCCCATTGGCCACCCGTGATGTAGGAATCGGTGACCGTCCAGTACACCCGGTCGGTGGTGTTGTAGCCGTAGTCGTAGAAGTAGATGGCGGCGTCGGGCGAGTCTCCGTACACCACACAACGTTCGATGGTGGTGTTGGGCGTGCCGTAGCCATCGCGGTCCACATGAACGCCGTGGTTGTTCACGACCTCGATGACGCAGTCGGACAAGGTGAGGTCGAAGTTGGCGGTGCCGTCGTCGTAGACCTCCACTCCATTGGCGATGGTGACCCCCTGGATGTCGATGGTGGCGCCGTTCACGCCTGTGCGCACCTTCACTTTGCCGTTGATGGTGACGTCGCTGGCGGAGGTGCCGATGATCTCCAGGTTGCCGTAGATGGTGGGGTTCTCGGTGTAGGTGCCCGCAGAAAGGCAGATGGTCTGCACCGAGCTTCCGTTGCCCAATGCTGCCGAGGCCGCATTCAAGCTGGAATAGGAACCGGGCACCGTGTAGGCGCCGCTGGGACAAGAGAAGGTGGGGTGGTCGACCCCTGTGCAGGACTGGTCGTCGCCGTCACCGTAGATCTCGGTGGCGCCCGGATTGACGTCGGCATCGGCGTCATCGCAGTCGGTGGCGTCGTCGACATAGGTGGTGGTGGCGCCCGAGGGGTCGGCACAGGCGAGCACGGGCGTGCCTGCAGAGTCGCCGTAGCCATCGAGGTCGGCATCTTCGTACCAGGCGCCGGCGGTCGACGTGTCGACGGAGCTGTCGTTGTCGTCGATGTCGCCATCGCAGTCCTCGTCGGTGAGGCCGTCGTCGCACACCTCGGTGGCGGCGGGATGCACGCTGTCGTCGGCATCATCGCAGTCGGTGGCATCGTCGACATAGGTGGTGCCGGACGTGGAGGGGTCCTCGCATTGCTGCACCGGAGCGCCGCTGTCATCGCCGTAGCCGTCCCCGTCGGCGTCGAGGGTCCAGTCGATGAAGGAGGCGGTGTCCACGCCACTGTCGTCGTCGTCGGACAGGCCGCTGCAGTCCTCGTCGGTGTCGCTGTCGTCGCATACCTCGGCGGCCCCGGGATTCACGCCCGCTGCAGAGTCGTCGCAGTCGTCCGCGGAGAGGGAATAGGCCGAGTCGCCGGTGGACGGGTCGTCGCACCAGCCCCCTCCCGCATCACCGAGGTCCCCGTAGCCATCGCCATCGGCGTCGACATAGAAGGTGGTGTGGGTGCTGCTGTCCACGCCGGGGTCGGCGTCGTCGGACAGCCCGCTGCAGTCCTCATCGACGTCGTCGGCGTCGCACACCTCGGTGGCCGCGGGATGGATGGCCCCATCGGCATCGTCGCAGTCCGAAGCGTCGTGCACAAAGGCGGTCGACGCGTCGCTCGGATCATCGCAACGTCGCACTGGGGCGGCAGAAGCGTCGCCGTAGCCGTCGACATCGGCATCGACGAACCAGTCGGAAGCGGTCGCGCTGTCGACACCTGCGTCGGCATCGTCGGCAGTGCCGCTGCAGTCCTCATCGACATCCGCCGCGTCGCACACCTCGGTGGCGTCGGGATGAACGTTGCCATCGGCATCATCGCAGTCCGTGGCATCGAGGAGCCACACCGCCTCAGGGGTGCTGGGGTCGTCGCAGTACAGCGTGCCCGCGTCGCCGGAGTCCCCGAAGCCGTCGCCGTCCGCGTCGGGGAACCACAGGTCGGCCTCGGCGAGCTCAACGGTGTCATCGGCATCGTCGGACAGACCATCGCAGTCCTCGTCGACGTCGTCGGGGTCACACACCTCGGGGGCATCGGGGCTCACGTCTGCGCGGCTGTCGTCGCAGTCGGAGGCAACCGCGCTGTAGGCGGCCTCGGGGGAGCTGGGGTCGGTGCAGGCCCCTGTGGCCGGAACGTCGGGATCACCGTGGCCATCGGCATCCGCGTCGATGTACCAGAGGTTGTGGGTGGTGGCGTCGACACTGTCGTCTTCGTCGTCGAGCAGTCCGTCGCAGTCCTCGTCTGTGCCCCCGCAGACCTCGGTGGCGAGGGGGTGGACCGCAGGGTCGGCATCGTCGCAGTCCGTCGACTCCGCAGACAAGCCATCGGTGAGCGCACAGGCCAGCACCTCGGTGGTCCCTCCGAAGCCGTCCTGGTCGACGTCGGCATAGAACAGCTCCCCGTCGACCGGCGCGTTGTCCGCCACGCCGTCGCAGTCGTTGTCGAGCCCGTCGCACACCTCATCCGCGCCCGGGTGCACCGCCGCCGATGCGTCGTCGCAGTCGACATCCCCGCCGTAGCCGTCGTTGTCGGCATCCACCACGGTGCCGTCCGTGGCGCCTGGGACCTTGTCCGCCTCGCAGCCGACCACAGCGAAGACCGACAGGTAGAACAGGGGGATGCGCACACTTGCCTCCAATCCAGGCGTCCACCCGAGCATTGCACACACCTCGGCGGCTGCCGTCGGCGCGGTGCAGCGGTCACGTCACGTTGACCGTGCGCCGATGGCAGGTGACGCGAAAGAACCTCCCGGGCAAGCCCATTGACGCCATGGCCAAAGCAGGTCATCGTGCACCACCAACCCACGGGGGGCCATCGTGGTGCCCCTCCCCTCTCCGGAGACGCCCATGTCCAGCCTGCTGGACCCCCGCGCACCGAGCGCGTCCATGCGCCTGCGAACCGGCCCCCTCATCGCCGCCACCTGCCTGGTGTCCTGCAGCGACCCCAAGCTGCCCGACCCCAACGTGGAGGTGGACATCTTCGACCACGCCCCCAGCGGGGAGCAGCCGGCCGCGAACTCCGACCTCGGGTCGCAGCCCCAGGTGGACTGGGAGGGTCCCGAGGTGGAACCAGGACCCGAGGCCATCTGGGGAGGCCTGGGCGTCGGCATCACCGAGATCGACTGCGCGCTGTGGTGGTCGCTGGCGGGCGAGGAGACGGACTGTGCCGACTGCAGCCTCGCCTTCGAGCTGGTAGGCGACACCCTGGGCGACTCCTGCGGCGGGCTGGGGACCAGCTGGATCGAGTTTCGGCTGGAGATCATCGATGGCCGCGCCTACGGATTCTACGAGTACTGGGGCGCGGTGGAGTATGGCGGTGGACTGCTCACCTGGGACGGCCTGCGGGAAGGCTACGGCTATGGCTACCGCTACTACGGCTACCTGCACTATTGAGACCGCGTGAAGCGCCGCCCGATGGGAAGCCGAAGCCGACTCACTCGACCGACACCAACTCCCGCTCCTTCATGGCGCAATACAACACCGGCACCACGAACAAGGTGACCAGATCCACCGCCATCCCGCCCACCAGCGGAATGGCGAGGGGCACCATGATGTCGGAGCCCCGGCCAGTCGAGGTGATGACCGGCAGCAAGGCCAGTGTGGTGGTGGCGGTGGTCATCAGGCAGGGACGCACCCGGCGCAGGCCGGCCGACAGAGTGCGTGCCCGCACCTCGTCGACCGTGTGGGGCGGCGCCTCCGCAAAGCTCTGCTTGAGCCAGGTGGCCATCACGACGCCATCGTCGGTCGCGATGCCAATGAGCGCGATGACGCCGACCCACACGGCCACCGACAGGTGCACGGTGCCCACTTGGAACACATCGCGCAGCGACACACCGAGCAGCGTGAGGTCGAGAAACCAGGGCTGTCCGTAGAGCCAGACGAGCGAAAAGCCGCCGCCCACCGCCACCACCACGCCCGAGTAGATGATGGCCGCAGTCGCGGTCCTTCGAAACTGCAGGTAGAGCAACACAAAGACGAACACCAACGCCGCGGGGACCAACACTGCGAGACGCTGCTCACTGCGGAGCTGGCTCTCGTAGGAGCCCGCGAACTCGTAGCTCACGCCCGCTGGCAAGGTGAGCTGTCCGGTGGCCAGCCTGTCCTCGATGACGGCCCTGGCATCGGCCACCACGTCGACCTCGGCCACATCGCCCACCCGGTCGAAGAGCACGTAGCTGGTGGGGAAGGTGTCCTCCGACTTGATGACCTGCGGACCCCGCACAAAGGCGATGTGGGCCACCTGGGTGAGCGGCACGGCGTCGCCCGTGGGCGTGGGCACGAACACCCGCTCCAGGGCCTCGAGGCTGTCCCGTTCCTCGCGAAGGTAGCGGACCCGCACCGGATACCGCTCGCGACCCTCCACCGTGCGGGTGAGGGTGCGGCCGCCAAGAGCGAGCTGCAGCACCTTCTGCACATCCACCACAGACAGTCCGAAGCGTCCGATGGCCTCGCGGTCGAGCTCGATCTCCAGGTAGGGCTTGCCCACCACACGGTCGGCGAACACCGTGTCTGCGCGCACCGTGGGCACCTCGCGCAGCACCTGCTCCAATGCAAGGCCGAACTGCTCGATGGAGGCGAGGTCGGGTCCCCTCACCTTGATGCCAAGCGGGGCCCGCATCCCACTCTGCAGCATCACGAGTCGGGCGCTGATGGGCATGAGAACCGGCGCGCCAGTGAGGCCGGGAACCTCCGCCGCGGCGGTGATCTCGGTCCAGATGTCGTCGGGAGAGCGGATGTGGTCCCGCCACTGACGCACCACGCTGCCATCGGCCTCGGTGCGGTACTCGGGCTGGTAGGTGATGACGGTCTCGATCATGGAGACGGGGGCGGGGTCGAGGGCGCTGTCCACCCGCCCCAGCTTGCCCACCACACGGTCCACTTCGGGGATCTGGGCGATGGCCGCATCCATGGCGGACATCATGCCAATCACCTCTCCGATGGAGCCATGGGGCATCGTGGTGGGCATGTAGAGAAAGGCGCCCTCGTCGAAGGGCGGCATGTACTCCCGGCCGAGTCCCGGAAAGGCGTGGGCCACCGCAGACACGGGACGGCTGGTGCGCACGGAGGCGGGCAGCTGGCCCACGAGACCGTCCACCCCGAGCCAGGCAGTGAGGCCGAAAAGCACGATGGACAGCGGAAGCAGGGCAAAGGTGCGCTTGTGGGCCAGCACCGCCCTCAGCACGGGCGCATACACCGCTTCGAAGGCCCGAAAGGCCCCCAACACTCCCGCGACCAAGGCCGCCGCGAACAACACATTCGCCAGGGTGCCCAGCTCGGGCCCGAGCGGCATCCAGTCGACCGCCAACAGCCCACCCACAACTATCACTGTGAGGGCGTTCTCAATGGCAGCCCCGCGCGCGCGTCGCGCCGGGGACACCCCCTCCCGTACCAACCGCCAGCCGCCGAGGCCCACGACCAGGAGTCCACCGACCACCGAGACCGGCCAGAGAGCGAGACCAAGCCCGACCAGCAGCCAGTCGCGCAGGTGGGACCACCGAAACATCGCGCGCACGGTCCACTTCGGGTCGGCGTCTGCCGAGGCCACCGGTCGAAGCGCCCACATCACGGCACCGGGGACCGCCACCAGGGCGAACACGAAGGCCACCCCCATCGCGAAGGTCTTGGTGAGGGCGAGGGGTGCAAACAGGCGCAGCTCGGTGGCGGTGAGGCCGAACACCGGCAGAAAGCTCACCACGGTGGTGGCGACGGAGGTGAGCACGGCGGGTGCCACCTCGGCCGCGGCCTTGCGCACGGCGGCGGACCGCTCGCCATGGGCCACCAGCCTGACCTGCCGCTCGATGTTCTCGACGAACACGATGCCGATGTCGACCATGGTGCCGATGGCGATGGCGATGCCCCCGAGCGCCATGATGTTGGCGTCGACCCCCGTGACCTTCATCACCACGAAGGTGCCCAGCACCCCGAGCGGCAGCAGCCCCGACACGAGCACCGAGCTGCGCAGGTTCCGCAGCATCACGAGCACCACGAGGATGGTGACGAGGACCTGCTGGTAGAGCGCCGTCGACAGGGTGGACAGCGTCTCGCCGATGAGCTGCGCCCGGTCGTAGAAGGGGACGATGGTGACCTGGCTGACGGTGCCATCGTCGAGTGTGCGGGTGGGCAGGCCCGCCTGGATGGTGTCGATGCGGGCGCGCACGGCCTCGATGACCTGCAGGGGATTCTGCCGGTAGCGGGCAACGACCACCCCCCCCACGGCCGGGGCACCTTCGTCGTCGAGAGCGCCACGTCTGAGGGCGGGTCCGAGGGCCACCCGGGCCACGTCGGACACCCGCACGGGGGTGTGCTCCCGGGCGACCACGACCGTCTGCTCCAGGTCGGCCACGCCCTCCACAAAGCCCACACCACGCACGAGGTACTCGACCCCGTTGATCTCGAGGGTGCGGGCGCCCACATCGAGGTTGGACCGGCGAACGGCGTCGGCCACCTGCGGCAGGGTGACGCCATGGGCACGCAGGGCATCGGGGTCGACGTCGACCTGGTACTCGCGCACGAAGCCACCGACCGAGGACACCTCGCTCACCCCCGGCACCGACTGCAGCGCATAGCGCACGGTCCAGTCCTGGATGGAGCGCAGCTCGTCGGGGTCCCAGCCGCCCACCACCTCGCCATCGGGGGACTGCCCCTCCAGCGTGTACCAGAATACCTGGCCGAGGGCGGTGGCATCGGGACCGAGGGCGGGCACGGCGTCGTCGGGGAGGGTGCCATCGGGCAGGGAGGCCAGCTTCTCCAGCACCCGTGAGCGGGACCAGTAGAACTCCACCTCGTCGTCGAAGAGGATGTAGATGGTGGAAAAGCCCAGGGCCGAGGCGCTGCGCACGGTGCGCACGCCCGGAATGCCCATCAGCGCGGTGGTGAGGGGGTAGGTGACCTGGTCTTCGACGTCTCGTGGCGAGCGGCCGGGCCACTCGGTGAACACGATCTGCTGGTTGTCCCCGACATCGGGGATGGCGTCGACGGGGACGGGGTCCCGGGGCAGCGGCCCGGTGTCCCAGTCGAAGGGGGCGACCGCGACGCCGGCCACAGCGACCATGAGCACCAGCAGGAAGACCACGAGCCGCAGGTCGAGAAAAAGACCGACAACGCGCTCCCACACGCCATTTTCACGATCCGTCCGGTTCAATGCTCGTGCCCCGCGTGGGGGTCGCCGAGCGGTGCGCCAGCCTCGGGGAGCGCCGACAGCCAGGTGCCGGGGTCGACGGCGGCCTGCACCTCACCGCACCTGCGCATCATGGCGCCGAAGTAGGCGTTGTCCACCGTCTCGCCCTGCTGGACCCAGCGACCGCCCGTGTTGTCCATGGCCATGGGACAGAAGGCGACGTGGACAGGGGCGTCGAGGGGGTTGCCGAAGCGCTGGAGCAGGCCCTCGGCCGCGGCGGACAGGGGCTCGAAGGCCCCGCGGGCCGCTTGGATGTCGCCGGAGCGGGCGATTGCGGCGGCGTGGGTGAGGAAGTCCTGCTGGAGAGGCTTCCACTCCGAGCGACCCGACAAGGCGACCGCGCCAGCAAGGTCGACGAGGCGCTGGGCCGCCACAGTCGCGGAGGGGTGGTCGTCCTCGGCGAGCGCGCGCTGCACGTCGAGGTAGGCGGTGAGCACGGGGGCGAGGCTGCTGCGCTCAGCGGGGCCGAGGGTCACGGGCTCCACCGCCTCCGTCGCGGCCGGAGTGTCGGCGGTCATCATCGCGGGACCGCCCCGAATCTGGAGGTCGGCGTCGAGCGCGAATGCCCCTCGGCTCACCACCCGCTCGCCTTCAGAGAGGCCGGAGACCACGGGGTAGAGGTCGCCGAGGCGGGGGCCCAGTCGCACGGTGCGGGGCTGATAGCCGAAGCCATCGGCGGTCTCGACCTCCACATACACCACGGAGCGGCGGCCGGTAAACAGCGGGGCCGAGGCAGGCACCACCAGAGGCTCGGCACCCGTGGGGTCGCCTGTGGAGACCACGGCCTCGGCGAACATGCCCGGCCTGAGGCTGCCATCGGCGTTGTCGACCTCGACACGCACCCGGGCGGTGCGGCGCTGGGCGTCGACGGTGGGGTCGATGAAGGCGACCCGTCCGTCGAAGGTCTCGCCAGGGAAGGCCTCCACCTCCAGGCCCACCGACTGGCCGACTGACAAGCGGGCGAGGTCGCTCTCGTAGGCGTCGAGCTGCACCCACAGGCGGCCCAGGTCGGCCACGCGGAACAGAGTGGCGCCGGTGTCGAGGTAGGCGCCTTCGGTGGCCACCCGCTCGATGACGGTGCCGCTGAAGGGCGAGCGAATGGGCACCGAGCGAATGGGCGTCGTGGCGGTGAGCATCGACTCCAGCTCGGACTCGGGCACGCCCAGCAGGCGGAGCCGCTCCCGGGATGCATCCAGTGCGGCGTCCGCGGCCTTGCGGGAGGAGGTGGGACTCTCGCCGAGCCGCTCGACCTGACCCCGCGCGGTGAGGAGGTCCTGGTGGGCGCTGTAGACCTCCGGGCTGTACAGCCGCGCGATGACCTGACCGCGACGGACCCGCTCGCCGGTGGTGTTGACCAGCAGCCGGTCGATGCGACCGCCAATCCAGGTGGTGACATTGCGGCGGGTGGACTCTGCGGGCTCCAGGCGCCCGAGCAGGCGAACCTCGGCGGTGGCGTCGGACTGACGGCGGACCTCGGCGGTGCGCAGGCGCATCAGGGCACGGGCCCGCTCGGACAGGACCACCGTGTCGGAGGCGGTGGTGGTGCCAGCTTGGGCGACAATGAGGTCCATGCCGCAGATGGGACAGGCGCCCGGCTCGGGCTGACGCACGCCCGGATGCATCGAGCAGGTCCACTCGGCCGCGGAGACCTCGCCATGGGAAGCGGGGGCGCCGGACTCGCCGAAGAGGATGGCGCCCGCCGCGAAAGCGACCAGCAGTGCGAGCACCTGCAGCACACGGCGTGCGACGGGAGGCAGGCCAGGAGCACTCATGGGGGGGCCGTCGCAGGGCGGCGAGGCAGCTCCACGCCGCACAGCGAGTCGAGGGCGGCCCAGGCGCGGGCGTGGGCGACGCGGGCACGGTCGCTGTCGATACGGAGCTGCAGGAGGTCTCTCTCAGCGAGCAACACCTGGGCCACCGACGCCTCCCCCACCGCCCAGCTGCCGAGCAGAGCGGCGTAGGTGGCCTCGGCCTGGGGCAGCAAGGTGCCCTCTGTGATGCGCAGGCGGCGGGCCTGGTCGCGCACCTCGGCGAAGACGGTGTCGAGCTGGGCCACCGCGGCATCGGCGCGACCCCGTGCGTCGGCCTGTGCGGCGCGGGTGGTGGCCTCCGCGGCCTGGATCCCCTGGGCGTAGCGACGCTGCCAGATCGGAAGCTGCAGGCCGACCCCCACGGCGATGGCGTCCTTGCCGTCATCCTCGACGTCGGGCATCTCCGCCGGACCGATGATGATGTAGTCGGCCCCCACCGCGAAGGACGGCAGGCGCTGGGCCCGACTGCCTCGGAGGCCGGCCTCCGCGCCTTCCACCCGGGCCTGGGCCTGAGCCTGGACGGGATGGGCGAGCACGCGGGCCACCAGCAATGCGCGCTCCTCGGTGGGCAGAGTGGCATCGGGTGGGGCCACCGGCGTGGGCAGCAGCTCGGCGGACCGCAGCCCGAGCGCAGCCCGCAGGCCCGCCATTGCAGCGTGTTCCGCGGCCTCCATCGAGGCGATGTCTTCCGCGAGGCGGGCCCGGCTGAGGTCGACCTGCTGCAGGTCGGCCAAAGACGCCTTGCCCACCTCCACGCGGGCGCGCACGGTGGTGGACAGGTCGTCGAGAACAGCGAGATGGTCGACGTGGACGTCTCGGTTGGCGCGCAGCAGCCACAGCGCCCAGTAGCGGTCGAGCACCCGTGAACGGACCGCCAGCACCTCGGCCTCGAAGCCCATGCGGGCAGCCCGGGCCTCCGCGGTCGCCCCATCGGAGGCCGCGGCGAGCCGGCCAGGCCAGGGAACGGTCTGCTGGAGGGAGACCTTGCCCAGCTGGGGCCCCACGCGGGTCTCGACCGACTGCACGAAGGCCCCGAAGCTCAATGTGGGCTCCGGCAGTCCCCGGGCGACGGCGACGCGCTGCTCGGCCGCCTGCCATCGCTCCCAGGCCGAGCGCACCGAGGCGCTGTGGTCGAGGGCGAGGGCGAGGTAGGCAGCCGGCGTGTCCGGCGCGGCCTCGGCGTCGAGCGTGCGGGCTTGTCCGGCCGGCCGAGCGTCGACCGGCGACTCGACGGAAAGGGCCATGGCGAAGGTGAGGAGGGCGAACAACTGGGGTGTCCGGAGTGCGTCTTTCGGGGGGCATCACCATAAGGCGAGGCGGGCGCGGGAGGACGGCCTTGCACAGAAAACGGGCGTGTCCGGCGGTCCGAACCCGAGGCAGGAGCCCGCCGAGCCGGACCTTCGCGGAGGGCCTCGTCCGTCCCATTCTGTGCAAGCGCCAGGTCTGCACACCCTCGACACGCTACCCTGCCAGCCCCCGCACCGGTCCGTCCGCGACCGGTCCCCAGTCCCCGGGTAGAGCCCGTGTCCCCCCTCCTTCGCGCCTTTCTGTCCTCCTCCCTGGGCACCGGCCTGTCGCGGGTTCTCGGCCTGCTCCGCGACCTCGCCCTGGCATCCGCCCTCGGTGCCGGACTGCACTCCGATGCCTTCCTCACCGCCTTTCGCATTCCGGGCGTGTTTCGCCGCTTTGTTGCCGACGAAGGCCTGACCGGTGCCCTGGTGCCCGGGGTCGCAAAGGCGGAGCAGGAGGTCGATGTCGAGGAGGCTCGTAGACTCGCGGGCCGGGTGCTCGCGGCCTTGCTCGTGGTCGGCACCCTCATCAGCATGGCCGGCATCCTCGCCGCGCCCTGGCTGGTCGACCTCTTCGCCGAGGGCTTTCGCGCAGACCCCGACAAGTTCGCGCTCACCGTCGACCTCACGCGCATCCTCGTGCCCTTCGTGGTCACCGTGAGCCTGGTGAGCTGGGCGGAGGGGCTGCTCAACCACCGCAACCACTTCTTCGTGCCCAAGCTCGCGCCCGGGGTGGTGAGCGCAGCCATCGTGCTCGCTGCGGTGTGGCCCGGCTCCGGAGACCCGCAGGCGGTGGTCCACGCGGTCGCCTGGGCCGTGATCGCCGGCGGCATCGCGCATGTGGCCATCTGCCTGCCCCCGCTCATCAAGCACTGGGGCTGGCTCCGTCCGCGCTTCGACGGCGCCCGGGACCCCCGCTTCATCGCGATGGCCAAGGAGCTCGGCAAGGTCACCGTCATCGGCATCATGGCGCAGGTCAACATCATCGTGATCGGCCGTGTGGCCAGCTTTCTCGAGGAGGGTTCCCTCACCTGGTACTGGTATGGCGTGCGCATCGTCGACGTGGCCCAGGGCATCATCGCGGTCGGCGTCGGCTCGGCCATGCTGCCGGCGCTGTCGAAAGCGGTCGCGGGGACCGACTGGGCGGGCTTCGAGCGGGCCTTTGTGGGATCGGTGAGGCTGGCGGCGGCCCTGTTGCTGCCGGCAGCGGCCTTCTTGATGGTTCTCGCCACGCCCACCGTCGCGGTGCTCTTTCAGCGAGGCGCCTTCACGGCCGCTGATGTGGCACAGACTGCGGGCGCTCTGCAGGTGCTGGTGCCCTACATGCTGGGCCTCGCCGCCATCCAGATCCTGAAGAAGCCCTTCTTCGCGCTGGAGCGGCGCAACGAGCTGATGGCCGTGGGCGGCGTGGGCGTGCTCATGACCGGAGGCCTGGGCACCTGGTGGGGACAGACCCACGGTGTGGTGGGCCTGTGTGCCGCGCTGTCGGTGTCCACGGTGGCCCAGGCACTCGCCTATGTCGTGCTGCTGCGCCGGCAGGTCGGCGACCACCTCGGCCTGGGGGTTCTCTCGGGGGGACTGGGACGGATGGCGCTCGCCTGTGTGCCGGCCGCGGGCGCGGGCATCGGCCTGGCGACGCTTGGGGACTGGACGCAGGGCCCCACCCTCCTGAATGCGCTGTTGTTGACGGTTGCGGGCGTGGTTGGGGGCGGACTCTATGTGGGAGCGGCACTCGCGCTGGGCGTCGACGAGGTGCGGATGGTGGCCCAGCGGGTGCGGTCGCGGATCGGCCGGCGGTGAAGATGGGGGACGGGTCCACGTCACACTTGCGTCATCGACCCGTCCGACTTGCCCCGACTCCTCGACATGGACCGGGGTGACCGGTGAAAGGGGACGCTGGCAGTCAGCGAGGTCCCATGCCCACCGCTCACGACCGACTTGCTCCCGTCCCCCCCGATGTGCGCCTGGCTGGCGATGTGCGGGCCCTGCTGTGGTCCCTCGATCCCGCCCGCCACGACGGCAATCCCCCGGCAGACACCCGCGCGCAGGTGCTCGCGGAGGCCCATGACGCGGTCGAGGCTGGGGTCCATGGTGCGGAAGACCTCCACAAGGCCCTCGCCATCGAGCCCGACACGCTCGGCGGCTGGGACAAGTGGCGCAAGCACGCCCTTCCTGCCTACGAGGCCTTCGCCGCCCTCGTGCGGGAGAGCGGTCACGCCGCCCCGAGCCTTCGCCCGTCCAACCATGTGCGCGCGGTCTTCCATGTGATGGGGGGCACCACGGCAGCCATGCTGGTGGAGCACGTCTTGCCCGCCACCTGGCTGCTTCCGGTGGCTTGCCTGATGGCCACCTGGGCATGGTCGATGGAGATCACACGCCGGCGCAGCTCCCGCGTGAACAGCCTGCTGATGTGGGTCTTCGGGCCGGTCGCGCACGCCCACGAGGCCTGGCGAATCAATTCGGCCACCTGGTTTTCGACCGCGCTGGTGGCGGTCGCCTTGATGGGGTCTCCGGTGGCTGCCGTCGTGGGCTTTCTCGTGCTGGGCTGGGCCGATCCCGCCGCCGGCATCATCGGCCGTCGCTATGGCCGCACGCGGCTGATGCACGGCCGCAGCCTCGAGGGCACCGTGACCTTCGCCATCGTGGGCGCGGTGGTCTCCCTCGCGGCACTGGTGCTGTGGCACCCCGAGTTCAGCCTGCTGCAGGCCATCTTCGTGGCTCTGGCCGGAGCGGTCCCCGCGTCCATCGCGGAGCTCTACGCCCGGCGCATCGACGACAACCTGGCGATTCCCGTGACCGCGGCGCTCGGCGTGGTGGCAGCGACCGCGATGCTCTGAGTCCCCCTCAGAAGCTCCAGCCTGCGTTGATGGTGCCGTAGGTGGTCGCATCCAGGGTGTCGTTGATCTTGCTCTCGAACTCGCCCGCATCGCCCGCCGTGACCTCCATGTTGCGGAACCTGTGGGCGCCGACACCCACCAGGGCGCTCACGGTGAAGCCGGGCTTCACGAAGAAGCGGGCTCCCAGGTGGCCACCGAACAGGTGGGAGCCCACGGTCAGCTCCACATCGTCATCCAGACCTTCGACCTCGGCGCTGTTGGACAGCCGAGCGAAGCGGGCGGTGCCGCCCACGAAGATGCCGTGCTTGAAGCCCCCCACCGCGATGAGGTTGGCGCGCAAGCCGAATTTCGTGTGGTTGAAGCCCTGAAGGGGCAGCGCGTACTCCTCGGCGGCGAGCCGCAACAACAGGGGGTCGTACTGGCCGCCACCCGCAAAGGCGCCCACGGTGAACTTGCGGTGCAGCTTTCGCTCGTACTCGAGGTGGAGGGCGGGCCAGGTGAGCTGCGCCACGCCCAGGGTCACCGAGTTGGACTTCTTGCCCGCCATCGCAGTGGCCGGAAGGAACGCGACGGTGAGACAGGCGGTGACAGCGGCGAGCAGAGTCTTCATGGCGGCGCTCCAGCGAGATGAGGGGGTGCAGAACGCGAAGGGGACGCGTGCTCTCAAGGTGCAGGCCTCGACAAGTCTGACCCGGATGGACGGCATTCGCACCTGAACCGTCGGGCCCTCAGCGCGCCCCGCTCGCCGCGTACACCGCCACCTCCACCGAGGCGGACACGTCGACACCTTCGACCACGGCGGTGACTGACAGGTCGTAGAGGCCCGCCGGCAGGTCGTTCACGGTGACGGCATTGCCCGAGGTCCCCCAGCCCACCTCACTGGCCGACCAGGCCACGTCCGTGGCGTCCACGAGCGCACCAGCACCATCACGGCCTTCCACTTCGAGGAGCACATCGTCGCCTTCGTCGATGAACTGTCCTGCGGAGGGCGACAGGATGTTCATGTAGGGCGCAAGGGGCACGGTGCCGTCCGGTCCACCCGAGTCGCCGTCCTTTCCGCCACAGCCGAGGCCGAGGGCCACGCCCAGCAGAGCCGTCCATCGTTGCATCCAAGCCTCCTCGCAGCCCGTTGGGCATCGCAGGCCGACCTAACGGGCCGCCATGACCTGTGGACGGGCACACTATCCACCTCCAGCCTGGGATAGGCCCCCCCCGAACCGGATGGACCATGCTGCTGCCGCTCCTGCTCATTCTTCCCGCCATCGCCGCAGATGCGCCCGTGGCCACTGCCAAGGTCGGCGTCGGGCTGCCCGAGCTCCTCCATGTGGAAGGTGGCTGGCGCCCTCGAGACGACCTGGAGGTGGGCCTTCGCGCGGGCACTGTCGTCTTCAACGTGCTGGTCGGTCCCACCGTACAGTGGCAGGCTCTGGGCGCGCCCCGGGGCCACGGCCTCTGGGTCGGGGGAGCCGCGCGCATCAACCCCTTCGCAGACCCTGTGGGCATCGAGTCTGGCGGAGAGACCCTGCGGGCAATGCTGGAACCCGCGGTGAGCTGGCGGTGGGTGGGAGAGGCGGGACTGCTCCTCGACGCCCGCGCTGCCGCCCTGCTCTACCTCGATGATGGCCCCGCCATCGGACCCGACCTCACGGTGGGAGTGGGCTGGGCCTTCGGCGGTTGAGTCAGACCGCCTTGGACAGCCAGGGCCTCAGCGCGGCCTGCAGCTCCCCGGCGGCGAGGGGCTTGTGGACAAAGCCGGCCATGCCCACCGACAAGGCCCGCTGGCGGTCGGCTTCCATCACGCTCGCGGAGAAGGCGAGGATGACGGGCGCCCGGTCTCCGAGCAGCGAACGAATCCGCAAAGCAGCGTCGTAGCCGTCCATGTCAGGCATCCTACAGTCCATCAACACGAGGTCGAATCGCTCCTTCGAGACCCGCTCGATGGCCGCCTCGCCGCTGTCCACCACCGCCACTTCCAGGCCGAGCTGGTCGAGGGTGGCTTCGGCCACCAGGCGGTTGACCTCGTTGTCGTCCACCACCAGCACGGAGCCCTGCAGGCGCGTGGGCCGGTCGGCGTGGCCATCCTCCCTCGGCGCGGACACTCCTGCAGCATCGAGGGGGATGCGCACACACACCGTGGTGCCGCGACCCGGCGCGGTGTCCACCCGGATGCGGCCCCCCATCGCGTCGACCAGCCCCTGCACGATGGACAGACCGAGGCCCGTGCCACCATGCCGCCGGGTGGTCGACGAGTCGCCTTGCTGGAAGGGCCGAAACAGCCGAGGCACCTCGTCAGGGTGGATGCCCGAACCGTCGTCTTGCACCTCCACCAGAACATCCCCACCAATGCGTCCAGCACGAAGCACCACCTCGCCACCCGTCGTGAAGCGCACGGCATTCGAAGCGAGGTTGAGTACGATCTGACGCAGCCGAACGGGGTCGCCGAGCACCCGCAGACCGCCCGGCGGAAGGTCGACCTGCAGACGGTTCCCGCGCTCCTGCGCCGGCACGCGCATGGTGTCTGCGCAGTCCTCGAGGAGCTGGGCCATGTCGACGGGGACGGCTTCGAGATCGACCTCGCCCGCTTCGAGCTTGGAGACGTCGAGAACGTCGTTGATGACCTCCATGAGGTGCCGGCCACTGCGAAGGGCGCCCTCGGCCCAGCGCCGGGCCTTGGCGTCCATCGGTCGGCTGAGAACAAGCTCGGTCTGACCGATCAGGCCATGAAGTGGCGTGCGGATCTCGTGGCTCATGGTGGCCATGAAGCGAGCGCGGGCCGCCGCCGCATCCAGGGCCTGTCGCTCGGCCTCCCGACGGGTCTGGTTCTCCACTGCCAGGCGACGGTTGAGCTCGGCGAGCTGGATGCGGGCCCGCTCGCTCTTGAGCAGAGCCACCACCACCAGGGACACGCCGGCCAACAAGAACACCAGGAAGGTGAAGCCGTCGAAGACGCCCTGCCACTCCGCAGGCACGAGGTTCACCGGCGGTCCCGCGAGGCGGTCGTAGGCCAGGGCGCCCACCACGAGGGGCACGAAGGCGACGGTGGCCCGCACGAAGCCCCGGCGGTCGAACAGCAGAAAGGCGACGAGGGGGAGGATGAAGTACCAGGCGCCACTGATGGCGGTGACTCCGCCGATGAAGTGGACCGTTCCCACGACCGTGGCCCCGCAAGACGCCAGGAAGGCCCAGCGAATCCACGGACGCGGCCCCACCCGCAAGCCGGCCACCAGCAACAGCACGAAGATGAGCGCGAGCACGCCCACCATGACGGCGAGCTGCCACACGCCCATGATGAGGTGCAGCGCCGCGAAGGGCACCATCACCAGCGGTCCCAACCACAGCGCCGCCCGCATCGTCGCCTCGACATGCGGGGCGACGGAGGACGATGTGGTGCGGTCCCCGGGGGCCCGCTCGTGGTTGGGCGCCGACGAGGTCATGGAAACCCCTATCGGACACCCCCCTTGTGGACATGACAGGATGTGGTGTTCCCCCCCACAAGAGAGTCACAACATGTGACCCAGACGGGCACCTTCACCGAGGACGACGCGCTCAGTGCGTCTCCTCCACCTCGATGCCGGCGTTCAGCTCGAAGCCGGTGATGGTAGACAGGTCGCCCGAGTCGGCGTCGAAGAAGCTGATTCGGCCCAGGTCGTGGGTCTGGCTGACGTAGACGAGGCGGGTGCCCGGCATCACGCCCATGTGCTCGGCGCCGCTCTTGAGGTCGATGTCGTCGTGAAGCAGCGACTGGAAGTCGAGCTGCACGAGATCGGGGCGCTCGTCCATGATGAGGAAGCCGAGGGTGCCGTCGTCGGTCACCGCCGTCTCGGACGGGGCGTCGGGCATGCGGATGGGGTTGGCGAAGAAGTCGTCGAGGTCGACCATCGTGATGGCGTGCTCGTCGTAGAAGACCGAGTCGCTGTCGACGTCGCCGTTTTCGCGGTCATGGGTGAGCAGAGCCACCCCACCATCGGGGCTGAGCCGCACCGCCGAGATGGGCTTGACGCTACCGTGGACCTCGAAGGGGGCGTCGGGACGGTCGCGGTGCCAGCTTGTGTAGCGGCTCACGCCGGAGGCGGTGGAGTAGA
>ENA-OWNT01000367-OWNT01000367.1-seawater-metagenome-genome-assembly--contig:-NODE-367-length-112992-cov-12.545455_pt1 | contig 112992 bp, 92 predicted proteins | sample MGYA00238136_ERZ651165 | MGnify/ENA primary metagenome ERZ651165 (study PRJEB26861, sample SAMN08777766) | seawater metagenome | isolation source: coastal seawater | place: USA: Florida | collected...
GGTGGGGTTCGCGGGCTGGGCGTAGGTCAGGAGGCGCGGCGGCGGGGTTCGGCGAAGGCCTCCCGAAGCGCCTGGACGGCTGCCCGCCGTTCCCGTCGCCCCAGGGAGCGCTCGCCCGTCAGGTAGCGGTCGATCTCCTCGGCGAGTTCCGGCGGCAGCGTGTCGCGGACCGCTCCGATGCGCGTGAGGAGCACCTGCCGGTCCCCCGCGGCGTCCACCGCGCGGGACACGTCCACCTCGTCGGCCGGCACGCGCACGATGCCCATGCGCTTCTCCTGGGCAAGGCCAGCACGGCGCTCGAGGTTGCGCGCCGCCGTGCGCACCGCGTTGTAGGCCACGCCCGCGATGTGCTTGGGGACAGTGGCAACGGTGGGGTCGTGCCGGCGGTGCAGCGTGCGGAGGATGTCGAGCCAAGCCTCCTGCTCGATGTCGTCGGCAGAGACAGCGGAGGTCGCGCGGCGGGCGGCGTAGACGGCGACGATGCGGCGGGCCTTGGGGTCCTGGCAACCGGAGCGGATTGCCTCGGCACGAGCGGCGGCGGCGACCTGTGCGTCCTCGTTCATGCCGGCTCCGGCAGGAGCACGACGGTGGGGTCGTTACCGGCATCCTCGACCGTGAGCCAGAGGTCGGCGGGCATGACCTCCGCCAGCGACCGGGCCGCCTCGACCGGTCCGGCGGCCAGGAGGCGGTCGGCCATCGCGTCCATCGCAGCGCGGAGCTCGGGCTCGGTGCCGTCGAAGAGAGCAGGCCGTCCGGCGATGTGCCAGACGGCAAGTCGTTCAATGAGGTCCAGGGCTGCGGCGCAGGCCTCACAGAGGGCCTCTTCAACCTGTTGGGCAGGGGTGAGCTCTGCCCACGGGTCGGGCGGAGAAGGGGCGGGCGCGGCAGTCGGCATGCAGGTCCTCGGGGAGCGTGGGGAGGACCGAACATCGCCAGTCCCATTGACCACGTCTCCGCTGGGATCTGCATGCGGAAGGCGTTTTCGCTGACCTCATCTACCGCGGTGGGTTGCGGTCAGTGGTCGGCCGGGGCACCTTGAAGGGGCGACAGCAAAGTGAGTGGCGTGGACGCTACGCAGTTCACCTTCGAGGGCATCGACGCCGTGGCGGCGCGCGTTCGCGCGGCTGCGGGTGGAGCCGCGTACCTGGTGGTCCAGGACCGGACCGTGCGCGGGAAGGACGTGCGCCTCGGGCGGTACGACCTGGCGGACGGCGGGGACGAGGCGGCCCGAGCGGCGGTCGACTGGCTGGCCGAGCTCGCGCGGCGGAACACGGTGGGCGAGCCCTGGCGGCGGTTCCGCGTGAAGGTCTTCGGGCCGAAGGGTCTGCGGCTGGTGGACAGCGGGCAGTTCGTGTGTCGGAACCGAGGGGTGGCACCCGAGGAGGGGGAGCGGGCGGTCATCCTGCGCTTTGCGGAGCGTCTTCGGGCGTCGGGAGACCGGGTGGATCTGCTGGTGGCGACGGTGCTGGAGGAGCGGCTGGCGGGTTGAAAAGTGGCCGAGCGGCAGGGTTCGTCGTCGTCGACAAGCCCGACGAGGACACCGCTTGATGGGGCGTCCGCCCAATCCCGTCCGCGTGCTCCTCCGCACCGACGCCGTGCTCGAGGGCGTCATCCGCAGCCGCCACACCCACCGCGCAGTCGCACAGGTGCTCGGCTTGTCGTCCGCGCACTGGTCGGCCCTCGTCCATCGCCGCCGCGCGCTCACCCCCGACCTGCAGGCCCGCGTCCAGGCCTGCCCGTCTTCTTCCGCGCCGCACCCAGGAACCCTATGGGAGCGTGGAGCGAGGTGCCCCATGAAGCCCGCCCATCCTCAGCCCCAGCCCCAGCCCTGCCGCCGTCCCGAGGTCGAGCCCCGCCAGCCCGCGCCCATCCGCGTGAACCTGACCAGGCCGGTGACCCGCGAGGGCTTCGGTCCCTTCTCCTTCGACCCCGTCGAGCAGCTCCTCGGCGGGCCGTTCTGCCAGATGCGGGCGTCGGTGTTGGCCGGGCCGGCGAGCACCGGCCGTCGCTCGCCGGCCCGGCCTGCTACGCTCAGAGTGCCCTGGGACATGGGCACCTGGCCGTGGTCGAGGCTCAGCGACGCCCTCGAGCGCGGGCCGGAGGCGTTGCTTGGCCAGGGTGGGACGGCGTAGAGGACGCAGGCATGGGTGCGGCTGCGGCCGGGATGCGCGCAAGCGTTTTGCAGGGGGGGGGGAGGTGGTGGAGGCAGAGTAGGGTCCAGGCACGGGTTCGATCGGGGTAGTAGGGTGCCTTCGAATGCAACACTTCGCCGGGCTTGAGCATGAAGCTACTCCACCCTGGGATTCTCCTTTCTTCTGTGACCCTCGGCTGCATGCCCGAGCCACCCGCGGGCTACGGAGAGAAGTCCGGTGGCGGCGGCGGGGTTGATTCTGCAGACCATGACGACGGTAGCGGCGCCGGCACCGACGCCGGTGGTGGTGGCTCAGACGGCGGTGGCTCAGACGGCGGTGGCTCAGGTGATGGTGACCCGACCTTCTTGGGATGGGCCCGAGATTCGTCCCTTGCCAGCGCAGACCACATCATCACCGGCAACGCTGGTCAGCAGCTTTCGTGTCCCTACTCCATCGCCGTTGCCGACTTCGACGGAGACGGCATGGACGATCTCGCTATCTCGTCCATCGAGGACGACGTTTCCGGGGTCGCGTCCGGCAGTGTGTTCCTGTTCCGCGCGACGACAGTTCTTGCCGCGACCGCCGTGAGCAGCAATGCAGCCGACGGAGTCCTTCTAGGTGAAGATGCCGGAGACCTCGCGGGGCAGTCGCTCGCCGTGCTCCGCGACTTCGATGGCGATGGGACGCCCGATCTCGGTGTCGGAGCTGTATTCGCCGACAGCGGGGCCGGACGAGCGTATCTCCTGTCGGGTGCGGATCTGCTGGCCGCATCCTCCATGGCTCTTGCTGATGCCACGCATCGCTTCGAGTCCGACGATGCGACCGCCGAGTTCGGAGGACACATCGCCGATGCAGGGGACTTGGATGGCGATGGCCTGAGCGACTTCATCGTGGGCTCGATCCGCCGAGACACGAACAGCGGAGCTGCATGGGTCTTCCTTTCAAGCGACTACCGTTCACGGACGCAGACCTTCGCCACCCAATCGCGCTGGCTGCTGTCCGGCGAGGGGCGTGGCGACTACGCCGGCGCGCGGGTCGCGAGCTTGCCCGACGTAGACGGAGACTCCCTGCCGGAGCTCATCGCCACGGCCTACTTGAACGAGACAGGCGGCAACAACGCTGGCCGGGCATACGTCCTCAGGTCTTCGCAGCTCGGCGATGAGCGATTCATCGAGATGGGCGACGCGAACTTCATCGTCTCCGGCCCAGCGGAAGGACGCCTGGGCCTCGGGGTAGCGACGACGGGCGACATCGATGGCGACGGCATCTTCGACCTCCTTCTGGGAGCGCCGGACAGCTCCTCAGCAGGCACCACAGGCGGGCACGCCTTCATGTTCTCTGGCGCCACGGTTCGAACTGGCGGGACCATCACCAGTTCGGAGGCCCCGTGGTCGGTCACTGGCGAGATGCCAGCCGACTATCTCGGCTTCTCCATCGTGGCGGTCCCGGATCTCGATGGGGACGGAGCAGACGAGATCCTCACTGGGGCGAAGCGCGCTACTTCGGACCAGAGCGGCCAGGGTGCGGCGTACCTCTTCCTTTCCGGCGACCGAGGTTCGTCGGGAACTACGGATGCGGCTTCAGCAACCTTCTGGGGGGAGGACGCAGGAGATCAAGCCGGTCGGGCACTCGCTAGCGGAGACATCAACGGCGACGGCTTCGCGGACCTGGTCGTCGGCTCGTGCCACAACGGGGCTGGCGGTGAGAACGCTGGTACTGTCTATGTTGTGCTCACCCCGGTGGGCTCGGAGGGAGAAGAGTGACGCGCTCCTCCGCCGTACTCGTGTTCGCTCTGGTCAGCCGCGTCACCTGGGTAGGTGAGGGCGCTCCTGAGCCTACGTTCGAGCCGGCCCCGCTCCCATTCTCTCCGCCCGCATCCTCCCCTGGGACGACAACGAACCCAGGCCAGCTCTCAGCCCCCGTCCTGGAGGTTGGTACCGGGGCGCTTGCCCTGGGCGCTGGGGGTATGGCACTCGCGAGCTGGCTCCGAGCTCGGGGGGCTGCCACCGAGATGTATGCCCTGCAGGATCCCGTCGAGGCTGCGCGCCTCTACGATGAGGAGGTCGTGCCGGGAGTGTGGACGGCTCGGGTGGCGGGCGTTTCCGCCGTCGCGCTGGGTGCAGTCTCCGGGTGGTTGTGGATTCGCCGCGGGAAGAACTCCGGTGCCGCACCGCTCGCCGACACAGATGGTCCGCCAGCGCCAGCTTCGGATGTCGAGGAGGGACTCGCCCGGCTAGCCGAAGGAAGCGATGGGGCGGACAAACCGGTGGTGCCAGCCGAAGGTCCTCAGTCGGTGGCGCCCTCGGAGCCGAATGAAGCCGCATTATGCCCTGCTCCGACCATTCCCACGGGTGAGGAGTCGGGGCTTCTCGGGGCCTGTCGCCTTCCCGAGGCTCTCTGGGAAAGCGAAATTGCGTGTCCAGAAGGAACCGCTGCCAGTACTTTCCGCAGGAAGTGGCGTTCCGGCAATCACAGGGGCACTTGGCGCTTTGTCACCTGCATCGGCGACTCGGCAACAACGGTGCCGTTTGTGGCTTTCAGCAGGGAACGCGGGGACGAGAAGGTCCTGGCAATGGGCGAAGGGCGGCTTGTCAGCGCGGATGAGTATCGCTCGTACCCAGGCAGCGTGCCGTACCTTCAACCTTGGCCTGCTGCGGGGCTTTGGAGAACCAGCCCCAGTCAAACGCCGCCGACGACACCCACGTTCGAGCCACCTCGGACATGGGGGTTGAACACCGTTGATGACCGGTGGATCGTGATTCCCGACGGAGAGGTGATGGCCTTCACTACAGAGGCTACGAGGTCGCCACTTGGCACGGAGCAGTGGACCGTGCTGGCGTCGTTCTGGACCACGTCGCAGGGTCACCTGTCCGGGCCGTCCATTTGGTGGGAGGGGCAGCCCCAACGAGACTCGGGTTCCATTTCCGGTCATGGGACCAGCTTCGCGCGTGTCGTTGCTGAGTTTAGGGACGATGAGTGGGTGGGTGAGTGGCTCTTGGCGCGCCCCGGAGAGGAGCCCGTGACCTTCTGGTCGCCAGACGTGGCCACAGCGGCAGTGGCCTCAGAAGGACAACGGAGGAAAGCGATTTTCGACGGAAGCCTTGAGCTGAGCTTGACCCGTTCGAGTGGTGGCGGTGACGGTGGGGCGCTCGTCTTCTACACCGATGATGGCATTCGTTGCGACTCTGTGAGGGCCGGCTCCTGTCCTCCAATGAATCCTGCAGAACAAGTCCGCCTTGTCACACCATCTGGGTCGATCCCCACGCCGCCGATCGAAGCCAAGCCCAGGCGATACAACGTGTACCCAGAGTCGAGCGAGGACCGCCTCTGCCAGGTCATATGCAAGTCAGTGCCCCCGATCACTCTCCGTTCCGATGCGGCCGAACCACAAACGAGTTCGGGCGACTGCAACGTCGATGTTTCGGTGTTCTCGAATGCGCGAAACAGCTTCAGCTGGGACACTTCCATGTCGGGTGGCCAGTGCGTTCTTGAGATCCGGACTCTGGTTCACGTCTCACCGCTGGTCGTTGACTTCTTGCTGGACGGGACCCCTGTGGACCAACTCAAGGGCCTGATCGGCGGTCCATATGGCGATACCATGACGTACCGATTCGCTCCGGGAGAATACGACGCCGTGATTCTCAGGAGGTTTTGAGTGCGCAGCTCACCGCTTCCCGCGTCCCATCTCAAGGGCATGGGGCACTCCCGCGAATCGGGGCGTCGGCAGATGGCTTGATGTTGATGGTGGCGGCTGCCAATAGTGGGCCGAGTCTTTGCTCCGACGGAACGGCGACCACTGAACGGCGGAGCCCCGGGGTGCTCAGCAGTGGGCCAAGCCACCCAGGGGCAGCCAGCGACTCCTACGTCTGCCCGAGCAACCTGGAGAGGGATTCTGCTGGCGAGTCGGGTCCAGGGTCGACCCAGAAAGTCCTCTACGCATCCCAGAAGGCCGACCATTCGAGAAGCCTCCGTCGCCGCCTCCGTCCATACGCGCTGCCATCCATGGCCCCTTCCCGCCCTACCTCCCCGCCGGACCCATTCCCGACGGAGAGGCCCGGCCTCAGCCGGCGCGGGTCTGCCACCAACCGGGGAAGGGTGCGACAGCCTCAGAGGCCGGTGGCGCGACAAGTGCGAGATGAAGTGAGTGGTGGTCGAGGAAGGCGCGGGTGTGCGCGACGCGCACCAGCAGCGCGTCGACGCGCTCGGCGTGTTCGCGCTCCAGTCCGACGTCGAACGCGAGAATGCCCGCGGGCTCCCTTTGCTTCGTCGCCAGCTCCTCGAGCCAATCGGCATGGTTCCTCGGGAGCGCTGCGCCGGCTTTGACCAGGGCGATGAACACCTCTGGGAACTCGGGCGCTGCGCCCCGAACGGCGTCCGAGACTGTTCCATGGCAGCACCGGTAGCGAAGCCGCGGCTCCACCCCTCGCGGCGTGAGGCCAGCGAAAGCCCGCTCCATGAGCTCGTGGCCGCCCCTCACTCCTCACCGCTCTCGTCGAGGCCGACCCCGCCCAAGGGGTGACGGATGACGCTCGATGACGCGCTTTCCAAGACCTTGGATGTACGGCCGGCAGCACGTCCTATGTCTGGCCGCGCGTCGTCCCCTACATCTGAAGTCTCCAGAAACGCGTCATCAATCCGGCACCCGTCACCCCTTTCCCCCTCCGACCGCAGTCGAAGCCCAGCCCACCCCCGTGCCCGCTTCGTCCGCGTCGGCTGGAACCCCCGCTCGCGAAGCCCCATCGCCAGGGCCTTCTTCGAGCGCGCCCGCTCCCCGTTGCCCTCACACCAGTCCTGGTAGGCCTCGTACAGCTCCTTCGCGGTCGCCATGCCCCCCGCCTGCTCGACACAGCAGTCCGCCAGGAACCCCCCGAACGCATCCATCTCCGACTGGTAGCTCGCGGTCGCGGCCAGCACGGCGGCAGGAGCCGCAAGTCCCCGCTCCCGCCACTCCAGCGCACCTCGAACCGCCCAAGTCAGAATCCCAGGCAGCTCCGTCCGCAGCTTCTCCAACAGTCGAGGGTCACGCTCCCGCTTTGGGATGGTCACTGTGAACGGCACCAGGCGAATCCGGCGCCAGATCCCATGGTCCGTCCCCCGCACGGTCGGCTTGTGGTTCGCGGCGAGCCACAGCTTGAAGGTCGGCCGGAACTCGAAGAACTCCCGGAACAGGAACCGCGCGGTGATGATGTCCCCGCCGGTGACCTGCTTCACCAGCGCCTCCGCCAGTGGCGCTCCGGCATCCGCCTCCACGGCCGACACGAACCGCGTCCCCACGAGCCGGGCGAGGTCGTTGCGCACCCCCTCGCCCTCCCGCTTGAGAAAGGTCGTGAAGTCCGCCTGGGTGGCGTAGTCCCCGAGCAGCGCACGCAGCGTCTCGAGGAACGTGCTCTTCCCGTTCGCTCCGGTCCCGTACAGCAGGAACAGCACCTGCTCGCTGGTGTGCCCTGTGAGCGAGTAGCCCACCGCGCGCTGGAGAAACCCCACCAGCTCCGGGTCGCCGCCCATGCAGCGCAACAGGAAGTCCTCCCAGCGCGGGCACCCCACTCCATCCGCGAAGGCCACCGGAGCCAGGCGGGTCAACAGGTCGTCCCGCTCGTGGTCGCGCATCACCCCGGTCCGGAGGTCCACGGTCCCGCTCTCGCAGTTGAACAGGTCCGGCTGCTGGTCCAGGGCCTCATTCGAGACGGGCAGGAGCGCCCGGGCGAGCTGGCTGGTCGCCGTGACACGGTGCGACGACTCGCTGTCGAGCGCATGCTTCACCAGCGGTCCCCGTTCTTCGGGCACCTCGATGGCCCGTGCCTCGGCCGCCATCGCCCGCAGCATGTCGCGGCACCAGCGCACCACACCGCCGTCGGCGTCCTTCACCCAGCGCTTGCCGTCGAAGAACAGCCAGCTCGACCAGGCGTGGACGTAGCGGAACCGGTCGCCAGCGAAGGCCGCGAAGCGCTCGGCGTTGCCCAGGTCTGTGCGATTTGCCGCCAGCAGCACCGACGACGGCTCGTAGCGCACCGCACTCTCGGCGACGCGTCCCACCTCTTCGACATCGAGAGGCGGCCGGCATCGCGCCCGATTGGTCTGCACCAGGGCATCCCGGATGGTCTCCAGGTCAGCCCCTCGGCGTCGCATGGCTCCCGCCAGGCTCATGAGCTGGCTGTTCCGCTCGCCGGGAGGGATGGGCTGGCCTGTCTCCTCGCTGCCTCGGTCCTTGCGACGCTTCCGTCTCCGTCGCTGCTCCAGGGCCTTCACAGCACCATCGACGTCGAGCGGGCGTCCGTCCCCATGCCGAAGCCAGGCGTCGGTCGCACGCTCGGGGGGGCAGGCAGCGACGAACCAGACCCGGCTGATGTCGCGGGCGTTGCGGTCTGCGAAGCCCCCCAGAGCTCCGTTGGCCGCGGCCCAGACCGCCTCGTACTCCCGCGGTGCGATGGGCCGGGACACGAACAGGAGCAGCCGGAAGCAGGCGTCGTCGGCGCGGTGGCTGAACGAGGAGTAGGCCACCCACGCCCACCCCCGCTCCGCGAGGCTGGACTGCACCTCCCCAGCGGCCTCGGTGGAGAGGTGGTCGAAGTCGAGCACGAGGGCCGTAATCTCGACGACCCCCGCCTTGCCCCGTGTGGCACCGTTCGCGTAGACCACCGGCGAGAAGGCCGGCGTGCCCTTCTTCTGGGACCGGAGCTGGTGCGCGGCGCCCACGAGGTCGAGCACCGACCCCTCCCAGGGCGTGGGCACCCGGCTGCGCTCGTCGGCGAAGCGGACCGCACGGAGGGTGGCTTTCGCCACCACGATGGGACGTTGTCTGGACATGGTTCAGCCGGGCCCGAGCGGGCGTGTCAGGGGAAGACGACGACGGTGTCGGGGTCGGGCGTGCCCGGCGGGATGAGCTCCGGCAGGTCGGCGTTCAGAGAGCGACTCACCAGCAGCTCGCCGCGTCCCGAGGCGTCGACCCCGACGACCACCAGCATCGGGTAGGGGCCGGCGGGCTGGGCCAGCTCCTCCAGGCGTCGGGCCAGTTCGCGGGTGAGCCAGCCCTCCTCCGAGTGCCCCCCATCCTGGCCGAGCACATCGGCGGCGGCTTGGAGCTCCTCGAGCAGCACGTCGAGTCCCATCTCGATGGGCGGCACCAGTCGCCCCCGGTACGCCGGGGACCGGCGGTGGTCGGCCAGCGCCTCGCAGAACGCGTGCGCAGTCTGCTCAAGGCCATCTGCGATGTGGCGATGGTCCTGGATGCGGAGGGTCGGGACCGCACGTACGAGGTCCGCGAAGCGGATGCGGTGGAGCGACGGGTCCGAGCGTCGATTCCCCGACGACTCAGGTCTGCGGGTGGAGCGGCGGCCGGCCATCACGCCGCACCAAGCGGGCGGGGCCCGTCCTCGGTTCGGGTGACGTCGAGCACATCGTCGATGATGGCCGCCGCACTCTGGTTGAACGTCCACGACAGCACGGACTGGAGCTCGGGTGCGCCCGGCAGCTTCACCGACCGCGCCACACGACGACTGTAGGTGGGGTCGCCCCGCAGCTCGGCGTCCACAATGATCTGCTGGATGACGCCAGGCGACACACCCCGCTCGGCGGCCAGCTCGGTCACCGTCTTCCAGTCGTCGTCGGGGGCCACGATGTGGAAGATGTCCTCTTCGACAGCCAGCGCCGCTGCGGTGAACTCCAGCACCGCGGCCTCGGTGGCCGGCAGCACGAAGGTGCCCTGGTAGCGGTCGATGAGGCGGTGCAGGGTCTGCACACGGAACCGCCGGTCGCAGAACTCCACCCAGCGGTCGCGGATGTCGGCCTGACGCGCCAGGCGGGCCTCTCGGCGTTGGGCGAGCGAGATGACGGGCAGTGGGCGCTGGTCGGCGGCACCGGACTGCGGGGGCTGCGGCGTCGACGTGGGGCCATCGACCCCCGACCCGCTGCGGACGAGCTGGGGCATCACCTCCTCGGCGAGGAATCGGCGCAGTCGCTTGCCGGGCGGCTTGCGGGTCTTGATGAGCGCGAGGTGGAGGCCGGACTCGAAGAGCACGAGCAGGCGGTGGTTGACGGAGGGAGCGAGGTCCTCTGCACCGGGCAGGGCCTTGAGCTCGGCCAGCTCGTCACCGGTGAGCACCGCGTAGTCGACGCCCTCGATGAACTCGCCGGACCACGCACCGAGGATGGTGTTGGGCAGGCGCTTTCCGCCATGGGTGTATCCGAGGCGCTCGCCGATGTGGCGGGCAATCCAGGCGGGGCGACCGCGCCAGGTGAGGGTGACGAGGGGCGCGCCCTCGAAGATGTGGGTGTGGGTCTGGATGGACATGGTTGGACTCCAGGGGAGGGGCCCCGAGTGGGGCGGCAGAGCCCCGCCCTCGCCGGACGGGACGAGGGAAATCAGCGGTTGGCGGGCGAGCCGAGGACTTCGCGTCGGATGCGCCGGTAGAGGCGGGCCACGCAGTCCACGTCGGGAAGCTCGAGGTCGATGCGCACGCCGCCTTCTTCGAGGACCAGCAGCGCGGGACCGTCGGATGTCGCCTCCAGGCGCACCATCGGCTCCTGGAAGGTGGCCCGTGCGGACAGCGAGCCGAGCTCCATCGAGAGGATGGGCTCGAGGGAGGGGGCGGTCATCGGCGCCCTCCGAGCGCGGCGTCGTTCCGCGAGTGCTGCAGGGCACGAACCTCGGGGATGGCCGCGGCGTAGATGAGACAAGGCATGGCGGGAAGACCTCAGCGGTGGGAGCGCCCGTCATCGAGCACACCGACCCCGAGAGCACGGTCCGTGCCACCTGCTGTGAATCCCCTGCCGGTCGGTGTTCTCTTCTCGGCTGCTCCCTGCCGACGCGGTCCACTCACACCGTTGGGACGGCACCACGACTCAATGAAACGACTCCACCCCCCGTTGGGACGGTCTCACGCCACGTTGGGACGAATCTCCTACGCGTTGGGACGATTCCCCGGCTCTGCGGGACGATTGTGGCGCGATTCCAACGCCTGTTCGTGACGCGATTACCGTCGAGGATCTGCCAACCACGGGCCCCTTGACAGCCGGACCCCCTGGCACCTTTGTTGCAGTCGTCGGTTTGGAGGAGCCCTCTCGGGCATCCCTTCGACCCGACCCACAGGAGTCCCCGTGGTCCCCCAACAACACCAGACGACAGTCCCCTCTCACTCCCCACCGGTCGACCGCGCGTCCTCTCCGGAGACGCCATGAACCGCCGCGCCGACCTTCTCACGCGTGCCGAGGCGGCCGCCTACCTCCGCGTGTCCATCACCTGGCTCGGTCGCCACACGCCCCGTCACGGGGGGCCTCCCTACGTGAAGCTCGGCCGCCGCCCCATGTACCTCAAGTCCGACCTCGACTCCTGGCTCCTCTCCCGCCGCACCACAGACAAGGACGCAGCATGTCCAAGCGACGCTCCGCCGGCATCGGCATCACCCTCTACAAGAAAGCCCGCTCCCCGAACTGGTGGGCGGACCTCCACGTCGACGGAAAGCGGTTCCGTCGCAGCACTGGCGAGCGAGATCGCCGCCTCGCTGAGGCGCGAGCACGGGAGCTCCAAGCCGAGCTGACGGCGGAGCTCCAGGCGGCTTCCGACGTTGGCTCCGCGCCGCCCGACGACGACCTCGCGATGCTCGCCGGGCTGGATGTCGCCGAGGCTGTGGCTCGCGGTGTGGGCAAGCAACAGCTCCACTCCATCCGGTCGTGCTGGGGCCATGTGTGCCGGGTTCTCGGTCCCGACACCCCTCCGTCGGCGGTGACCTACGACCTGGTCGTCCGGCATCTCGCAAAGCGGCGAGGGGAGGGGGCCCGTGGACAGTCCATCGTGAAGGAGGTCCAGGCGCTGAAGCGGGGCCTGCGCATCGCGCGTCGACGCGGGTCTCTGGCGGCGATGCCCGAGGAATGGCCAAAGGTCCGACGGGACCCACCGGACAAGCGGAAGCGCGGCAAGCTGCACGAGGTGGCGGTCCTCACCGCCTGGCTGGCCAGACTCGAGGAGTTGTCACCTCCCGCTCGTCGGCAGGCGGAGGTTGCCCTGCGGACCGGTCTCCGTGCTGAGGAGCTTCGGGCCCTGTCGTGGTCGTGGGTGGAGTCGGCCCCCGAGGGTGCAGGGGTGCCTGCCGTGCTTCGGGTGCCGGCCGCTGCGGCGAAAACCCGTCGGGAGCGCGTGCTCGGGCTGACCCCTGAGACGCTTGTGGCGCTTCACGAGGCCCGTGAGGCGGTGAGCGGCTGGGACGTCCCCCTCTTCGTGGGCAACCACCGGGCGACCTTCCGACGGGCCTGCAGGGACCTCCAGTACCCACAGCACATCACCCTGCGAGATCTTCGCCATTGCCATGCCACCTGGGCTGCGCAAGGCACTGGAGATGCGGCCGCCGCGCAGGCCGCCCTGGGCCACACCGACCTGCGAACCACCCAGCGCTACCTGTCCGCCACGCTCGCCCGCACCGCGTCCGCAGCCGTGGCCGTTGGCGACATGTTGGGCCCCCTTCGACCCGCGGCGTTGGCATCGGAGGAGACGAAATCGGGCGACCGTCACCCTACACCGTCACCCCAGGGGTCCGTCACCCCGGAACGAAGAGACCCCGCCGGGGCCGAAACCGCGGCGGGGTCTTGGTTTTCACCGAGTCGGGGAGACAGGATTCGAACCTGCGACCCTCTGCTCCCAAAGCAGATGCGCTACCAGGCTGCGCTACTCCCCGGCGCCGCCCACCCTAATCGAGTCCGTGCTCCCTGGCGACAACCGGCCGCCCCCCCCGTGACCATTCGGAAAATCTCGGGGTAAGCACGCACCGGGTGTGCATCTGCTATCGTCCGCGCACCGCAGGAGACAATCCATGAACATCCGTCGCGCCGCCCTGGTGCTTGCTCTCGCCTCATCCGTCGCGTGCGACGACCACCAGTTCAACACCGGGGAAGGCACCAAGGTCGAGGGCGAAGGGATCGATGCCGTCAAGCAAATCATGGAGGGCAACTGCGTCTCCTGCCATGGCGACTCCAGTCCGTCGGCCAACCTCAGCCTCACCTCGGATGCTTTCTGCGACGCCGTTCTCGACGGTCGGCTCGTCATCCCCAACGACTCTGGTGGCAGTGTTCTCCAGCAGCGCATCGAGGGCGACCCCAGTCCCATGCCTCCGGCTGGCCTCATGGACGACAGCAACATCCAGATTGTGGCCGACTGGATCGATGCCGGCGCAGACTGCGACAGCACCGGTGACGGGGGAGGCTCCGGCGACGATGGAGGCTCCGGCGACGGAGGCGACGACAGCGGCTCGGGCGACGACGGTGGAGGCTCGCCCGACGGCGAGGCCATCTACGCTGCATCGTGCGCCGGCTGCCACGGCGCGAGTGGCGAGGGTGGGTTCGGCCCGGCCATGACCACCGCCGTGTACGGAATGGACGCCGCAGAAGTGGCCGACGTCGCACTCAATGGGTCCGAGGGCGGCGGCATGTCCGGACAGCTCACCGACTCCGACGAAGCCGATGCCGTCGGCGAGTACAGCATCACCACCTGGGGTGGCTGAGAGCGCGCTGCTCACGCCTGCCTGAATCTGCACCCTTTGCATCTTTCGAGGTCTTGAATGCTCTCCGCCTCCCTCGCCCTCGTGGGCTTGCTGTCGACTGCCCATGCCTACGTCGACCCCGCCTGCCAGGAAATCGCCGATGCCGGCCCCCCTGCGGGCTACTCCGAGTCTGGCCAGCAGAACTTCCTGCTGAACTACTTCGCCATGGCCACCACCCTGTCGCCTCTACACGGCGCCGTGCCCCACAAGGGCGGCCATGGCTCGGTGGGCCTCGACATCGGCATCATCCCGCCGCTGGGCTGTGAGCGTCGGCTGGTGCTCAACTACACCAAGACCGAAGACACCAACAAGGCCCCCTTCGTCCCGCGGCCGCGGATGATCTTCGCGTTCCCCGAGCTCGGCAAGTGGACCCCCTACGGCGGGTTTGCGTACGCGCCGCCCGTCAAGATCTTCGGCACCCAGAACGTGATTGTGAGCGGCGAGGCCGGCATCGGTCGCCACTTCGGCAAGACCGACTGGGCCCTCGGCTTCCGCTACCACCACACCCTCATGAAGACCGTCGCCGAGATCGCCACGCCCTTCGAGGAAGGCGAAGAAGCCCACGACGACTTCTACATGGGCTCCACCTTCGGCCTCGACTTCATCATCGGCAAGGACTTCGACGGCCTCGAGCCGTACCTCGCCATCGGCATGACCGATGCCTCCACGTTCTTCTACATCGGCGACGACGCCGTCGTGACGAACAACACCGACCCCTACCAGGCACCCACGGTGTCGGTCGGCCTCGACATCAAGAAGGTGAAGAAGCTCGACCTCGCCACCGAGTTCTACATGGCTCCGGGGGTCATCTACACGGGTCGACTGCGCGCCGCCTACCGCTGGTAGGGCTGCGTCCGACCGCGAACACGGGACAAAAAGCGACACGCCCGGTGCCTCGAAACGAGAGGGGCACCGGGCGTGCTTGCGTTCTTGGAGGAGGCGGTGGCTACCAGGTCCAGGCCCGAACGGAGTCCTGGCCTGCGGCGTGGCAGCCCACACACATGTCGACCGCCGACTGGCCGGCCATCGTGACCGTGCCGTCGGCGGTGTAGCGGGCGTAGAACCAGTCGCCGTTGGCGGAGTCGTAGCCCGACATCTTCTTCATCACGGTGATGGCGTTGATGGAGCTGCCGGCCTCGTCGCTGTAGCCTTCCTTCACGGTGATGGCGCCGTCGGGCATATCTCCGCCGGCTGCTGCGGTGACGGTGGACTCGGCCACGCCGTTGGCCCAGATCTGGACGTAGTCGCCGTGGACGTCGGTGGAGGCTTGGATGCCCACCCAGGGGTCGAGCTGGCTCCAGCTCTCGTAGCCGTTGATCTCTGCCCAGGTGGCTTCGGCCAGTGCGAGGTCGTCGGCGGAGATGTCGGAGCCAGCATCGCCGCCGGAGTCGCCGTCCCCCTTGCCGCAGGCGATGGCCGTGGTGGCGAGCATGGCGAAGAGGGCGGGGCGGGCGGACAGGCGAAGGAACATGAAGACCTCGTGGGCAGGCAGGCAGGCGAGTCGTGCCGGACCCGATGACGACGCGCCGAGGTGGTTTCGCCGGACCGGGATTTCCCGCACGAATCAGCCGTTGAGCAGGCCGAGAGTGCGGAGGAGCCGGGGCAGCTGGCGGAATGCGTGGCCGCGGTGGCTGATGGCGTTCTTCTCTTCGGGGGCGGCCTCGGCGAGGGTGCGGTCGCCCCAGCCTGCGGGGATGAAGAGGGGGTCGTAGCCGAAGCCGCCGTCGCCCTTGGGGGCTGTGCGGATGTGGCCCTCGCAGGCACCGTCGGCGGTGGCGAACTGGTCGGCATGGACCACGGCCACCACACACCGGAAGCGGGCCGTGCGGTCGGTCACGCCGTCGAGACGTGCGATGAGGTGGGCGTTGTTGGCGGCTGCCGTGGCTTGCGGGGTGAAGCGCTTCGAGTGCACACCCGGCGCGCCCCCGAGGGCATCGACCTCGAGACCGGAGTCGTCGGCCACCACGATGCCGCCGAGGCGCTCGGCCACGAATCGGGCCTTCTGGAGGGCATTTGCGACGAAGGTGTCGCCGTCTTCGGGAGACTCGGGGATGGCGGCGACGTCGGCGAGGCACACGACCTCGAACGGGGCGCCGGCGGCGGCCATGATGGCCCGGACCTCGTCGACCTTGTGGGTGTTCCAAGTGGCGAGCACGACCTTCATCACGGACTTCCCGAGTGTGTGTGGGACACGTTGAGGAGGCCGGCTAACCCGGTCTGTGGGGCGGGTGGGGAGCGCGGTGTGCGCATGTGGTAGGGTCCGCCGGATGCATCGAGCGGTGTCCCGGTGCCCTTGATCGGGGCGCAGTCGGGGCCGACAAGGAGAGTGCAATGTCGACTGCCAATGTTGGAACCGGCACGACGGCCCGAGTCGTGCTGCAGCGGGGCCTTTGGCTCGCCAGCCTGTCCACCGCCCTGGTGCTCGGTGGCTGCGACGACGACAAGAAGGGTGGCCTCACGGTGGGCGACGCCGGCCACGACGGCTGTGAGCTCAGCATGGATGGGCTCGCCGACAGCGAGTGGGTCATCCTCAAGATCAACCCCGACAAGTCGACCAACCCCGACCACAGCGCGCGCCTCAAGTTCGTCAAAGAAGACGGCAAGCTCCAGGCCAAGTACAACGTCCAGTCGGTCGCCGACATGTACACGTACCGCTGCGAGAAGACCAAAGAAGACAAGGTCACCTGCCGCGAGAAGCCGCGCGTGAAGGACTTCTGCCAGGCCCTCGAGGCCGGTGGCTCCAAGTGCGACACCGCCACGCTGAAGACCTTCCTCCCCGATGCCACCGACAAAGAGCTCGAAGAAGGCATCAAGAAGGGCATGGAAGTCGTCAACAAGTACAAAGACAAGCCCGAGTGGAAGCAATTCCAGGCCCAGAACAACAACCTGGGCAACAAGCTGCGGGGCATCCTGTACGCCAAGCTCGACTCCAAGCGCTGCCAGATTCGCCTCACCGACAACTACATGACCGTCTACAACGGCAAGAAGGTCGAGGACTCCAACCCGGTCGGCACCAACCCCTTCGTCAAGAACGAGATGGGTGAGCTGCTGTGGGAGCACTGCGACAACCGCAACGACTTCCTGCCGCTGTCCAAGGGCACCTTCCCCGACGACCCCGCCAATGTTCGTCCCGAGCCCCAGCAGGCCGTGGGCAAGGAAGTCCACTTCTGGTACCTCGCCGGCGACGCCATCGCGCCCACCGAAGGCTGCACCTACAAGTACGACCTCTGGCTCGACGGCAAGTCGCTCGCCAAAGACCAGACACCCGCCCAGGTCGACGACGGCAAGGGTGGCAAGCGCCTCGAGTGGCACTACGCCCACACCTTCTCCGACCCCTCGCCCAACGCCCTGGGCAACGTGGTCAGCGCGGTGGTCAACACCTCGTGCCCGGGCAAGGAACCCCAGAAGAAGGTGGCGTGTGCGGCAGTGCTCGTGAAGTGAGCCTGCGGTGGGTCCGGTCCGCCTCCGACTGTGGAGGCGGGGCCAGGCCAAGACGCCAACAGCCGGTGCGTCCTTCCTGCGGGGAGGGGCACCGGCTGTGTGCGTTCTCGGGGCTCAGGACTTGAAGATCTTCTCGATCTTGGTCCGCACCTTCTTCTCGTCGGCGTCTTCGGCCACCGAGATTTCCTGGATGAGCAGCGAGCTGGCGTGGTCGTACATCTTCCGCTCACCGAAGGACAGGTTCTTGTTCTTCCGGAGCAAGGCGAGGTCGCGCAGCACCTTGGCCACCTCGATGGGGTCGCCGGTGGAGATCTTGTTGGTGTAGGCGCGGTAGCGACGGTTCCAGGTCTGCTTGTCTGCGGGGACGTCGCGGTCCTTGAGGACTTCGTAGACCTTGCCCACTTGTTCCTTCGAGATGACGTCACGCATGCCGATGGCGCTGGCGTTCTGGACGGGAACGTAGATGGTGAGGCCGTTGTCGAGGATCTTGAGCGTGTAGTAGTCCTGAGTGTCGCCTTCGATGTCCTTCGTCTCGATGGTCTTGATGACCCCGACACCGCGGCCGGGGTACACGGCCTTGTCGCCAACCTTGAACTGCATTTACGTCGACTCCGAGGGCTGGACCGGCTGCGGGAGACCCATGGACGTCGCCTCATCGCGCCGTCGTGCCTCCCCGAACCGCCGGCCGAGCAGAAAAAGCGCCGTCATGGTACACGACGACGGCCAGCTGTCAATAGGTGTATGCCCGTATCGGGCTACTCCACATGGAGCCAGTAGCCGGTGTAGCTGTGGCGGGCCTCGCGTTCATCTGCGCCGACGAAAAAGCCCTTCCAGTCGGCGATGAAGTACTCGCCAGGAGACAGCTGGAGCTGGGCGATGGACTTGCCGTCGTTGACCTCTTTGACGTCGTACGGTGGCTTGTCCTTGTACACCTCGGTCCAGCGGTGCTTGGCGTCTTTGCGGTCGCGGTACGCACAGCCTTCATCGTCGAGCCGAAACGGCCGCCAGCCCGGATGTTCGTAGTCGAACAGGGTGTGGGCCCCGGCCTTGATGGTGTTGGGCTCGCTGTGTTCGCGGTCGAGGCAGACCGACCGATGCATGATGCGGCCTTGCTCCACCATGGTGCGGTTGAGCCGACCGGGCTTCATCTGGGCGTACGTGTTGTCGACAAACAGGTGGAGACCCTGTTCCTCGGGGACCCGCACCAGCATGTGGCGGCCGGAGTCGTAGTCTTGCGTCTCGGGGGCGGCCTGCGTGAACTCTTCGCTCGTGAAGCCGGCGGCCGAGACCACCACGGTGTGGGTGCCGGGCTCGCACTCCAGGCGGAACGTGCCCCCCGACTTGGTGTACGTGGTGCAGAGCGTGCCGGCTGACGTGATGTTCGCGCCCACGATGGCATTGCCGCGGGCGTCGACCACTTCGCCTTCGATGACCATCTGACCGCAGCCTGCGAGCAGTCCGCACACCGCGGTGGTTCGCAGGCGCTGCATCAGGCTTCCACCACAGCGTGATCGATCTTCGCCATGGGCAGGAAGAGGGTGGTGGCCGCGCCGTCGAGCGCACGGCCCTTTTGGTCGGCCCAGCGGGTGACGCGGACGGTGAGGCCGCCAGACAGCGCACTCTCGACCAGCTCGCCACCCAGCACCATCGCGTGCTTGGGGCAGACGCTGCCGTTGGCGGGCACGAACAGGGGAGCGCGCAGATAGATGGTGACGGACTTCATTCGAGCCTCCCGGGAGTTTCTCCGGAGTGGGGGCCTATCGCGACGGAGCAATGCATGCGGGTGCCGACATTTTCGATTCCCACGGTGGTGGGCTTGAGCCTGGTGTGGGGGGTGGCGTGTGGTCCGCCCCCGGAGCTGGTGGCCGAGCGGGATGCCCTCAAGGGCGAGGTCGACCAGCTCAAGGGCGCCCAGCAGCGGCTCGAGAAGGAAGTCGACACCGCCCACGCCAAGATTCGGTCCCTCGAGCGCGAGCTGTCGTCTGCGAAGAAGGAAGTGGCGCTCGCCCGCATCGGCGTGGCCGACAACGACCCCCTCGCCGCGGTGTTCGAGACGTCCATGGGCACCATCCGCTGCAGCCTGATGCCGGCCGATGCCCCCATCACCGTGGCCAACTTCGTCCAGCTCGCCGAAGGCACCAAGACCTGGACCGACCCCCGCACCAACGAAGACACCCGCGCACCGCTGTACAACGGCACGGTCTTCCACCGGGTGATTCCCAAGTTCATGATTCAGGGCGGCGACCCCCTCGGGTCGGGCAGAGGGGGGCCGGGCTACCGCTTCGAGGACGAAACCGACACCGGCGTCCAATTCAACGAGGCCGGCCTCCTGGCGATGGCAAACTCCGGCCCCAACACCAACGGCAGCCAGTTCTTCATCACCGACCGCTCCACCCCCCGGCACCTCGATGGCAAGCACACCATCTTCGGCAAGTGCCAGGACCTCGATGTGGTCGAGGCCATCGCCACGGTCGACACCGCCTCGGCCAACAAGCCAAAGACCCCCGTGGTGCTGAAGCGGCTCCGCATCCTGCGTGGAGATGCCGCGCGCCTCTGAGCCCAAGAACCAAGCGGGCGCCCCCATCACAGGGGCGCCCGACGTGCTCTGGGGGAGCGACTACATCTCGTAGCCGAGGCCCAGGCCGAAGAACCACTGCTGGTCTTCGATGTCGCCCACGTAGTCCTTGTTGTCACCGTAGTAGATCTTCGAGACGCGGTGCGCACGGCCCGCGTTGCCGAAGATGTACATGTTGTCGATGACGGTGTAGCCAGCCTCGAGCTCGACGGTGTCGGAGAAGATGGCCGAGTAGTCGGTGAAGCCCATCTCGTAGAGGCCGTTCACGAAGAACTTGGGGCCGATCTCGGCGCCCAGCTCGATGCCGTAGGAGTTGCCGACGGTCCAGAGCTGGTCGTACCCGATGGTGGGCTCGGCGGTGGGGTCGGTCTCGTCGAACTCCTGCGTGAAGTACAGGAAGTCGCTCGAGTGGAAGCCGAGGAAGCCGCCGAAGGACAGGCGGGTGGCGCCCACATCGAGGGGGTACCGGCCGTGTGCCCGGGCGTTGATGGCGGCGAGGCCGTCGCCGATGGGGTCGCTGCCGCCTTCGTCGAGCTGGATCTGCCACCGGCTGCCGCGGAAGCCGGCTTCGAAGCCCACGTACTCGAAGAAGGGCAGCCATGCCTTGGCGTTGGCTTGCATGCCGAAGGTGCCGGCGGCGTTGCCTTCGCCGAAGCCCACGGTGATGGGCTCGTCGTAGATGGGACCGGCTGCCTGCTGCGAGATCTCGCGGTAGCTGTAGAAGCCGCCCAGGTAGCCACCGCCAGCGCGGAACCAGGCGCGGTCGGTGTCGGAGGGCTTGCGTTCCTTCTTCACCTTCTCGGGCTTGGCCGGCTTCTCGGGCTTCTCCGGTTGTTCGGGCTGGGTGGGCTCGGTGTTGGCCGGCGGTGCGGTGCCCCAGGCGCTGGCCACGGCCCCGGTGACGGGGATGGACAGGATGGGAGCCCCGACGGTGGTGCCCTTGATGCTGGCTGCCACATTCACGCCACCGGCGGCATCGGCCGGCAGGCTCAGGAGGGCCTGGAACTGACCGGGACCCGTGGCCTGTGCCGCGCTCACCGTGCCCGTGCTCGTGAGGAACACGAAGTCGGCGGGGTTGGCGTCGGCGGGCTTGCCGTTGGCATCGGCGACTGCGATGCGGAGGGTGACGGCGCCACCCGGAGCTGCGCTGGCGGGCTCGGCGGTGAGCGACAGGGCTGCTGGCGGACCGGCCGGACCTTGGGTGACCACAGGGGCTGCAGCGACCGCACCACCCGCGCGGGCGATGGCGATGCTCCCCACGGAGCCCTGCCAGCCCCGGGTCATGGCGGCCACAGCGGCGGTGCCCGAGACCGGGGCGTCGACCGTCTGGACCGTGCCGTTGGCCTGGACGAAGCCGCCCTCACCCACCTTGCCGTTGGAAGAGGCGCGGACGGTGACGAACCCTGCCCCGGAGCCTGCGGTGTACGTGGCGAAGGCGATGCCGTCGTTGCCGGTGGTGACCGAGCCGGGGATGGCGCCGTCGCCCGATGCCACCTGGAGGTTCACCGGAACGTTGGCCACCGGGTAGCCGTAGGCGTCGACCGTGATGACGGCCAGGCGCTGAAGAGACCGGCCGTCGGCAGCCACCTGACCCGACAGTGGCAGCACCAGCACGCGCGAGAGCGGGTTGCCGGTGGCTTCGCTGGCCACACCCACCGCGACATCCACGCTGGTGTTGTCCGTGGTGGTGAATGCGACCTCGTAGTCGCCGCTACCGAGGTCGCGTGGCGCGCCGGCAGCATCCGCACCGGCCGAGTCGATGACCAGGCTGCGGCCCGACAGTCCGGACGGTCCGCCGTTGGCCTTCACGTACAGCTTGAAATTGTTGGTGTTGGTGCCGAGCGTGGGCGGCTCGGCGGCGATGGCCAGGCTGGCTGCACGGCCGGGCACCATCGTGAGCTCGAGGGAGTCGCTCTGGGGCCCCTTGGCGTCGGCCACGCTCACCTGGATGGAGGCCTTGGACGACGCGGAGCCGAAGGCGGGGGTCCAGGTGGCGGCGTAGATGCCGTTGCCTTCGTGCGTGACGGCCGAGACCGTGCCCGAGCCGGCGGTGAACGACACGGTGGCCTTGGGGTCGGGGGCGCCATCGGGACGACGGACCAGTGCGCGGACCGGGATCTGGACGCCGTTGTCGGCGGGCACTGCAGCGCCGACCGGGAACAGAGCGACGCGCTGCGAGGGCGGCACCTGGAGGTCGAGGGGGTCTTCGAGGCGCTTGCCGTTGACCACGCTGATGACCTTCGCGGACGACGTGCCGGGTGCGACCGTGATCGGCACCTGCGCCATGCCCTGGGCGTCGGAGGGGACCGGGCCGAAGGGCTGGCTGCCCACCTGCACGATGATGGAGGCGTTGGGCTCGCCCTTGACCGGGAAGTTGGCCTGGCCCACAAGCGGCACCACCGCGTGACCGAACGTGCGCGAGGGGTTGCGCCGGTCGACCGCCGTGAGGAGCGCGAGCTGCGGGAACTGCTGGCTGGGCGGGGTGTACTGTGCGACGTATTGGCCGTTGCCGAGCGGGGTGACGCTGCGGACCTCACCGGCGGATGCAAGCACCTGGATGTCGCCGCCGTCGACGTTCCCACCCTTCAGCTGAATGGACAGGCTGACGGTGTTGTCGCGGCCCAGCACCACCTTGTCGGGCGAGGCCGTGATGGCGAGCGCGCTGGCCGACGGGGGGGCCACGGCCACCGAGAAGGTCTGCTCGACGGTGCCGCCCGGTGTCTTGGCCTTCACCGTGACGGAGGCGTTGCCCCGCTGGGTGACCGCTGACGGACGGACGCTGGCCTGGTAGATGCCCGGCTGCACTTCGGTGAGCTTGCCGTCGCCGAGGCCGCCCGACACCTTGCCCGACATGCCAGACATGGGCTTGCCGTTGGGGAAGTAGGACACGAAGCTGAGCGTGACCTCGGACTGGCCGTCTGCGACGATCTCACCGCCCGGCACGAGGGCGACGAGGGGCGCGTTGAAGGGCTTCGCCTGGGCGGTGGCCACCGACGGCACCAGTGCGGTACCAACGCCGATGGGGGCTGCGAGCACCAGACCGGCGAGGGTCAGGGGGCGCAGCCAGCGCGAAGTGAGCCTGTGGGGGGAAGCAACAGTCGTGGTTGCGGAGCGGCGAGAAGGCATGGAGATCTCCAGGGGCGCGGGCGTCCCAGCCAAGGCCGCGAGCATACGGGAATCCGTTGCGCTGCGTGACATGGAGGGGTCAATCCGTTGTCAAGGGGGGGAGGCACGGTGTCGCAGGCGACGAAGGGTGGCCTCTCGGGTCCCGGTGGGGTACGCGCGGCGGCCCCACATGTGGCACAATCCGCGGGATGCCGACCTGAACTGATCAGGTCACCCGTCTGTGCAAGGAGCGGCCTCGTGTCCCGTCGACCCCGCCTGCGCCGTCGCATTCGCGAAGCCGAGCTTCCGCCGGCTGTCGCACGCACATTCCGGGAAAACCTCGACCAATTCGTGTCTGTCGAGGAAGAAGAGCGGTCCGCCCGGCGCGCGGTTGCCGAGCGCCTGCTCGCCCTCCCCGATGGCGTCCCGCTCGCCCCGTTCGATGCGCTGTACCCGCACGCCGAGCTCTTCCTGTCCGCTTGCCTCACGGTCGCGGTCGCCGATGGCACCTACTCCGTCGAAGACGCCCGCCGCATCAGCGCATACGCCCACCGGCTCGGCATGTCGGCCCGCCAGCTCGCCGACCTCGAGCACCGGGTGTTCGCCGACCTCCGCGAGCGTGGAGCGTCGAAGATGGCCCGCGAAAAGGCCGCGGCAGAAGCCCTCGAAGATGCCGAGACCGCCACCGCCGAAGCCGCCGAGACCGAATCTGTCGAGCCCCATGGCGGCACGATGGTCTTTCAGCGAGGCGCACCCGCCGCCGAGGGCTGAGCCGCCTACTCGGGTGCCCACTCGGCGCGAATGGGGGCCAGGTCGGCGTCGAGCGCGGCCACCAGGTCGTGCATGCGGTCCATCAAGCGCTTGTGTGGCCGAGGGGTCGTCTGTCCCATCAGCGCGTGGACCACGAACGGGAACACCGCCGTGAGGTCGGTGTGCACATAGACCGAGCTGGTCTCCACGCACTCCGCCGACACCTTGCCCCAGGTGTGACCTTCACCCGCGGGACAGCTCGACAGCGCACCATTGTCGACCGGGTCGACGCAGAACTGGACGTCGACGTCGAAGCCCCGGGCATCCAACCCGAAGATCTGTGACAGCGTGGGCTCGCCCTGCAGGGTGTAGTTCTTGGGCACGCCGCCGCCGAGGATCCAGATGGCGGTGGGGCCTGCTTGCTGGGCCTGCCACTGCACGGCGGCCATCGCGTGCACATCCGCGGCCACGTCGATGCGGAGCTTGAAGCGGTCGCCCAGCATGGCCCGCAGCATCACCACGTTCAGGAAGATGGAGCCATCTTGGGGGGCGCCCACGAAGATGGGCACACCAGCCTGGTAGCAGGCCGACAGCAGGCACGGCTCGGTGAGGCCAAGCTCCTGTTCCATCGCGTACAGGTGCTTGCCGAGCAGGTGGTGCAGCTCTGGCGTGGTGAGGTCGTGCTGGAAGTCTGCGTGCTGGAGCAGCCGGGCGAACAGGCGGTCGGTGTCGAGCAGCACCTGTTCGTCGAAGCCGAGGTCGTAGATGCGGATGATGCGTGCCCGGCGTAGGGCCGCATCGCCGGCATCGGGGGCAATCTCGCGGATGGCGTGCCCGATGACCCGGTGGGCGTCGTGGTACAGGTTGGCACCGGTGGTGGTGAGAACATCCACCAGGCCCCGCTGCACGAGCGGAATGATCGACGACTGGTGCAGCCCGGCCGGCGTCATGGCGCCCGACAGGGTGAGAAACACCGTGTGGTCGGCCTCGGCGCACATCCGCATCAGGCGATGGGCAGTGCGCAGCTGGCGGCCGACGAATGCTGGGAAGGCCGCCTCGAGGAGCTGGGCGGTGGACTCCCGTCCCGTGATGGGGGACGGGTGGACACGCGGAGCGCGGTCGAGCTTGGATGCCATGGGTGGCTCAGCCGTCGAACTCGTCGTCGCCGTCGTCGAAGTTGTCGCCGCCGCCGCCCCATTCGTTGGTCTCGTCGTCGTCGTCGTCGTCGTCGCCGCCATCGTCGTCGTCTTCGTAGTCATCGTCGTCGTCGTCCTCGAACTCCTCTTCGTCGGGGTCGCGGTCGCGGATGGCGTCGTCGATGTGGGCTTGCAGGTCGCCGATGAGGTCGTCGACGTCCATGCGGTACTCGCGGGCCACGTCGTCGACGGTGGTGTCGATGTCGAAGCCATCGGCCTCGATGCCGTACCAGCCAAAGGCGTCTTCAGCGCTGGGGAATCGACGCAGGATGGTCTTGATGCGGGACTTGTAGGTAACGTTCATGGAAGCACCTCCCGCACACTGGCGGGGAACGGCCGACGGCTCGATTGGAACTCGGCACCGAGGTCCGGGGGGTACCTGGTGCGGGGACTGTTGACGGCGCAGTCCGTGCGACCGGAGATGGACCGGAAGCGCGGCGACACGCCTGCGTTGCACCTCTTGCGTGCACCGCCCCGCCCGCCTTGGCAAGCGTTTTTGTGGCGACACAATCGCATCGGTGGTGGTCATCGAGACTTCGGTCGAATCGATGTGGATCGATCCTCCCGCCCGGTTCGGCCCTCTCCGGGTGCCCTGTTCGTCAGGCAGGCTCGACCGGAGGGGGGGTGGTGTGTTCGGTGATCCACCGGGCGAAGGGCTGCAGCCACCGCGCAACGCCATACACCCTCGGGTACACCACCCGTGGCGCGCGCCGGTCCATCGCCGACAAGATGCGCTGGGCCAGCTCTTTCGGTGTGCCCCTTGGGATGAGACGGGCCGCGGCTGCATTGCCATACGCCGCCACCGCCGCCGCTTCCATCTCGGTCGAGACCGGTCCCGGGTACACCGTGAGCACGTGTACTCCCGTGCCCGACAGCTCCGCCCGCAGGCTCTCCGACGCCGCCCCGAGCGCCGACTTGGCCGCGTTGTAGTGCATCATCCCGGGCGTGGGCACGATGCCCGCCAGGCTGGCGATGTTGACGATGGTGCCGTGGTCGTGGGCCAACATGTCGGAGAGCACCATCCGCTGCAGCCGAAGCGGCGCGAGCAGATCTACCGTCATCAGGCGCTCGGCCCGGTCGTCGGTCACGCCCGCCGTGGGCTCCACATACTGCACGCCAGCGTTGTTCACGAGCAGGTGCACCGGTCCATGCGCCGCGCGGGCGTCGGCCACCAGTGCCGCACACTGCGAGAGGTCGGAGAGGTCGGTGGGCCGCACAAAGGGGGCACCATCCCCGGGTTCTGGACGCTGGACCGACCGGGCCACCTCGTCCAACCGCTCGACCCTTCGGGCGGCCAGGGTGAGGCGCCAGCCACGGGCACCCAATGCGTGGGCGAGTGCGGCGCCGATCCCACTGGATGCGCCGGTGATGAGGGCATGCACGGGGCCTCCACGTTGCCTGCGGGCCGTATCGCACCCGCGCAGTGACCGGTCCCACCCATCGCGCTACGTCCGCTGTTCGAGCCGGGAGTCAGCATGCCATCGGGAGCGGTCCAACCAGGCGACCTCGTCTGCGTCACAGGCGCCAACGGGTTCCTCGCCAGCCACATCATCGACCAGCTCCTCGCAGCCGGCTTCGTCGTCCGCGGCACCGTCCGCAACCCCGACGACCCCGCCAAGGTCGACCACCTCAAGGCCATCGCCGCGTCCCACAACGCCGCCGACCGCCTGTCCTTCGCCCACGCCGACCTCATGCAGCCGGGCTCCTTCGACGACGCCATGGCCGGCTGCCACGCCGTCATCCACGCCGCCGCATCGGTCGTCTTCAACCACCCCGACCCCCAGCGCGGCATCGTCGACCCCAGCGTCGAAGGCACCCGCAACGTCCTCGAGAGCGTGCGCAAGGCCGGCTCCGTCCGTCGCGTCGTCCACACCAGCTCCATGGCCGCCGTCTACGGCTGGGACAAACCCGCCGACCACATCTTCACCGAAGCCGACTGGAACACCGCCTCCACCCTCCAGAATGACCCCTACGGCGTCGCAAAGCTCGAAGGCGAACGCGCCGCCCGGGCCTTCGTCGACGCCCTCCCCGAGGCCCAGCGCTTCGAGCTGGTGCACCTCAACCCCGGCATGGTCTTCGGCCCCCCGCTCATCAAGACCCACGCCAAGGCCAGCCCACGCCTCATCCGCGACGTCATCAGCCGCGCCCAGCCCGGCGTCCCCCGCCTCATGCTCAGCGTCGTCGACGTCCGCGATGCCGCCGCTGCCCACGTCGCCGCCCTCCAGCACAGCAGCCCCCCGGCCCGCTGCCTCATCTTCGCCGAGAACGCCTGGATGACCGACCTCATGGCCGAGCTCCAGGGCATGTTCCCCGATCTGCGCATGGGCGCCCGCGCCATCCCCAAGCCGTTCGTCCTGCTCGCCGCCCTCGCCGACAAGACCCTCAACGTGCGCCAGCTGTGGCACATCGTGGGCCGCGCCATGCCCATGGACAACCAGCTGTCCCGCGACGCCTACCAGATGGTCTACCGCCCGGTCTCCCAGACCCTCCGCGACACCGCCACCCCCATGATTGAACACGGCTGGGCACGCGTCTCGAAGCGCTGACTCTGGACCCGGTCGCGTCTGCGCCGCGCCCGGCCCGATGAGCCCCTGCGGGTCTCCTCGGGGCCTCGGAGCCCCTGCGGGTCTCCTCGGCAAGAAGCAGGCGTGCGCCTACTTCTTCGTGGTTTCCCAGTCGGGCTTGGTGGCGCCGATGAGGCCGTAGCCGCCGCCAATCATCACACCACCGATGATGGTGGTGGCCATGCCGGCACTTTCCATGCCGCTGCTGCCCGAGCCATCGACCGACGACACCAGCGCCGCCGTGCCCCACAGCGTGCCGCCGATGACCGCCGACGTGAAGCCGGTGCCCACCAGGCCCCGGCCCACCTTGCCCAGCGTGGACGGCCGCGGGCTGGCGGTCATGGTGACCACGTCGCCTTCGCGGAGGTCGACCTTGGTGCGGTGGGCCTCCCACTTGTCGCCGTAGGCCACGAAGTCGTACACGCCGGGCTTGAAGGACTCGGTGCACGGGGCGATGCAGATGTCTTCGTGGGCGGTCTGGGTGAGGTTGACGTTGCCGTACTGGGTGGTGGCGGTGGCCACGCGGTCGTGTGCGATGGCAATCGTGACGCCTTCGCCCACCGCCTGGAACGAGACCTCCACCTTGCCGTTGCTGCTGGAGGTGGTGAGCACGCCCAGCACGCCGGCGGGCGAGAGCCGGTCCTTGGCCACTTCGATGGGCACGCCGAAGCCCAGGCCCTCGTAGTCCTTGCCCGCCACCTTCCAGCTCACGATGGCCACCACGGAGCCATCGGCACCGAGCAGCGGACCACCGCTGTTGCCGGGGTTGATGCTGGCGTCGGTCTGGAGGTAGGTCTTGCCCTCGAGGTCGGGGTAGCCGCTGGTGACGCCCTTCGACACGCTGAAGGCCAGGGCCTTGTCGGCCGGCGAGCCGATGGCGAACACGTCGGCGCCCGTGACCAGCCGGTCGTCGCTGGGGGGCAGGCAGGCGTGGCCCTTGCCCTGCACGTCGATCACGGCGAGGTCGGTGTCTTCGTCGGTCCAGACCACCTCGGCGTCGAGCTCGAGCCCGGCGGTGTTGCGCACGGTGACCGTGTCGGCGCCGTCGACCACATGGGCTGCTGTGAGCGCCATCCCATTGGGTGCAATCACCACCGCCGAGCCGAAGCCGTCGTCGGTGGACACCGCGAGCACGGCCTTCTTGGCCTGTTCGATGTCGGCGGGGAGGGTGAGGCCGTCGGTCTTGCAGGCGGCGAAGTCGACCGCGGGAAGGGCCTTGCCCACCACCACATCCTCGGCGGACGCGACGGGAGAGACGGCGATGAACGAGGCGATGACGGGCAGAACAGGGGGAACCATGGGCGCTCCAGGCGGAAATCAGCGTTAACCCGAGCGCGCCACATTGTGCTCGGCCCGTGAGGGTGGTTCGTTGCCTCGTTCTCCCATCTTTGTCGTCGGGGCACCCCGCTCGGGCACCACGCTGCTGTGGCGCCTGCTCAATGCGCACCCGCAGGTCCACCTCACGTTTGAGGCCTCGTTCTTCAACCTGGCCAAGGCGGTGCCTGCGCGCATGCGCTCCGCGGAGTTTCGCGATGCCTGGACGGCCAGCCTGCCGTTCGCCTGGCAGCGCGTCGCCGACCTCGACGCCGCAGCCCCCCATGGCCTGCCCGCCCGCGACCCCCGGTACTTCGAAGCGCTGATGACCCACTGTGCCGAAGTCCGCGGGAAGACCCGGTGGGGCGACAAGAGCCCCGCCCACGTCTACGAGGTGGGCGCGCTGCTCGATGCGTTCCCCGATGCCCGGGTGGTCCACATCGTCCGCGACCCCGTGGCCGTCGTCCGTTCCCTGCACTCGGTGCCCTGGGCGGGCGTCAACCTGTTCGCCAACGCCCTCACCGTCCGCCTCGCCCTCGATGCGGTGGAGCCCTTCCGCAGCCGCATCCACGAGGTCCGCCTCGAAGCGCTCGTTGATGACCGAAGTGTCGTGATGCAGGGTGTTCTCGACTTCTGTGGCCTGCCGTGGGACGACGCCGTCCTCGCCCCGCCCACCTCCACCGACACCCCGCCGGTCCCCTGGCTGGTCACCCGCACCGCCCTTCGCCAGAACCTGCCCGCGCGCCCCGAGCTGTCCCCCGAAGACGCCTACCGGGTCTCCCGCATCACCGCCCCCCAGCGCGCCCGCTACGGCTACGAGCCCCTCCCACACGCCGGTCGCAGCCTCTGGGGCCACCTCGCCCGGGCCGCCACCGATGTCCGGGAGCTGTGGTCGGTCGGCTGGTCGCTCCTCGCCCTCCGGCGGGTGCTCAAGCGGCGCCCCCGGCCGTCGTCCATCACGGTCTTCGACGCCGTCAACGCCCTCCACCCCGATGCTGTGCTGGCCTGCACCCCCGCCGACCGCCAGCGCCTCATCGCCTGGCTCCGCACGCCGGTCGAAACAGGGTAGGCCGCCTACATCCCGGAGGCTCCGTGTCCCAAGCCATCGTTCTCGAGTCTGCGCCGCTCGGCTTCCAGTGGCCCACCATCGACCCCTTCCTGTTCTGCGTCCACCACAACGACGACTACCCGGCCGGAACGGCGGCCATGGGGGTCGAGTCCAAGCACCTGGAGGGCCGGCGTCTCGGCAACGACTTCGAGCTGCGCGACGGCTTTCGGATGTACCATGGGCACCCGATTCCCGGCTTCCCGTCCCACCCCCACCGCGGCTTCGAGACCCTCACCCTCGCGCGCCGGGGCTTCATCGACCACTCCGACTCCCTCGGCGCCAAGGCCCGCTTCGGCCAGGGCGACGCCCAGTGGATGACCGCCGGTCGCGGCATCGTGCACAGCGAGATGTTTCCGCTGCTCAATGCAGATGGCCCCAACTCGGCCGAGCTGTTCCAGATCTGGATCAACCTGCCCGCCGAAGACAAGATGGTGCCCGCGCACTTCAAGATGCTGTGGTCCGAGACACTCCCCGTCCACCACATTCGCGACGACCACGGCCGTACCACCGTCCTCACCACCATCGCGGGGGCCTTCGACGGCACCGCACCCCCGTCCCCGCCGCCCCATTCCTGGGCCAGCCGACCCGAAGCCGGTGTGGCGGTCTGGACCCTGCGCCTCGAGCCCGGCGCCCGCATCACGCTTCCCGCTGGCCCCGCAGATGCTCAGCGCCTGCTGTATTGCTTCGCAGGCAGCACGCTTTCGCTCGGTGGCAGCGCCTTGAAGGCCCCACGGGTGGCTCGCGTGCAGCCGGGTGTGCCGGTCCCCATCGAGAATGGCGACCTGGAGGCTGAGATCCTCATGCTGCAGGGGCGGCCCATCGGCGAGCCGGTCGCCCGACGTGGCCCGTTCGTGATGAACACCAACGCCGAGATCCAGCAGGCGTTTTCCGACTACCGCCGCACCCACTTCGGCGGGTGGCCATGGCCCCACCAGGCACCGGTGCACGAGCGTCTGTCGGGGCGGTTCGCGGTGCACGCCGATGGTCGACACGACAAGCCGGTGTAGGCGAGGGAGGGCCCCCTCCGCCTCGCTCCGCTCGGCACCTCCCCCTGAAGGGGGAGGACATGGTCGTTTTCACGGTCCTCCCCCTTCAGGGGGAGCAAGGCGCCGGGCGCGAAGCGGTCGAAGCGGCCCCGGCGACGTCATCCTGAAGTCCTCCCCCTTTTAGGGGGAGGTGGCCCCGAAGGGGTCGGAGGGGGCCCCGGCCACACCCTCCGCCCTACTTCCCCGACGCCGAGAAGTGCTGGTAGTCCTTGAGCGACCGCCAGTTCCCACCCCACTTCCATCCAATCGCCCGAAACGCCGGCACCACCGGGCCTTCCGCCACGATGAGTCCGGGGACCTCCGAGCTGCGCTCCACATACGGCTTGCCCTCGGGCGGCAGCACTTTCGTCCCCCGCACATACGGGTTCTGGATGGTGTTGATGTCGATGGCCGCGCCGTAGCTGTGCTCCGACCAGCTCTTGCCGCCCGTCTTGGCGCGACAGTTGAAGGCCGAGGTGTTGTTGTCGGCCATGCTGGCGTCGTCGGAGCCGCCGTATTCGTGGGCCAGGCGCATCTTGTGGATGGGGAACCTCGCCTCGAAGAGCGTCTCCATCACGCCCACGATGGCCTCGGCCTGCGACGCCGCCACCACCAGCTGGCCCGTCTGCACCACGCCGTCCATGTCCCAGTGCGACACCTCCACGAGCGCGAGGTCGTCGATGTGGACCGGACAGCCCTCCTTCCAGGTCACGCCGGTCATCTTCGCGCGGACGTCGGCCGGAATGGGACCGTGGGTGCCCGAGAACGTGGGCTCGGGGGGTGGAGGTGGCGCCTTCGGGACCGGTGGGGGAGGGGGGACCGGCAGGGGCGCCTCGATCTCCGAGGGGTCGCGCTCCGGCATGGGCTGCGGTCTGTCGGGGTAGCAGCCGAGGGCGACAAGGCAGATGGGGACGGTGCGATGCATGGGGGCCCGGGCGGATTTGTCCGCGAGTGAAAGAGTTCTGGGAGCATGCCGTAGCGGGGGTTGCGATCGCGGTCGTTCCCCCGCGACTGGAGCTTGCACGTGAACGGAGTTGCAATGGTCGACCGAAACGACACCCACAGCCTCACCATCGGCTACGTCCTGTGGCTGTTCGGCTTCCTGGGCGCCCACCGGTTCTACTACGGAAAGAAGTGGACTGGCCTCCTCTGGCTCCTCACCGGTGGCCTCCTGGGCATCGGCTGGATCATCGACCTCTTCCTGATGCCCAAGCTCGAAGCCGACGCCGACCAACGCTACGCGATGGGCCGCAACGACTACACCGTGGCCTGGGTGCTGCTCACCTTCGGCGGTCCGCTCGGGCTCCACCGCTTCTACCTGGGGCGCTGGAAGTCGGGCCTGCTGTGGCTGCTCACCGGCGGTCTGTTCGGCATCGGCTGGGTGGTCGACTTCATGAACATGAACGAGATGGTCCACGAAGCCAACCTGGGCGGCTGAACCCGAGACCGGTCCCGCGGGTGGTGTAGGTTACGGCCGCAGCCCCCGCGGCCTGGCGCCCCTCCTTGATTGGGGCGCCACCACCCCCCGACCGGTCCAACGATGCGCGTCACTGTCCTCGGCGCAGGCCCAGCCGGCCTCGCAGCAGCCGATGCCCTCGCCGAACGTGGCGCGGGGGTGCGGCTGTTCGAGCGCGACGGCCAGGTGGGCGGCATGTGCCGCACGGTCGAACAGAACGGCTATCGCTTCGACCTTGGTGGCCACCGCTTCTTCACCCGCTTCGACGAGGTGGAGGCGCTGTGGCACGACCTCCTCGGCGACGACCTCCTGCGCCGCAACCGCAAGTCGCGCATCCTCTACGGCGGCTCGCTCTTCGAGTACCCCCTGTCCGTGCCCGATGTGGTGGGGGGCCTCGGTCCCGTTGAAGCCGCCCGCTGCCTCGTGTCGTATGCGCAGGCCCGCGCCCGGCCCCGAGGAGACGAGCAGTCCTTCGAAGACTGGGTGCGCAACCGCTTTGGCGACCGCCTCTTCGAGACCTTCTTCCAGACCTACACCGAGAAGGTGTGGGGGATGCCTTGCTCGGAAATCGGGGCCGAGTGGGCCGCCCAGCGCATCAAGAAGCTCGACCTCGCCACGGCCGTGAAAGATGCCGTGCTGCGGCCCCTCGAGGCCCGGCTGTCCCGCGGCTCCGACGGTCCCCGCGCCACCTCGCTGGTGGGGTGGTTCTGGTACCCCCGCCTCGGTCCCGGCATGCTCTTCGAAGCCTGGGCTCGGCGCGCCTGTGAGCGGGGAGCCCGCCTCGACCTCCAGCACGAGGTGGTCGGCCTGCAGCACTCCGGCGGCCGCATCACCTCCGTCACCGCGCGCACCGCCTCTGGTGAGCTCGTCGAAGATGCCGTCGAGCACGTCATCTCCAGCATTCCGCTGCCGGTGTTGGTGCGTCAGCTGTCGCCGTCTCCGCCCGAAGCCGTCGTCTCCGCCGCCAAGGGCCTGCGCTTTCGCCACCTCCGCACGGTCAACCTCGTGCTCGACCGTGCCCACCTCTTCCCCGACCAGTGGGTGTACGTGCACGACCCCGAGCTCGCGGTGGGGCGCGTCCAGAACTTCGGCAGCTGGTCTCCCTGGATGCTGGCCGACCCCAGCACGTCGTGTGTGGGCATGGAGTACTTCTGCTCCACGGGCGACCCCATCTGGGAAGCCTCCGATGCCCAGCTCATCGCACGCGCCACCGCCGAGCTCGAACGCGCGGGACTGGCCAAGGGGGCGCGGGTGCTCGATGCATCGTCGGTGCGGGTGCCGCGGGCCTACCCGGTCTACGACCAACACTACCGGGGTCGACTCGACACCATCCGGGCGTGGTTGTCAGGGTTCTCGAACCTGCAGCCCATCGGTCGGTACGGCATGTTCAAGTACAACAACTCCGACCACTCCGTGCTCACGGCACTGCTGGCGGCGGAGAACCTGTTCGGCGCAGACCACGATGTGTGGGCCGTCAACACCGACACGGCCTACCACGAGGTGCGGCCGGGTCGGTGAGCGTGCGGCCTATTCGTTGGCGCTCGCGCAGGTGATGCACAGAGTGGCCCAGGGGATGGCGGCCAGGCGGCGGTCGCCCACGGGCTCTTCGCACATGATGCAGGTGCCGAACGTGCCTTCGTCGATGCGACGGAGGGCGCCCTTCAGCTTCGCGACGTCGGCCCGCGCGTGGTCATCCAGAGCTTCGAGGACTTCGTCGTTCTCGATGGCCTGGGCCCGGTCCGACCAGTCGTCGGGGAGGTCGCGGTCGACGTTGTGGAGATGCGCGTCGATCTTGGCATGCCGACGCATGACATCGGCCAGCCGGGTCTCGAGCTGCTGGCGGAATTCGGCGATCGTGGGCATGGCTGCGGACGACATCTATTGCTCCAGGTCGGACTCACCCGTTGCCCTGCGGTGAACGGGGGATTCCAAGGAAGCAAGTGTCGTGCCAGGCGAGACGCCCGATGGTGCCGTGTCGATCGAGGACCAGGTGTGGGAAATCACCCGATCGGGCGTGCGTCAGTGCGCGTCGCCCTTGTCGTCGGCGGCGTGCTCTGCGGCGTGGTCGGCGCCGTGGTCGCCACCTTCGTGGTGCGTGGCGGTGTTGTAGAGCAGGCCGATGAAGGTGACGCCCGTGATGATGCCCACAAGCCAGCCCACGGGGCCCGCCATCTTGTTGAAGGGGTTGTTGGCGTTGGGATCGACGCTTCCGCCCATGACACGACTCCGGTGTTCGAGGCCGGCGCCCGTATCGTCTCGCTCGCGGGCGTTCAAGGGTGCGGGGCGTCATCGCCGTGCGTTCACCGCCATCGAGTGCTTCCGTTAGACCGGTCGGCACCACTTCCCGGAGACCCCGATGCCTGGCAACGCGATGCGCGCCCCGTGGACGCTGCTCTTCGGCAGCCTGCTGGCCGGATGCAGCACCGACCTCGACATCGACGGCAAGAGCCCGAACACCATCGACCAGCCCGACATCCCCGACACCGGCGACATCGGCGGCGGCTCGGGGACCACCGACACCGACACCGCCGACGACACCGGCGACGACATCCCGCCCGAAGAAGACGGCGACGGCGACGGCTGGCTGCCGAGCGAAGGCGACTGCGACGACACCAACCCAGATGTCCACCCCGGCGCCGAAGAGCTGTGCAACGGCATCGACGACGACTGCGACGGCACCAGCGACCTCGACTGGGACGACGACCACGATGGCGTCGCCGACTGCGCGGACAGCTGTCCGGTCCAGGTGGCCAGCGCCACGGTCGGCTCTCCGGATGGCACCTGGTCCGCACCCTTCCCGGCCATCCAAGATGGCATCGACCACGCCTGGACCAACGGCTGCGACACCGTCGAGGTCGCCCAGGGCGTGTACTACGAAAACGTCGACTACGGCGGCGCCCCCATCTACGTGCGCTCGCACGATGGCCCGGAGGTCACCCTCATCGACGGACAGGCTGCGGGCCCTGTGGTCACGTTCGCCACGGCCGAAGACCGCTCGGCAGGCCTCGATGGCTTCACCGTCACCAACGGCCTCGCGGCACTGGGCGCCGGCATCTACGTCGACTCGGCCGACCCCACCATCATCGGCAACATCATCGAAGCCAACGCCACCACGTCTGGCGGCGGTGGGGGTGGCATCGGGATGTCCAACGCCTCGCCGCTCATCGAGGCCAACACCATCCGCGACAACGATGCGTGCTTCGGTGGTCCCGAAGAAGGCTGCGACGGCGGCGGCATCAACATCCGCACCGGCGCCCCCGACATCTTCTCCAACACCATCCAGGCCAATGGTGCTGGCGATGGCGGCGGCATCTGGATGGTGCGCTCCGATGCGCTCATGTATTGGAACTACATCATCAGCAACCTGGCCGACGACACCGACCCCACCTCGGGCGGCCAGGGCGGCGGCGTCGACATCCAGGTCCCGTCTGCAGGCACCGTGCTCACCAACAACGTCATCGCCGACAACGTGGCGTCCACCCACGGCGGTGGTGTGGTCATCTTCGAAGCGGGCAGCGCGGGCGAAGCCGTCGTCCAACACAACGTCATCGCTTGGAACACCGTCACCGACACCGACTACGGTGCAGGCATCGCCATCTGGCAGTACACCTCGCCCCTCGTTCGCAACAATGTTGTGGTCTACAACACGGGGTCGGGCATCTACTCCAACTCAACGGGCGACATTCGCTACAACCTGGTCTACAGCAACACCACCAACTGGGCGGGCGACCAGGGCTCGCTCACCGGCGTGAACGGCAACCTGGCCACCGATCCCGTGGTCACGTCGGTCACCCACAACGCCGACTTCACCGACGACGACTGGCATCCCGCATCGGGCAGCCCGCTCATCAACGCCGGCGACCCCGCCTCGTCGTCCGACTCGGATGGCTCTGCGGCCGACATCGGCGCCCATGGCGGCAGTCTCGGCGTCTGGTGACCGACAGGGCTGGCTCGCACCTCGCCTCTCGGGAGGCACCCCGATAGGACCCCCGGCCATCGTTCGGAGGCCATCATGCGAGTCAAGCCCATCAGCGGGTTCCCGGAATGGAGCCCGGAGGGGCGCATCATCGAGCAGCTGATGCTCGACAAGCTGCGCCGTAGCTTCGAGTCTTTCGGGTTTGCGCCCATCGAGACCCGCGCCCTCGAGCCCCTCGAGCATCTGCTGTCCAAGGGCGAGACCGACAAGGAAATCTACGTCGTCTCCCGCCTGCAGGCCGAGTCCGGCAGCAAGGAGGCCAGCCTGGGCCTCCACTTCGACCTCACCGTGCCCTTCGCCCGGTACGTGCTCGAAAACCAGGGCAAGCTCGAGTTCCCCTTCAAGCGGTACCAGATCCAGAAGGTCTGGCGGGGTGAACGTCCCCAGAAGGGCCGGTACCGCGAGTTCTACCAAGCCGACATCGATGTCATCGGCCGCGACCGCCTGCCGCTGCACTTCGATGCCGAGGTGCCGCTCGTGCTGCACCAGGTGCTCTCGGCCCTGCCGATTCCCGAAGTGCAGGTGCACGTCAACAACCGCAAGCTCATCGAGGGCTTCTACCGGGGCATCGGCATCGAAGATGTGCCCGCGGTGCTGCGCATCGTCGACAAGCTCGCCAAGATTGGCCCCGAGCTTGTGGCCAGGCTGCTCGTGGAGCGCGTGGGCCTCACCGACGCCCAGGCTGCACAGTGCCTCGCCCTCGCCGAGATCCGCACCCCCGACACCAGCTTCGTCGAGAAGGTGCGCGCACTCGGTGTGGAGCACGACCTCCTCGACGTCGGTCTCGAAGAGCTCGCCTACGTCATCGAGTCCGCTGCCCATCTGCCCGCCGATGCGGTCCAGGCCGACCTCTCCCTCGCGCGCGGCCTCGACTACTACACGGGCACGGTCTACGAGAGCTTCTTCCGCGACAACCCCGGCGTGGGCGCGGTCTGTTCGGGCGGTCGGTACGACAACCTGGCGTCTGGCGGCAAGCAGAAGTTCCCGGGCGTGGGTGTGTCCATCGGCCTCACCCGCATCCTGGGCATCCTCTTCGCCGATGGCGCGCTCACCGCTTCGCGGCCCACCCCCACGTGTGTGCTCGTCGCGCTCGCCTCGGAACAGACCCGCCACGAGTCCACCGCTGTCGCCGCCGAGCTCCGGTCCCGTGGCGTCAACTGCGAGGTCTTCCACGAGCGCAAGGGCTACGGCCGGCAGATCAAGTACGCCAACAAGCGCCGCATCCCCTTCGTGTGGTTCCCGCCCAGCGCGTCCAAGAGCGGCAACCACGAGCTGCGAGACATCCGCACCGGGGATCAAGTCGAGGTCGACCTCGCCACCTGGGCACCCTCCGCTGCCGACCTGCACCCACGGGTGGAAGCCACCGCCACCACGGACTCCTGACCCACCCGGGGCCACTCCGTGAAAGGATCTCCGCCCGAGGTGTAACGACCGGGCCTCCGAAAGCCGCTTCCCTGGGTGCAAGCGGCGTACGGAGTCCTGATGTCTGTGTTCTACCCCACCATGTCGTTGGAAGAGCGTCGTTCCGTCCTGTCCTCGGATCTCGACGGCGACCTCCGAGCCGGCAGGTGGTTCGGTGCGGCCTGTATGGCCGGCGCCCTCGAAGTGCTCGGCGCAGACCCGGCGGAACAGTCCGACCCCAGCGGTTGGCGAGATGCAGCGATTCGCGACCTGTCCTGGATGGATCCCAAGTGGCTCGAGCGAGCCGCCACCCTGGAGGCAGACGACGACATTCGGCGGCTCATCCTCCTGCTTCGCATCGACGAAGCCGGGTGTGGCATCGGCTGGCTCGGCGCGCACCCCTCGGCGGTCATTGCGGAGATGGATGCCGTGTGCATGGTCGTCGACAGCCAGCCTGAGATCTGGGGTCGCCTGGGCACTGCTGCACTGCGCCGGCTGCGGGAGCTCGAGGCCGCCACCTTCCCCAACCCCGCCAAGCGGGTCTGGAAGGCGGTCTTCCACGCCTGGCGTGCCTCGGTGGACGTCGAAGCCACCGAAGACGCCCACCGCTGAGCCGGCCTGAGGCTGACGCCGGTCCCATGCTGCGAGACCTGCAGATGCGGTCGACGCCTTCAGCCCGAGGTGCTGCTGGAGGCCGTCGACGCGTAGTTGGTGAAAAGAGGGTGGGCGAGGTGGGACTCGAACCCACAAGTGACTCGGATTTTAAATCCGACGCGTATGCCAATTCCGCCACTCGCCCGACAGGTTGCGCCTAACCGGCCCGGCTCATGGCCGAACTGCCAGCGTGACCGCCCCGCCCACATCCACCCGCACCAGGTCGGTGCCGTCGGGCGCATCGAACACCGCTCCGGACCCCTCCGCCAGCACATGGCCGGCCGCGTCGAGGGCCTGCCACAGCATCCGCGGCGTGCCTTCGTCGAAGCCCACCGTTTCCACTGCGAGCCCCCGAGTGCCCACCCGGTAGAGCTCCGCAGACACCGTTTCGTGCGCGTGCATCGAACTTCCTGAAGAATCACGTGCGCCGTAGAACGCTGGGTCGAGCGGGGTGTCGCGCCAGTCACAGTGTACGTGGGACGTGTAGATGCTGGTGAAGCCCGCGCCGAGGTCTTCGCACATGGCTGCAAGCTCAGACAGCGAGGCGTCGTCGCTGCGGATGTCGACCGCGTCGCCGTATTGGTGCCGTGACCAGGTCGCGCCGCCCACACCGGCGTTGTAGTCGACGTTTCGATAGGCCGAGTTGATGTAGAGCGCCCCGCCGATGGTGTCGCGCAGGTCTTGCAGCGATGCCACCGCGTGGCTCTGGAACAGCCCGAACCGACCCTTGTGTTCCTGCACGAGCTCGTCGAGCTGGAAGTTGGGGGCCACGTACAGGTCGGGGTCGGCCTCATCTGCGGAGAGGTCGAGATACCGCACAGGCGCAGCGTACTGGGGGTCGCCATCCAGCGGAGGAGGGTAGTCGTAGTGGTCGCCCCACTCTGCCGACCACCACACGGTTGGCAGGCAGGTGGTGCCCGCCCCGTCCCGGCCGAGGTAGCAGACCTCTTCGGCCGCGGGCTCAGCTGGCATGCTCGACCAGTCGATCGGCTCGGGCCGGTCGATCCCACCCGGCTCGCCGGTGTCGTAGGCCGAGCTCGGGTCGTCCTCGTCGGCTCCCTCGCCGCGGTCCTTCTTGGTGTCTTGGCAGGCCACCACGGTCAGCAGCAGCATCGTCATGACCGGTCGCACACGCACCTCCGAGGTGCGACCACTCTATCCGCTGGCGGCGCCACCCACCGCGACCCGCTCGAGCCATGCCAGCAGGTCGGTCTCCACCTGCTCCCGGTTGGTCTCGTTGAGCGTCTCGTGGCGGGCTTCCGGGTACAGCGTGCAGGTGAGGTCGGAGACGCCCACCCGCTTCAGGTCGTCGGCCAGCGACTGCACGCTCTTGCCGTCTTCGCCCACGGGGTCGCGGTCGCCGGCGAACAGCAGCATGGGCAGGTCGGTGCGGACCCGGGCCTGGGCGGGGTCGGAGGTGAACTGGGGAATGGCGTCGAGAACGTCGATCCACAGCTGCACACTGCACTGGAAGCCGCAGTCGGGGTCGGCCACGTACTTGTCCACCTCGGCGGGGTCGCGCGACAGCCAGTCACACTCGGTGCGGGTGGGCTTGAACTTGTTGTTGAAGTCCTGGAACGTGAGCGCATGAATCAGCGGAGACCGGCCGCGGGGACCCAGTCGCCAGCGCTCGAACCGCGCCAGGTACCGTCCGACCGCCGCGATGAACGGTGGCTTGCCGCTCGTGCCCGACAGCACCACACCGGCCAGCAGCTTGGGCACTTCTCCACCGTCGGTGAGGATCTGCTGGCACAACAGCGACCCCATGCTGTGCCCCATCAGAAAGAGCGGCACGTTGGGCCTCTGCTCCCGAAGTCGCCGCACCATGTCGCGGAGGTCCTCGGCGGCGGTCGCCCAGCCGTTGACTTCTGCGAAGATGCCGCGTGCTGGGCCATCTTCGCTGGTGCGACCGTGCCCGCGATGGTCGGCTGCAGACACCGCAAACCCGGCCGCTGTGAGCCGCTCGGCCAGGCGTGCGTAGCGGGCGCAGTGTTCCGCCATCCCGTGCGAGATGTGGATGGCGGCCCGCACCGGTGTTCCCTCGTCGGGGGACCAGTCGATGATGTGGCGGACGACGCCGTCGGCAGCGGTAGAGGTCGTGGTCGAGGTCTGCATGGCGGCGAGGGTACCGCGTGCGACCGGTCGGGTGGGGCCTACAGTCCGCGGGAGCGCTCTGGACGGAGGGGAATCTCACCGGCCAGCGCGGCGTCGATGAGCGCGGTGATGCGCGGACCGTCCTTGGGCAGGCGCCCGCCGATGGGCAGATAGTTCGACGCGTGGTTGGTCCGGAACAGGGCGTTGGTGGGCCGCGCTTCATCGACGAAGGTGCGCAGCTCCTCCAGCAGTCCTTCGACGGTGGGGAGCTCCCAGCCGAGGCGCTCGCGGGTGCGCGACAATGGGGTGCCCGGCACGACGGTGAGGGTGAGGGCGGCCAGGAACTCGGGGTCCATGGCGGTGGCCAGGCGGGCCGAGGCCTTGGCGTGCTCTACGGTGCGTTCGGTGCCGCCCGCTCCCAACAGGAAGATGGCGGAGATCTTCATGCCCGCCTGATGGGCGCGTGCTGCGGCATCGACGTGCTGTTTGTACAGGTAGTCCTCGTCGCGTTCGGCGCCTTCGGGGCGGGGACCCTTGGCGATGCGACGCATGGTGGTCTCGTCGCCAGACTCTGGGCCCATATAGAGGAGTGACAGGCCGTTTTCGCGAAGGGTGGCCAGCTCTTCGGGCGTCTTGTCGAGGACGTCGGAGGCCATGGCGTAGCAAGAGATGCGCTTGAGCCGCGGGAAGAACTTGCGGGCTTCCTGGAGGATGGGAAGCCAGTGGTCCATGGGCATGCACAGGGCGTTGCCATCGGCGACGAAGAGCTTGCGGACGCCCGAGCCGTAGCGCATGGCGGCCATGTCGAGGTCGTCGATGGCGTCGGCGAGGTTGCGCAGCCGGAAGGTGGGCTTGTCCCGGTACATGTCGCAGTAGGTGCAGTTGTTCCAGGAGCAGCCGATGGTGGCCTGGAGGATGTAGGCGTCGGCCTCGGAGGGCGGGCGGTAGAGCTTGCCGGTGTAGCGCATGGTCGGACGGGGCCTCGATGGACGGTTGACCGGTAGTAGCCGCCCGGGCGTGCGCGTGGGGACGAAGGTGCCGAGGCTATTCCGCGGCCACCACCGTGATGACCATGTCCTCCGCTTCGCTGCCGGGGATGAAGCCGGCGAAGCCAAAGCCATCGACAGGGCGGGCGGCATCGCCGATGAACGCGCTCAGGTCGGAGCTGTCGTCGGCGTCGAGGGTGACCGGGGTGGCCGCGAGGTCGAGGAACAGGGCCGACTGGCCAGCGATGGACTGGCTGACCACCGTGGCTGCACCGTCGGTCACGTTCCACCAGTTGCCCACGAACGGAACCACGGATGCTTCGCAGGCGGCCTCGGGGATGGTGCCCGAGGCGCTGAAGCCGAACGAGCCGCCCGACACCACCACCTCCCGGTCCACGATGCAGTCGCCCGCCGAGGTGTCGGAGAAAGAGATGCTCGCGCTGCCCGCACCATTGACCCCCGCACCCGTCAGGGCATCGAGAAAGGCCGGTGAGTCGGTCACGTAGCTGAAGGAGTAGTTGCTGAAGTCTGCGCCGTTGTGGCCATCGGTGCTGAAGGGGCTGGCGGGGAGCGACCCGGGGTCGATGGTGGTGCCGACGTGGGCGATGTGGATGGCGGTGTCGGTGGTTCCGTCGACGGTGACCGAGTCGCACGACAACACCCGCGTGATGAGGATGCCGAGGTCGTCGGAGCCCGGGAACACCGTGCCCATGTCGGTGAGGCTCTTGGCGTCGATGCCCGCCGGAAGCTCGGCCTGCAGCAGCGACAGCGGGACAGCGGAGCCGGTGGCCAGCTCGTCGCAGTCGCCGAAGGAGACCGCATAGTGGGGCGTGGGGTACAGGTACTCGTAGGCGCTGAGCTGCAGGAGGAACGGGCCTGCATAGTCGGGGTAGGCGGCCACCATGGCCGCGTAGAAGTCGTCGGGGTTGGACGCGGATGCGTAGGTGTCGCGGCCCGTTTCCAGGTAGCCCACAGCTTCTGCGATGGCGTCGGACTCGGTGGAGGCCGCGCCGTGGCCTGCCAGGAACAGGTGGGCGTCGGTGTCCTCGAAGGCGGCCAGGGCATCGATCCAGCCATCGAAGCCGGGGTTCATGACGGCGTGGTACTCGTTGTAGAACAGGTCGCCGAGGGCGATGATGCCGTGGTCGGGCAGCGAGATGATGACCTGCTCGGCAGCCTCGAGGTTGTTGCGGACGTCGAAGGCGTAGGTCACACCGTCGATCACGGCGTCGCCGTCCAGCTCGTTGCCGATGACGGCCCCCGAGTCGGCCAGCGCCTCTTCGATGACGCCGGCGCTGGAGTAGCTGGGCACATCGGCAAATGCAGTGGCGAGCCCACCGACGTGGTCGGGGTGGCCGTGAGTGATGAGCATCCGGTCGATGGGCTTGCCGAGACCGTCGATGTAGTCGCGGAAGTCGGCTGCAGAGTCGGGGAAGAACTGGGCGTCGATGAGGACCAGGCTGTTCTCGCTCTCGATGACGTAGGTTGCATTGCCAACGCCGTTGGCCGGGTTGTCGTTGTAGTTGTGGAGCCACAGGTCGCCAAAGTCGTAGACCACCACGTTGGCGCCCGACGCCAGCTCGACGGTGACGGTGGCGTCGGGGTCGAAGCCCGTGTCGCCCGTGTTGCCGGTGTCGCCGGTGTCGCCGGAGTCTTCATGGTCGTGGACGTCGGTGTCGCCGGTGTCGTCGGACTTGTCGCCGCTGCAGGCCAGGCCGGTGGAGCCGAGGAGCACGGCGACGACGGGAGCGGTGATGAAGGAGCGGGAGTACAGCATGGACGTGCCTCGGGCGTGGCCGTGCATGGTGCACCTTGACTTGGGTGTCACCACGCACAACGTTGGGTGAGCGACTGTAGAGTCGTGGACGTGTGGAGCCTGGCCGTTGGACCGCGACCTGGCGCTCCAGCGGGCTGGCACGGTGAATATGCTCGGGTCTGCCCGTGCCCACAATGACGCGCTTGCACACGCAGCGTTCGACAACATCGAACGGTCAGGTGGCCAGGGCGCGGTATGCTGCGGTCCCCCGACAAGGAGGCCGACCTTGGCCGACGCAGCTCTCCGCGAAGCCTTGAGCCACCTGCCGCGCATCGTGGTCTTTGCGGAATTGGCCCGCCATGGGTCGTTTCGCGCAACCGCCGCGGCGCTTGGGCTGGCGCCGAGCACGGTCAGCCACCACCTGCGCGCGCTGGAAGACACCCTCGATGTCCGCCTGGTGGAGCGAACGTCTCGTGCGGTCAAGCTGACCGCTGCAGGGGAGGCCCTGCGACTCGATGCCGAGGAGCTGTTGCGGGCATGGAAGCGTGGCACGGCCCGGGCGCGGCTCTATGCGACTGCGCCGACCGGCTTGTTGTCCGTTACGGCTCCCGAAGCGCTCGTCGACTGCCTGGTGGCACCCGCCGTCGACCGACTCTTGCGCCAGCATCCCGATGTGTCGGTGGATCTCAACGTCGACTCGAAGACTCTGGGCCTGATGTCGGAGTCCATCGACGTGGCGATTCGTATGGGACCGCTGCCCGACTCGGGCCTGGGTCACCGCCTGCTGTTCCGTGACCGGAGGGCTGTGTTCGGTGCGCCTGTGTTGGCGAAACGCTGGGCTGCGACGAGCCCCGAAGACCTGGACGGCGCGCCGTGGGTCCGGTTCGTCCAACAGAACGCACACCCGACTCTGCACGGGCCGGGCGGCCAGACCCGAAAGATCCGTCCCTCCAGGAAGGCCGCGGTCAACTCGAGCGGCGCCTTGCTGAGCCTGCTGGCCCACGGCGTTGGGTTTTCGATGGTGCCGAGTCGCCTGGCCACACCGCATGTGGCGGCCGGACGCCTGGTTCGTGTGCTGCCGGACTGGGCAGACGCCCCCATCGAGTTCTATGCCGTGACCCCGTCCCCTCGCCCGACAGACGCCAAGGTGGTCCGGTTCATCGACCTCCTGCTGGAGGTGGTGGCCGAGCTGTCGCGGTAGTGGTCTCCAGATGCTGAGTCGGAGTGACGCACGCTACCGCTTCTGTCGGTCGCGCACGGCCGCTGCCCACCAGCGCAACCCCACCCAAGGTGCGAAGTGCACCACTGCGGGCATCACCTCGCCGTCGAGCAGCACCCAGTGGGCCACGGTGCCTGCCACCACCACATAGGTGAGCTGCTGCACCCGCTTCCAGCGTGTCCCGAGGGCCCGAACTGCAGAGTCGGTGCTGGTGACGAGCGGCGGGATGAAGGCCACGAGCGCCAGCCAGCCGGTGAGGATGGCCGGCGTGGACCAGTCGGTGAGGATGCCGTCGAATCCAGCATAGAAGGCAAGATGGAGCAGCCCGTAGAGCGCGCTCGCCACCCCCAGCCACCGCCGACGCCTGCGCAGCCAGCGGGTCCAGCTCCGGCCCGAGAAGACCACCGACAGGGGCGTGACGAGCAGGGTGAGCACGAGCAGGCGCACCGACAGCTCGCCCGACACATGCAGCAGCATGCCCGACTCTGCATCGGGGCCGAGCGCCTTGAGGGTGAGGCCCAGCGCGGGCAGGGACAGGAGCGTCCACACAAACCAAGGGGTGTCCAGGGCGCGCTTCAGGTGGGTCGACACAAGACCTCCAGACCGTTCATGCTCAGCGCTCGACAATGGTGGGGGGCAGGGACAACACAAAGGCCGCCCCGCCCAGCTCGGCCGAGCGGGTGACGCTCGCCTTGCCACCATGGCGGGCCATCACGCGCGCCACGATGGCGAGGCCCAGGCCCGTGCCGCCAGTGGCTCGGTCGCGGCTCTCGTCGACTCGGGTGAAGGGCTCGAAGATGCGGGTGCGCTCCGCCGGAGGTACGCCCGGACCGTCGTCTTCCACGATGATGTGCACGGCGTCGGCGGACCCCGAGACCCGCACCAACACCCGCTCCGAGGCATATCGGAGGGCGTTGCGGAGCACATTGTCCACGGCGCGCTGGAGGCCGGCCGTTTCCGCCCGCACCACCGGTCGTTCGGAGGCGTGCACCTCGATGGGGATGTCGTGGCCGGTCTCGCGGGCGCACAAGGTCTCCACGATGTCCACCACATCCACCGACACAGGCTCCAGGGGCTTTGAGTGGTCCTGCGCCACCCAGCTGAGCAGCTCGCCGGTGAGGGTGGACAGCTCGTCGAGCTCGGTGTGGAGCTGGTCGACCCGGCGAGTGCGTGCAGAGTCGTCCTTGGCATTGCTCAACATCTCGAGCAACAGCTCCATCCGGGACAGTGGGGTGCCGAGCTCGTGGGCCACCGAGTGGAAGAAGGCCTCGCGCTCGCGGCGCTGGGTGTCGATGGCGGCGGTCATGCGGTCGAATTGGCGGGCGAGCTCGCCGATGGCGTCGGCGCCGTCATCTTCGACGCGAACCGTGAGGTCTCCAGACGCCACTCTGCCGCTTGCGTCGGTGAGCACCCGCAGCCGTCGCGCCAGGGGCAGCACGATGGCAAAGCTCGCGAGCACCACCATGCCCATCACGGCGGGCACGAACACGACCGCAGGGTCTCGGGCGGTGCCGAATGGCGAGGAGTGGATGTCGATGCACAGGACCTGCTGGCCGCCCAGTCCCACGTACACGGTGCCGGGATGGGCCCACACGGGGCGGGCGTCGACGTAGGCGGGCTCGGCCAGGCGGGAGGGGAGGTCGTCTTCTTCGATGAGGCGCATCCGCTGTGCCATCTGGCCCGGGTAGCCCGCGATGATGTCGGCGCGACGGTGGGCGGGGGCGGTCTCGAGCTCCACCAGCCGTTCGTCGAGTCCGAGGTCGACGAGTGTGTTCACCATGTCGTGCGCCATGTCACGAGACAGCGACTGCTTGTAGGTGCGGGCGATGAGGGCTGTGGCCAGGATGGCGAGGAGCATCCAGGCGATGGCCCGCAGCACGAGGGCGCGCACCTAGGCCTCCCGCGGGCGGGTGAGCTGGTAGCCTTCGCCCCGAACGCCGATGATGCGGGGCTCTTGGAGTCCTGCACGGGTGAGCTTTCGGCGGATACGGCTCACGTGGACGTCCATGCCGCGGTCGAGGCCGTCCCACGGGGCACCGCGCACATCGAGGTAGAGCTGCTCGCGGCTCACGACCGCCCCACAGGCTCGGGCGAGCACGAACAACAGCTCGAATTCGGTGGAGGTGAGCGCGAGCTGTCGGTCCTGGACCAGCACCTCTCGGCGCCCTCGGTCGATGTGGAGGGCGCCGAGGGTGAGGGGGCTGTCGGCTGCCGGCTCGGGACTCGATGCAGACTCGCCAGAACGTCGGAGCAGGGCGCGGATGCGGGCGAGCAGCACACGCGGCTTGCACGGCTTGACCACATAGTCGTCGGCGCCGGACTCCAGGCCACCCACCTGGTCGATGTCGGACCGGCGGGCTGTGAGCATGAGCACGGGGCCCGAGTAGCGGGGACGGACGGCTTGGAGCACGCCCACTCCGTCGAGGCCGGGCAGCATGAGGTCGAGCACCACGAGGTCGGGGACGTCTGCGAGGATGCGGGCAGGGGCGGTGTCTCCGCGGGCGACGTGCCCCACCCGGAAGCCGGAGTCGGACAGGTACTCGGAGAGCAGGCTGGCGAGGCGGAGGTCGTCCTCGACGATGAGGATGTGGCGCGACATGGGGGCCCTCCGAGGACACGGTAGCGCGGGCCTGTCGGCCGTGTGGGGGGACAAGTGTTGTGTTGTGTTGCGCTGCCGGTCACTGACGATTCACAGAGAAGGTGAGCCAGTCGGTGCCGCCGCGGCCGTCGCGCACCACCACGATGAGAACGCCCTGTTTGGCGCCACTTCCGGGTGACCAGGTGTCGCCCTCCAGCGCGCCGAGGTCGCTATACCAGGACACCGACAGGTCTTCGGTGCGGGCCTCGGTCTCTCCGTCTGAGCTCTGGAAGGTGTAGTCCTCGGTGAGGGTGTCTTCATCGGCGAGTGCGAGGGACAGCGCTCCGCCGGACACCGTGAGGGTGTCGCCGGGGGCGTGGGCGACTCCGTCGACGACAATGCCGGTGAGAACAGGGTTTTTGTTGGGTGCATCCGACGCGCTGATGGGGAGGTCCTTGGTGGCCCACTCGAGCTCGGTGGCGCCACTGACGTCCAGCGGCACGGCGGTGAGGCCGAAGCGGAGAAAGGTTCCCTCCTGCTGGTCTGCTTCGCTCATGCCGTCGAGCAGTCCGCGCGGGACCGTGAAGCTCGGTGGTGTGGCGGGCTCCAGGCCAACGATGCCCTCCGCGACGTCGACCACGCCGGCGTCGAGCAGAGGGCCGGGGTCTTCGCGCACGCGGACCGTGGGGCAGTCCGCCGACATGCACATCTCCCACACCACGCCGATGTCGCCCGACTCGGGGGACCAGGTGAGCGACTGCATCGTGACGGTGTCGCCGGGGGCAGGCTCGGCGGGCTCGGCCTTGGCGGACAGGATGCGCAGGCGGTCGAGCTTGGACTCGGAGGGGAGGTCGACCTCGATGCAGCCGATGAGGAGGGCGGACAGGACGATGGGGAAGGGGGTGCGCATCAGAACCTCACCCGGGCTTCGAAGCCCACACTGGGGATGAAGGGGAGGCCGGAGATGGTCACGGACTCCGAGTAGTCGTAGGCCTGCAGCTCGGCCTCGGGGTTGTCGCCCTGCACCACGCCGAGGAGGTCGGCGTAGGTGTCGAGCTGCCAGTTCTGGAAGGTCCACAGCTTCGAGGCGCGCAGGTCGAGGCTGGAGTAGGCACCCAGCCGGGCGCCGTTTTCGTCGTCGGACAGCACGCCGGTCCACTGGCCCGAGTCGAGGTCGGCCACGGCGCCGTCGTAGGCGGTGGTGGGGTTGCCGGTGACGTATTGGTAGCGCCCGGAGACCACGAAGTCGTGGGGCAGGCGGTACTGGGCTGTGGCCGTGAGGATGTGCGTCTGGTCGTAGTCGAACAGCACCCAGTCGGCGTCGGGGTCGTCGGGGTGGTCGAGGCGCTCGGACCGCGACAGCGTGTAGCTCACCCAGCCCGAGAGCGGCCCGGTGGGGTCCTTCCGGAGCAGCACTTCCATTCCATTGGCGCGTCCCAGGCCCTCGGACACGTACATGGGGTCGGTGGCGAGGTTGACCAGCTCGTCGTTCAGCACGAAGCGGCCGTCGGTCTGTCGGTTGAAGACGGTGAGGTCGATGCTGCCTTGGTCGAACAGGTCCTGCTCTACGCCCACCTCGCTCGACCACGTGCGCGAAAAGCCCGTGGCCTCGCCGTTGTTGAAGGCCAGCACCTCGTCTTCGGGGGCCTGGTGGTGCAGGCCCGTGCCGCCCTTGAGGGTGCCGCCGGGCCAGGCTTGCCAGCGTGCGGCGATGCGTGGGTCGAAGGCGGTCTGGAAGGGAGCGTCGGAGAGGCCGAGGGTGACCAGGCGGAGGCCCGGCTGGATGACGAGGCGGTCGGGGTCGGACAGGGGACGCCAGCGGCCTTCGATGTAGATGTCGGGGGCGTAGACCCAGCCGTCGCCGTCGGTGCTCTGGTCTTCGGTCTCGGTGGTGGAGGACTCGGGGGAGAAGGGGTTCTCGCCCAGTCCACCGGGTCCACCCTCGCCGCCGCGTCCCCCGCCGTCTCCCATGCCGCCGCTCGCAAAGTCGGCCGACATGAAGGAGGTGGAGTCGAAGCGGAAGGCCTGTGCGTCGAGCCCGCCGATGAGCTGGAGGTGGTCGCCCGGCGTCCAGGTGAGGCGGCTGCGTAGGCCGAAGCGCAGGTTGTCTTCGGAGAATTCGATGTCGGTGCCCACGTCGGTCTGCGACCGGTCCCAGCCAAAAGAGGGCTGGATGTCCACGTCCCACCCGTCAGCGAGCGGGCGTGCCCACCGTCCCACCACACGGTGGGAGCCAAAGGCGTCGGACAGTCCGCCGGAAGGCCCGCGGCTCTCCTGCTCCAGGTCGTCGGAAACGATGAACTCCACGCTGTCTTCGAGGCCGAACACAAACAGCGACCAGTCGGCCGGGCCGTCTCCCAGTCCTTCGAGCTTGAGCTGGTAGTCCAGCCAGGACGGCGAGATGGATGGCCCTGTGTCGGGCATCAGCGACAGGATGCCGTCGACGTAGGACCGGCGGGCGCCCATGCTCAGCCCCAGGTCGCCCACACGGCCTTGGGCGAACACGCCGGTGTCGAGGAAGTCGGTGCGCCAGTTGAGCATCCACTCGCCGGGCTCGACCGAGTCGGCCACGCTGGTGGTGTGGATGTCGACCACGCCGCCCCCACCGCGGCCGTAGCGGACCGGGTAGCTGCCCGGCAGATAGTCCACCGAGCCCACCATGCCGGCGGGCACGACACTGCGCAGGCCGCCCAGGTGGTAGACGATGGGGACCTCGACGCCGTCGATGAACACACGGCTGTCTTCGGGGTTGGCGCCCCGGATGATGAGCGCACCGGACAGGAAGCCCGGACGGGCCACCCCCGGCAGGTTCTGGACCACGCGGATGGGGTCGCCGAGGGTGCCCGGGACCGCGCGTGCTTCGTCCATCGACACCCGCCGGCGGGTGACCACCACCTCTTCTTCGCGGTAGTAGAGCCCCACGGCCACGGTGTCGGCGTACGACTCGGAGCGCAGCCACAGTGCCACCTCGGCTGTGTCGTCCGTCCGCACCTCCACCTTGGTGGTGGCGGGGTCGTGGCCGGGAAAGACCGCCCGAACCGTTGCGGGGCCAGCGGGAAGGCCAGCGAGTGACCAGGCCCCGGCTTCATCGGTGACCGCCCGGAAGCGCGCATCGCCCACGGTGACCTGCACCTCCACACCGGCCAGCGGCACGCGGGTGCCCTTCTGGCGCACCACCCCGCCCAGGTTCTCCACGGCGTCGACCGCGAGGCTGGACAGCGTGAAGGCATAGGTGAACTCGACCTGGACGCCCACCGGGCCGTCTGCGGTCTGTGCAGGGGCGAAGCGGCTGGCGTTCACGGCGGCGATGGCGGCGGCGTCGAAGTCGGGGCCTGCAGACGTGACCACCTCGGCGCCCACCACGGTCCCCGTCTCGTCGAGCGACAGCAGCAAGGTGACCTCGGCTTCGCGCTTCTCGGCGGCAGCTTCTGCGGGGTAGGTGGCGGGGGCCAGCTCCAGCAGCTCGGGACCGGCGGTGAGGGGGGCGGCCTGGTCGACCGGGGGGTCGGCAGCCAGGACGGGCGGCGCAAACAGCAGGGACAACAGCGTCAGCATGGGTCAGTCCATCGCTCGGAAGAGGCAGGAGTGGGGCATGTCGACCACCGCCACGGGGGTGCGTCCGCGGCGGGCGGGCCGGCAGTGGGTGGTGGTCCAGGCCGCGGCGCAGGCGGCATCTGCGTCGGGAGACAGGCTCTGCACGACGCGCACGCGGGAGACGGTGCCCTCGGCGTCGATGTCGAAGCGCACGTGCACCTCGCCTTCGAGGCCGGCCTCCACGACCGACTCGGGCACGGCGACCTTCGGCACGCGGCACTTGGGGCGCTTGGGGGCGTCGGACCAGGCCAGGGCCTCGGGACGCTCGACCGGCGTGTGGAGGGCAGGTGCGGTGGCGGCTGCGCGGAGGGTGGTGCCGGCACGCAGGGAGAGGCCGCTGTTCCCCCCTTCCACAAAGGAGCTGGCGGACAGGCCCTGCACCACGTCGGCGGCGTCGGGGACGGGAGCAACGACGGGCGTGGGCGCGTCGGGAACGCTGTCGGGGACGAGCTGGTCGGCGCGCACCACCTCGGGCTCGGGGGGCGGGGGCTCGAGGACCGGCTCGGGGGTGGGCGGCTCCACGTCCGGCTCGGGCTCCGGTGGCAGCACCACCGGCTCGGGCTCCACGATGTCGACCATCACGCTCTGCCGCCAGTCGGGCATCACAGGCTGGGTGGGGGCCTCGGGAACGGCCAGCAGCAGGCCCACGTGCACCAGCCCCGAGCCTGCGACCGCCAGCGCGCGGCGGGCATAGACGGCCGTGGAGCGGGTCATGGGCCACCTGCTCCGCCCGGCAAGGGCTTCTTGGCGGCGTCGGGCAGTGGGATGGCGTCCACTTCGAGGGCGAAGCGCGCGATGCCCTCCTGGCGCACCAGGTCCACAAGTCCCACCACGAGGGCGTGCCGGGCGTCGGCGTCGGCCCCGATGAGGCACACGATGTCCTCGCCTTCCGACTGGCCTGCGCGAATGCGGCGACGGATGCCGTCTTCGGTGGTGGGCACGCCGTCGAGGAACAAGCTGCCGTCGGCCTGGACCACCAATGCGAGCGAGGTGGGGGCGGCGTCGGACTCGCCTGTGGCGGCCTCGGGCAGGTCGACCGGGATGGCCTCCTGCGCCACCACCGTGCTCGTCACCATGAAGATGATGAGCACCACCAGGATGATGTCGACGAAGGGGGTGATGTTGATGTCGACGATGGCCTTCTTGCCGGTTCCCCCGAGCTTGGCGGCCATCACGCCCCCCGTGCGACGCGGGTGTGGCGGGCACGGACTTCGTCGGCTTCGAGCTGCAGCAGCACCACGCGAGAGAGCTGCTCCAGGCGGCGCATCAGCTGTTCGTTGCGACGCGACAGCCAGTTGTAGAGCATGACTGCGGGAATGGCGACCAGCAGGCCAATTGCGGTGGCCACGAGCGCCTCGGAGATGCCGGCCATGACCGCTGCAGACCCTTCTGCCGAGCCCACCGCGAGGTCGGCGAAGGCCCGCACGATGCCGAGCACGGTCCCGAGCAGGCCCACGAAGGGCGCGTTGGCTCCCACGCTGCCGATGATGGCCAGGCCGCGGTCGAGGCGCTCCTGCTCGGCGGACAGGGCGGCCGCGAGCGCTTCCTCCGCACCCGCGGAACCGGCGATGCTGCCGGCTTTCAGGCCTGTGGACACCACCCGGCCTTCGAACCCGTCCGCGGCTTCCAGGCGCAGCAAGACCTCCGGTGCGAGGGGCACATCGGCCGGTTGCAGGTCCCGCAGTGCGACATCGGAGGTGCGGCCCGTGCGCTGGAGCAGCCACCGCTCGATGGCGACGGCGAGTGTGATGCCGCTCGCCCCGATGAGGGCGTACAGGACGGCTTCGTGGCCGTGGACGGACAGGGCGTGGAGGGCGGCGTCGAGCATGGGGGCCTCGCGGCGGGGTGACGCCTGGAATCTGGCCCGGAAGCGCGATGACCACCGTGGTCGGACGGTGGTCGGTGTGTTGCGTTGTGTGTGTTGCGTTGCGTTGCGGCGGGTGTGTGTGGGCTGGAGAACGAACAACCCCCGGCCCTGCTGGAGGACCGGGGGTCGGGACGTGGTGGGAGGAGAGGGGCTACCGCTCGCCGTCGCCCGCCACCGCCACCGGGACGGGGTCGCCAAAGCCCATGTCGGCCTCGGCCTCGCAGCCCAGCGTGAGGGTGTCGCCGTCGACCGCGCCTTCGAGCTCGCACGACGCCTCCAGGAAGCCGTCCAGGTCGAGCCCGAGGCTGCCACCGAGCACGCCATCTGCCGACACGGTGGCATCGAGCGCCACCTCGAGGGTCATGGTGCGACCCCCACCGCCGCCCCCGCCCAGCTCGACCTCGCAGGTGAGGTCCTGCTGCAGCTCGCCGTCGTCGTGGATGGTGTAGACGGTGTCTTCGTCACACAGGACCATGGTGCCGCCACCTCCACCGCCTCCCGGGAGCTCGGCCTCGACCATGAGGCTGCCGCTGTAGTCTCCGGCGTGGTCGGCCGGTGTGGGCTCGGGGTCGGCGGTGTCTTCGTCAGTGGAGCCGGTGTCGTCGTCTGTGGTGGCGTCGGCGGCGGTGTCGTCGTGGGTGGAGTCGTCGTGGGTGGTGGCGTCGGTGGACCCATCGACGGTGTCCGTGCCCACCTTGGGGATGGACGGGGCACACCCGGTCCAGGTGAGGGTCGACAGGAGGAGAATGGGGAGGCTTTGCTGGCGCATGGGTGGTTCTCAGCTCATTCGGGAGGCGCCCGGAATGTATGGGATGCCCGGGTGGTTGGACGTTGCGTTGGGCGGCGAAGTGTTGCGGAGTGTTGCGACCCCGGCAGGTGATGCTTCTTCCGTGGCGGGCCGGGTGGTACGGTGCTGCAGGGGAGGGCGAGATGCTGCGAGATGCGGAGCCGGACAGCGGGGTGCCTACGTCTGAGCTTGTGGCGCGGTGGGTTGTCCGGGGTGCGGGGGTGGTGCTGGTTGGGTTCTTTGCGGCCCCGGTAGCGGCTTTGCTGGCGATGCTTGTGGTGGCACTGATGGGCCTGGTGAGCTCGTCGGGGCCGCCGGGGGAGTGGCTCAACGCAATCGCCATCTGGTGTGGGATTGGGTTCGGGGCTGGCCTACCACTGGGTGCCATCGTGCTGGGAGCCCATGTTCTGGGCCGCCGATGGATACCCGCTCGCGTGGGTGTTCTGGAGGCGGAGGTCCTGAAGCGACGGGCGGGCCTGGTGGTCGCCGGGCTTCCGTTGGTGGCTTCGATGGCTTGGATGGTGAGTGCGGACGTTGACACCGCCAAGTTGGGGCTTGCCTTCGTGGGGGCTCTCGCCGCCGGACTGCCGACGGCCCTCGGCGCGATGGTGGGTGTGGGGTTGACGTTGAGGTTCGGGCCGGGAGCGGTTGAGATCCTCCGAGCGCAGGACCGCGAGCAGGTGGTGGTGGAGCTCGATGCGGTGTCGTCTCGACAGAAGGTGCGGGCTGCGCTGAAGCTGCTGGGGTTCCTGGTGTTGGCGTTCGGGCCTGCCCTGGTGTGGCATGCGGAGTCAGGGCAGGTGCCCGTGTTGGACCGGTCTGTTGCCGGGGTCGTGGCGGCCAGCCTTTCCATGGCCGCAGGGCTGCTGGGGGCCTTCCAGGTCTTCGTCCGACAGGTTGCGCTCGCGACCGCGCGGGCCCGGGTTCGGCTCACGCCCACTGCGGTGGAGGTGAAGGTGTGGGGGCGCTCGATGGTGCGGGTGCCTGCGAGCGAGCTGGTCTTGAAGACGGTGCGCGACGGAGACGGCGCGTCGCTGGTGGTGGGACCCGGCGCGGTGGTGTCGGTCGGGCCTTCTGCGGAGCCTGTTCGTCGGATGCTCGCTCGGTTGGAGCGTGACCTGACACGTGAAGCCCCTTCGGATGTGCAGGCGGCGCACGCCTCGCTGGGGAGGTTGGCGCCGATGCCTCGCCGACCGAGCCGCGCGTGGGATTGGATGGAAGCCGGCCGGTTTCGGGCCGGCATTGTGCAGCTCGTTGGACCGACGGTGTTCCTGTTGTGGCTGGTCGGGCGCATGTCCCGTGGCGGCGCCGCGTTCGAAGGGCTCATCGCCACCGTACCAGCGGCGTTCCTGGTGGCGGCGGTCTATGCATTGGTGCGTTCGTTGCGTGACGCTCGGAAGGTGTCGGCACGGCTGTGTGACCCTGAAGCAACCGGTGGGGAGGTGTCGACACGCAGTGTGGCTGGGTGGTCTGGCGACCCGGTCTCGCCGTCCGATGGGTTGGCGGTGAGGCGCGACCCGGGCGTCCCTGTGTTGGGTGGTGAGTTGGGTGTTCGTGAGGGGTAGGACTAGTAGCTGGTGCCTGGCACAAGGTAGAAGATGCCGTCATTGTAGCTTGTCACGGAGTGCATCCAGCTGCCCACAGCAACGTCGAGCACGTCGTCGCCTGTGAGGTCGTGCGTGGCGATGAGGGCCTGGTAGTCGCCGTCCTCGTTGCCGTTGCCATGGAAGGTGATGTCGGCGCTGGAGGTGTAGCGGGCGCCTGTGCTGGTAAACGGCCCATAGAAGACATACACGTTGTTGGGGTCGGCCCCGGCGTCGGCGATGATGACTTCGTTCCAGCCGTCGTCGTTCAGGTCGCCGGCCGCCTCGGTGGTGTAGCCGAAGCGATTGGGGCTGACGTCGCCGTGAAAGATGACATCCGCGTTTGCGATGGGGATGGTACCCAGCGTGGACGAGCCCCACACGATGTAGGCGGTGCCATCACCCGTCTGGTCGGCGCCCACCATGAGGTCCTCGTATCCGTCGCGGTTGATGTCTCCGAGGCCAGCACAGGTATGTCCGAATTGGCTGTTGTAGTTCTCGGAGGTAAAGGTGATGTCGGCGTCTTCTGTGGTGTACGCACCCGTGACTGGTCCGTGGAGAAGAAAGAGTGCGCCGGTCTTGCTCGCTCCAACCGCTTCGGTGTACCCGGAGGCGCCCACAATCCAGTCGGAGTGGCCATCGGAGTTGAAGTCCGCACCGGCGATACAGCTGCCCAACCTGTCATTTTGGTCGTTGTCTTCGGAGCCGACCAGTGTGGCTTGAGCGGCCGTGTCGGCGGAGTCCGTGCCGGTGGACGAGCTGGTGAACAGCCAAACACTACCCTCAAACTCATTGATGTCGAGGGAGCTGATGCCGAAATCCGGGAGTCCATCGGCGTCGATGTCTCCGGTGTTTGCCAGCGGCTCTCCGAAGTCGGTGTTCTCGTGATCTGACGGCCCTTGAACGACCCAATCGGCGGTATCCCTGGCCATTGAAGAGGCCGTCAGCGGGCCATAGAGGACCAGCACGTGGCCCACATCTTCGTTGCCCTCGAGCTCTCGGCCCGCCTCGGCGGTGAGGAGGTCCGGATAGCCATCGCCGTCAAAGTCCTCAAGCACGATGTCGTAGCCGAGGCCGTCGTACTCCACATCGCCATAGAGCGTGTGGCTGGCCGATGAGGCGTCCGTGGAGCCGGTGATGGGGAGCTCGAAGGTGTAGATGGCCCCGGCAAGCGCTCCGGAACCCAAGCCACAGTCTGCGCCTGCGCCCAGGAGGAGCTCGTCTTGGCCGTCGCCATCGATGTCGCCGACTGCGCCCGCCCGGCCCATTTCACCATCCTCACAGTACCCGGTGATGGTGTAGTGGTTCTCCATGTCGATGGCGGAGTCCCACACGCAGGAGTCTGGGCTGCCGTTGCAGTTGTTGTCGTGGCGGTCGTTGCAGACTTCCGCGGCATCGGGGTTGATGTCGCGGTCGGAGTCGTCGCAGTCGTCGCCGTTGTCCACCTTGCCGGGGCCCGGGTCGCATGAGCTCTCGGTGCTGAGTGGGTCGCCGTAGCCGTCGCGGTCGACATCGGCGTACCAGGTGCCCTCCCCGGTGGTGGGTGGGTCGTCGGGTGTGCCGTCGCAGTTGTCGTCGAGGTCGTTGCAGTACTCCGGCGCGCCCGGGTAGATGGTGTCGTTGGCATCGTTGCAGTCTTCGGCGAGCAGGACGTAGTTGCTCGCAGGCTGGAGGCACTGCTCGATGGGGCTGTCGTTGCGACCGTAGCCATCCCCATCCAGGTCGGCGTACCAGGTGAGGGGGTCGGCGGTGGGGGCCTCGTCTTCGGTGCCATCGCAGTCATTGTCGATGCCATCGCACAGCTCGGTGGCCCCCGGACGGTTGGATGCACTGGTGTCGTCACAGTCGCTGCTGTCGAGCACCCAGCCGGCCTCGGGTTGGGCACACGAAGCGTAGGAGATGTTGGGGTCGCCAAAGCCATCTTCATCCGCGTCGGGGTGCCACACGCGGCCATCTGGTGGGGCGCCGTTGTCGATGTCTCCGTCGCAGTTGTCGTCGACATCGTTGCAGGACTCGGCCTGCCCCGGATGGATCGATGCATTGGTGTCGTTGCAGTCGCCAGCTTCCGCCACGAACCCCTCTGGCGGGGTGCACGTGTCGACGAGGTCGGCGACATCGCCGTAGCCATCCCCATCGGAGTCCGCGTACCACGCGACACCCTCGCTCCGGTCATCCACACTGCCATCGCAGTTGTTGTCCACGGAGTCGCAGACCTCGACGGCATCGGGATGGATGCGGGGGTTGGTGTCGTCGCAGTCGTCGTCCCCGGCGAAGCCGTCCCCGTCGTCGTCGCGAAGGAACGCGCGCCGCTCTTCGAAGACTTCGGGGGTGAGGAGGCAGCCCGTGAAGAGAAGTGCGAGTGTTGGCCCGAGAATGGCTGTGGCACTGCGGCGGGGACGGGGACGCATCACAGGCTCGCGGGCAGGGTGAGCGTGATGGGTGTGAGCGCCTGGGGGGCTTCGTTCAGACCGAGCGACCCTTCGGTGATGGCCAGTTCGAAGTTGGACCGACGGCGTTCCTGTTGTGGTTGGTCGGGCGCATGTCTTGAGGCGACACCGTATTTGATGGGCCGATTGGCACCGTGCCTACGGATGCGACCATCGCCTCCCTCACCGCCTTCTGGCAGCAACGCATACTCATCGGACCACGCGAGTCCCCCGGTGCCACCCAATGCTTCGACGGGCCCTGAGATGGTGAGCGTTGGGGCCGCAAGGATGATCTGGCCGCCTGCACCATCGATGGTGCCGCCGACAGACACCGGGCCGGTCGCTCGGAAGACATCCTCATCGTCGATGTCGCCGTCGCAGTCGTTGTCGATGCTGTCGCACACCTCGGTAGCGCTTGGCGAGACCTCGGAGTTCGAGTCATCGCAGTCACGGTCGTTGTCCACATAGTCGGCGCCAGGAGTGGTACATGCGGCTACGGCTGCCTCACTGTCTCCGAAACCATCGGAGTCCGAGTCCGTGTACCAGGACCGTGCGGTTGAGAGGTCGACCTCTGGGTCCTCGTCGTCTACGAGGTCGTTGCAGTTGTCGTCGATGTCGTTGCAGACTTCTGTTGCTTCGGGGTGAACGCCGGGATGGGTGTCAAGGCAGTCTGTGGCGCTGTCGACAAAGCCGTCAGGTGGGTCGCAGTCGTCGATGGACGCCCCTGCGCCGTACCCGTCGGCGTCGACGTCTGCGTACCAATCGAACTCCAGGTCTTCGTCGGCGGAGTCGTCGCAGTCGTCGTCGATGCCGTTGCAGCGCTCGGGCGCACCCGGAAAGCGCTCTGCATTGTTGTCGTCGCAGTCATCCCCGATGTCGACGAACCCTGGTGCGGTACACGTGACCGACACGACGGAGGGGTGGCCGTGGCCGTCGCCGTCTGCGTCTGGATAGCGTTGGCAGCGAGCGTCGTCGGTGTCCGACGGTCCGGATGAGGGCGGGTCCGTTGAGCTGTGGACTTGTTTGGGGGCAGGGTCGCATCCGAGGACGAAGGCTGAGCACAAAAGGGTGGTGGCGAGGTGCGACATGGGCGTCCCTGTGTTGGGTGGTGAGTTGGATTCGTGGGGGCGACTAGTAGCTGGTGCCCGGCACAATGTAGAAGATGCCGTCGTAGTACCCAGTCAGGGTGTGTTTCCAGCTGCCCACAGCAACGTCGAGCACGTCGTCGCCGGTGAGGTCGTGCGTGGCGATGAGGGCTTGGTAGTCGCCGTCCCTGTCGCCGTCCCCATGGAAGGTGATGTCGGCACTGGAGGCGTAGCGGGCGCCGGTGCTGGTGAAGGGGCCGTAGAAGACATACACGTTGTTGGGGTCGGCTGCGGCGTCGGCGATGATGACTTCGTTCCAGCCGTCGTCGTTCAGGTCGCCGGCCGCCTCGGTGGTGTAGCCGAAGCGATTGGGGCTGACGTCGCCGTGAAAGATGACATCCGCGTTTGCGATGGGGATGGTACCCAGCGTGGACGAGCCCCACACGATGTAGGCGGTGCCATCACCCGTCTGGTCGGCGCCCACCATGAGGTCCTCGTATCCGTCGCGGTTGATGTCTCCGAGGCCAGCACAGGTATGTCCGAATTGGCTGTTGTAGTTCTCGGAGGTAAAGGTGATGTCGGCGTCTTCTGTGGTGTACGCACCCGTGACTGGTCCGTGGAGAAGAAAGAGTGCGCCGGTCTTGCTCGCTCCAACCGCTTCGGTGTACCCGGAGGCGCCCACAATCCAGTCGGAGTGGCCATCGGAGTTGAAGTCCGCACCGGCGATACAGCTGCCCAACCTGTCATTTTGGTCGTTGTCTTCGGAGCCGACCAGTGTGGCTTGAGCGGCCGTGTCGGCGGAGTCCGTGCCGGTGGACGAGCTGGTGAACAGCCAAACACTACCCTCAAACTCATTGATGTCGAGGGAGCTGATGCCGAAATCCGGGAGTCCATCGGCGTCGATGTCTCCGGTGTTTGCCAGCGGCTCTCCGAAGTCGGTGTTCTCGTGATCTGACGGCCCTTGAACGACCCAATCGGCGGTATCCCTGGCCATTGAAGAGGCCGTCAGCGGGCCATAGAGGACCAGCACGTGGCCCACATCTTCGTTGCCCTCGAGCTCTCGGCCCGCCTCGGCGGTGAGGAGGTCCGGATAGCCATCGCCGTCAAAGTCCTCAAGCACGATGTCGTAGCCGAGGCCGTCGTACTCCACATCGCCATAGAGCGTGTGGCTGGCCGATGAGGCGTCCGTGGAGCCGGTGATGGGGAGCTCGAAGGTGTAGATGGCCCCGGCAAGCGCTCCGGAACCCAAGCCACAGTCTGCGCCTGCGCCCAGGAGGAGCTCGTCTTGGCCGTCGCCATCGATGTCGCCGACTGCGCCCGCCCGGCCCATTTCACCATCCTCACAGTACCCGGTGATGGTGTAGTGGTTCTCCATGTCGATGGCGGAGTCCCACACGCAGGAGTCTGGGCTGCCGTTGCAGTTGTTGTCGTGGCGGTCGTTGCAGACTTCCGCGGCATCGGGGTTGATGTCGCGGTCGGAGTCGTCGCAGTCGTCGCCGTTGTCCACCTTGCCGGGGCCCGGGTCGCATGAGCTCTCGGTGCTGAGTGGGTCGCCGTAGCCGTCGCGGTCGACATCGGCGTACCAGGTGCCCTCCCCGGTGGTGGGTGGGTCGTCGGGTGTGCCGTCGCAGTTGTCGTCGAGGTCGTTGCAGTACTCCGGCGCGCCCGGGTAGATGGTGTCGTTGGCATCGTTGCAGTCTTCGGCGAGCAGGACGTAGTTGCTCGCAGGCTGGAGGCACTGCTCGATGGGGCTGTCGTTGCGACCGTAGCCATCCCCATCCAGGTCGGCGTACCAGGTGAGGGGGTCGGCGGTGGGGGCCTCGTCTTCGGTGCCATCGCAGTCATTGTCGATGCCATCGCACAGCTCGGTGGCCCCCGGACGGTTGGATGCACTGGTGTCGTCACAGTCGCTGCTGTCGAGCACCCAGCCGGCCTCGGGTTGGGCACACGAAGCGTAGGAGATGTTGGGGTCGCCAAAGCCATCTTCATCCGCGTCGGGGTGCCACACGCGGCCATCTGGTGGGGCGCCGTTGTCGATGTCTCCGTCGCAGTTGTCGTCGACATCGTTGCAGGACTCGGCCTGCCCCGGATGGATCGATGCATTGGTGTCGTTGCAGTCGCCAGCTTCCGCCACGAACCCCTCTGGCGGGGTGCACGTGTCGACGAGGTCGGCGACATCGCCGTAGCCATCCCCATCGGAGTCCGCGTACCACGCGACACCCTCGCTCCGGTCATCCACACTGCCATCGCAGTTGTTGTCCACGGAGTCGCAGACCTCGACGGCATCGGGATGGATGCGGGGGTTGGTGTCGTCGCAGTCGTCGTCCCCGGCGAAGCCGTCCCCGTCGTCGTCGCGAAGGAACGCGCGCCGCTCTTCGAAGACTTCGGGGGTGAGGAGGCAGCCCGTGAAGAGAAGTGCGAGTGTTGGCCCGAGAATGGCTGTGGCACTGCGGCGGGGACGGGGACGCATCACAGGCTCGCGGGCAGGGTGAGCACGTCGTTGAGGGTGGAGACAGTCCTCCCGCTCGTCCACTTCGGTCCCATCCGGGCAGATGTGGATGTGGGTGGGCTCCGAGACCGGTTCAGCCACGGTCTCGGTACGGGGGTGGGCTCCGACTTGGTCTCCATGCAGCCAGGCAGGGCAACGGAGGCGAGCGCAGCGGGGAAGTGGAGGTGTACGGGTCGGATCAGGTGCACGAGAGAGCCTCCGGTGGTGGGCCCTGGGTCCCGCTGCGCATGGGCGGGGACCGGGCTGGGACAGTGTAGTAGGTTGATGGATGAGTGGAGTGTCTCGGTTGTTCCGCGGCGTGGTTCCGATGGGCTGGTGGCCGACCGGGCCGTGCACCTCCGCGCACGCCTCGTCCACCGTTCCCACCTGCCAGTTCCGGTGCGTAGATGTCCGCCCGCACCCCCCACCCTGCGCCTGCGCACCCGCGCATCCCACCCCCACGGGTATGCTGGGAGGGCGCGTTTCAGGTGCGCGCGCCAGGTCAGGTGGTGTGGTGCCGTTTCCGTGGTTCGAGCGACGGGTGTGGGGCAGGGTGGGGGTGGCTCTGGTCGCCCTGACGCTGCTGGGCAGGGGTGCTCTGGCCGACGATGCGCGGCCTGCGGATGCCACTCGGATGCGCGTCGACCGCTGGGGAATGGAGAGTGGGCTTCGTCAGGCCACCGTCACTTCGGTGGCGCTGGACGACCGGGGAGAGCTCTGGGTGGGCACGTTTGGTGGGCTGCACCGGTTCACGGGAAGTGGATTTGTGCCTGTGGGGATGCCGCCCGAGCAACAGGCGCGGCTGGCGCGGGTCACGGCGCTGCAGGCGGATGCCGGGGGCCTCTGGGTGGGGTTCCTGGGCGAGGGACTGCGGTGGTTCGATGGCGCCCGCTTCAGCAAGTTCGATGTACCGGACGTTGTCGAGCATGCGAAGGTGCGGGGACTGTCGCTCGACCAGGAGGGAGCGCTCTGGGTTGCGTTTGAGCGTGGGCTGTGGAAGCGGTCGGCCGATGGCGACTGGTCGATGGTCCTCGATGACCAGGCACTCGGCGTTTTCGTCGCGGATGACGACACGGTGTTGGTCGCGACCACCGAGGGACTGGTGGTCATCGAGGCCAACGGGCGCACCACCCGCATGCTCGAAGACGAACCCATCTACGGGGTGGCAGCCGACCCCGACGGCAATGTGTGGATTCAGGGGCTGCATCGCCTGTGGGTGTGGCCTGCGCGGGGCGATGCACCGGTGAGGACTGCCTGGGAGGAGGCCTGTCCGTTCGGGGTGGGGCCGGCCTTCGATGACAACGGGCATGTGTGGCTCCCCACGCGAGCTGGGGTGGTGGACATCGGGCACTGGCGGAGTGCGCTGAGCGACATGTTGCTGGGCGAGGTCCCGCAGCACATGAAGGTGTCCACAGACGCCGTGCCACGGGCGCTTGTGGTGGATCCGAACGGTCAGCGATGGGTGGGCACGATGGGGGGCGGGATGGTGCGCATCTCGGAGCTGTCGTACACGCGGTACCCGATGCCACCGGGGGTGGGCACGATTGCGCTCGGGCCGGTGGCGAGCGCCGCCGACGGTGTGGTGGTGGCGGTGGACTGTTCTCGGCTGGCGTGGCTGTCGGATGCGGGGGTGGAGTCCATCACCGACCTCCCCGCCGACCTTCCGGGGGGGACCCGCTGCATCCGGGGCATGGCCGTGGATGCGGACGGTGGGGTGTGGTTTGGCTGGCCCGGGATGCTGTTCGGGCCCGACGGTGACGCATGGCGTCGGATCTCGCTGCCCGGACCACCCCTGCACCCCGAAGATGAGGTGCACACGCTGGTCTTCGATGCCGAGCAGCGGTTGTGGGTGGGCACGGGCGATGGACGGGCCTTTGTGCGGTCGTCGGATGGTGTGGTGGAGGAGGTGCAGCTGCCGGAAGGTGCCGGACAGCCCCTCACCTTCGAGTTTTACGAAGACCGGACCTTCGTGGGCACCACCGAGGGACTGGCGGTGTTGGTGGAGGGTGAGGCCCCGGAGATGTGGTGGCCGGAAGATGGGTTGCCCTACGGCCCGGTCCGCGACATTGCGGTGGACTGGACCGGGGTGGTCTGGATGGTCACGTATGGTGGGGGGCTCGGCTGGCTGGATGGTGAGGACGCGGGACGGCTGGGAATGGACGTGCCGGGCATGCCGGATGGGTTCCTGTCGACGGTGGTTCCGGACCCCGACGGCGGACTGTGGCTGCATGGCAACCGCGGCCTGCACTACATCCGACGCGCAGACCTGGATGTGGCTCGGCGGTCCGACCGTCCGTCGCTGGTGAGCCGGCGCTTCGACATCGGTGGGGCCAATGGCTGGAACCGTCCAGCGGGGTGGGTGGACCCGGCTGGGGCGCTGTGGGCGGTGACGCTCGACAGTGTGGTGCGCTTTCCGTTCGCGGCCGACCAGGCGCCCGAAGTGCCCGGTCTGGCAAGGATTCTGGATGTGCAGGCGCGGGATGCTCGGTTCGAGGCAGGCGACCAGGCGGTCACGATTCCGTCGCGCCTGGGCCGGTCGATTGTGGTGCACTTCGCCGCGCCGCCGCTCGGGCCCGACCTCCGTCCGAGCTTTCGGTACCGCCTGGTGTCGGCGGCGGAGCCTGCCCCGCAGTGGAGCGTTCCGAGCCCAGATGTCCGCGCCAAGTTCGCGCAGCTCGCGCCCGGTGAGTACTTCGTCGAGGTGCAGGCGGTGGGGCTGAACGGCACGGTCGGACCGGTCGACTCGGTCGAGGTCCACATCCCCAAGTACTGGCACGAGCGGGCGACGGTGTGGCTGTTGCTGTTCGGGCTGCTGTCGCTGGCGGTGACGGTGGTGTTCGGTGCGCGGCTGTTCTCGCTGGGTGACCAGAACCGCCGTCTACAAGAACAGATCCGGCAGCGCCGGGTCGCCGAGGCACGCGCGCAGCTCCGGGAGCGCCACTACCGGGAGCTGTTCGAGGCGGCGGGTCACGGGCTGCTGCTGTTTTCGGTGGAGGGCCTGTGCACGGATGCGAACGCCGAGGCCGAGCGCATCTTCCGCACGAATGCCGAGGAGCTGGTGGGGATGACGCGAGCGCGGCTGGGGCTCGACGCCAGCACGCTGCACCGCATCCAGTGCCGTCGGCCGGATGGGTCCCAGTTTCCGGCGCGGGTGGCCACGGCCAGGCATGTGGAGCGTGGCGAGACGCGGGTGCTGGTGTCGGTGGTCGACCTGACCGAGCTGCTCGAGGCGCGGGAGGCGGAGCGGCACTTGCGCGGACAGCTGGAGTCGGCGCGTCGCATCGAGTCGCTGGGCCGGCTCGCGGGTGGCGTGGCGCACGACATGAACAACCTGCTGGCGGCCATCATCGGCAATGCTGAGCTGATGCAGGAGGAGAATCGCGACGCGGCATCGGGCGGACCGGTCGACCCCTACCTGGCGGAAGGGCTGGATGAAATCCTGGATGCGTCGGCGCGTGGGGCGCGGCTCATCGAGCAGCTGATGTCGATGGGGCGCCGCGACAACTCCCCTCCGGGCGACATCCCGCTGGACGAGACGCTGTCGGCGATGGAGTCGATGCTTCGGCGCATCGTGCCCGATGATGTGGTGCTGACGGTTCAGGCACAGACCCACCTGGCGGTTCGGGGCACGCGTGCGGCCCTCGAGCAGGTTGTGCTGAACCTCGTGATGAATGCGGCGGATGCCATGGGGCATGGCGGCGCGCTGGACGTGACGGCGCGCGCCCTGCCTGGCGGCGAGGTGGTGGAGCTGGCGGTTCGCGACACGGGCGACGGCATTCCAGAGGACATCCAGTCGACCATCTTCGAGCCCTTCGTGACGTCGAAAGCGCCTGGTGAAGGGACGGGCCTGGGGCTGGCCACGGTGCGGGACGTGGTCACCCAGATGGGGGGCACCATCTCGGTGCGGTCGGTGCTGGGGGAGGGCTCGACGTTCACCGTCCACCTTCCCGCGGTACAGGTGTTGCCCAAGACGGCCTCGCACGCGTCGGATCAGGCGGATGGGGCGGAGCTTTGGGGCCAGCGCGTCCTCGTGGTGGACGACAACGACGCGCTCCGTCGGACGGTGGTGAGTGCGCTGCGTGGACGCGGGTTCTCGGTGGTGGACTATGGCGACCCGGTCGAAGCGCATGCATGGACCCGCCGGTCGAAGCCTGCGCTCGATGTCCTGGTGACCGATGTGGTCATGCCGGGCCTGGATGGTCGGTCGTTGGCGGACAAGGTGCGGGAGGCCTACCCGAGCCTGCCTGTGCTCTTCATCAGCGGGTACACGGGCGATGTGGTGGTGCGCCACGGGGTGGACACCGAGCGTGAGGCACTGTTGCGGAAGCCGTTTTCCCGGGACGACCTGCTGTCGGCCTTGGATGCGTTGCTGCGGGTGGCGCAGGTGGGGGCAGGGCCCGGGTGAGTGGCCTGAAGTGTCGTGTCACTCGCTGTTCTGGGTGCGGGCGGGGGTGCGCCACCGGGGCTTGAGCTGCACGTGTGTCCTGGCGCGGGGCCACCGAGCGGGGGCCGGGGGCGGCCGGATGCATTCCTCTACGAAGGTGGGCAGCCGCTCGTGGTGGGCGAAGCGACGCAACATGCGGCCCAGGAGGGCGCTCATCATGCGGACGTCGCCGAGGGCGGTGTGCGCGGCGAGCACGGGAATGTCGTACAGAGCTGCGAGCTTGCCGAGTCCGTGGCCGCCATAGCCACGCTTGCGCTCGGGGTGCAGGCGTCGGGCGAGGGCCAGGGTACACATGCGCGGGAGTCCCCAGGTGCCGCCGCAGCGCTCCATCTCCGCTGAGAGAAAGCGGTGCTCGAAGCTGGCGTTGTGGGCGACCATGGTGGCGCCTTCACAAAGTTCGGCCAGGAGGGGCAAGACGGCGTCGATGGTGGGGGCGCCGTCGAGCATGGGGCGCGTGATGCCGTGGATGTGGCTGGCCCCGACGGTGCGGCCCCCGTGGTCGACGAGGGTGTGGACGACGCGGGTGCGCTCGCCCGGTGCATGGCGCACGGCTGCGAGCTCCACGATGCGGTCGGTGGGCGCCCGGACGCCGGTGGTCTCGAGGTCCAGCATCACGAGTGGGCCGGGCAACAGGTGCCAGGGCACGGAAGGGGCGTCGGTGGGCACGGCGAGGTGTCGTGGAAGGTGGGGTGGACCGCGGACCCCGACAGTGTACGCCAGCGGGGAGCAGGGTGTGGGGTGTGGCTATGGGCTGGAAGACGCGCGGGTGGCCTGTCGTTCGGTGTCTTGGCGGGTTCGGAGCGCTGTGCGAAGGTCTGGTGACGCGCCCGCGAGCCAGGCAAGGCGTCGGAGCCGGCGGAGGGTGCGTACGTCGAGCTCGGTGTGCGGGAGCAGCGTTGCGGCGAGGTCGGAGGCACCCTGTTGGATGGCGGCTTCCAGCGCGGCAGGCGGGACGGGGATGTCCTCGGTGAGGAGCGCGGACACCCACTCGACCTCGCGACGACGGATGGCATCGAGCCAGGCGGTGTGCGGGACCTGGACGCCCGCGCGGTAGAGTATTCCGACGAGTGCTGCACGTTTCTCGTCGACTGCGGTGGCCATGGGAGACCGGCGCCACTCCTCTCCGCTGCCGTGGGGGGAGGCTCCGTGGGAGAGCGCACGCGCGACCTCTCGTTCGGGGCCATAGGCGATGAGCATGTCGAGTGCGTGGGGGCCGTAGCGGACGCCGCGGTCGACCAACCACTCGATCTGTGCCTCGAGGTCTACCGACGCGACCCGGACCAAGGCGTCGGATGGCTGGTCGCAGGCGGCGAGAACGACCTCGGCGTGGTGGTAGCGCTCGTGGATGAGCAGGTGGACGAGGGTGTCGGTGCGTTCGTCGGGCCGTGTTGCCGGAAGGAGAAGTTCCACCCACGGGGCATTGTCGTCGTCGAGGGCGCGGGCGAGCAGAGGGGCTTCGTGGAAGACGAGGGAGTCGGGGCGGCCCTGTCCTGGATGCCCGCCTGCGTCGACGAGGACTCGGGCGACGTCCAGCGCCTCTTCTTCGTAGGCCAGGTCGAAGAGGTCGCGACCGAACGACCATGGTGCGTTGGGGGCGAGCCCGGCGTCGAGGAGGAGTCGGGTGGTCTCGGGGGAGCGCTTGCGGATGGCCCGCTGGAGGAGGTCGGGGTCGGACCGAGGGGAGGCGCCATGCTCGAGCAGGCGTGCGACGAGGGGTGGGTCGGCGTGCACCACGGCCACGGTCAGGACGGTCCAGCCGCCAGGGTCGGTGGTGTCGAGGGACGGCCGGGTGTCGAGGATGCGGTCGGTGAGGTGGGCCTGGTTGTGGCGGACCGCCTCGTGCAGGAGGCTTCCCTGGTCGCCGCCGACGTCGTGGATGCGGGCGCCGGCGTCGATGAGCTGCTGCACCACGTCCCAGTGGCGGCTGCGGGCGGCACGGAAGATGGCGGTGCGGCCACGGGCGTCGGGAAGGTCGATGGGGACGACAGCCTGGTCGATCAGGCGGGCCACGCGGGTGTGGTCTCCGTGCTCCGCTGCGCGATGCAGCCAGGTGCCGCCGTCGCAGTCGAGGCCGCCCTTGGGAAGTCCGGCGGTCTCCAGGCGCTGACGGAGGATGGGTTCGTCCCACAGGCGGTCGAGCAGGGTGGTGTTGGTGCAGAGGTGCGTGCCGTCGATGCGGCGCTGGCCGAGGACCGCGCTGGTCCACTGGGAGTCCCGCGTGCCAAGGTCGGCGAAGACGGCGGCCTGGAGGGCACTGTCGGAGCGCTTGGGGGCGCGGAGGGGGTCTGCGCCAGCCTGGATGAGGAGGTCGACGGCGTGGGGGCTGCGCTGTCCCACGGCAAGGGTGAGGAGGGGGACGTGGTCGGTCACCACCTTCGTCCCGGGCGAGAGCACCAACATGAGGCCGAGTGGCGGGATGAGCGCCCCCATCAGCACTTCGGGAAAGGTGAGCGGGCGACGGGCGGTGCGGCTGACCGGACAGGTGGTGTCGGGGCTGGTGCCGTCGGTGAGCGCACGCCGCAGCTGGTCGACATCGGGCGGCGATGCGACGAGGGGTGCGCAGGCCGGGGAGATGGGGGCGGCCTCCTGCGCCGAGGCGGAGAGGGACGCGGCGAAGACCATCCAGGCCAGGGTCACGGTGTGTGTTCCGGTCGGGGCCAGGCCGCATCGACGCCCGCTCGCAGGAGCGGGGTGGGTGCGGTGAAGGCGGAAAGGTCGAGGATGCGCACGATGCCGGCGTCGTCTCCTACGGCGAGCCGTGTGCCGTCGGGCGACCAGGCGATGCCCCGCACCTGGCCCACGGTCGCGGGGAGCTGGAGGAGGAGGTCGCCGCTGTCGACATCCCAGAGCGACGCGCCGCCGGTGAGCATGGCCACTGCGAGGATGCGGTGGTCGGGCGACAAGGCGAAGTCGACCGCGCGGCCCCGGGTGCGGCTCACGCGGGTCTGTTCGCCCGTTGCGTAGGACCGCCGGTAGATGCCGTCTCGGCCGTTGAGCAGCACAGACTCGCCGTCGGGCCCCGGGAGCGTGCGGGTGGTCCAGGGAACGGTGAAGTCGGTGGTCAGCACGCCATCGACGATGCGGTAGACCGAGGTGTCCCAGTCCATGAGGGCGACGTGGGGGCCGGTGGCGCCTGCCCAATACCAGCGGTGGCGGGGCAGGGCTGGGCGGGTGTCGAGGGAGCGGGTGTCCGGGTCGACCAAGACCGGGCCTCCTTCGGTCGAAGCACACACAATCGGTCCCCCCAAACCCCACGCAACGAAGGAACATCCCGGTGTGGCGAGGTCGGGGCGGGCGCCGTGTCCGTCGAAGACCCGCAGTGTGTGGTCGGCCAGGACGACTGCGCGTCGGGAGCCGGAGGCCTCTGCGGTGACTCGGATGGCGTCGGGGACGTCGGCGAGCACGGTGCCATCGGGACGCCACACTCGTGCGCCAGACGTGTGGAGGGCCATGAGGCCGCCGGCGTTCCAGGCGAGGGCCTGGACTGGACTCGGCAGGTGGAGGGAGCCGCCGGCGAGGGGTTGGTCGAAGCGCCACAGGCGGGCAAACTCGGCGCCCAGGACGAGGAGGGTGGCGCTGTCGACGAATGTGGTGGTCCGGATGGTGCCGGGCAGGCGGATGTGGTCTGCGGGAGAGTCGACCGCCCAGACGACCCCGTCCCCCAAAGACGCGAGTGCTGCGTGCTTGCCGTCGTCGGAGACCGAGATGTGGCGGGTGCTGGAGAGCCCGAGGTCGGCCCATGGACTCCAGGAGGTGGTGTCCGTCGGGGTGACCGCCGCCTTGTCGAGGGACGTACAGACGGCGAGGTAGGCCTCGTTTGCAGACACGGTAAACCAGAGCGGCTGGCCTTCTTCGGCCGGGATGGTCCAGCGCTGGGCCGGTGATGTGCCGTCGGGGGTGGTCCGGACCACATCCTGGCCGTCCACATATACCTCCGCACCGGTCTGGAGAACGATGGTGCGATTGGACCGAAATGTGCGAGCACGCGTGGTTGCCGTGAAGTGGTCGGCGCCTGGAGCGAGGGTTTCGCGGTGGACTTCGGTTCCGGAGACCGACACGGCCACCGAGGGGGTGCGGCTCTCGGCGGGAATGCCGGAGGTGAGCTGTGCGGTGAAGGGGACGGTGGCGGTGCCGTCGTCGATGGCCATGCGGACCACGGTGTCGGACCGTGGGGGCACGCCGAGCACCTGGTGGGGGCCCACAAACGCGAGCTGGTGGTACTCTTCGGGGCGTCGCCAGCGCTCTTCGAGGCCGTCGGAGTCGATGGTGTAGAAGCGGGTGAGGCGCTCGGATGCACAGGCCAGGGCACGCCCATCCCAGCGGATCACCTCACCGATGGTGCAGGTTGGAATGGGGTGGGACCACAGCAGGCGTGGCCGGGGGACGGTTCGGACGAGAGCGCCGCGTGCTACCGGGTTGTCGGGGTCGGTGAGGAGGAGGTCGGCGGCCAGCTGTTCCGCCTCGACCGACTCTCCGGCGCGAAGTGCGAGCTGGATGGTGCGTTCGGTGGACGCGGTGTCTGGCGGGGGGACGGTGGGCCACGCCCATGCCAGGACACCGAAAGTGACGAGTGACACGCCGATGACGGCGAGCGTGGGCCACCGCTTGGAGGGGGGGCGCGCGGGCGTGGCGAGGGCGGCGTCGAGCAGGACGAGCAGCGCCGCCGCATCGACGGGACGCTGGGGGCCAGGGGCCAGGGCCTGGTCGACGACTTTCGCGAGTGCTGGGGGTACTTCGGGCACCGTGGCCGACACGGAGGGGGGCGGTCCCGACAGCACTCCGGCCAACACTTCCGAAGCTGCGCGGCCGGCATAGGCGCGGCGACCACAGAGCGCTTCCCACATGAGGATGCCCAGCGACCAGACGTCGGCGGAGGGAAGGGCGTCCTGGCCGGCCGCCTGCTCGGGGCTCATGTAGGCGGGGGTGCCGACTCGGGTGCCGGCGCGTGTGAGGGGCACCAGGGGGGGGCCCGGGGTGGGGGTGCCGCTGGGAAGCACGCGTGCCAGGCCCCAGTCGAGGATCTGGACCGCGCCATCGGGCTCGAAGCGGACGTTGGCGGGCTTGAGGTCGCGGTGGACGACGCCTTGTTCGTGCGCGTGGGCGACCCCGGCCACTACGTCGCGGAGCTGACGGACGCGGTGGAGACGCTCGGCGAGGGTGGTGGCCGGTGGCGCGTGGTCGAGGTCGACCCCGGACAGCAGGCGCATCACAAGGAATGGTCGGCCGTCCTTGAGCGTGCCGGCATCGAGGAGCGGGACGATGGCCGGGTGGCTGAGGCGGGCGAGGAGGTCGATCTCGCGTCGGAGCCGGGCTGCGGCGGGGCTGTCGGGTCCGCCCTTGGGTTCCTTGAACGCCACCGCGCGGTCGAGCCGTCGGTCGGTGGCCCGCCACACACGACCCATTCCGCCTTCCCCCACGACATCTTCGCGCAGGTAGCGGTCGGCGGCGACGGGCTCGAAGGATGGGGTGGGACCGGGCATATTGGTGGTGCCAGTATAGGGAGGTCGGATGTCGCCCCGTACGCCTCGACGGTCGCCGCAGCAACAGACGTTGCGTGCCCCTGCTCCACCCCCACCGCTGGCCGCGCGGATGCGTCCGCGTACGCTCGACGAATATATCGGTCAGCAACACATCATCGGCCATGGTCGGCTGCTGCGACGTGCCATCGAGGCCGACCGCCTGGGCTCGCTGCTCTTCCACGGTCCGCCGGGCACGGGCAAGACCACCCTCGCGCAGGTCATCGCCGGCACCACCAAGGCGCGCTTCACCGCCCTGAACGCGGTGCTCGCGGGGGTGAAGGACATCCGTGCGGCGGTGGCGGAGGCGGCGGAGCGACGCGACCTCCGTGGGCAGCGGACCTTGCTCTTCGTGGACGAGGTGCATCGGTTCAACAAGGCTCAGCAGGACGCCCTGTTGCCCTGGGTGGAGGACGGCACGGTGGTTCTCATCGGGGCCACCACCGAGAACCCATACTTCGAGGTGAACAAGGCGCTGGTGAGCCGGAGTCGGGTGTTCCAGCTCCGTCCGCTCGAGCCGGACGATCTCCGCGCCGTTCTCCATCAGGCGCTGGCCGACACGGACCGGGGCTACGGCAGCCTGTCGGTGGTGCTGGAGAGCGCGGCCGAGGACCACCTGGTGGATGTGGCGAGTGGCGATGCCCGTGCAGCCCTGAATGCCCTGGAGCTGGCTGTCGAGACCACCGCGGCGGACGCGGAGGGGGTGCGGCGCATCACGCTCGAGGTGGCGGAGGAGAGCATCCAGCGGCGGGCGGTGCTCTACGACAAGGAGGGCGACGCCCACTTCGACACCATCAGCGCGTTCATCAAGAGTGTGCGGGGGTCCGACCCGGATGCCGCGCTGTACTGGCTGGCCCGCATGCTCTACGCGGGCGAGGACCCCCGGTTCATCTTCCGACGGCTCATCATCCTGGCCTCGGAAGACATCGGGCTGGCCGACCCACACGCGCTGTCGGTGGTGATGAGCTGCGCGCAGTCGTTCGACCGCATCGGGCTTCCGGAGGGCCGCTTCCCGCTGTCGCAGGCGACGCTGTACCTGGCGGCCACAGACAAGTCGAACTCCACCATGGCCCTGTTCGATGCCATCAATTCGGTCGCGAAGGAACGCGCCGACGAGGTTCCCAACCACCTGAAGGACGGCAGCCGCGACAAGGAAGGGTTCGGGCACGGCGAGGGCTACCGCTATCCCCACGCATTCCGCGACCACTGGGTGGCGCAGCAGTACTTGCCCGAGGCGTTGAAGGGACGGGTGTTCTGGGAGCCGTCCGACCAAGGCTGGGAAGGTGAGGTGGGGCCGCGGGTGGCCCGACAGCGCGAAGCCCAGCTCGCCGCGATGGTGGAAGGAGTGGGGCTGGCGAGCATCGAGCGCCTCACCACCGGACCCTCGGATGCGCGTCTGGAGCGATGGCTGCAGCGTGCGGCGGGACGGCTGGGGGCGCGGCTGGCAGCGCTGCGGACCGCCGTGTTCGATGCGGCGTCGCCTCAGCGCCACGAGCTGGTGGTCGACGTCCATGCGCGCAGCGGGCTGTTCACCTGGGAAGCGCTCCGGCAGGTGCCCGAAGGCGGGGTGTGGTCGTGGGTAGACGACGCGGATGCCCTGGCACTGCGCGGAATGGCCGAGCGACTGCCGGAGCTGCAGCGTCCGCAGGTGGTGCGCCGGGACGATGCGCTCACGGCGATGGGTGAGGTGCGGGCCGACCTGGCGGTGGGGCGTGATGTGCTGGTGGGTGCCGAAGATGCCCCAGCACGGGTCGATCAGGTGCATGCGGCCTTGCTCCCGCACGGACGGTTCGTGTTCGTCGATGCGCTGGTTCGGCACACGCCGCGGCTGTCGGGCCTGGTGCGTCCGGGGGCGTGCGACCCAACGGTGCTCGAGCGCTGGAAGGCGGCAGAGGACGCCCTGTACACCGACCCCCACGACCCCCTGACCCGCTGGACACTCGACGGACTGGTGGATGCCTTGCCAGCCGACCGCTGGGAGGCCTCGGGTTCGCTGGTGCACACCACGCACGAGCTGGCCGTCACGGATGCGGTGGTGGGCCGCTGGTTCGCGCACCGACCCGGCAGCTATGCCGACCGCCTGGCACGCTGGCTGGGCGCTGAAGACATCCTGGCGATTCGGTCCGCAGTCACCCGGTCGCTTCGCGGACGGTCCGTTCCGTGGACGGGCACCGCAGCGCTGGTGGTGGCCACCCGCAAGCTGCCGAGTGCTGGGGCTTAATCGACCAAGGAGGCCCGACCGGCGGTGGCCTCGACCAGGCGGGTGCGGAGGGTGGACACCACATCGGGGTCGACGCGGACCTGCCGGGTGACATCTGCACCGTAGTCTGTGGAGAGGTCTTCGGTGCCGAGCTCGGCCAAGACGCCCTCTACGGCGCCGGTGTCGGCGTAGCCGTATCGGAGAGACACCGTGACGCGGACATCGACTGGACAGGGGACTGCTGCATCGAGCGCGGCCCCGGCGCACCCCCCATAGGCCCGCACCAGGCCTCCGACGCCGAGCTTGGTGCCCCCGAACCACCGGGTGACGACCACCACGATGTCGGTGGCCTCGCGGCCTTCCATCCGGGCCAGGATGGGACGGCCGGCGGAGTTGGATGGCTCGCCGTCGTCGCTGACCCGAGTGGTGCCGTCTGCGAGCAGGAATGCCCAGCAGTGGTGGTTGGCGCGGGGGTAGCGTGTAGAGACGGAAGCGACGACCGCGAGGGCTTCTTCCGGCGTGGTGGCGGGGGCCACGGTGGCCAGGAAGCGGCTGCCCTTGACAGGTGGGGTCTCGAGCGTGCTGGTGGTGTCGACGGTCCAGGACATGGTGGCTCAGCGGATGCGGCGGATGCGGTTCTTGTGTTCCCACTCGATGCCCCATCCCGGGACGCGGGGAAGCAGCCGGGCGGGTGGGGCTTCTTTGCGCAGTCCGCCCACCTGGTGCAACACGCAGACCTTGCGGTGGACGTCGTAGCTGCAGCGGTAGCGTGCGTCGCCGACGTTGACTTCGGCGGGGAAGTCGCGTGCGAGCTTGGGAGCGATGTGCGGTGGAACGGGCGGTGGGAGGAGGTCTTCCGCTTCAAGAAGTTCGAGTTCCTCGGGCTCTTGGAGCTCGACTTCGGTGAGCCGGGCGAGCAGCCACGCATCGACCGGCTCGAGCGGGGGCTGGCCGTCGAGGCGTCGGACGAGTGAGGCCCGTTCATGGCGGTGGCGCAGGGTGTTGGCGAAGCCCTTGATGAGGGCGCCGCGGAGGAGGAGGCTGGCGATGGCAGCGCGTGCGAGAGCGCCTTCGGGCTTTTCTTCTCGGGTGGCCAGCACCCGGCCCGCGTAGACGCGCTCGACCCGGACCACCATGCCACCGGGTGCCTTTCGGTCGCGGCGGACCTCGGCCATGCGGTCGCGACCCCGTCCGGCTGCCACGAGCCACCGGGCTGGAACGGGCATGGCTGCGGTGATGACGATTTCGTCGCGACGCGGCTTCGGGGTGAAGGCGCGGCTGTCGAGGACAAGGACGACGTCGTGGTCGTCTTCAGAAAAGAGGCAGTCCCGTCCGCGAGACAGCTCGGTGCCCCCGTTGGCCCAGCCCACCCGTCGACCGTGCCTGCGGCGGACATGGGCACAGCGCGGCCAGGCAGCGAGCAGGGTGTCCGCGAGGGTGCGGCGGGCATCGGCATCCAGGCGTGGGCTGCGTCGGAAGCGGTCGAGGTCGACGTCGAGGCCTCGGCAGAACCGGCGGAGTGCGGACCGTGCTTCGTCGAGCGCCTTGGCGTCGATGCCTTGGTCGCGGGGGTGGGCGTCGCAGACCGCACGGATGGTGGCGACGGCGTCGCACCCGGCGTCGAGGATGGGGTGGGGGTCGTCGTGGACCGACGGTCGATGCTCGCCGGGGCGGATCAGAGGGCGCGAGGTGCTGAGGCCCGCGGCGAGGGGGAGGACGAGTGCGAGCGTGCCGCGTGCTTCGGCCTCGATGAGGAGCCGTCCGAGGTGGGCGTCGAGGGGCAGCCCGAAGAGGCGCCGGCCGCGGTCGGTGACGGCCCCGGTGGAGTGGAGCGCGCCCAGCTCGGTGAGGCGGTCGCGGGCGTCGGCGGTGGCGTGGGCCTTGGGCGTGTCGAGAAAGGGGAGTGCGTCGATGTTGGCGACACCACATGCCGCTGCAGCGAGCACCAGCTGCCCGAGGTCTTCGCGATGGAGCTCGGGGGGTGTGCGGGCATCGAGGCGAACATCGGGTCGCCACAAGCGCACGGCGATGCCCGGTCCGAGTCGGCCTGCTCGGCCTGCGCGTTGGTCGGCGCTGTCGAGGGCGATGGGGAGCAGAGTGAGGTGTGCGCGGCCGTTTCGGTACCGTGTGCGTCGGACCAGGCCGCTGTCGATGACCACGCCGATGCGGGGGATGGTGAGGGAGGTCTCGGCGACGTTCGTGGAGAGGATGACCCGCCGTCGGCTGCCCGGTGAGAAGACTCTGCGCTGCTGGTCGAGGGTGAGGCCGCCGTGGAGGGGGAGGACCTCGGCGTCGATGCCGGAGAGGGCGGACGAGACCCGGTTGATCTCGCCCTTTCCAGGGAGGAAGACGAGAACGTCGCCGGGCGCTTGAGCGACTTGGCGAAGTGCACCCAGCACGCGTGATTCCAAGCCTTGGCCCGACGGGACGACGGCCCGGTCGTGGTGGTGTTGGATGTCGACCGGGTGGAGGCGGCCCTCGCCCTGGAGGTGGACGCCGCCGAGGTGGGCAGCGATGCGGTCGCCGGCGAGGGTGGCGCTCATCACGAGGAGGTCGGGGCAGGGGCGGCCAGCGCGTCGGTCGCGGACCTGCAGTGCGAGCAGGAGGTCGAGGTCCATGCCCCGTTCGTGGAACTCATCGAGCACGAGGGTGCGAAACTCGGCGAGGCGTCCGGCGGCGGCCCAGCGCAGGGCGATGCCCGGAGTGACGAAGACGACGTCGGTGTGGTTGTTTGCGCGAACCTCGTCTCGGACGACCCAGCCGACTTCGTGGCCCGGTCGGACGCCTTCGAGCTCGGCGACGCGGGTGGCGAGGGAGCGGGCTGCCACGCGGCGAGGCTCGACGACGAGGACCCGTCCCCGGGTACGGAGCCAGCACGGGACCCGCGTGGACTTGCCCGAGCCGGTGGGTGCGGAGAGGACGACCGGCGTGCGCTGGACAGCGGCGAGGACGTCGTCTCGGAGGGTGTCGATGGGGAGGGTGAGCGTGGGGGGCATGGCGCGCCTGTGGGTGGGCGCGGTGCGTAACGGGTGGGTGGTGTCAGGTGTTGCGTGTTGCGGTGTGGTGCCAGGTGTTGCGTGTTGCGCTGGATTACGTATGAACGCGTAGCTGCAGCCCGGTGAAGGGTGGGACATCGGGCTGCGGGGGGGCTCGTGTCGCCTGGCGGAGGGTCGAGAGTACGCGTAACCGCGGAGTGGTCACGCGTAACTGGGCGCAACACGCAACACCTGACGCCGGTTCGCAACAAGCAACACCTGACGCCGCCTCACTCGCAGGTAGACCCGGTGACCACGAGGCTGTCGACGAGGTGGTAGTTGGTGGCGCCGCCGGTTGCGCCCGAGAAGCCCACGTAGGCGGGGAACTCGGAGAGGCCGCTGATCTCTTCATCGATGTAGATGGTGTCATCCACCCACACGGTGAACCAGGTGCCCTCTGCCCGCACGCGGAGCTCGTGCCAGGCGCCATCCTCCATCTCGGGCAGGGCGGACCAGGTCTCGGGAGAGCCGATCTGGCCGTCGATGTGGACGGACACGTGGTCGGCCGAGGTGGGGTCGGTGCCGCGGTTGTACCAGGTGTCGATCTCCACGGTCCAGCCGGGAAGGCCGCTGTAGCCGATGCCTCCGCCGGCGCCGCCGAGGAAGGTGGTCATGCGGTCGGCGTCGAGGGCGGTGACCGTGATGCCGTCGGCGCCGCTGCCGCCAGAGACGTAGAAGCTGGCGGAGATGTCGATGTTGCCGGACCCCACGGTGGAGGCGGTCTGGTAGGCCGAGCCCACCTGATAGTAGGTGGGGCTGGTGATCTCGACCCAGCCGTTGCCGGCGTCCCACACCGCGTCGCCCTCGAAGTTCCACGTGGAGAGGTCGAGCTCGTCGGCGCTGTAGCCTTCATCTTGGCACACGGTGAACGTGGTGCTGTCGGTCTGGCCACAGGCATCCGTGACGGTTGCGGTGATGGTGTGGCTGCCACCGGTCGTACCCACGCCGTCCCATGCGTAGACGGATGCGTCGTCGGCGGTGCCTTCGGTGGTGCCGAGAGCTCCATCGACATCAGAGGTCCAGCTGACGGAGAGGTCGGTGCTGGCGGTGTCGGGGTCGGAGATGCTCACGGTGAAGTCGGCGGCCTCGCCCACAGCGATGCTCTCGCCGTCGGGCAGGGAGGAGCCGTCGATCTCGGGGGCGGCGTCCCGGGTGGCGGTCAGCGGCACGGTGACGGTGGGGGCCCCGTCGGCATCGCTCTCGATGGTGAGCTCGGCGTCGCCCGGTGTGCCCGTGAGGGTGATGGTGCGGGAGTCGCCCGGCGCGAGCACCCAGGGGAAGCCGGTGAGGTCGGCGCTGGACCACGCTGCGTCGCCGTCGTTGGTGATGGAGATGTCGTCGATGGTGAGGTCGATGGTGCCGTCGTTGGACACCGTGTACTCGGTGTCTTCGGTGCTGCAGATGGCGCCCAGGTCGACCTCGAGGGACGACAGGGAGAGGTCGGCGGTGCAGTCGATGAGGGTGAGGTCGAGCTCGGTGGCTGCGGAGGTCTCGACGCCGAATTCGTCGCGCACCCAGGCGTGGATGGTCTTTTCGCCCGTGCCGGACGACAGTCGGAACGAGGGGGCTGCGTCGTAGGCGCGCCACACGGAGCACGTGGCGTCTTCGTCCAGGCACATGCGGGTGATTTCGCCTTCCCCGGCGGCCGTGAGGGTGAGCTCGACGTCGCGGTCGCAGACGGTCGCGGCGCCACCGCTGGCGGTGAACGCGCTGATGACCGGGGGAACCTCGGGGGGCACCACCGTCTTGCGCACGGTCTTGCCGTCGGAGATGTTGCCGGCGGTGTCGACGGCGCACACACGGAAGCCGTGCTTGCCGGGATCGAGGTTGGTGACGGTGATCTCGTCGACCAGGTCGCGGGCCACCTCCGTGCCTTCTGCGCAGCTGTCGGGGGCGAATTCATCGGCGCGGACGACCACGTAGGTCTCGATGCTGGTGACGTCTTCGGTGTAGCCAGACCACGAGACGGTGATGCTGTCTTCGTCGACCTCGGCATCCACGGAGCCGTTGCGCGGCGGCAACCAGTCGAAGAGGATGGTGTCTTCGGCGGTGTCGCTCACGTTGCCGTGGGGGTCGCGGAACCAGGCCCGGACGGTCTTTTCTTCGGCGCCGCCGGACAGCTCGTAGGGAGCCGCGGTCGAGTACGCGATCCAGGGACGGCAATCGTCGGCAGACTCGTAGACTTCGCTCACGCAGTAGTGGGAGACCCCGGAGGCGTCGGAGATGTCGCTGTTGAGGTAGATGTCGCGGGAGCGCGTGGTGACGTCGCCGCTGTTGAGGGCGAAGTCGACGACCACCGGCGGGTCTTCCTCTCCCGTGACGGACACGGTGTAGGCGCGCGACGGGTTGATGTTGCCGGCGGCGTCCTGGACGCACAGGCGCACCGAGTAGTTGCCGGAGATGAGCCCGGTGATGGTGGCGTCGGTGGCGGTGCTGTCGCCTTCCCAGAGCACATCGCTGCGCGAGCACCGGGGCGGACGGGTGCCCTCGTGGCCCACGATGAAGTGGTTGTCGAGGCCGGACACGGTGTCGCGGTAGGCGGTCCACTCGACGGTGACGCTGCCCGAGCCGGGGGTGACGTCGGGCTCGTCGCCGGTGGGCGGTGCCTTGTCGAGGTAGACGGACAGGGTGGCCGGGTCGCTCACATTGCCGTCGGCGTCGCGAAAGAGGGCATAGATGGTCTGCTGGCGACGGCGGCGCTGGAGGGTCACGCGCTTCGTCTGCCCGAGCTTTTCCCATGCCGTGCACCGACCCCGCGTCGAGATGCACATCTCGGTGGTGTCCTCCGACGCCTCGACCTGGAGCAACACGCTGGTGGTGGCGGTCCAGGCGGAGTCATCGGCAAAGGAGATGGTGCCGCTGGGCCCATCGGCCGACCGGGCTGCGGCAATCGCCCGCGTGGGGGGACGGGTCGCGGCCCGCTCGGGTTCTGAAGGCGCGACCTGCTCGGTGTCGGAGCACCCCATCCAAGCCAATGGCAGTACAAGCGCGGTCCACTTCGTTCCCATGACATCCTCCCAGCAACGGGTCATGTGCTGTTGGGAGAAACGGAGGCCCCTCGCGGGAACATGAGGGTGCGCCCGACATTCTCCTCCGTATTTCTGCGACATGTTCTTCCTTGGGAGCCCCCTTTGCCCCAATCGCCCGCTCGCACCATCACCCCTCCGCGCCACCTGATGCCTCTGGCGGTCCAAGGCGCGTTCACCCGCGTTGGGCGCTGGCGGGTCTTCACAGCAGTGGCGCTCACGGCGTGGGTGCTGGCGTTGGTGGGGGGCTCGATCCCGCTGGTGGTGCACCTCTTCGAGCAGGGCTGGCAGGCGGGCCTGGCCCCCGGTGCGGCGATGCTGTTCGGTGTTCCCGCGGCTTGGGCCGGGGCTCGAGCGGTGTTTGGAAAGGGGCTCGCAGCCGACCGCACCCTGCTGGCCGCCTGGCGCAGGTACCCCCGGGATGCGCGGTGGTCGTCGAGCCTGGTGCTGGCGGAACAGATGGATCGGGCGGCGGATGGCGATCCAGAGGTGCGGTCCATCCTGCAGCGGATGGTGGGTGCGCTGTTCGGGCTGTTCTCAGAGCTGGCCGCACTCGACCACAGCATCGCGGCCGACCGGGAGATTGCGTCGATGGGAGGAGACCAGCGGCTGCACCACGACCTGGTCGACCTCCGTGCCCAGCGCGACGCCCAGCTCACCCGCCTGGTGGACGCCTTGCGCGAACTGCACCTCGGCCTTGTGCGACGGCATGCGGCGCCTGGAGCGGTGCGCGCCGAGGTGGGGGCATTGCTCGACCAGCTCGAGGCCGAGCGTGAAGTCGATGGACTGGGACCGGCCGCAGAGGGCATCCGGCTGGCGGCGGTGCGGGCGCTCCCTGAGGGGCACTGACCGAAGACCGATGCGCCTGTGCCGGGTCAGGTGGATTCATGCCGCGAGTGGGGCATGCGTTCGCTACCCTCGGGCCACGACGCGCCCTCGTCGGGTGTCCGGGTGCGTTCGGAGGCCCGAATGTCGACCCAACCCCTGCCATCCCTTCCCGTGTTTCGTGCGGCGCTCTTTGCGGCCATCGGTGTTCCCGCCTTGGTGGGCTGCCGTGGCGACTCGAAAGACCCGAACGACGAGACCGACGTCACTGACATCGTTCCCGACCCTGGCGACTCGGGCGAGACCGACACCGGGACCACGGTGATTCCCTGTGCGGATGCCACGGTTCTCACCGACTCCCACGGCAGTCCATCCGGCTACGTGCAGTGCCCCGATGGCGCGATTCTGCGGGTGGACACGCACGTGTGGTCGGAGGACGGCCAGTGCATGACCGACGCCGACTGTGACCCCGGCACCGTGTGCATCGGCGACGAGATTGGCGGCATGGGGGGCTCGGACAGCTACTGCGTGACCGCTTCGTGCGAGACCGGCGAAGACTGTGACTCGGGCGAATGTGGCCTGTCTTCCTACGACGACGGGTGCGGGACCACGGTGCAGCTCGCGTGTCGCACCGACGATGACCAGTGCCGCGGCGATGTCGACTGCACCGACGGCGGCACCAACCAGTGCGTGGTGTCCTACTGGAGCGAAGAGGTGTGGGTCTGTGCCGGCATCGACTGTGCCATCGGTCGACCGCTGGTGGTGGACGCCGACGGACCCACCGCCATCACCGCTGGCCTGGCCGTGGGGCGGGGCTCGGTGGACCCCATCTCGGGCTTGGACGACGGCACACGCGGGGCTCTGGCGGCCTGGTGGGCCCACGTGGCGCAGATGGAACACGCGAGTGTCGCCAGCTTCGCGCGGGTGACGTTGGAGCTGATGTCGGTCGGTGCGCCATCGGATCTGCTGCACGACGTGCAGATGGCAGCGGATGACGAAATCAGACATGCGCAGTCGGCCTTCGCGCTCGCCAGTCGGTTTGCCGGCGTCGACCTGTCCCCGGGACCCCTTCCCACAGCGGGCGTGCTGCCCCGACAGGGCATGGCCACCATCCTCGAAGGGCTCATCCGCGAGGCGTGTGTGGGCGAGACGGTGGGTGTGGCAGAAGCGCGTGCCGGACTGCTGGGCTGCACCGACCCCATGACCTGCGCGGCCCTCGAGGCCATCGTGGCCGACGAAGCCCGCCACGCGACTCTGGCCTGGCGCACCCTCGCCTGGATGCTCGACCGCCGACCCGACCTCGTGCACGTCGCCGAGGCGGCCTTCTCCGAGGGCGTGGCCCAGATGTTGAGCGCCACCCCTCCCGCGCTTCCGCATGCTCCCGAGTGGGGGATGCTCGGCGACCAGGCGCGTGCTTCAGTGCGTGAAGAAGCCGTGATGGAGGTTGTCTTGCCCTGTGCACAGGCGGTGCTATCGCGGGCGCGGGCCCGACACGTCGCCGGTGCTTGCGTTACGGGCGCCGGCCCCCGGGTGGTCGCGGAGAGCTGAGCCTCGACCACTCCAAACCCGTGAGTCGAGTCCCATGGCCGAAGCATCTGCCCGCAAGCCCCGCGTCTTCAGTGGAGTCCAGCCTTCTGGCAGCCTCCACATCGGAAACTACGTCGGTGCCCTCACGCAGTGGCGCGACATCCTCGACTCCCACGACTGCATCTTCTGCGTGGTGGACCTCCACGCGCTGACCGTGCCGGAGAACGTCGACCCCGCAGGCCTTCGGGCCAAGTCGCGCGAGCTGGCTGCGCTGTACATGGCCTGTGGCATCACGCCCGAGAAGGCCACGATCTTCCTGCAGTCCGAGGTCACCGCCCACGCCGAGCTGGCCTGGGTGCTCACCTGCACCACGCCGCTGTCGTGGCTGCACAAGATGACGCAGTTCAAGAGCAAGTCCACCGCCAACGAAGCCGTGGGCTCGGGCCTGTTGTGCTACCCGGTGCTCCAGGCCGCCGACATCCTGCTCTACGACACCGATGTGGTGCCCGTCGGCGACGACCAGGTGCAGCACATCGAGCTGGCCCGCAACATCGCCAGCCGGTTCAACCACATGTTCGGCGACACCTTCGTGCTCCCCAAGCACCAGGTCCGGGCCGCCGGCGCGCGCATCATGGGGCTCGACGACCCCCTGCACAAGATGAGCAAGTCCGCCCAAGGCTCCGGCCACGCCATCTACCTCCTCGACACGCCCAAGCGGGTCAAGAAGGCCATCATGCGGGCGAAGACGGACACCGAGCCCGAGTATCGCTGGGAGCACGCCTCTGCGGGTGTGCGCAACCTGATCACCATCTACGAGGTGCTTTCCGGTGAGAGTCGAGATGTCCTGGCCGACCGCTACGAAGGCCGGGGCTACGGCTACCTGAAGAAGGACCTGGTGGACGTGGTGGAGGGTGTGCTCGGACCGATTCGGGCCGAATACGCGCGCTACACCGACGACCCCGCCGAGCTCGACCGCGTTCTCGACGCCGGAGCGGAGCGTGCCCGGAGCATCGCCGCTCCCGTGCTCCAGCGCGCCATGTCGAAGGCCGGTCTGGGACGGCACTGACCAGTCCACCCGCACACGGTATGATGGTGTGGTTGACGACTTGCTGACACAGGCCGACGCGACGGACGCCTCATGACGCTGCACGCCCACGCTGGACCGGGACGTCGGTACCAGGTCCACGGACCGGTCGGCCGAGGGGGCTTTGGTACGGTCTACCGCGCCGACATGCTCGGAGATGATGGCTTTGTCCGGGCGGTCGCCCTCAAGGTCCTGAACCCCGATGTGGCGGCCACTGGTGAGGTGGCCCGCCGCTTCCGCGATGAAGCACGGGTGCTCGGCCTGCTGCGCCACCGTGCCATCGTGCAGGTCGACGGCCTGGTGTCGCTGGGTGAGCGGCAGGCGCTGGTGATGGAGTTCATCGATGGTGCCGACCTCGGTCGCATCATGGCCCTCGGTCCCGTCCCCGCCGGCCCTGCACTCGAGATTGTGGGCGAGGTGGCCAACGCCCTCGACGTCGCGTTCCACATGCCGGGCCCGGATGGTCAGTCGCTGGGCCTGCTGCACCGCGACGTGAAGCCGTCGAACATCCGCATCACCCCGGTGGGCGAAGTCAAGGTGCTCGACTTCGGGGTGGCCCGCGCCGAGTTTGGCGAGCGGGAAGCGGTCACCAAGAGCTACCTGCTCGGCTCCAACGGCTACATGGGGCCCGAGCGCTTCGAAGGCGAAGACGGCCCGCCCACCGACATCTACAGCCTGGGCGTGGTGCTCCTGGAGATGCTGACCGGCGAGGCCTTCGGGTCCACCTCCATCCGACCGGGCAAGCTCGCGAAGCGGGTCGATGACGCTCTGGCTGCAGCAGGCGGCTTTGCCGGACCCCTGGAAGACCTCATCCGTCAGATGATGGCGTTCGAGCCCGCGGAGCGGCCCACGGCCGCAGAGGTGGAGCGTCGGTCATGGGAGCTGCACCGGAGCCTGGAAGGCGACCGCCTGCGTGACTGGGCCCGTGCGAAGGTGCCCGAGGCGGCAGCCAAGCCGGTGGAAGCCTCCGACGATGACCTCTCCGGGCGGATCCTGGTGGAAGCGGGCTCGGGTCACACGCCGGTCCCGGGCCAGCCGACCACACCGTCCGAGCCGGTCGATCCCGGTGCGGTGCCCGACCCGGGCGCGGTCTCCGACCCACCGGCCCAGCCGGAGCCGATGGTGGTCACCCGGCCTGAGCCCAACCTCCCCGACCCCGATGAGTGGGACGACGAACAGCCCACAGTGGTGGCGTCGGAGGGGCCGGGCCGGTCGGCTTCGAAGCCGCGTCAGCTCGGCGGTGCGCCCAACCTGGCCGGTGCGCCCAACCTGGCCGGTCGTGAAGCCACCTCGAAGCCCCGCAACCTGGCGGGTGCCGAGACCACCACCGTCGACCGCACTCCCAAGCCCCGTCCGCGTCCGCGTCCGAAGGCCGTGCCGGCGCCGCCGCCTCCCACCAGCAACCGCACGGTGTGGCTGGGGGCTGCCGTGGGGGCCGGACTGGCCGTGGTGATGGGCGGACTGGTGGTGCTGTCGATGGCGGATGCACCGAACGAAGTGGTGGCCGAGGCCGATGGCGCCGCCGAGCCACTGCCTGTGGTCCCTGAAAAGCCGGTCTACGGCGGACCCGACCCCACCGCCAAGGAAGGCGTGGTGGTGGTCATCGGCAATGCGCCGGCAGTGCGCGTGGTGTCGGTGGATGGGCGACGCCACCCGGGTGGCCTGCTCGCACCGGGCACCTACCTGGTGTCCGCCGACTTTGGTGAAGGCGCAAAGATGGCCGCCCGCTTCGAGCTGGCCGCCAACGAACGGCAGATCGTGGACTGCAGCGTGGCGGCGCTGGCCTGTTCGGTGTACCGCGACGAATAGCGCTGGCTACTCGGCGTCGTCGCTGGCTTCGGGCGGCGGAGCGGCTTGGTCGGGGGGGAGCACCTCGTCTTCCACACCCATGTAGCCGAGCTCTTCGAGGAGCTTGCGGGTCTCGTCGTCCATCTCGCCTTCGGCCGGCGCAATCTCGCGGCCCACGGTGTCGGACTGCCACACGTGACGGACCATCTGCAGGTAGGCGCGCTCGGCGATGGAGGGGATGGGGACCCGCTCCTGGGGGTCGGCCCGGACGTCGTAGGCCTCGAGTGTAGGGCTGTCGCGGTCGAGCCACACCCCACGGAGCCCGCCGTCGCCAGAGATGGCCAGCTTTCCTTCGCGCTGGGAGACCAGGGGCCACGCGGTGTCGATGGTCTCGGGCCAGGCGTAGTCGATGCCGACCGTGCGGGTGATGAGGTCGGCCACGCCGGTGGTGCTCATGACCTCGGGAAGCTCGAGGGGGGAGCCGTTGACCACCAGCGGGACCCGGGTGAGGGGATCCCAGACGTGGGAGCCGTGGCCAAAGACGCCGTGCTCACCGAGCATCTCGCCGTGGTCGCTGGTGACGATGATGAGGGCGTCGTCGTAGCGGTCGCCGAGGACCGGCCACAGGCGCTTGAGGCGTCGGTCGGCGTCTTCGGTCTGGGCGTGGTAGGCCCGGTAGTATTGGTCTTTGCCGTGCTGGGGGCCGTTCTTGATGAACTTGCGGCGCAGGCCCTTGCGGAAGCGGCCCAGGAAGTCCCAGTCCACACCCCAGTAGTCGCCGGCCTTTCGGCTGGGCTTGAGGGGCTGGTGGGGGCCCAGGTAGTGGAGGTACAGGAAGACGGGGGCGTCGGGGCCAATCTTGTTGAGGTGGTTGCCCACCTTCTTGGCCATCTTGACGTCGGAAGAGGACTTCCAGTAGTCGAAGCCACGCTGCCAGCCGAGCTCACGGCTGAGCAGAGGGTTGGAGTACAGGCCCACCGTGGTGTAGCCGGCTTCCTTCATCACCTCGCCGAGCGTGGGGCGGTCGTCGAGGGAGGGGTAGACCTGACCGGGCTGGAGCTTGTCGGGGAAGGGAAGGTCCCAGCCGTGGTCGCGGACGTGGCTGCCGGTCATGAGGGACAGGGTGCTGGGGGCCGTCCAGGTGCCGGGGGCCCAGGCGAGAACCCGGTGCCCGCTCGCTGCGAGGTCGTCGAGGACGGGGGTGCGGGCCCGCTCGGCCGCATCTCCCCGGAGGGTGTCGATGACGATGAGCACGACATCCTGGTGGGTGGCCTTGCTGACGTCGACGCCCTCGGGACGCGGGTTGCACGCCATGTCGGCGGTCACCACCAGCCCGAGGGCCACGAGGCCCATCCATCCGATTCGCACCGCGCGGCTCGACGTCGACACTTCCGCTCCTGTTGGGCCGGCGGCGTAACGTGGCGCGAGATGGCGTGCGCGGGTGCTACTTCTGCGAGGGGACCTGGATGAAGGTGATGGCGGCACCTTGTGGGTCGGCGCAGATGAGGATGCGGCCGTGGGGGGTGTCGAAGGGGCCGTGGTGGACCTTGCCGCCCAGCTCGACCACCTTCTCCGCGGTGGCGTCGGCGCTGGCGACAGCGAAGTAGGGCATCCAGTGCGGAGGCATGTCGCCCCACTCGGTGGTCATCTGGAGCACGCCATAGTGGGGCTGGCCATCGGCGGTGTGGAGGGTCCAGTAGGCCATCTCGGGCATCTTCTGCACGGTGTGACCGGTGAGCTTGGAGAAGAAGGCTGCGACGCCCTCTCCATCGCGGGTGTTGACCTCGGCCCAGGCAAGGCCGCCCGGCTCACCGCGGAAGCCCACGCCGTGGTGTTCGAGGGCTTGCCAGAGCCCGACCACAGCGCCGGAGGGGTCGGCGACGATGGCCATGCGACCGTGGTTGCCGACGTCCATCGGGGGAGCGAGCACCGAGCCGCCGTGTTCGGTGACCTGCTGGACGCTTTGGTGGACGTTGGCGGTGGCGATGTAGACCGTCCAGGCGGGGACGGGGGAGCCACCGGGCTGCATGGGGCCCAGGCCTGCGGCGTGGTGGCCGTTCTTGGCGGCCATGTGGTAGTGGCCGAAGTCTGCGCCCTGGTCGACGAAAGACCAGCCGAGCAGGCGCCCGTAGAAGTTGATGGCACCCGGGAGATCGGACGTGGAGAGGTCGACCCAACATGGGGTGCCGAGGACGGGAGCGGTGACGACGGGCATGGGGCCTCCTGAATGGATGTACAGTGTTTAGTGAGTCCATTCGGGGGCGGCCAACGGAATGTGGCCGGTGGCGTGTTCAGGCGCCGGGCCGGCTCCAGGCGACTTGTCCAGCCACTCGGGTCTCTTTGACCAGGCGGTCGTCGCCGCAGGCCGCGTAGTAGAACAGCAGCTCGTGGACCGACTGGACCCTCTGCAGGCGATGCGCCACGAGGGGCAGGTGGGCGCCATCGAGCACGACGAGGTCGGCTTCCATGCCGGGAGCGAGGTTGCCCACCTTGTCGGCCATGTCGAGCGACTCGGCCGCTCCAACGGTGTGGAGCCACCACAGCTGGGCGGCGGAGACGCTGTGGCCGCGGAGCTGGGCGACCTTGTAGGCCTCGCCCATGGTCTGGAGGGGGGAGAGGCTGGTGCCGCCGCCGATGTCGCTGGCCAGGCCCACCCGGACCGGTGCAGGGCCGGTGGTGGCGCGTGCGAGGTCGAAGAGGCCGCTGCCGAGGAACAGGTTGGACGTGGGGCAGTGGGCCAGGGCGGTGTCGGAGGCGTGCAGGAGGGCCCACTCGTCGTCGGTGAGGTGGATGCCGTGGGCGTAGATGGCGCGTCGGCCGAGCAGGCCGTGGCGGGCGTAGGTGTCGAGGTAGTGCTTGGAGCCCGGGAAGAGGTCGGCCACCCACGCCACCTCATCGGTGTTCTCGCTGATGTGGGACTGCACGTGGACGCCGGGGGTGCGGGCCACCAGGGCGCCGGCGGCCTCGAGCTGTTCGGGCGTGGAAGTGGGCGAGAACCGGGGAGTGACCGCGTACCGGAGGCGGCCCTTGCCGTGCCAGCGGTCGATGAGGGCTTGGGAGTCGTCGAAGCCGGTCTGGGCGGTGTCGGAGAGGTTGTCGGGGCAGTTGCGGTCCATGAGAACCTTGCCCGCGACGATGCGAACGTTGCGTGCCAGGGCCTTCTCGAAGAGGGCGTCGACCGAGCCCCGGTGCACCGTGCCGAACACGCAGCCCGTGGTGACGCCGTGCTGGGCGAGGGCATCGAGGAAGACAGTGGCTTCGGCGTCGCACACGGTGGGGTCGGCGAAGCGGGCTTCGTTGGGAAAGGTGTAGTCGCGGAGCCAGTCGAGCAGCTGGCGACCGTATGCGCCCATCACGCCGAGCTGCGGAAGGTGGAGGTGGGTGTCGACGAAGCCCGGGGTGATGAGGCCGCCGGGGTGGTGGACCACCTCCACGTCGGGCGCCAGTCCGGGGAGGAGGGACGGGGCGTGGCCACGGGCGGTGATGACGCCATCGGCGATGATGAGCAGGCCGTCGGAGTCGTGCTTCAGGGCGCTGTCGCCGTGCTCGAAGGGGCTGCCCTCGAACCAGATCATGGGACCGCGGAGAGCGAGGAGGTTGGACATGGGGGCTCCGGTTGGACCGCCCGCCTATCCTCCCACCGCGCCTACAGTGAGGAGAGAGCCGCCTCCAAGTCTGCGATGAGGTCGGTGGGGTCTTCGATGCCGATGGAGAGGCGCACCAGGTCGTCGGTCACGCCGGCTGCAGCACGTTCCGCTGCGGTCATGCCGGCGTGGGAGGTGGCGGCCGGCCGGGTGATGAGGCTCTCGACGCCGCCCAGGGACACCGAGCACACGAACACGCGGGTGGACTCGATGGCTGCCTGGACCGCCTGCGCCGGTGCGTCGAACGCCACCGCAATCATGGCCCCGAAGTCGGTGAGAATGGTGCGTGCTCGCATGTGGTCGGGGTGGTGGGCCAGGCTTGGGTGGTGGAGCTTGCGGACGGCGGGGTGGGTGTCGAGCCACTCGGCCACCGCCCGTGCACCGGCACATTGGTCGCGGACGCGCAGGGAGAGGGTCTTCAGGCCGCGGTGGAGCAGGAAGCACCCCTCGGGGTCGAGGTGGCCACCGAGGAGGTTGAGGGTGGCGTGGACCTGTGCGACGAGGGAAGCACGACCGGCCACGACCCCGGCGGCGAGGTCGGAGTGGCCGTTGAGGTACTTGGTGGCCGAGTGCACCACGAGGTCGGCTCCGAGGGCGGCCGGACGGCACAGCACAGGGCTCGCGAAGGTGTTGTCGACGATTGAAAGCAAGCCGTGCTGGCGGCAAAAGGAGACTGCTGCCGGGAGGTCGGCGACCCGGAGCAGGGGGTTGGCGAGGGTCTCGATGAAGAGCGCCCGGGTGTGGGGCTGCAGCGCTTGGGACCACTCTGTGGGGTCGGTGGCGTCGATGAAGTCGTAGGACACCCCAAAGCGGCTCAGCACCTTGGTGAGCAGGCTGTGGGTGCCGCCGTAGACGCATGACTGGACGAGGATGTGGTCGCCCGACGACAGCTGGGACAACAGCACCGCCGAGATGGCGGCCATGCCGCTGCCGGTGACGAGCGCTGCCTCGGCCTCGCAGACATCTGCCAGTTTATCCGCCAGCACGCGGTGGTTTGGGAGACTGGAGAGGCGCGGGTACTTGAGCTCGGCGTAGGTGGGGGTGCCGTGGGTGCGGTGGACGGTGGAGCGGTGGATGGGGGGAATCGCGGCGCCACCTTCGAACGGTTCCCCGGCGTGGACCAGGCGGGTGGCGAGGTGTTGGGGAGGAGGGCGGCGCGTCATGGGCCTCCGAAATAGGCCGTTGCGGCGGCGAGAATGGTGAGTGCTACGAATATCCCGAAGACAGCGGCGGGCTGGAGTCCGGCGCGCGGTGTGGGGGCTGCGGGGTTCAGGGTGGGGGGTGTCCAGTCAGGCTTGGGGGAGAGGGTGGACTGGGGGGTGGGGTCGGGGGTGTCGAGGGGCTGGCCGTCGCGGAGCTGGCGCGCGAGGCGGGCGAGGCGCTCGGTGGGTGGGTGGGGTGCCATTGCTGGAAGCAGCGCGTGCAAGGCCGTTGCCGACGATGCTCGTGCGGTGGGGTCGGCGACGAGGGCGGCGGCGACCATGGGGCGAAGAGCCGGTGGGACGGCCTCGAGGTCGGGACCGGCGAGGTGTGCGTCGACCACGGCTTGCAGGGTGTCGCCGGGGAACGGCCGCTTGCCGGTGGCGATGTGGTACGCGACCACGCCGAGGCTCCAGATGTCGGCCCGCTGGTCGACGCGGGAGGGGTCGGCGAGCTGTTCGGGAGCGGCGCTGGCCAGGGTGCACATGATGTCGCCCGGACGGGTGAGGGTCTGGGCATCGGTGGCCTTGACCAGGCCGAAGTCGGTGACCTTGGGGATGATCTGGTCGTCGGTGAGCTCGAGGAGGACGTTGGCGGACTTGATGTCGCGGTGGATGAGGCCCCGCTCGTGGGCGTGGGCGACGCCGGCGACGACCTCGTGGATGAGCCAGGCGGCTTCGTCGACGGTGGGGGAGACGTGGCGGAGGAGGATGTCGAGCGGGGGACCGTCGATGAGGGGCATGAGGAGGGCGGGCACGCCTTCGACCTCGATGACGTCGCGGACGGGCACGATGTTGCGGTGCTGAAGAGCCGCTTGCACGCGGGCTTCTCGGAGGAGACGCTTCGTGAGGTTGTCGTCGGACCATGACAGCACCTTGAGGGCGTGCCGTGTGCTGAGGGTGCGGTGGCGAACGGCCCACACGCGTGCGGTGCCGCCGGTGCCCAGGAGGGACTCGACGATGTAGCGGTCGACCTCGACGCCTGGCTTGAGGTTGTCGCCGATGCCCATGGACCGGGCGAGGTCGGCGGCGAGGACGGGCGCGGCGTCGTCGAGTGGAGAGTCCTGTTCGTCGAGCTCGAGCAGCTCGCTCACGAGCGTGCGCAGGGCGGTGTCGGGCCCGCAGGCCACATCGACGGCGGCTGCGCGCGACACGGGGTCGAGGTCGACCACTTCGTCGAAGATGGATTGGGCGCGGCGGTATCGCTCGATGTCCACGGGCTGTCCGGCGTTGGGGCGTCCATCTTCGCACGGCCCGCGAGATGGCGGGCGAGGGGACCACCACTGGCATAGGCTCTTGGCATGACCGACCAGACCTCCCAGCTCGACGCCGAGACCTACGCTCACCTCCGCACTCTGGCCTCGCGCATCCACGCCCGCCAGGCGGGGCGCAGTGCCACGATTCAGCCCACGGCGCTGCTGCACGAAGCGTGGATGAAGGTGGCCAGCAGCTCGTGCGAGTACAACGACCGGCAGCACTTTCTGGCGGTGGCGGCACGGGCGATGCGCCAGATCCTGGTGGACCGGGCGCGGGCGCGGGGCTCGAAGAAGCGCGGCGGGGAGTTTCGGCAGGTCACGCTCACGGGCATCGGTGCCGACGGAGAGCAGATGCTCGACATCCTCGACCTGGATGCGGCGCTGGGGCAGCTGGAGGCGGTCGACGAGAAGGCCGCGCGGATTGCGGTGTTGCGCACGTTTGGTGGGATGACGGCACCGGAGGCGGCGGAGGCGATGGGGATGTCGCTGCGGACTCTGCAGCGGTCGTGGCGGTTTGCGCGGGTGTTTTTGGCGCAGAGGCTGGGTGGGTAGGGGGTGATGCTGTCGGGGCTCCCTTCGCCTGCGAAGCGGGCACCTCCCCCGTCAGGGGGCTCCTACCTGCACACGTGGCCACAGTGTCGCTCCGACGACCGGACGACTTCAGGGCCGCGGGCCCCCTCCGCCCGCTTCGCGGGCACCTCCCCCTGAAGGTGGAGGACATCGTTGTTCTCACGGTCCGAGGACTGTTGTGCCCACGTGTTCGGTCAGCCTCGACCGAGTCGTTCGGAGCGTGAGCGCTAGCGAACAAAGCGACGAATCTGGCACCAACCCATCGATTCGTTGTCCCCCGAGCCCATCGATGCCCAGTCCCGACAGCCGGCCCGGGACCAGGCACTGGTCTTCGAACCCTGCGAACCATCGCGCGTCGGCACCGGGCCCGCACAGGGGGTCCAGGGGGACGTACGGAGCGAAGCGAGCAGTCCCCCGGCCGGAGGGCCCACCTCGACAGTGGACACTGTGTTCTGTCGGCGGAGCGCACGACTTGTGCGGGTACGAGACCCCTGAAGGGGGAGGACTCTGAGCAGGCCCCCTGGCCGTGGGGGTCGAGGACATCGCTGTTCTCACAGTCCTCCCCCTTCAGGGGGAGGTGCCTGCGGAGCAGGCGGAGGGGGCCCCTGGTCCTGAAGTCGTCCGGTTGGAGCGGGAGGACTTCGACCCCTCCACACTGTGGCTCGGACCGCGATACGAGAGGCGCCCACACCGGAGGTTCCCCCGATGCGACAGTGCCCCATCTGCGACCAACCCATGCGCCAGGAAGTGCGGAACGGCGTCACCATCGATGTCTCGCCCCATGGCATCTTCCTCGACCGCACCGAGCTGTTCCGCCTCACCGAAGCGGAGCGGCCCAACGCTTCGGGCTTTCCCTGGATCGACCTCTTCAGCAGCGAAGTGCGTCCGCCGGTCGACCGCAACCGCACGCTCACCTGCCCCGAGAGCGGCGAAGCGATGCGCATCGTCCAATACAAGGGGGTCCACATCGACGTCAGCGCCAAGGGCATCTGGCTCGATGCCGGTGAGCTCGAGGCCATTGTGCACAACCTCAAGCGCGACCCCGCCTATGGTCGGGGCATGGCGCTGCGGCTGAACGAGCTGCAGTTCTGAGGGGTCGTGTGGGCTACGCCCGATGTCCCGGGTTGTGTCGGGCGTAGAGTGCGGCGCGCTCGGCGGGCTGGAGGAGGTGGGCCACACCTTCCCAGCGTGGGAACTGGATGGCGATGAGGCCGGCGCCGACGGCCCAGTTGGCCAGGGCCATGAAGGGGTCCTGCGCCAGGTAGGCTGCCACGAAGCCGAACAGCACCACCGACTCTGCAAGTGCGCAGCCGATGATGGTGCCGGTGGTGTACCTGCGGATGACCGGCGCCAACACAAAGTCGAGGTCGGCGGGCTTGGCGATGTCGCGGGTGCCGGTGGCGTCGGGGGTGGTGAGAGCGAGGCTGCCGAGGAAGACCTTGCGGAGCACGAACACCACGGGGGCTTCCACGATGCCGATGCCGGCGATGATCATGGGCATCGGGTCGGGGTCGGGTGCTGTGTCTGCGGACCACTGGGTGGCATCGAGGAAGAACAGCACTGCCACGTGCACCACTGTGGAGACGAGCAGGGCGGCCCACACGATGCGGATGGTGTTCAGGCCGAGCTTGGGGGCGGTGGACATGGTGGGCTCCTGGCCCCAGTCTACCGCGGAGGGAATGGCCTACAGGGACAGCTCGATGGCGTCGGTGCGCTCGGTGTCGTCGCAATGAGACGACCGGTGGTAGGTGACGGTGAGCCGGATGTCACCTTCCAGCGGGGCGCTCTCCACCACTGCAACCGACTCGGCGGCGGTCTGACCCCAGCCGTACGTGTCGAGGTATTCCTGCGTGTCGTCGGCGGGCGCATCGGTACCGGTCTGCGTGTACATCGTCCGACCCACGGCCAGGTCTTCGAGGCGCTCACACGACAACACGTCGCAGCCTTCGTCGAGCTGCGGGTAGCGGAAGGCGCCGTCGAGCCAGTAGCCATCGAAGGGGTCGCCCACGCGGTCGGGGTCGGTCTCGATGCGTGTGGTGTCGCCGGCGCTGTCGAGCTGGCCCAACACAAGCGTGCCCGAGTCGCAGGTCCAGCCGTAGATGGGCTCGGCGGACAGCTCGACCACCAGCTGGTCGGCTTGGATGCGCACATCTTCGATGACGGCGTCGGACTCGGGCTCTCCGCAGGCGGCGAGGGCAGCGAGGAGGAGGAGGAGGGGGCGGCGCGTCATGGTGGGCTCCGGGTGATGGGTCGCGATGGAGGATGCAGAGTCCGTGCCACGTCGAGAACGTCGACACGCCGGGGGAGATGCGTGGACCGAGCCCGGTGGGGGGCTCGATTCCACGACATCTCTGCCCGACGCGGGAGTGCGCGGTGATGTGCAGGACCGATGGTCAGCCGCCCCGACCTCTCGCCGGTGGACCGACGATGAACGGCAGGAGCTTCGCGATGTTGCGGGCATCATCGATGCCGCGGTGGTGCGTGCCCTCGAGCGGCAGGCCCACCATCGACAGGGCCCGGGCCATCCCGCAGCGCTTGACTTGCCGGGTGGCGGCGAACTCGGTCTTCAGGTCGACGTGCTGGTGGCCCACGGGAAGTCGACACCGGGCGCGACGGGCGTCCTGGTCGAGCTGGTTGCGGTCGTAGCGACCCCAGCTGGCGAACACGAAGGGACGGCGGGCCGCGTGGGTCTGCAGCCACTGCGCCCAGAGGGTCATGGCCTCGGCGAAGACGGGGGCCTGGTCGACGTGGTCCTGCGTGATGCTGGTGAGCTCGGTGCAGAACCGCGTCAGCCAGGGGCGGACGACCGGGCGGATGAAGGTCTGGAACTCGGCCACGGCGGCGTAGCTGTGGGCATCCACGAGCACGGCGCCCACCTCGATGGTCTCCATCTGGTCGCGGGGAAAGCCCCGACGGTCGCAGGTGGCTTCGAGGTCGACGACCAACCAGAGGTCGGGTGTGGGCAGAGGGCGCTTGCGGGTGGGGATGGTGCGGGACATTGGGTTCTCCAAGGTGATTGGTGATGGCAGCCACCTACGGAGGCACCGGTGCAGGCACCCGGACACATTTCCGGACACGCGGAACAGGCCCTGGACTGGGGAGGGTACGTTGCGGCGCTGGTGACGCAACAGGGCAGCCTGGCGGCGGTGGCCGAGGCGCTCGCTGCGGGCCGCGGACACCGGGAGAGTGTGGAGAGCATCGCCCGTGCATTGCGTCGGCTCCGAGCGAAGGCCCACGGGGATGGAGGGGTGTGGGGCCAGCGGTGTCTGCAGCGCTTCGGCCTGCCGGACGGGGTGGCCGACCGGGTGCGCTGGATGGGCCAGTACCACAGCCGCTTCACCGATCTTCCGGCCACGGTGTGTGCGGAGCTGCTGCGTCCGTGGGACCGCCCGCCCGTGTCGGCCAGCCCGGTGTGGGTGTGGGTTGCGCTGGGTTGGACCGGCCTTGCGTTGCGGCGACGAGACCGGGACGCGGCGAGTGTGCACCTGGCGGCCGCGGATGGGTTGGGTGACCGGGTGGCCGATGCAGCCAAGGTAGAGCGCGACCTGGTGGGGGCGTACCTGTGGAGTCGGGCAGAGCCGGCGCGGGCGAAGGCGCGACTCGACCGTGCCGCGGAGGTGGTGGCGGGTGGGAGGATGTCGGCCGACGACCGGGCGTGTCTGCGGTCCAGGTTGGTCGACCAGCGGGCCTACACGCTGAACAAGCCCGCCTCGGGTCCGCCGCAGCACGAGGCGGCTCTGTCCCTGTACGCGGCCCTTCCCGACGACGCCCCGCCCTTCGCCCGCTGTCGAAAGGCCAATGGGATGGCCTGGAGCCTCAAGAAGGTGGGGCGCATCGAGGAAGCGCGCGCGTGGGCGGAGCGGAGCGTGCAGGACGCCGGGGATGCGGGCTCTCTGCGTCTGCGGGCCATGGCGCTGAATGTGTTGGCTCGGCTGCAGGAGCCCACACAAGCAGCGAACACACGGGCACGGGCGGGCCGGATTGCGCAGCACCTGGAGGACATGGAGCTGGTGCATCGGTTCCAGCGGTAGGGCCGACCGCTCACGCCCGTGTGGCTGCATTGGCGAAGATGGCTTCGGACAGGTACTTCGCGAGCCCTGGCTGCCGCTGGTCGTAGTGGGCGGTGAAGCGCTCGTCGGCCACGTACATCTCGCCCAGCCCCACATGGGTGTCGTAGCCGCACGGGTAGAACCAGTCGGTGATGAGCTGGCGGTGCTGCTCGGCGAGGTCCATGGCGCGGGGGGCGTCTGCGGGAATGCCGTCCTGTAGGGCGTCTGCGAGGGCCTGCTCCACCTGGTCGGCGGCCTGTTTGTACCGGGCCCACTCTTCGGGCGTTCGGTTCTTTGTGCGTCTCTGCGAGACCTTCCACGCGCGGGAGGTTCCCCAGCGCTCGCGGGCCTCGTCGTGGAATGCCTCCGGGTCGAAGCCGTCGAAGAGTTGGGTGGGTTGGGTGTTCTGGGTCGACATGGGAGTCTCCTGGTCGATGAGCTTGGAAAGCGAGGCACGGAGCCTCTGGTGGCGCGCAATCTCTTCGTCGAGACGCGCGAGGTGGCCCTTCAGGGCGGTGAGTCGGTCGAAGTCGGGGTCGTCGAGCAGGGGCCCGATGTGGTCGAGGGGCACGCCGGCATCTCGGTAGAGACGGATCAGGTGCAGCCGCTCCAGCTCGGCCGGGCCGTAGACGCGGTAGCCGGCGTCGGTGCGGCGCATGGGGGAGAGCAGGCCCACGGCGTCGTAGTGGTGCAGGGTGCGCACGGTGACGCGGGCGATGCGGGCGAGCTGGCCGATGGACCAGGTGTCGGGGGGCATGGTGACCTCACGCCTTCAATGTGCGGCCTGACGTGGGGGGAGGGTCAAGGCGGATGTGCGGGAAATTTCATGTGAGGGGCAGACCGGGGGTGTGATACGGTGGTGGGGCGCCGGAGGGATGATGCGGGGTCGGGGCTGGTTGCTGCTGTTGACGGGGTGCCAGGCGCCGCTGCAGGGGGCGTGGGCGCCGGATGACTCGGAGCTGGAGGTGTGTCCCCACGCCTGGCCGCCGCCGGTGGTGTGGGGTGGGGAGGGGTTGGAGGACAAGCCCTCGCTCAGGTTGGCGCAGCGTGCGGTGGACCGGTGGCACCACGCGGGGCCGTGGCGGCGGCCGTGTGTGCAGGACGTCCGGGTCACTCCCGGTACGCTTGGGTGGGAGTGGTTTCCGGACAGCGAACACCTGGAGATACATGCTGACTCTCCGTCTCCCTCCAACGCAACGCACCTCGGGCTGCTCCACGCGTGGCTCTCGCGAGATGCAGAGTCGGACCAGGCCGGGGCGCTCCGGCTCTCGCCTCCCGGTACAGAAGGCAGCCCACACGACGGGGCTGCCGCGCTGGACCGGCTGAACGAACTGGTGAGCCACACGCGGCTGCCGTCTGCTGCGCACTGGATGCGACACACCACATGTCCCACCAGTCCAGTGGATGAAGACACCGCCTGGATGGTCGATCACATCTGGCAGCGCTGGCCCTCGTTTGTCGAGGGTCGGGTGGGTGGCACCTTTGCGCTTCCCGAGCCGGTGGTGGTCGATGTGCCCGGCCTGTCCACCCGGGCCTTTCCGCACGCCGGCTTCACCGGAGTCGTGGTGACGGAAGAGGGGCTCACGCTGAACACCCGCCGGTGGCACCTCACCGAATACGGGCGGGAGCTGCGGCCGGCTCCAGTGGGGTTGTCTGCGTACGACCTCGCAACCGATGGGACCGCGCAGCTTGTGGGAGAGTGGGACTCTCGGGGCGCGTCCCGATGGCACCCACGTCACCCGACCGCCTACGTTCCCACCGCGGACGGACGGGGTTGGCTGCAGTGGATGACGCAAAACCTGCAGCTCGAGCGCTTCGAGGCGGTGGACGTGTCGATGCACTCGATGCCGAACACTTCCGTCTTCACCTATGAGTGGGGGGCTGCAGCCACGGTTGTTCGAGCCGGCGACACGGCGGTCGTGCTTCGCAAGAGCATCGGCACGGCCCACTCCAACGGCGGCTTCGAGAACTACGGCGACGTCAACTATATGGGCGCGGTCTCGCTTGCCGAGGACGGCCTGTCGCCAGATGTTCGCTATGTGTCTGCACCTTCGGCGAGTCGGCTGCTCCCCCACTCGGTGTCGCTCGTGGGCCTCGACTATGAATCCGAAGACTCGGTGGGCGCCCACTATGTAGGCACCAGCAGCGACGCCCTCGACGGATACGCACTCCGCAGCGTGTACCACCCGTCCACCGACACCTGGTCTGACGCCGTGGTGGTCGACGTGCCGCCTGCGGTCGACTTCAGCGCCCCGCGGCTGGCCCATGTGGAGCCCTCGGGCGCGGCCTGGTGGTCCGAAGGCGGTACCCTGTTCCACAAGCCCGGTCCCGACGAGCGATGGCGCATTCAGGAGGGCTACTGCGACGGCCCCGGGCTGTACCGTCCGGAGCGTGCACAGGTTGTGGTGGTGGACGACCAGCGCTTTCTCTTCGCGACCACCCCGGGCGACCGACCCTTCCACGCACCCTTGAAGATGTGGAACCTCGGGGCGGTCGAATGAGGCGCGTCTGTGTTCTCGTTGTGTTGGTGGGATGCCGCCAGGTGGAGTGCCACAAAGAGTGGCCCCCTCGGGTCGGCGGTGCAGGCCTCGGTGAGTCCGGAGTGGAAGCCATCCAAGAGGCGGTCGAGCTGATGGGTGCGGCCGGTCCATTCGCTCGGCCGTGTGTGGAGGAGGTGCAGGTGGTCGTGGCCCGTTCGGTGGGCGAGCTCTGGGATGGGTCGGGGGCCGCCGGCCGGTACGTCGCCCCGGGTACGATTCGGCTCGCGGTGCTCTACCAGGACAGCCCGTGGATCGTGTTGCACGAGCTGGGGCACGCCATCGACCATGAGTCGGCCTTCCGAACCGGACGGCCGCTCTACCTGGATAGCGATGCGCACCTTGGCTTGGATGCGTCGCTGGAGTCGAGCGCCTATCCAATGCGGTGGCAGGCTCCAGAACGTGTCGCCAACGCCGTGGCGCTCGGCCCACCACCCCTCTCCCTGGCCGCCCGAGCCGCCACCTGCCACACCCCCCAGACCGACACCATCGTTCCCGACTGGATGGACTGGTTCGCTCCCCGGGTGTGGCAGCGCTGGGCAGCCCATGTGGCTCCCGGACACGTCCGCCTCCCCGAGCCTATCCCGCTCCGGGCCAGCCCACAGGCCCACACCTCCGAGCCCCGGGGCCTGCACGTTGCTGGGATGATGCTCACCGAAGATGCACTGCTGCACGTTGTTCGGGGCCCGGACGGAGCCACCCTGGGGCGCCTTCCGTGGGACACCCTGGTCGACTCCCCGGTCGCAGATGTTCCCACCTTCGCACCGAACACACGTCTCGACGCCATTGCCCCGTCCACCGTAGGCGGCTTCTGGGCGGCCGAGACCACCTCGGCGGGTGAGTCCGTCTACCTCCACCTGTCTGCCGACCTGGACTACGCCCCCACCAGCGATGCCCCGGACCCCGGCCTCCCCCGCTTCCATCGGTCCGTCGTCTACGACGACCACGTGCTCGTTCTCCACGGCGACTGGGCCCGCTCGGCGGAGGTCTCTCTGCGTGTCCAGGAGCCCGAGTCGAATGGCTGGCGGCCCGACCCCGGCCCGTCCACCGGCCCAGCTGGTATCTCGACCGACTGGACCCCCACGTCCGTTGGCCTCGACGAAGATGGGCTGCCGGTGGTCTTCTTCACCGCACAGGTTCCCGCCGACCCCTTCGTTCACGTGATGCGTGCCACCTGGACCCCCGGTCCAACTGTAGAGTGGGGCAGCTGGTCCAATGTACTGACCGACACCCTCCCGGTCGCCGCGGCCAACCGCTGGGAGTGGTACCCCCACGACCTCCAGGTCTGGCTCGGCACCGACGGCTCCGCCTGGCTCTACGACGGCCGCAGCCTCCTCGGCCGACCCGGCTGGCACGACACCTGGACCTTCATGGGCGACCCCTGTGGCCCCGTGTTTGCGCACGGTGGGCTGGGCAGCATCCTCGCCACCCCTATCGGTCCCGTGTTCGTGGGCCTCGACGCCCCGCTCCCCGACCTCGACGCCACCGAACACCCCGACGGCGCACCGGTCCAGCTCGCGCTCTACCCCCTCGCCGACGCCCTCTGAAGCTGGTTACCAGCACGCTCCCACCAGAGGTGTGCAATGCGTCTGTCGCTCGGTCTCCTGTCCCTGGCCCTCGTGGCCGGCTTCTCCAGCCCCTCCTTCGCCGGCAAGAAGAACAAGAAGAAGGCGGCCGCTGCGGCCAAGAAGGCCGGCAAGAGCAAAGGGGCCAAGGCCGGCGCCAAAGACCCCGCCCCCAAAGGCTACAACCCGGCCAAGCTGGTCGCCCACCTCGACGCCAACGACTACGGCGAGCTCGACCTCCTGGCCGCCCACGCCCGCAGCGCCAAGCCCGACAAAGACGTGTGGGTGGACGCCGCCGACCGCTCCGCTGCCGAGGCCGCGCTTGCCGAGCGCATCGAAGAAGACGTCGCGGTCATCGAGTATGTGCGTGTGCGGAAGCTCGCTGGCGTGAGCCTGTGGGTGGAACGTGGTGAGTGGGGTCCCGATAGTGCAGAGTCGTCTGCCCACTACGCTTTCGACGACCAGGGCCGCCTCCGCTACTACCGCGAGAGCCACTACTCCACCGACGACCACTGCGGTCCCATCGCCGCCACCGTCACCATCCGCATCCGCCCCGATGGCAACGAGTCGCGTACGTTCCGCCACACGCTGAATGGCAACGCCGACTTCTCCGAGGCCCGCGTGCAGGCCGGCTGCGAGAAGCGACGCCTCGAAGTCCGGGGCATGGCCGACCCCGGCTACAAGCCCATCTACACCGTGCCCGCCGACCTTCCCCGGCCTGTCCGTCCCGAGTAGGTTGTGGGGGCCCTGCGAGCCCGCAAGCGGTCTCGCCGGGGGCTCGGAGCCAAGGTCTCCTCGCCGTCTCTGCGCGGGCTTGGCTGCGCTCGGGACATGTTGTGCGGTGTGGGGCTGTGGATCTGTGGGGCCCCCTCCGCCTGCTTCGCAGGCACCTCCCCCTGGGAGGGGGAGGACTTCGTGGTTTGAGTCCTTCCCCTTCAGGGGTCTGCATTGGCGGGGGACTACTCCGTACGTCCCCCTGGACCCCCTGTGCGGGCCCGATGTTGACGGGCGATGGTTCGCAAGGTTCGAGGGCTGGTGTCTGGTCCCGGGCCGGCTGTCGGGTCTGGGCATCGATGGGCTCGGGGACGACGAATCGATGGGTGGTCCCCTGGGAGGGGGAGGACTTCGTGGTTTGAGTCCTCCCCCTTGGAGAGGGAGGACTTCGTGGGTCAAAGTCCTCCCCCTTCCAGGGGGAGGTGGCCCCGAAGGGGTCGGAGGGGGCCCATTTGTCAGGAACTTGTTGCGAATTTCTCGACGTCGACTTTTTATCGAGGACAGGTACCGGGGGGGGGCCGTGTAGTGTGCAAGCCATGGTGGCCAGAGGTGCCCTCTTGCGGCATCGTCTTGCAATGGAAGGTGGCTGGAGGTACCCACTTTGGGTGTCGTCTTGCAATGGAAGGTGGCCCGGGTGCCCTCTTGCGGCATCGTCTTGCAATGGAAGGTGGCTGGAAATACCCACTCTGGGGTGTCGTCTTGCAATGGAAGGTGAGTGGAGGTGCCCTCCCCGGGGGCCGACCCGCAATTCAAGGTGGCTGGAAGTGCCCTCACTTCGGCCAAGAGGCCCCCCCAGCGCCACCCGGACCCCCGGCCCGGGCCTACTCGAGTGGCAGATCGGTCGCCCGGGTCCACATGTTGTCCACCATCGTCTCGTTGTCTCCCATGGAAATGTCGGCGCTGCCCGTGCCGGCGTCGTAGAAGGGCCACTCGTCAGCCAACGCAATCACCCGACCCTGGCCCGGCTCCACTGACACCAAGATAGGCCACCCACTATAGGTGGCCACCGCGGTCGCGGGTGAAGACACCGTCCAGTACTCGCCGCCCGCACCCACAATGCTCGACAAGCCCGTGGTGAGGGGGTGGGTGGTGAAGGTGGTGACCGTGCCGCTCCACACCGAGCCCACCGAAGCGCGGTCGCACGCGATGCCCCAGGCTGCAGGCAGGCTGTCCACCTGGTCGCATTCGTCCTGGTTGTGGTGGTAGCCCACGTACACGAGGCTTCCGCCCGCATCCACCCAGGCTTCGAGGTCGGCGGCTTGGGTTGTGGTGAGGGGGCCGTCGGCAGCCGTGCCCACCATCACGAGCACGCCCACGTCGTCGAGCCACGATGATGTGAGGCCGTCGGTGGCCAGGCGGGCGGTGGAGATGGTGATGCCCTCGGCCGTGAGCAGGGCGGCGGCGTTGGAGGAGCCGTAGGTGCCCGACAGGGTGGGGTCGTTGTTGGAGGCGCTGTCGGTGCGCAGCCACACGGCTTCTTCGCAGGCGAACAGGCCGTCGCCGTCGTCGTCCGCTTCGAGCCAGGACAGCGTGCCGTCGCAGTCTCCGTCGATGCCGTCGCACTGCTCGGTGGCGCCGGGGTTGACGTCGTCGTTGGTGTCGTCGCAGTCGGTGTCGTCGGACACGCTGCCCGATGGGGCGTCGCAGGCCACGGTGGTGGACGCGGCGTCGCCGTAGCCGTCGAGGTCGGCGTCGGTGTACCAGGTGGATGCGGTGGAGGTGTCGAGACCGGGGTCGTCGTCGTCGATGAGGGTGTCGCAGTCGTCGTCGATGGCGTTGCAGACCTCGGTGGCGGCGGGGTGGACTGCAGAGTCGGTGTCGTCGCAGTCGCCGGCCGTCTCGGTATGCCCGGGAGGCAGGTCGCAGGACTCGGTGCTGTGTGCAGAGTCGCCGTAGCCGTCGAGGTCGGCGTCGGCGTAGTAGATGGTGGTGACGCCTTCGTCGATGTCGCCGTCGCAGTCGTCGTCTTCAGCGTTGCACACCTCTTCGGCCGATGGGCTGATGGTGGCGTCGGCGTCGTTGCAGTCGTCGTCGAGGCGGGCGTAGCCGTCCACTTCGTCACAGCCGGTGATGGAGTCGTCGGGCACGCCATGGCCGTCGCCGTCGGCATCTCGGTAGAAGGTGTCCAGGCCGCCTTCGTCGATGGCCCCGTCGCAGTTGTCGTCGATGCCGTTGCACAGCTCGTCGGCCCCCGGGTACACCGCTGCATTGCCGTCGTTGCAGTCGCTTCCGTTGGACGACATGCCTTCGCCTGGCTCGCAGGCTTCGAGGGTGTTGGTGGGGTCGCCGAAGCCGTCGCCGTCGGTGTCGCGGTACCAGGTGGTGCGGACTCCTTCGTCGATCTCGCCGTCGCAGTCGTTGTCCACGCCGTCGCACAGCTCCTCGGCACCCACGTGGACGGAGGCGTCGAGCTCATCGCAGTCGTCGGCACCGGTGAGGCCGTCGCCGTCGGTGTCGCCGGACAGCGCGCCCGTGTCTTCAACAATGCCGAGGGTGTCATCGTCCTTGGGTTGGGTGCGGCAGGCGCCAAGGACGATGAGCAGGGGCAGGACGATGCGGCGCATGGGGACTCCGGGGGGCGGTTGAACGGTACCGCGAATCCGTGGGGCGCGGCCGACCAATCACCGGACGCACCCGACATCGACCGGCGTCGTGAACCGCGCCCATGCACCGACTATGGTCCCGCAGGGAGGTCCCATGGCGCATGTGGTGGTGGTGGAAGACGACGTCCGGCTGGCCGACCAGCTCCGGTCCCTGCTGCAGCTCGAGGGCCACACCGTCACGCTGGTGCACGACGGCACCGCGGCCCCCGACGTCATCCGGCGCGAAGACCCCGCGCTGGTGCTGCTCGACGTGGGGCTGCCCGGGCGCGACGGCATCTCGGTGTGTCGGGAGGTGCGGGCCGACTTTGCAGGTGTCATCGCCATGCTCACCGCGCGGTCCGACGAGATCGACGAGGTGGTGGGCCTCGAGGTGGGGGCCGACGACTACATCACCAAGCCCATCCGGATGCGGGCGCTCACCGCTCGGCTGCGTGCGTTGCTTCGGCGGGCCAAGGCCAGCGGGCCAGCGAAGTCCAGGCGGCTGACGGTGGGCGACCTGGTCATCGACCTCGGGCAGCGTGCGGTCACCTGCTGCGACGGCGAAGTCACCCTCACCGACGCCGAGTACGACCTGCTGGTGGTGCTTGCCCGGCGGCCCGGCACGGTGGTCGACCGCGACACGCTGTACCGCGAGACCCGCGGCATCGCCTACGACGGCCTCGACCGCAGCATCGACCTCCGCATGTCGCGGCTGCGGAAGAAGCTGGGCGACAGTGGCGGCAAGCGCATCAAGTCGGTGCGCGGTGTGGGCTACCTGCTGGTGGCGCCGTGACCCGTCGGCTGCTGCAGGTGTGGGCGGTGTTGGTCCTCACCACGCTGGTGTGCGTGATGGGGGGCGGCGTGTTGCTGGTCGCGCTGACCGACTCCGACGCCCGGGTCATCGAGCACAACCTCCAGGGCGGTGTCCGCAGCGCTGTGGCCGAGCTCGACGCCACCACTGACGTCGAGGGCACGCGGGCCCGTATCGAAGACCGCTTCGGGTACCCCATTGTGCTCACGGTCGAGCCGCCCCCCCGGCCGGTCCACTACTTCGAAGACGCTGTGGGCAACGGCTTTGTCGAGGCCCCACTGGCCCGCGGTGGGGGGCTGCGGATGGGGCCACTGCCGGCCTTCGAGCTGCCGCCTGCGGAACACTTCGCGCCCATCCTGTTGGCGGTGTTTCTGCTGAGCGGCATCGTGTCGGCGCTGGTGTTGCTGCCCCAGGTGCGCCTGGTGCGGTCTTTCGAAGCCACGGTCGCCCAGCTGGGGGAAGGCGACTGGGGGGCACGCGTGGGCACCGAGGTCCCCACCTACGCCCGGTCGCTGGCCATCGCGTTCGACCGCATGGCCGGTGAGATCGAAGACCACATCGCCGCGCGGCGCCGCTTGTTGCAGGTGGTGTCCCACGAGCTGCGCACACCGTTGTCGCGGGTGCAGTTCGGGGTCGACCTGTTGGTGGATGCGTCCGACCGGGCCGACCCCACGGCCCTGTCCACGCACGCTCGGGCACTGGGGCGCGACATCGATGAGCTGGATGCTCTGGTGGAGGAACTGCAGGAGTTTGTGCGCCTGGAGCGACCCCGCGCTCCACAACCCGAAGACCTCGATCTGGTGGAGGCCCTGCTCGACATCGCCGATGCCCGTCGCCTGGACGACCAGGTGCGTATCCGCCTCCCCGACCTCGGAGACGACGCCACGGTCCACGCCGACCCCCGCCAGTTTGCCCGTGCAGTGGGCAACCTCGTCTCCAACGCGCTGCGGCATGCGCAGGCCACGGTGGAATTGCGCGCGGCTCCGGGTCCCGACGGCTGGACGATTTCGGTCGACGACGATGGCCCCGGTGTGCCCGAGTCGGCCCGCGAGCGCATCTGGCGTCCGTTCGAGCGGGCGGTGGATGCCGAGGTCCGTGGGTCGGGGCTCGGGCTGGCCATCGTGTTCCGTATCGTCACCGATCATGGCGGCACAGTGGGGGTCTTCGACAGTCCGCTCGGGGGGGCGCGGTTCACTACTACTTGGCCGTATCGTTCGTAGACTGGCCCCCGGGGCCCCATCCGTCGGCTTCGCCGCCACCTTCCCCTGAAGGGGAAGGACGTTGGGTACGGTTTTCTTGGGGGCCCCATCCGTCGGCTTCGCCGCCACAGACGTTGGTCACAGGCAACCCGGGGCCCCATCCGTCGGCTTCGCCGCCACAGACGTTGGTCACAGTCCTTCCCCTTCAGGGGAAGGTGCCCGAAGGGCGGATGGGGCCCCACGGATACACACCGATACCGAGCACCCACACCAACACAACGGACCCAAGCACCCCACGCGCGTACATCTCCAGTGCCACCGGACTTCCCCCTGGTCCAACACTGGAGCAACCGTGAACGCGCACCAATCGTCTGTGGTCACCCAACCTGTGAAGAAGGCCAAGGGCCGCCTCACCGGGCTGGATGTGGCCCGTGCCATGGCCATCGTGGGGATGGTCTGGGTCAACTTCCGCATGCACATGTATGGCGTGGGCACCGCCCCCAAGTGGGCCGAGATGCTCGATGGCCGTGCGGCCGCCTTGTTCGTGATGTTGGCGGGCGTGGGCGTGAGCCTGATGTCCCGCAACAAGACAGCTGCCGAGGTCCGGCCGGTCATCTGGCGACGGGCCGCGGTGCTCTATGTGGTGGGCATGGCCTGGTCGCCCGTCTGGTTCGCCGACATCATCCACTACTACGGCGTGTGGCTGGCCATGGCCGCCCTGCTGGTGAAGGCGTCGAGTCGTGTATTGGCTGGACTCGCTGCGGCCACGGTGTTCACGTCCACCGTGCTCATGGTCACCATGGACTGGACCGCGGGCTGGGACTTCACCACCCTCCACTACACCGAGTTCTGGACCCTCACCGGCCAGCTCCGCCACCTGCTCTTCAATGGGCTGCACCCGGTCTTCCCGTGGTTCGCCTTCATGCTCGTGGGCATGATTGTCGGCCGCTGGGACCTCTCGAGCGCCCGTGTCCAGAAGCGCATGGTGGCCGGTGGACTCACCGTCTGGGCCGCCTTCGAGGTCATCTCCGACCTCCTCATCGAGGCCACCACGCCGGTCCTGGGTGAAGAAATCGCACCCTTCCTCTTCGGGTCGGGCTCGATGCCGCCCACCGCCCTGTACGCCCTCGCAGCCGGCGCTCTCGCCATCGCTGCCATCGGCGCCGCCCAGTGGTTCGTCCAGAAGGCCGGCGACATCCTCCTGGTGCGTGCCCTCACCCACCTCGGCCAGCTGTCCCTGTCCGTCTACATCGTGCACGGCGTGGTCTCCCTGCTCGGCTACCACTTCCTGCTCGGGGTGCCCCTCATCCCCTTCGTCGTCCCCGCCACCGTCGTCTTCTCCCTCCTCGCCCTCGTGGCCGCACACCACTGGCGCCTCCGCCACAAGCGCGGTCCCTTCGAGCTCCTCCTTCGCAAGGTTGCCGGATGATGTCCCTCTTCACCACCACTCTGTTCGCCCTCGTCACCTCGGCCCACGCCTCCCCGCCCGACCTCGAAGCCATCGAGATGAAGGCCATCTTCGCCCTCGGCGGGCCCAAGGGCTGCCACCGGATGCAGGTCGACTCCACCCAGTCGGCGTCGGTTCCGGTCCTCGGCTCCGATGAAGAGGTGGTGCGCATGACCGGCCAGCTCTCGAGCGGCACCTGGAAGAACCTGGATGTGCGCATGGTCTCCGACACCGACCCCAGCGAGCGCATCTTCGACGACGGCCCGCTGCTGCTGGGCGAGCCCGGGATGGGCACGGTGCCTGGCTCCAAGGCCAGCGCCGACGACCGCGCCCTCCTCGAAGCCCTCCTCACGCCTGCCGCCGAGCTGCGCTGGAAGAATGGCCGCATCGAGCGGCGCACAGACGGCCTGGGCTGGGCCTCGTACGTCGACGTGAAGGATGGCCGAGCCAGTGGCTTCGGTCTCTCGGTGAAGGGCGACGAGGCGCTCGACTGGCACATCACCTGGGATGCCAAGGGAGTGCCGGTACGCGAGACCACGCACGCCACCTTCGGAGCCATGGGCGTGACGGTGACTGTCGACCAGACGTTGGCCTACACCGCGCTCGGGGCGTGTGGTGGCTGACCGACTGCGCCTCAACCGTCGCAGCTCCGGGGCGGGGTGACGCGCGGGTGCTGCCATCGGTATTCATGCGGGCGACGACCACCCCGGAGCAGTCATGCGTACACTTCCTCGCCTGCTTACCCTCTTCGCCCTTGTGGGCTGCGGCGCCGAGTCCAAGACCCTCGACTCTGGCGACTCCGTCGAGCCCGCCGACACCGCCGACACAGGCTCGGGCACTGACACCGGAGATGGTGACGACGACGTTGTTCTCACCTGGGAGGCCTGTCCGGCCGAGCTCGCGGTCGACGCCGACATCACCTGCGCCCACCCGGCCCTGCCCCTCGACTGGGACGACCCCACGGGCACCGCCATCGACGTGTGGGTGATGCGTGTGCCCGCCAACGGCACCACCGCAGGCCAGGTGTGGGTGCTCGACGGCGGCCCGGGCGGCTCGGGCATCGGGTACGCCCAGAACCGCGACCTCCTCGGACCCCTCTCCGACGCCGGCTACGAGCTGCTCATCCCCATGCACCGCGGCACGGGCCTGTCCGAGCCCCTCACGTGCGCGCGGCCCAACGACACCGCGGCGTGCCTGGCAGACCTCCAGTCCACCTGGGGTGAGGGGCTGGCCCACTTCTCCACCACCGGCGCGGCCCGCGACCTGCTGGGGCTGATGGACGCCGAGCCCGATGTGGGCACCCAGCTCGTGTGGGGCGTGTCCTACGGCACCTTCTGGGGACAGCGGGCGTTGCAGCTTCGTCCCGACCTTGCCGATGGCATCGTGCTGGACGGCATCTTGAGCCTGCGGGCCGATGTCGAGGTCAACCACATTCGCGCCGACCCCTACATCCGCGACTTCCTCGACCTGTGTGACGCCGACCCGGTGTGCAGCGCGGGGACCGGTGGGGATGCGGAAGAGGCGCTGCTGGCGGGCATCGAGGCGGTTGCATCGGGAAGCTGTCCGCTGCCGTTCCCTCTCACGCGGGCCGATGCCGAGGACCTCTTCGCGTCCATCATGGGCAGTGAGGTCGCTCCGCTGGCTCTGCCGCTGGCCACGATGTTCTCGCGGTGCGATGCGGACGACCAGGCAGCCATCCTGCACCTGGCCACCACAGCGGGCGGAAGCGGTGAGGAAGACCCCCTGGCCTTCAACGACGTTCTCGGCGCCCACGTGGCGATGATCGACATCTTCGCCCCCACGCACACGCTCGAAGAGGTGGAAGCGCTCGAGGCCGACATCCTGCTTCCCGGGTACGGTGCGGCCGACCTGTTCGCGGGGGCCGAGACGTGGGCGGACGTGCCCCGGGAGGCGTGGGACCGGCAGGTGGGCACGGTCTCGACACCCGTGCTGATGCTCCAGGGAGGGCTCGACCTGGCGACCGTGGCCGAGTGGTCCGCGTGGGCGCTTGACGACATGGAGGCGCCCGTCGAGACTCTCGCGTTCTTCCCCTATGCCGGGCACGGGACGCCCTGGTTCACCAACACAGCCGACGGTTCCAACTGTTCGTACGAGCTGATGTTGGCGTTTGCGGCCGACCCGAGCGGCACGGTCGACCTGGCTTGTGTGGAGGACACGCTGCCGCCCGACCTGGACCTCTCCGACCCCACGTCGCAGGCCATGTCAGAGGCGCTGCTCGGCGTGTCCGACCCCTGGCGTCGTGAAGCCGTGGCCCGTCCGCCTGGCCAGCCCGGGCCGGTGCACTTGTCGCCGGCGGCCCGTGCGGCGCTGTCGATCATTCGGTAGAAAGTCCGTCCAGACTTTCGGATTGGCGGGGGATGGGTTCAGCTTGCGTTCAGGTTGGGTGCGCACCGTGTCTGTGCAGGGTCGGAGCTCGCCGACCCTCGACACAGAGAGGAGACGACCTGTGACCCCCACACTCGCGATGCTGCTCGCCAGCTCCGCCGCTGCTGCACCACCCCCCGAAGCCACCTGGTTCCGGGCGGGCCTCACCGCTCCCTATGGCGTCCAGCCGGGCCTTTCCGCTGTCGCCACGCACGACATCACCACATGGGAGGGGCGCCGCAGAGACGCTGCCTTCTCCGTGGGACCCCGAGTCGCCGGCTTCGGTCGCTTCGAAAACCACCTCTCGGGGGTGGTGGGTGCGGAGGCCAGCGTGCGGTGGACCAGCCCCGACACCGGCCGGTTCGTCTCCGTGGACGGGGGCCTCGGGTACATGCTGTCGGCGCAGGTACACACGGTGTCGGTCGACCTCGGCTCGGGCGACCTGGACCGCGCGCGCGAGCTCCAGCACCACTTCCTGCCCACCCTGGGGGTGCACTTCGGGCGCACGCAGGACCGTGTGGGTTGGTACGGCGGTGTGTTGGCCGGCCGCCACCTCTCTCCGCAGACGCCGGACTCCTTGTGGATGTCGGTGGAAGCGGGTGTTCGGTTTGGAGGTGCACGATGAAGCGGCGCGAATTCCTGCAGACATGTGCGCTGTTCTCCAGCTTGCCGTTCTTCGCTGGCTTGGCGGGTTGTGCCGAGTCGGGGCGTGGCCAGTACTGGAACATCGACGTCCGATTCACGGGCAAGGTCATCGTCATCGGGGCCGGCGCGGCTGGACTGGCCGCTGGCTACCTGCTCGCCCGACACGGGGTGGACTTCGAGGTGTTCGAGGCCGGGCCCCGCTTCGGTGGACGGGTGGGTAGGAACGACGACCTCGCCGACTTTCCCATCGACATCGGCGCGGAGTGGATCCACACCGACCCCGCCATCCTGGCCCGCCTCATCGACGACAGCCGCACCAACGGTTCCATCGACGTGGTGCCCTACAGCCCGAACAGCATCTCGGTCTTCCACAACGGCCGGGTGCGTCCGTACAACTTCGCGAGCAAGTTCTACAGCGAGTACAAGTTCAAGCGCACCACCTGGTACGGCTTCCTCGAGAAGTACATCGCGCCCGACGTAGAGCCGCACCTCCGACTCGACACACCGGTGGTCTCCATCGACCGCAGCGGCGAGCGCATCGTGGTCACCGATGCTTCCGGCGTGCAGCACGAGGCCGACCGGGTGCTCATCACCGCACCACTGAAGGTGCTGCAGGGCGACACCATCGCCTTCGAGCCGGCCCTGCCCTCGTGGAAGCGCGATGCCATCGACGCGGTGACGATGCCCAACGGCCTCAAGGCGTTCCTGGTGTTCAAGGAACGGTTCTACCCGGACCTCCTGGTGATGGGCGACCCACTCGACTGGCGGTCGTACGACAAGCTGTTCTTCGACGGGGCGTTCCGAAAGCAAGCCCAGACCCACCTGCTGTCGTTCTTCTGTGTGGGACCCCACGCCAACGACTACGTCGACCTGGACGACGACACCATCTTGGCCAGGCTGCTGGCCGAGCTCGACGATGCGTTCGACGGGGCGGCGTCTCGACACTTTGTGGACGGCGTGGTGCAGAACTGGTCGGCCGAGCCGTTCGTGGGGGGCGCCTATTCGTACGACTGGGACGGCGACTTCACCCGCATCATCAACCAGCTGGGCAAGCCCATCGACCAGCAGCTGTATTGGGCGGGTGAGGCGATGTCTCACGACGACACGTCGACGGTGCATGGGGCGATGCAGGCGGCGTATGAGGCGGTGGTGGACTTGATGGAGACGGCGGGGTGAGGGGTGTTCTCGGGGCCCCCTCCGACCGCTTCGCGGCCACCTCCCCCTGGGAGGGGTCTCCAACCCGCACAAGTCGTCCGTTCCACCGACAGAACACAGTGTCCTCGGTTGAGGTTGGCTCCGGGCTGACTGCTCGTGCATCAGCGGGGGACTGCTCCTTCGGAGCGACTACCGCGGCGCCTCCTGTGCGCTTCGCGCCCGGCGCCTTGCTCCCCCAGACACCCCCTGTTTTCCGGGGAGAACTCCGTCCTCCCCGGGCCCCTCCGGCCGGGGGACTACTCCGTACGTCCCCCTGGACCCCCTATGCGGGCCCGGTGCCGACGGGCGATGGTTCGCAGGGTTCCAAGGCTTGTGTCTGGTCCCGGGCCGGCTGTCGGGTCTGGGGTTCGGTGGGCTCGGGGGACGACGACTCGACGGGTTGGTGCCAGATTCGTCGCTTTGTTCGCTAGCGCTCACGCTCCGAACGACTCGGTCGAGGCTGACCGAGCTCGGGGGCACAACAGTCCTCCAGACGGCGAAGGACGTCTGTTCTCGGGCCCTTTGGACACTTGTGCGGGTTGGAGACCTCTGAAGGGTGAGGACAATGAGAACGATGATGTCATCGGTGTTCAGGGCCATTCAGGCGCCCCCTCCGCCTGAAGGGGGAGGACGATGAGAACGCCGATGTCCTCCCCCTTCAGGGGGGAGGTGGCCGCGAAGCGGTCGGAGGGGGCCCCTCACCAAAGCACTCCCCCTTTCACTACCTGGGAGCAGGACTCACCACCGCGGCGACCGCCTCCGGATGGGTGAGCTGGGGGTAGTGTCCGGTGCCCGGGATGACCGTGACCGGGTGCCGGGTGGACGACCGGAGGGGGTCGTGCTCCCCCACCACAATATCGACGGGCAGGGTGGTCTGGTCGAGGAATGCGGTGAGCTGGGCACGAACGGCTTCGGAGGAGGCCCGGGCGAGCCACCCGGCATGGCGTCGGGCCACGGAGAAGCGCTGGGCGACCGGCAGGATGTGGTCCAGCACGGGATGGGGCCCTCCGACCTGTTCTGCAAGCGACGCCCGGGGCATCACCGACACGACCGGTCCGAACAGAGCGGGCTGTCGAAGGGCCCAGCTGGCGCGGGCCTGGAGGAAGAACGGTGAGACGAGCACCAGCCGCTCGACCCGGTCGGGATGGGCTGCGGCGTAGGCGAGCGCGAACGCGGTGCCGAGGGAGTGGCCGACGAGGGTGACGGGGCGGGTGACCGGTGCGAGGAGGCTGGTCATCCACGCTTCGGGAGAGCCGCCACCGGGCGCACTCAGGCCCAGACCGGGAAGGTCGGGGACGAGGGCGGGTGTGCTCATGGCGGACCGGACGGGGCCCCAGCTGTCACCGTCGAGGAGGACACCGTGCAGAAAGACGTTTTCGGGGACATCGCGGGTCCCGCGCAGCCACACCCGGGTGCCCCCGACCGCTTCCGTGCGCCCACCGGAAGGGGCACGGGCGCCGAAGCGGGTGTCGACGAGGTGGTCGACCCACCGGTCAATGACACCCACTACATCGGGCATCTCGATGCCCAGCCGTCGCAGAGTGGCCCGGAGGGTAGCAGTGTCGTAGCGGTCGGCGCTCACGAAGGACAGGGCCTCGGGATGGACGCCGGACAGGGCTTCGGGGAGGGCACGCACGACCGGCACGGGGAGGGTGAGCCGCGGTGCGGAGCGGCCCATGCGGGTGGCCGCGCGCTGGACGACTTGGAGGAGTGACGGGGTGCGGTCGTCGAGAACGAGGATGTGGTCGCCTTCCGAGGTGGGGTCGGTGGGCAGGCGGGCGAGGAGGGCGGCCAGGATGTCGACCGCCACCACGGGAATCCAGGTGTCGACCGAGCCCACCAGCGCGGGCAGCTGGCCGTCCCACAGCTTCTGGAGAACGTCGGCGAGGCCGGTGAGCTGGGTGGTCTCGCCGGTGCGGGAGTCGCCGATGACCATGGCGGGCGACACACGGGTGAGCGGCACACCGTGGTCGGCCGCCGCTGTGGCGACACGCTGGTGGGCCTCGAGCTTGGAGGCCTCGTAGGCGCCGTGGGACTGGTAGAAGGCGTCGAGAGCAGCGGGATTGTCGACGTCGAGGGCCCGCCCTTCTGTGCCGCGCGTGCGGTAGCCGGAGATGTGGACGAAGCGGGTCAGGTGCGCGGAGCCCGCGACCGTGGCGACGAGCTGCACGGCGGCGGTGACGTTGGCCTGGTGGGCTACATCGCGCTCCAGGCCGAAGCCGAACCGGGCGGCCAGGTGGTAGACCTCGGTGGCGGACCGCAGCGCGGACAGGCCTTTGTCGTCGAGGCCGAGGTCGGCGGCGTCGAGGTCGAGGGGGGCGGTGTCGACCAGGCTGCCGCGACCGCCCAGGCGGGAGACATCGGCTTGGAGTGTGGTGCGTCGACGCTCGGGAGACCGCACGAGCGCCACCACGGGAACACCGAGCCGGGTGAGCTCGGCGACCAACCACAGGCCCACGAAGCCGGTGGCTCCGGTCACGACGGCACGGCGGGTGGACTGGGTATGTGGACTGGTCGTCATATTATGTTCCCAGGTTCAAGCGACGCCGTTGCGTCGGGGGCGAGCGGGGGTCAGGAGCCCAGGAGGACGGGCACCAGGGTGGAGAGGTGGTCGAGCGGCTGGCGGCTGCCGTAGGCGCGACACTGGACCAGCGCACCTTGCACGGCACCGACCAGCACCGTGGCGCGGGCCTGTGGATCCGGGGTGCCGTGAGCCACGAGGAAGTCGGCCACGAGCGCCACCCAGCCGTCGATGGCGGCACGGGTGGCCGCTTGGAGCCGGGGGGACGACACCGCCTGCTCGAAGGCGATGGACGTGACCGGACAGCCCGTGGTGCAGCCACTTTCAGCCACCTGGACCGCCAACAGGCCCACGGCCATGCGGGCGCCGGTGATGGGGTCTGGCGCGGCAGACAGCACCGCGGAGATGTTGGCCCCGAACTGTTCGGCGTGGGCCTGCACCACGGCCTCGGCCAGAGCTTCCTTGCCATCGGGGAAGTGGTAGT